>Ga0272442_10008839_pt1 | contig 12690 bp, 11 predicted proteins | sample SSMForm2O_FD_200262 | JGI IMG/M metagenome (GOLD analysis project Ga0272442, IMG submission 200262) | Marine sediment archaeal communities from Little Sippewissett salt marsh, Falmouth, MA, United States - SSM-Form-2O | ecosystem: Environmental > Aquatic > Marine > Wetlands > Sediment ... | reverse complement strand
CTTCTGAATTGTCGATTGAACGGCGAAAAGCCTGAATTTCGCAGACCAACCAGATTTCATTTATACCAGATTTTTTGCCTCTTCGTCAAGTAAATAACGGCGAATTTCGTCCATGTGTTGAGCAAATTATTCCGATTTGAGCCGCGAATATTATTATTGCTTCAAAACTCATACCAAAATGGTCGGGATCGAAGGATATTGTTGATTTTTTAGCGGATGACCGGTTATAGTATGTTCGTAAACAATGGCACCTCGAGCGATCTCTCGACTGGGGTGGATGATTCGACAACGATAATTTTTAGTGTATCATTAGGAGGTCATTATGACACGACACAGACGAACCGTCATGATTATGTGTGCGGGACTGGTGAGCGTCGGCATTCTGCTCGCGACGGCCCTGGGTATGCAGAGCAATCAAAGTAAAAGGGAGTTTCGCGAGCAGTTCGTCAAGAACTTTCATCGCACGGGGCTGAACACGACCGTCGGCGATGCGATGATGCTGCGCATATTGGTGGAAAGCTCGGAGGCCAAACGCGGCATCGAAGTCGGATCGTTCAACGGTTTCGGCGCGATCAATATGGGGATCGGCTTTGAGCGGACCGGCGGACATCTGTACACACTCGAAATCGATCCGGCGCGAGCCAGGGAATGCCGGGAGAATCTAAAGACCGTCGGTCTGGAGAATACGGTGACCTGCATCGAGGGAGATGCCCTCAAAACGTTACCGACGCTCAAGGGCCAGTTTGATTTCGTTTTCATCGATGCTTTGAAAAGCGACTATTTGAAGTACTTGAAGATCATTGAGCCGAAGCTCGTGCCCGGTTCGGTCATTGTCGGCGACAACGTGATTCGTTCCGCCAGGGCGATGCCGGATTTCCTGGATTACATACAGAACAATCCCGACTACGACACGGTGATTATCCGGGCGTCGATGGAAAAGAAGGACGGCATGTCGATTAGCTACAAAATCAGGTGATGTTCATAAAAGGGAGATACAAAATGAAGCGTCGCTCACCGATGTGTTTGGTCGTCATTGTCTTCCTAACGGTATCCGTCGGCGGGCAATCGCTTGAGCTTCGTGCAAAGCACGATGGCCGATGCTATCGGGTCGCTGTTACGCTGAAGGGCAAAGATATTCTAACCTCGCCCGCCGAAGGGCTCTGGTCGATTGCGACGGACTGGAAGAACGGCTGGTCGGCGGATTGGGTGCACGCCGGGCCGACGGAAATGGAACGTGCGGGCGATTGGAGGATTTTGCGGGGCCAAATTGAGACCCGGTTGGGCACGTGGCGGATTTCGGATTCGTATCGTCCTCAAGGCAGCGTCATCAAAGGCGTCCGCAGATTCATGTGGGAAGGGACGGCGGCCGCCAAGCGGGTGACGCTCTCGGTTCGTTTCCAGTGTCCCGGTCGAGGTTCGAGGGTTTTGCTTCCCGGCATCTTATACTACGGCAATCCTTCCGGCGCAAAGAGTGGCAGGGTGCCGGTTTACTCCGGCAAGCCGGGTGAGGAGGCGATCTTCGAGGAGCACCGTTTCCCCATGCCTTACGCCAGCCTGGAATGGGCTGTAGAGGATACTCTGCTCGGAGCGGCCTTGCATTCTTTGCCCTCACCGGTCCCGTACGGCAACATCGAGGATCAATGGTGGTCTATGGGACTCGTGGCGAAAGAGCGTGGGACCGAAATGGTTCTTCTGTCCGGCCCATGCGCTTCCAACGGCCACCGAAGTGTCATTAAAGGTACGCAGCGTGGTTTTATTCCGTATGACAACGCGTACATCAACGTGCCGCCTGGGGCGATTATTGAAAAGACGTTTTATCTGCAAGCGTATCCGGTGGCTCGCAAAGGTTCGGGATTTCAGAGGCCGACGCGAACGTCGTTGGAGATATTTGCTCCGTGTTCTGTTGAGGGGATGCCCACCTTCGGCGAGATCATTAAAGCCAAGTTTCGCCTGGCTTTGAGCCGGTGGCACGAAGAAGGTGACGTTGCGGGTTTCAGGAAGTATCCGGATCGGGATGTTTTTGTTTTCGGCTGGTGCGGCCAGACAGCGGCGCCCGGCTATGCGTTGCAGGTTTTGGCCGAAGACCTCGGGGAGACCCGGGCGATGGACATGGCGACGAAGTCTCTCGATTTTCTTTCCACGGCGGAATTCTACGACCAGGGCTTTTACACCTGGTACGACTATAAGAAGAAAGAATGGCTCCGGAGAGATCGTCCGGAATTGCTCTCGCAGGGCCAGGCGATGCTGAATTTTGCCAATGCGATTCGCGTCGGCCGAGCGAACGGCTTGGATGTTTCTCGCTGGGAGCATTTCTTACGCCGGGCCTGTGACTTTCACGCGAAGGAGATTCTTTCGGACGATTGGAAACCCTTGTCCACCAATCAGGCGTTTTTCATAGCACCCCTGTGTAGCGCTTATCAACTCTTTGGGACCGACTTGTACCGCCGGGCTGCGGAAAAGGCGGGCGGCGTCTATGCGTCAAGGCACGTGAGTATGGCCGAGCCTTACTGGGGAGGCACACTGGACGCCAGTTGCGAAGATAAGGAAGGGGCCTTTGCCGCCCTGCAAGGCTTTGTGGCCCTGTACGAGTTAACGAAAGACCGCAAATATCTCACGTGGGCCGAGCATGCATGTGACGTCGTTCTCACGTATGTCGTCGTTTGGGATATTGACATGCCGGCCGGCCGGCTTCGCGACCACGATTTCAAGACGCGGGGCTGGACGGCCGTCTCCGTCCAGAACCAGCACATCGATGTGTTCGGTGTCCTCATCACGCCGGATATCTACCGATTGGGCCAATACCTGAACAACGACGAATTAAAGAAGCTCGCGATTCTGATGTATCGCGGTTGCGGCCAGCTCATCGATCCGCACGGCAGCCAGGGCGAGCAGCCGATGCATACGAATTACGCACAGGACCGCCGATTTGTCCGCCGGATCGAAACGGAAGGCCCGCCCGCCGTACGCGGCAATTACGTCGAAGACTGGACCGTCTTCTGGATCACCGCCCACTTCCTCAACGCCGCCGCCCAGTTTAAGGAACTCGGCTTGGCCCTGGCGGATTAAAGCGCCGTTAGGTTCAGATACCGATATAGAGCTATTTATTCAAAATACAATTGTAGGATATATCTTTGCTACTTCGGTTAACCCCCGAGCATTGATGGGATGCCTGTTTTCTGGTTGTCCCAGTTTGTATGTTTCAGTCATGCAAGTTTCTTTTGCCTCTTAATGATTTCGGCCAGTGATCTCAATGCTTGATTCACTGAATCGTGGTCGGGGAAAACCTCTGCAACGTCTGGATCAATAACTACAACGTTTGTTCCTTCAGCATACCGTTTTGCATATTTACCCTGAACGCCTTTGCTGAAATCATATTCTTCAAGCATGTCTGGATCTTTTTGCATTCTCTTCATATTGTGCTCTCTCTTTTTTGGAGGCCTTTCTTGAACTGATCAGCCTGATGTTGTCGCCTCTTTCTGTGTGTACAACTACCAGAAGTCGGTTTTTATGAGAATTCCCAATCAAGACGAATCTCTCTTCTTTCTCGGAATGCAGTGGATCGTAAATAGCCAATGACAAGGTATCTCGAAAGGCGGTGCTCGCTTCGTCAAAGGAGATATTATGTATTTCGAGATTCTGTTTGGCCTTGTTTGGGTCCCATTCAAAACGAAGCATTCATAACCTCCGAGAATTCATGATATCCTTGCCATCGCTATTTATCCGTTTGCTTCGCCTTTATTTTCCGAACGAAATTTCGCGTTTCCACAAGATTGACTTGGCCTTCTTGGGGTTCCATTCGATTCTCATCTATTGATTATACCCTAATTCGGCTATCGACACCAACGAAAAGCCCATCCGCAGTACACATGACACATCGGTTTTTTCACGTAGTTCCTCACAAATAGATAGATAGCATTTAGTCTTTGATGGCTTCATGTATGAATCTATGCATAGCGCCAATCTTGTTCGAGCCAGGCGTATTCCCGGTCTGCGATGCACGTGCCGGCGACGTCTTTGAGTCGCTCTCGTGCTTTGGGGGTTAGTTTCGTCCATGAGGCGCTGAGGTTCTCTTTGGTTTGCGCCAGGGTATGAACGCCGCATGTGCAAATATCGACGAGCTTATTTTCCAGTACGAAGGCGATCATGTCACGGGGCAGGCCGGCGTCGTCGCCTTTGAGATCGCGATCCTTAAGCAGCTCGCCCCGTGCGAAGGGCTTGATGGTGATGATACCCATGTTCTTTTCCTTAGCGGCTGGTAGCACCATCTCTGCGGCGCGATGACGGATGTTGTAGGGGATCGAGCAGGTATCGAAATAATCGCCGAACTTATCGAACGCCTCCAGGAACAACTCCGGCGTGAAGTGACAGCCGAAACCGGTGAACCGAATTTTGCCCTGTTGTTTGAGCTTCTCGAGCGCTTCGATGGAATAAGACATGTCCCAGTAGCCGGACTGTGGGGTGTCGTTCTCCGTGTTGCAAAGCAGGCAAAAATCGACGTAGTCGGTTTGCCATAGTCTCAAGCGATCCTCCGTCCATTTGTATACTTCCTGTTTGTCGGCTTTGATGCCTTTCATCTTGTGGGAGACGCGAATTGAAACGAGGACTTTGTCCCGAGCGCCGAGTCGTTTAAGCGCCTCGCCGGGGGTGCTGGATTCGACGAGTGGTGTACAGGAATCGAGGAAGTTCACTCCCTTGTCCATCGCGTCGCCGATCATTTGCATGGCTTCTTCGATCGTCGGCCTTCGAAAGCCTCCTTTGCCGTCGGGAACCTGCTTGTAGGCCCAACTATGGCCGCCAATTCCGATTTCAGAAACCTTTAGGCCGGTTTTGCCCAGTATGCGGCACTTCACTTTTCGACCTGTGGTTTCGGAACGTGCATCTTCCAGCAAAGGATTCATCATCCCACCTGCGACGACACCGCATCCTACTTTCTTGAGAAACTGCCTGCGCGTCGTATCGGCTTCAGCCTTTGGTGTGAATCTGTACTCAGTCATTTTCTATGATCTCCCATCGCCCTTCATGGGCTTGCTCATATTTTAACACATTTCACGAACAAGTCGAAATAATTCGGTCTTATCTTTCGTTCTTGCTGTATGAAGCTTATTGTCGTACACTCTCATTATGAAAAAGATATTCATCTTATCATTATTTCTGTATGCCGTTTCTATCGCCGCCGGGGCGACGACCGTATCCATCAATAAAACGCAATGGCAAATCAATGGCCGGATCACCTATCCCGGCACGCTCGCCGAAGGATTGCTCATGAACGTCCGGATGGTGAACGGCACGTTTGAGGATAGGAATCGGACGGACTTCAATTCAGATGAAAATACCGATTGCTTCATCCCGAAGATACCGGAATATAACAGCTATGGGGTGCGCGCGTTCACACTCAATCTCCAAGGCGGATTTCCAGGTTATGAGGGAGCGGTTAATTCCGCTTTCAGACCGAACGGCACATTACGGCCGAATTATATGAATCGGATCAAGCGCGTGATCGACGTGTGCGATAAGCATGGCATGATTGTCATCTTGGGGCTTTTTTACCAACGACAGGATCAAATCTTGCGTGACGAAGAGGCCGTGAAACACGGCGTTGTCAATGCGGTCCATTGGATTAGGGAAAATGGCTTGACGAATGTGGTCGTCGAGATTGCCAACGAGTACAACCACCGCGGCTTCGATCACGGCGTGATTAAAACGGCGGAAGGGGAGGTCGAGTTGATCCGCCTTGCGAAGGAAACGGCCCCGGATTTACTCGTTTCCACCAGCGGATTGGGCCACGGCAGGATGGACGATCTGATCGCAAAGGAGGCGGATTTTATTTTGATCCACTTCAATGGGACGAAGGTTGAAGACATCCCCAACCGGATCAATGCTTTGAAGAAATACAACAAGCCGATTGTCTGCAATGAGGATGACAAGATCGGCAATGAAGCCGCGCTGGCGTTAAAAGCTTCTGTCAATAACGGCTGCTCGTGGGGTTTCATGCACAGCAAGCTCAATCAATACGAACCGTTTGAGTTTAATGGATACCGCGACGATCCGAAAGTCTATGATACATTCAAAGAAGTGACTCAAAAATAAGAAGTTTGCGGTTTGTGTTTAAATCAAATCCTTAGATTCCATCCCCCGATGGTCAAGGCTGTTTCTTCATCTGTGAATGGCAGCATAGCTTCGATATTTCCTCTCTCATGCGGGAGCAGACTGATGTTATTATCTTGCCAGAAGACGGGCAGGATCGGCTCACGGGTTTTCTTGTTTATAATCTTGAGTTCGATAAAGAATGCTATGCAGTCGCTCACATTGGTTAGTTTGGCAGCTATGATCTTCTTTTCACCCGTAGTGTGATATTGAGACTCAATGTTGACTTTAGCGGCGGGCAATGCATTCAGGGCGGTGAAGTCCGCGAATTCTCTGCTGGGCGTATAGTAGGGCCAGGGCTCAACTTTGGTTTCGTAGTCCAAAACATCCGGCTTTGTGGACAACCAATAGAAATTGTTGCTGATTTCGACATCGCTCTCATCGTGCAATCGTAGATCGAGAAGGTACGTCGTCGTTAAACCGTCGAGTTTGGGGATATCAAAGATTTTCTTGGAGGATTCAGATTTGGCATGGAGAGTCAATGTCTTGTTGAGGATTTCCTTTGAATGGATATCCAGAATCCGGATGGTTGCTTTGAGATTGGTCACGGGCGTTAGTAGGTCGTTGACGATATAGATGTTGTGGTTACCGTAGTGATAGAGTAAGTGTAGCGGCTCACAGGCTTTTCGTGCGGCGTAGAAGCCGCCGGTCGGATGGAGGTACTTATCGTAGAGTTGCCAGTACATTTTGGGCCAGGCGGCGTTGAGCATCCATTGCACGATTCCCGTCGCGATGCCCCGGTTCGCCCGGAACGCCTCGAACATCGGGCGGATGAGTTCATAATTCAGGACCTGGGCTTTCATGGCGAATGCCTCGACGCTGCGCGCTTCGCCATAACGTCGATGGATGGCTTCCTGATAGCGGTCCAGATTGTTGAACTCGTTGAGTCCGCAATGAAAGTCCCAGAATTCATCGATGGGCCAGAGATGCTCTGCCGGAATCATTTTCCTGATGCTCTGCAGGACCGGCACCGCGGCCCCGGGCGATGTTTCCGTATTGAAGCCGTAGGCGCCGCCGCGATGTGTGTCGGTGTACCAGTAAGTCGGCGGCGTGTAGGCATAGGGTCCGAGCATCTTGACGCCGGAGCTGCCGCTGATCCCACTGACAACCGTGTCCTCTCCGATGATTTGCTGTTCGCTTCCGACGCCGCCGGTCGAGTTCAGGTAGGGCCGGGTCGGATCATACTTTTGAAAGATGTCGATATATTTTCGTTCCAGCTTCGGCTTCGGTACCTTATCGCTGGCGACGGTCCAGACATAGATACTGGGGTGGTTTCTCAGCCAAAGAACCTGGTCTTGCCAGGATCGGCTGATGAGCTCAATATCTTCCTCTGTGAATATGCCGCCATACCGGCTGTCAACCGGTTTTCCGAGGTATTGTTCGTGTTCCCAATGACAGCTCCAGCCGACCATCATCAGAATACCATACCGGTCACACAAATCATATAAGGTGTGGTCCTTTCCCCAGATGCCCTCCAGGCGAATACTATTCAGATTCATATGACGTACATATTGCAACTGGGCGTCAATGGTTTCGGGTGTGTCGGCGAGCAGCAAATCGTCGGTCCACCCGCCGGCCTTGATGAGCACCTCCTTGCCGTTGACTTTGAATCCTTTGTGCCCGGCCTCATTCGTATAAGCTTCTACTTCGCGAATCCCGAATCTGACACGAGCGACATCACAGACCTCTCCGTCTGTCGTAAATTTCAAATGCAGGTCGTATAAATTCGGATCGCCCAAATGGTGCGGCCACCAGAGCTTCGGATTTTTAAGAATCAAATCCGTGAATTCGACGGTTTCCCGGCTCTGTGGTTCGATCTGGATGCTTCTGTCGAATTGTATCGATTCGATCTTTCCTTCGAGGACGCCGGATATAGCGCGGCCTGTATGATTGGCAAGTTCCGCACTGATGGTCAATGTCGCTTCCTGGAGTGTTTCTAAATCCAATTTTGTTTGCACGAAGGGATCTTCTATGGAGACATTCTTGCAGAAGCGTAACCTTACGTTACGAAACAGGCCCATATTGCGATCCGGCGACGGGGGATTCCAATCGACGAAGCCGGTCGAAAAATCGCCCGGCTTTGGAGGGAATACCTCCAGGGCGAGCACGTTTCTACCTTTGCAAATGAATCTTGATATATTAAATTGAAACCGGCGAAAGGCGCCTTTCACATGGCTTGAAGCTGCAATCCGATTGCCGTTCAACCAGATGTTCGCACAGTAGTTGATACCGTCAAATTGCAGCAAGACCGTTTTGTCAACGTCTATCTGCGACAACGAAAATTCGGTTCGATACCACCACGGTTTCTTAAACGGTTCTTCGGGAATCTTTTTGAGATTCATGCCGAAATAGGGATCTTCATAGACGCCGTTTTCTACCAGAGTAGCTAATACAGTCGATGGCACGGATGTCGGATACCAGCCGCGAGTATCGAAGCTGGGTTTGGAAATCTCGTTCCCTGAATGATTGATCTCGACGGGCGACTGGATCATCCAATCATCGGTTAGGAGCCTTTTAAAATATGAATCATGAGTGCTCATAAGTTGAAGGATGGTACAGAAAATGACGTTTGGTTGCAACTGTCAGTTAAGTTTGCTATTGTGTTGCGCTACATGATTAACTACGGTTTTGGTTGCATATAGATCGGTGAAAGTGAGGATAGAATGAGCCAGTTAGCGATGCGCGGCGGTAAACCCGTGAGGGATGTCAAAACGAATCCGTGGCCGAAATGGCCTATGTGGGACGAAAATGAAGAAAAAGCCTTGCTTGAAGTGTTACGAAGCGGCGTTTGGTCTTACAACGGGCCGAAAGAAAAGGACTTCAATAAAGCCTATGCGGAATTCATCGGGACGGACTATGCCGTCTCCGTTGCGAATGGAACCGTGACGTTGCAGCTTGCATTAGAGGCTTGCGGCATCGGATTGGGCGACGAGGTGATCGTTCCCGGCTTAACCTGGCAGGCCACGGCGGGAGCGGTTCTGGATATTAACGCCGTACCCGTGTTCGTTGACGTTTGTGAGGACACGTGGTGCATCGATCCGGCTGCGGCGGGAAAGGCGATCAGCCCGCGAACCCGGGCGATTATCCCCGTGCATCTTTACGGATGTTTTGCCGATATGGATGCCATTTTAGGCATTGCTCGAAAGCATAGACTTCGCGTGATCGAAGACTGCGCTCACAAACATGGGGGCGAATGGAAGGGAAAAAAAGCCGGAAGTATCGGGGACATAGGTAGTTTTAGCTTTCAATTATCCAAGCTCATGACCCCCGGAGAAGGCGGGGCGCTCACCACCAGCGATGCGCAACTGTATGAGAAGCTCGATGCGTTGAGGAATTGCGGCCGGCGGCCTGAAAAAGAAATCTGCGCCGACAAGGGAGCGGGCGTTTATGGCAGTGAAGGGGATTTCATCCAGTCCGGCAACTATCGGATCACCGACTTCCAGGCGGCTTTGCTGATCGAGGCGTTGAAAAGGCTGCCGGAGCAGAACCAAATTCGCCACGAGAATGCGATATATGTCAATTCTTTGCTTGCAGAGCTACCCGGCATCCGGCCGATGCGACGCGACGAAAGAGAAACGATGGGGGCTTATTACAATTTCTCTTTCCGATATGACAAGGCCGAATTTAAGAATCTGGACGTGGGCACATTCCGAAAGGCGTTAGAGAAGGAATTAGGCTGTCCTATTGAGCCGAGTTATGAGCCTCTCAATGCGTGTTCCTTATACACGCCTCATACGAAACCGTGGCGCCACAAGCTGAGTGAGAAATATTGGAGCGAGATCGATCCGTCCCGATTCGACTTGCCCGTCTGCCATAGAGTCTTCAGCGAGGAATCGGTGTGTTTTCATCACACGGTATTAATGGGCACAACAGCGGATATGGACCTGATGGTTCAAGCCATCGAAAAGATTTATGACAATGTAGATGACCTTTTATGAATTAACCGACGAGATGTCAGGATGTATCCTGTTTTCTTTTAGGTTGCACAAACAATAGTGCGCCTATAAAGCCGAGAATCAGTCCGGCTACAAGGTTGGTCATTTTTCCGACAAAGGTATCGGTGAAGAAGACGGCGACGAGAATCACGGCGCTGAAGAAAAGCAGAAAGACACCCAGGGCTCTACGGATTTGTGCCATCTGAACTTCCTGGATGTTTTCTTTGTTTGTCGTATCTTGAGTTTCCATCTGTGCTCTTTTTCAAAAGATGTAATAGGTAATGAAGATAAAGACCAAATCCCCCCAGGCCCACAGTTTCAAATTATGCCACCAGCGGCGGTTTTCGACGCCTTCGTAAATATAATCTTTGGGGATCAACAGGACCAGGATTCCGATGACGACGAACAGGATAAGAAAAATACTCTTGGCAGCTCCCATGCCGACGCCGGACAACCATTCGAAGTTGAGCAGATACTTAAGGGCTTTGAGCAACGTTCTTCTCCTAATTTACAGTTTCATTTTCAGTTTTTTCCAGGCGGTATACGAAGCCATAAAGCCGCTCGACCGGATGCGGAGTCGTGAACAGGCTGACGACGATCGTGATAACGAATCCGGCCACGAACGACCACCAGGAAACGTAAAGAAAAGGCTCTTGAATTGTGAATAATTTGCTTCGGTTCACAAAGAGCAATATAGACACCATCATTCCTCCGACAAGGCCCGCCAAGCCACCCGACGGCGTAATCCACCGGAAGAAAATACCCAGTAAAAGGATGGAGAAGATCGGTCCTTGAAAAAAGGATAAAAATGTTTGGATCGCCACATACATCCCGGGGAAGTATTCGCTCACCGGCGAGGTCAGCACGCCGACGATCAGCAAAATAACCGTAGCGATCCGGCCCACGGCCAGGTAATGTCCGTCGGTGGCTTCCTTGCGAATGAATTTCTGGTAGATGTCTTTCGTCCAGAGCGTGGCCGTGGAATTAAGATAGGAATCAATGCTGGACATGAGGCCGGCCAACAGGGCGGCAAACAGTAGGCCGCCGAGACCCGGCGGCAGCAATGACCCGATCAAGGTGGGAAAGGCCTTGTCGCCGTCTTCCAGGCCCGGATGGAGGACGCTGGCGATCAGGCCCGGGAACAGGACCAGAATCGGGATGAACATTTTCAGGAACGCCCCCCAGACCATGCTGGCTTTGGCGTGCCATTCGTTCTTGGCCGACAAGCAACGTTGGACGACGGCCTGGTTGCCGATCATATAAGCGTTGGCCATGACGAACGTCAATCCGAAAAGGATCCCCGTCCAGGGGAAGGGCGTCTGCGTATCGATGGGCTGGACCAGATCGAAGCGGTTCTGGTACTCGGGGCCCATCGCCGACATTTTCTCCACCAGCCCGTGCCAGCCTCCGACGTTGTAGAAACCCAGGAAAACGACTGCAGCGCCTCCGATGAACATAATAATCATCTGGATCACGTCTGTCATGACCACGGCAGTCAACCCGCCAAAGATGGTATAGAGGCCCACTACCACGGCCGTTAAGATGATCGAGAACCAAACCGGCCAGCCCATCAGCGTTTCGAGTAAGATGGCGCTGGCGCGAAATATGACTCCCAGATTGAAAGCGAAGAAGACAATCCAGGTGGCTGAAGCCAGCGTACGAACATAATCATTATACCGTTTTCCCAGATATTCCGGGATGGTGTACAAACCGGCCTTCCAAAAATATGGGACAAAGATGAACGCCGCCAGGAGCATCGCCGGTGCGGAGCCGATCCAGTCGAAGTTGCCGACCGAGATTCCGAACATATATCCCTGACCGGAGACACCGACGAAATCCTGCGCCCCGATGTCGGAGACCACGATGGACATTCCGATGGCCCAGAAAGGCATCATCCTCCCGGCCAGAAAATAATCCTGAGAGGAATGGACGAACCTCTTGAAATAAAGTCCGAGCAGCATGATGCCGGCCATGTACACGATCACGACGAAATAATCGATCCCACTTAGCACAAGACTGTTCTCCTGTTATTCAATGATTCTCAAGTATCTCCCCAGCCAATAGGGCAGAAGGAAAATGTCGCCGCTGTATTCGCGAGACCCGCCGCTGCCGCCGTCCAGTCGGAAGGCGTTGCCGTTATATTTGCTCATCGGACGTTCATCGGGCGGAAGTACCGAGCGGGTCGTCTGGTTGCGGAAATTAGGCTCGATGAATTCCAGGTCCTTGCGATGACTGTTGCGAACGGACCAGCCGATCATGTCCAGCGGGAATTCCTTCAGGCTCCAAATCGTTTCCTCCAGATCGAATTCCTCGGCTCCCGTCATCGCGTAAATCAAATTCCAGAGCGGGTTCTTCTCCGGCCGCTCTATTTCCCAATGCTCTTTGATCGCCTGGCGATAGTTCTCGCGCAGGTCGTCCGTGAAGGCATATTTATACAATCCCCAGTAAGACAAAAAGGCCAGCTCGTCGTCGGAATGATTCCATTCCGTCGTCAGGTCGATACCCGGCACGCGTCCGATCCTGGTGATGGGGATCATGATGTTATTCAGGTAGCCATGCTGTTCCATCAACTCGTAAGCTTTTTTCTTATATACTTCTTTACCCGTGAAAT
>Ga0272442_10008837_pt1 | contig 12691 bp, 10 predicted proteins | sample SSMForm2O_FD_200262 | JGI IMG/M metagenome (GOLD analysis project Ga0272442, IMG submission 200262) | Marine sediment archaeal communities from Little Sippewissett salt marsh, Falmouth, MA, United States - SSM-Form-2O | ecosystem: Environmental > Aquatic > Marine > Wetlands > Sediment ... | reverse complement strand
TCGGGGTAGACGTCGTCCCACTTATTAATGACCCCATAATCATCCTTATCCGGAATATCCGTATTAATCTTGACGTCAAAATTGGCTCTGACCTCAATATCCTCACAGCCATAGTGGCACGGGAATTCGTTGGCCGATCTGCCGATTCCACTATCGGTGCAATCGACCTGGTGTAAGATGAGCTTTTTATCCGACTTACAATCCTTAACATCGACATACATACCAAGTTCCATCTTCAACTGAATGGCACAAATCGGGAGCTCTTCCCATTTGTAAGGCCAAAAGACCTTCTTGTTGCCGTCTACTTTGACACCAGTTTCGTTGGACAGATCACCACCGCTCACGGGACCGAAGTAGTACACCGTTATGTCTGCCGGTGCGGTGCTTGCAAGGAATGCAACTAATGCAATCGCAATCAAAGTTTTTTTTACCATTTTCATTTCCCTCTCTTAACATCCATCGCTCTAAAATGACCACTCATGGCCGATAGAGCTAATCAAGGTTATTCAACTCAGGTTAACCGACACCTGAGTCACAGTGCGGGCTGATATCACTTTTGACCGACGTTGGTATGCGTACCCGCTCGATCTACCGCGTCGGGGCTTTTATCAGCTTTTTACGATTTCAAATCATCGATTCTCCATCGTCTGATCGCCGACAGACTAAGCCGGTTTCTCTCGGCGACTCGCAAACACTTTCATGCCTGCGACTCATCAGTTCTTCATTACCCTCACACACCTCCTTTCTCCCACGTCCTGTACCTAAGGAAGGGGGTCTTCAGTTTTTTGGACAAAACTTCTATCCACAAATCCTGGGCATATATCGTGACATTAAAATACCAATCCAACTCTATTTCTTTCCTTTTGCCGCTGGACTCAGATTAAACCGGCGGCGCGACCGTTAACGTAATGGTTCCCTCGTACTGTCCCGAAGGATTGTTCAATCCGGCATGCACCTTGAAATCCACGACGACTTCCTGAGAGCCGGCCGCCGTCGGCATGATCATGACCGGTTTCTTGAGAGACACATACTGACCGAGACTGGAGGTTCGGACGAAAATATTTTCCGGCTCGATTTTCCCCCGTGTGCCGTTCTTGAGCGGGGTCGTGGAGATTAGAACAGGACCATGCCAGAAATTGGTTTCGATGCCCACCTTCAGGGCACCCGGCGCCTCATGGATCCCCAGGAAGAATGACGCCATCCCCAGATCAATCTCATCCGGCGATGTGGAGACCTTGAGATAGGGCTCGTTTTCGTCTATCGTGGAGCCGGTCGTCCCTGACGATCCCAACAAAGCCAATAATATTGTCCATATGATGAATCTTTTCATCATTGTTACCTCCCCCCCACGCTATTTATTGACAACGACACCTTGTTCAAAGAGCACGTGTATCGACACTCTCTACACGTCACGTCTGCTTTGAAGTCCGTTTCGGATGCTCCTCTGCGGCATCTCCTCCTTCGATACCGGTATGATCGGACAAAATCCATCTGCCCGGTTGCATTTGGCGAATATGCATTTCACCAAACAAACGACGAACGGAAGGGCTTCACGGAGTGGAAAATGTTCTTCCTTTTCATCACCACCTCACCGTCACCCTCACCACTTCCCGCACGGCAGATCCCCTGTTATAAACAAGCGCTCTACCACGCCAATTACCCAAGTTTACCAATTTTACTCTGTTGTGTCAATATGAAAATGCTAAAAATTTACGGTTTTATCAGAATTTTCTATTTTTTTCATTCTACCCAATATTGCTGCCTTTTGTCAATATTTAGAAGATGAAAAATTAAATTTCAGTATATCCATACTAACATATTTACTTATATTACCCATACACACCTTGCAAGTCAAGTTGCAATTTCCCTTTTTTACATTTATCCTGTATGTTTCACACTCATGTCGGATTCATCTTTCTCAAGCACCCTCGTCATCCTTTAAGCCATAGATGACATAATAACCCATAAAGCCTTATTATATAGTGGTTTAGAAAATTTTTAGAAGTCATTCACTGGGTAAAGCCGGACTATTTTGGCACATGAGCCGGCGAGAAATCCCGTTGCGAATATAGGGTAAATCCCTGACAGGGTCCTTTGAAAAAGGAACTTTCGTCCCGGATGAAGGGTAACCTTCCAAACTCACAAGCTATTTAAGATGTTTTTCAGCAAGAATTCCGGCCGCATTCTCGACAGCTTTTTGGACCGGTGCGGACAGGCCCGGATTGACATAATCAGTGGAACAGGCGGTCTGACACGCCATGACGACCACCTCGATGCCGCACAGGTCCCTCAGCTCGCGCAAGAGGTTCGAGGTGGGAACTTGGTGCATTGAAAAGTCATCGAGCTTCACTTCCGGAATGCCGTCGATGTCCAGCCAGAAAAGCTCGCCCGGCGCCCGCCCGCGGTCCACCGCGTCAACAATAATGATTTTCGACGGTTTGTTCTCCGAGAGGATGGTGTCAAAGAGAATCTCTCGAACCGACGTGCCGGCATCGAAGGCACAGACATCCTCGGGAATGGTGAAGTTCTCATGAAGATGTTGGATGACCGCCGGGCCGAATCCGTCATCTCCAATCAAGTCATTGCCGCATCCCAGGATGAGAGTTGATTTGTCGTACCAGTTGGATTCCATTGAGGATACTTCTTTTTAATCAGGATCAGCCAGACTCAAAATCCATTACCTACGAAATGTATAGTACTCCAACGCTCCAGGAGATTCCAGTGACATTTTCTTGTGTTTTTAAGTTTTCTTTGATAACCTATCGGAGGATTATTTTTGAGGAACCTGGTATGAAACGATTGTGGATCTTGTTGATCGTGTTGGCGTTACTCGGGAGCGTCGGTTGCGAGAAGAAGGATGAAACGGCAAGCATCAAAGCGATGGCCGCTTGTCCAACGTGTGCTCAGCAAATGCCTGAAGACGCTTACTGTTCCGGCTGCAACGCCGTGGCGACGACGGAGACGAAACTCGTGCATTGCGACGAATGTGACAAGGACTTCAAGCCCGGCACCTATTGCGCCCAGTGCAATCGCTTCATGCTGAACGCCAAAGTCCATTGCGGCAACTGCCAAGACATGGTCGTCAAAGGCCATTACTGCATCACCGAAAAGCTGTTCAAAGGCCTGCCCGACGTCGCCTACTGCCCCGAGCACGGCAAACCCCACGCCCAAACCCAAACCTGCCCCGATTGCCAAAACCAAGCCGGAACGAATATCTAACAAAAACTCTGCGTCCTCAGCGTTTTCTGCGGTGAAAAATATGGATCACAGATTCATTGGGATGCCGCGGTCGCGGAGGTACTCTTTCATTTGGGTGATGGTATAGTTCTCGAAGTGTGTGATCGAGGCCATCAGGACTGCGTCGGCGTTACCGTCGATGATGGCGTCGTAAAGGTGATCGAGCGTTCCGGCTCCGCCGGAGGCGATCACGGGGATATTGACGGCGTCGGTCACCGCCTTATTCAATGCGTTGTCGTAGCCGGCCTGCGTACCGTCGGCGTCCATACTGGTCAGCAGGATTTCACCCGCGCCCAATTCTTCGCCTTTCGCGGCCCATTCGACGACGTCGATATCGGTCGGCTCGGAGCCGGCCTTGATGCAGACCTGCCAATGGCCGGGGCGGTCCTTCGAGCGCCGGGCGTCGATGGCGAGAACGACGCATTGGTTTCCGAAGCGCTGTGCCGCCTCGGCGAGTAAATCCGGATTCGCCACGGCGGCGGTATTGACCGAGACCTTTTCGGCGCCGCTTCGCAGCAGCTCGTCCATTTGCTCAACGGTCTGGATGCCGCCCCCGACGGTGAAGGGGATAAAGACGTTCTCGGCCACCTTTTCGACCAGATCGACGATCGTTTTGCGCGAGCGAATCGTGGCGGTGATATCCAAAAAGACCAGCTCGTCCGCGCCTTCTTCGCTGTACCGCGCGCCCAGCTCCACGGGGTCGCCAGCGTCGCGGAGGTTCAGGAAATTGACGCCCTTGACCACGCGGTTATCTTTCACGTCAAGACAGGGAATAATTCGTCGTGTTAACATGGGTTCGTGTTTCGTAACTCGTGAATCGTATCTCGTATTTAACGGATCTCTATTTGTGCCTTTATGCCTTTGTGCCTATGTTCCCGTTCTTTTGCAAATGTTGTAGAAATTCTGCAAGACTTTCAGCCCGGCCTTGCCGCTCTTTTCCGGGTGAAATTGCGTGCCGTATATCCTTCCCTTCTGTACCGCAGCGGTTAGATCGAAGCCGTAGTCCGTATAAGCGACCTTCGCCTCGGTGTCGTTCACCTCGGCACAAAATGAGTGTGCGAAATAGAAGTGCTTTTCGCTTCCCAGCCCGGCGAATAAATCCATATCCTCCGGCAACGAGACCAGGTTCCAGCCCATGTGTGGAATGACCCGGCCGGGCGGGATGGGAACGACGCTGCCGCCGAACAGGCCCAAACCCTCATGCCGGCCGTATTCGCTGCTCGTCTCGAAGAGCATCTGGTAGCCCACGCAGATGCCCAGCAGCGGCTTGCCGTCCAGGGCGACCTGGCGAATCAAATCCGCCAGCGCGCCCAGGGAGCTGACGGCGTAGCCGAAGGCCGCCACGCCGGGCAGGACGATCCCCCAGGCGCCCTCGATATCGGCCGGGGCGCAACTGAGCTTCGCCTCGCAGCCGATATGCTCGAAGGCGTTGCACACGCTCTTGACGTTTCCGACGTTGTAATCAATCACCACAATCATGGGCCAAGATTAAACAGCACCGGCGGCGTTTCGTCAATTCAGAATCTCTTATAGAAACCTGAAGCAGAACTGATTTGTACGTTCGACGCCGGATTTTATATGATGACAGCGCCGTTTTTTGCCGACTTAGAGGTGGAGATTTTGTGTTCTTTTGGAGACGGTGTAAATGTGTGGTATTGTAGCTTATTTGGGGAAAAAGGCGGCCCAGCCGATCCTGGTCGAAGGGTTGAAGCGGCTGGAATATCGGGGCTATGACTCGGCGGGTGTGGCGCTGCTGGGCGCGGGCCCGATAAGGATCATAAAAACCAGCGGTCGCATCGCTGCCCTGGAGGAGATTTTGGATTCGTCCGAGGCCGTCGAAACCCTCGGCATCGGCCATACACGCTGGGCCACGCACGGCGAGCCAAACACCGCCAACGCGCATCCGCATCCGGACTACACGGGCAAGATCGCCGTCGTCCATAACGGCATCATCGAAAACTACGGCACACTGAGGACATGGCTGCAAAACGAGGGGGCCGAATTCGCCAGCGAGACCGATACGGAAGTCATCGCCGCACTGATCGGCTATTTCTACGCCAAGTGCGACGAGAGTGAAGAGCAACCGCCGCACGGCGGCCAGAATAAATTCGAGTGGGCCGTTCAGCAGGCTCTCCGGGAACTGCACGGCACATTCGGCCTGGGGATTATCTGCTCCGACTGCCCCGGCATGCTCATCGGCGCCAAGAAGGGCAGCCCCCTGATCCTGGGCGTCGGCGATAGCGAATACATCCTCGCCTCGGACGCCGCGGCCATCGTCGAGCATACCACCCAGGCGATCTATCTGGCTGATAATGAGATGGTCATTGTCACGCCGGAAGGCTTCCATACCAAGACCATTCAGAACGTCACCGTCAGCAAAGACCTCAAGCAGATCGAGTTCTCCCTGGAGCAGATCGAACTGGGGGGCTTCGAGCACCATATGCTCAAGGAAATCTTCGAGCAGCCCAAAGCCCTGGCCACCTGCATGGGCGGCCGGATCGACCTGCAGAACAAGAGAATCAAACTCGGAGGCATCGCTTCCTACCTGCGCGAACTCACGCGGACCAAGCGCCTGATTCTGACCGCGTGCGGCACCGCCTTCCATGCGAGCCTCGTCGGCGAATTCCTGTTCGAGCACTTGGCGCGCATTCCGGCCGAGACCGAATACGCCAGCGAGTTCCGCTATCGCAATCCGATCGTCGAGGACGGGACCGTTGTCGTCGCCATCAGTCAATCGGGCGAGACGCTGGATACGTTCGCCGCCGTGGAGGAAGCCAAAGAGCGGGGCGCCAAGGTGTTCGGCATTGTGAACGTCGTCGGCTCGGCGATCGCGCGGGCGACGGATGCGGGGATTTATTTGCACGCCGGACCGGAGATCGGCGTGGCCAGCACCAAGGCCTTCACGGGCCAGGTCGCCGTCCTGACCATGCTGGCCATCGAGCTGGGCCGGCGCAAGCACATCAGCAGTAGCGAAGCCGAACGACACATCGACGAGCTGGCTCAGATACCGGAGAAGATCGACACCATCCTGGCGCAATCCGATCATATTCGGGAAATCGCCGCGTCGAATATCGACCGGGACAACTGGCTCTTCTTAGGCCGGGGTTTCAATTACCCCGTCGCCCTCGAAGGGGCGCTGAAGCTCAAGGAAATCAGCTATATCCACGCCGAGGGCCTGCCCGCTGCGGAGATGAAGCACGGGCCGATCGCCCTGATCGCCGACGGCATGCCGGCCGTCTTTATCGCCACCGCCGGACCGCAGTACGATAAGATCATGGGCAACATCGCCGAAGTCCGCGCGCGGGGCGGCACGATTATCGTCGTCGCCACCGAGGGCGACGAAAACATCGCCTCCGTTCTCGGCCGGGGCGACCATTTGATTACGATTCCCGACGCCCCGGAGCATTTACAGCCGATGCTCGCGGTGGTGCCGCTACAGTTACTGGCCTACCACGCCGCCGTCCTTCGCGGCCAGGACGTGGACAAACCCCGCAACCTCGCCAAAAGCGTCACCGTCGAATAACGGCCTATATGGGGTCGTACCTGATTACTTTTTCGGATTCCAAAGATCTGGATTTGACATGGGCCGGAGGGTGACTTACACTTTTCGAATAAATGTATTCCGTTAATGAGATTTGGCGTATGGCTTCACAGAGAAAAAAGAGGGGCCGGAGTCTTTTTTGTTAGAACGATGTGCATTAAGGAGATTTTTAATGAGATGTGCGTGTATATTTGCACGAAAGGACTTCCGTTCAAAGGTTAACGTTGCACTTATTTGTATTCTTATTATGGCTTCAAGCGTGCTGTCCGAGGCGCAAGCAGGCTCTCTGCGCGCCGGGGCCGCAAAGATTGACATCACCCCTCAAAAACCTGTCAAGATGTCGGGCTATAGCGGCCGGAAGGGATTGTCTCAGGGCGTTCACGATCCCCTCTCGGCCCGCGTTGTCGCATTTGCCAGCGGCAGTAAGCGGCTCGTGCTGGTTTCCACGGATCTCATCGGTTTTTACAACGGGACCGCCGGGCACATGCGGGAAGTTCTTTTGAAGGAATTCGACCTCGATCCATCGGAGCTTTTTCTGACCGCCATACACACGCACGCCGGGCCGACGCCGACGATAGATCAGGAAAAGGGACACCCGAATAACGTCGAATATACGAGGGATTTGGAGGAAAAGTTAGTTGAAGCGGTCGGCAAAGCCCTGGGTGAGATGGATCCTGTTTCTATCGACACCGCCGCCGGACATTCCTCGATCGGCTCGAATCGCCGCGAGCTCGTCTTCGACAAGTCGGGGAACAGTTCCATAAGACTCGGACGAAATCCTTACGGCGTTACTGATAAGGAGGTCCTGGTCATGAAGGTGGCGAAACGCGATGGCCAGGTTGTCGCGGCACTTTTCGATTTTGCGATACACAGCACGTCTTTAGGGAGCAAGAATTACATCATCAGCGGAGATGTCCACGGGCTTGCCGAACAGTTTGTCGAAAAGATTCTCGGCCACGATGCGATTGCCCCGGCGTTCGCGGGGGCTTCCGGAAATATCAATCCCTGGGCCAGAGGATTGGAGTGGTCTAATACCGAATCGGAATGGATTCCCGAGCCGGTGCTCTCTGCGACGATGCTGGGCGAGGAAGTGGTTCGCGTGCTTCGCGACATCGAGGGTGGAACGGCTTCAGGAGAAATCAAAACAGCTTGTACCACACTCGAACTTCCGGGCAAACGCAAGGGTGAACTCACGATTGCCGAGGATTGCCCGCCGACATCGCTCAACCTCATCGTCGCACGCGTGGGCGAGACCTGCTTTGTCGGGATCGGTGGCGAAGTCCTGACGGAGATCGGCATGTCGATCAAAGCCGGTTCCCCGTTCAAGCATACTTTCGTCATCACGCACTGCAACGGGGCGGCCGGTTATCTCGCACCGGCGCATTTGTATGTCGAAGGAGGATACGAAATCAAGAGCAGTCCCTTCGCACCTCAGGCGGCCAAAAGGGTCGTCAGGCGAGCCGTCGCCATGCTTCATGGACTGTGATTCGACGGGCCGTAGTGGGGCGGCTCCCGGCCGAGCTCATAGCAACCAAGGTCCGGCGCCGTTCCCGAAAAATCGTCTGTAATCTGAGTCAGGGTTGTCCCGGCGTCGATTACTTTAGCGTCTTCGTCCAGCCGCAGATCGTAGTCGCTTGGTTCGTAGCTTTTGCCTTTCTCCGGCGGCCCGGTTTTGATGAAAACATCATAATCCGCCAGCATACCATGCTCTTCGAGACCCGTGGCCTCAAAGAACGCATCGAGAGTGCGATACTGGCTCCTCTTGCCCTGGTGATTCGTCCATTGGATCAACCGATCGGGATCGTTCCGGCGGTAGGCATTGTAATCCATCGTGCTGTAGGCTGTGGGCGATCCCGAGATCAGCGCGTGTCCGGAGGCGCCCAAAATCAGGTTGTTTCGGAAGTGGCCGTTCTGCCAGATGGGCGGCGGACGGAATCCCGAACCGGCGCAGCAGGATGTATTGTTATAGGCCAGGATGCCGGCGGGATAGTTGTTCAGCTTGTAGCTGAGGCTGGTGATTCCGTACACCTCGTTGCGGACCAGATAAACCGGGCCGCCGTAGAACGGCTGCGTGGACATCCCCGTGTGGGCGTTAAAGCAGCGATTGCGATAGAACCGCACGTTATGGCAGCCGTAGTCGGCCTCGAACGTGTCGTCCTGCGCCCAGGACAAATCGTTATTGTAGAAATCGATATTCACGCAATGCTTGAGTACGTCGTCCACCGGCGGGCCGAAATTGTAGATCGCCGCCGAGTCGCTGAATCGTGTGATGCGGTTGTAACATATCACGTGCCCCTGGCCGTACACGTTGACGCCGGTATGCCCGGGACTCATGTAGGTCTTCGATGGCCGGGGATACCATGTTGTATTGATACCGACGATATCATTGTCGGCGATAAACCAGTTCATCGAATTCTCACAGCCGGTGTTGATGCCATAGACCACGTCGTGAATCTTGCATCGGCGGATGACCAGTCCATCGGAGCCGCCGGGCTTTGCGGCGTAAACCGCCGTATGGGCGTTGCGAAACGTCAGGTGCTCGAAATGCAGGTGATGCGTCCCGTTGAGCGTGACGATCCGCGACCTGCCCCCGACGCCGTCGGCTTCGAGAATCGCCTCGCCGTCGGCGGGACCGCGAAAAACAATCGGGCGCTCGGTGGTGCCCGATTTACTCAACTCGAACGGCCCTTTGTAGATGCCGGGACGAAGTTGAATGATATCGCCGGGCCGCGCTTGCTCGTACGCTGTCATGAGTCCCTTTTCGACGGAAGCCTCGATGATTCTTCCGCCGTCAAACGCCTTGGGTATGGCCCGCGTGTCAACCTCGACGATCTTTGGCTGAGCCGGCGCGCCGCCGTCGGGATCGCGCATGGTGAAGCGAACTTCATACGCCGTCACCGGCTCAAGAAACAGCACGCTCCCCGCGAACAGATTCCCCGTTCGATAAGGCCCGTATGCCTGGTTCGAGACCTCATGATGAACGCGCAGCATCGGTAGCGCATCTTTCCATCGTGTTTGTCCCTTCTTGCGAAACGCGACATCGACTGAGGCATTCCGGTTGCTATCCCCTTCGATGTACCACCGAAAGCCCAGGTTCTCGATGGTTGGAGGATCGACGATAAACCGCTTCGGCACGATCTCATCCATTTTCGGCCCAACCTCAAACCCTACCAAAGGCGGCACCTCTCGCCGCTCGCGAGCGAACACAGTCGTCGCCAACATCGCCAGAATCACTGATATCACAACGATCTTGCTAAAACACACATATGTTTCATTTAAAATATTCATATATCACGCCTCATCATATCCCTTACCGATATCACCTAATGTTTATCTGTTATCGAAAAAGGTTCCTGATTCCTTTTTCCCCATTGAATATTTCATGTCGTATGACTACAAGCTACATCCTTAATTATAAACAGTGTATATACCCGATATGAAAGGAAATCGGTATTGTTTCTAAAATCGTCCTCTGACAATTGTCCTCCTCATTTAGGATTATTGATTCCTCCAAAGTCGCTATAGCCACGATAGCTGAGTATATAGTATCAGTCGATTTGGAGAGAAAATAAAAATTCTTGACATTGATGATAAACTGATGTAAAAATTTAATTGATTTGATATTTTCAGAATTGAAGGAGGAAAAAAGTTGGCCAAGTATAAATCCAAGATTGTATTTATTGCTACTAATTGGGGTGCTAAATACGGAGGTATCAATTCGTTCAATACTGACATATGTTGCGCGCTTACAGGCCTTATTGGTAACCGATATAAGATTATCTGTATCGTTTTAAATGCTACGAAAAAAGATATGGAATCTGCAAAACAAAAAGGAGTAATATTAATACCTATATATCCAAATAAAGTTGGAGAAATAGACGAAAACTGGCTTGATACGGCATTAACAAAGGTAAAGAGTATTAAACCAAGTAGTGTTTACTGTTGGATTGGTCACGATGTAAAAACAGGTTTTGCTGCAATAGATGCTTCAAAGAAATGTGACGATGATTCCTTCAACGTGGTCATTCATCATATGGACTATCAATCATATTCAGCAATACATCCTGAAAGCACATTCGAGAAGGTAAAACGACAAAACAGATTGCTTTCAAATGGCGATTTCGTATTTGCAGTAGGACCTCTTTTAGAGGAATCTGCAAAAGATAAAGTTAGTGACAAAAGGAAAGTCTTTGGAATTGTTCCCGGATTACCCAAAATCCGTAGCATGTCACTCCCAACAAGATTCTCAGCGATAACGTTTGGAAGGTTAAATCTCAGAGCGGATCGTATAAAGCAGGGCAAATTAGCTGTGGCAGGTTTTGCAAGGGCATGCCGGATCAATAAAGCACTTGTATCGACTAATCCTTCAATCACAGCTGTGGGATTATCACAAAATGATAAAATAAAAGAAGAAATCGCAGAATTACGTTCAATAGCCCAGACATATGCGGGTCGTGCGATACAAGTTCATCCTTGGCCCTACATAGATGACAGAGAAGAACTTCATGAGGAATTGAGAAAAAAAAGTGTTTCGATGATGTTGTCAATACATGAAGGTTTTGGGTTAGTAGGTTGGGAGGCTATTGCTGCCGAAGTTCCTTTGGTAGTGACACGTAATAGTGGTTTATTCAGTTTAGTCGATAGATTCTATGAGGGACCTGGCACAGGATGCTTATTTGATGTTGATATAAGAGGATCATTAGGTGATGAGCCCTTTAACGAATCAGATGTTGATACCGTAGCTGATGCGTTGTTGACTATTTACACTTCACCGGAGAAATGGAAGAGGAATGCTCACCAAATAAAAATGTTGATTTCGAAAACATTTACTTGGAATAATGCAGCCAAACATATGGCAAGAATTCTAGGAATTTATAACGAACCTACGATTATCTCTCACAGAACTAAGAGGGAGATTTCAAAGCTTCTGGGATGCTCTAAAAGCTACGTTAACTTGATGGCCGAAGAAATTGAAAAATTCTACACTATTGCATCGACAATTCAAACATAGTGTACCTTGATAAGTCTCTTCCAAACAAATTATAGCGTGATAACTATTTTGTTTTAAAACGGATACTCTGCAAAAATCTCCGTCTGCTATACTCTCTAATCATGGATAACAACTTAACATCATCAATGTGCTGCGGCACATTTTCCCTCGAACGAAATAGATGACTAGTAAGTATACATCCAAAGACATCTGCTTCTCGCTCTTCCATCAAATTGAATTTAACAAGATACGTATCATATTTATTGTTTAATATTTCTTGATAATACAATTCCGCATTCTCTTTAAGGGGCCAGTGAAGAAATATGTGACCGAGTTCGTGAGCCATCGTGAAAGCCTCATATTCTCGATTCTTCAACTCCTTACAAAATATGAAATGTCTCCTAGTTAACATTGCTGAGTCTATAGACATTTCTTTTTCTTTTGTAAGTAGCACATATTCGTCGCATGTCATTAAACATGTAGTCGCATAGGTAGACTTCTTTATGATCTCAACATGACAACCTTTTATCTTCTCAATAGCTGCTGTTGTTCCTAAGAATTCGAAATCGCGAAGAATTTTAAACAACTCAATAGTTTTTTTCTTTACCTGACTAATAATATTTTTGGGTATAGAATTCATCGAACGTCAATCGTTATGTTAATTGGACAATAATTATCACAAATTATCACGTATGACTTCTAAGGAGAGCCCACTGGATGGAGCAATTTGCCTGCTGCCTTGGTTTCAATATTATCATAGTATGACTTAATATCCTTTAAACATTCTGATATCAAGTCACTTCGTTGCTCATCGGTAAGTTCTGTTATATGTGGCTCAGGAAAGGTGGTAAGCGAGTCTCCCTCCTTCCTTTTGATAAAGCCGTATTGAATCCTTTGTCTCGCCTTTTTGAGGATAGAAGCAA
>Ga0272442_10008836_pt1 | contig 12693 bp, 8 predicted proteins | sample SSMForm2O_FD_200262 | JGI IMG/M metagenome (GOLD analysis project Ga0272442, IMG submission 200262) | Marine sediment archaeal communities from Little Sippewissett salt marsh, Falmouth, MA, United States - SSM-Form-2O | ecosystem: Environmental > Aquatic > Marine > Wetlands > Sediment ... | reverse complement strand
TACCGGCCAGAACTACGACCTGCAGTTCCCCTGGAGCTTCTCCGGCAACAGCGCCATGATCATCAACTACACCATGTACCTGGGCGGCCGGGCCCACACCGGCTTCGTGGAGAGAACCGGCTCGGGTACCTGGGGAACCTCGGGCTGCGTTTACATCTGCGGCGCGATGCACACCAGCCGGCCGGCCTACCTGCGGGTGATGCACAAGGACCGCAAGGAGTACGATTTCAACGAGCCCTACCGCATAACCGTCAAGGCTTACCCGGGCTGCCCGTCGACCTGCGAGCACTGCGTGGGTGACGGGTATTGTCCCCACTGATACCTGGAGATGAGCATGAACCGGACTACCCGAATCGTTCTGGTATTGGCGCTCATGGCCGGACTACTGGCCTGCGGGCCGATCTGGGAAACCGAGACCAGCCCGGTGGAGGTAGACCTGAACGCAGTCTGGGGCACCTCCGAAGGCGACGTGTTCGCGGTGGGCGCCGGCGGAACCGTTCTGCAGCGCAAGGGCGGCGAGTGGCACCAGCTTAACTCGGGGACCAGCGAAGACCTCTACGGCATCTGGGGTGCGGGAGGCGATCACATGCTGGTGGTGGGCGAGAACTGCGCCGCCCTGGAGTACACCGGCCCGGTTGAGTCCGAGGAGGAGTTGGAGGACTCGGTTCCGGAATTCCGCCAGCTGCCGGTGGAGACCTGCGGGAACTTTTTCGACGTGGACGGTGTGGATCCTTCCTCGGCCATCGTGGTGGGCGAATGGGTCATGCAGCACTACGACGGCACCGGCCTGAAAGACATGAACCGCTGCGGAGAGCGCATGCTGGGAGTTAACTACTCCGCGTCGGGCGTGGCTCATGCGGTGGGAGAGAGCGGGGATTTCTGCACCCAGGAGCACGGCAGCTGGAACAAGCGCGAGATTTTCTTTTGCCCCGGCGGCGAGCTGGTCAACGGCGACTGCCCTACCGACCGCATGAGCCCGGTGATCTGGGACGTCTGGGTGGGCGCGGAGGGCGTGGGCGCGGCGGTGGGGACCTACGGCGGGTTCTGGGCCTACCCCTTCCCCGAGGGGTACTTCTGGACACCGCTGGAGACCGAACTGGATACCGAGTTCCGAGCGGTGCACGGCTGGGTGGATCCCGAGGCGCTCGAGGACGCCACCACCGTTTACGCCGTGGGCACCTATGGGACTATGGTCCGCATGCAAGGGATAGACGTGAGGTTCGAGGTGGTGGGGACCAACGAGGACCTCAACGGCGTTTGGGTATCGCCGGACGGGAAGGATATCTACGCGGTAGGAGCCAGGGGCACCATCGTCCACCTGAGGGAATAAAGGAGGTAGCCATGCGCTATGCGCTCTGCCTGTCCGTAGTCCTGGCGTTGCTGGCCTGCGCCTGCGGCGAAGATGCCCAGACTTGCGAAACCACCGCCGATTGCAAGACGGGCTATGTGTGCGTTCAGGGGCGGTGCCTGCAGCCGGTTAACCCCTGTGGCTCCAACCTCGACTGCGACTTCCCCCTGGAATGCGTCGACGGCTACTGTATTGAGCCTCAGGTCGAGGGCGGGATCATCCTGGGCTGCAACAAGTCGATTGACGACAAGTGCGAGGCCGACGAGAAGCCCCACCACATCGTGACCCTCTCCCCCTACGAGATCGATCAGACCGAGACCACCCAGAGCGATTACCAGGCCTGTATCGACGCCGGCGGCTGCACCGCGCCGGGCAGCGACGCCGAATGCGCCTGGGACCCGGCCAATCGGGGCAGCCACCCGGTTATCTGCGTGACCTGGACCCAGGCGCGCGATTACTGCCTGTGGGCGGACAAGCGGTTGTGCACCGAGGCCGAATGGGAGGCCGCCGCCCGCGGCGACGTAGGAAAGCTCTATCCCTGGGGCAACGAAGCCCCCACTTGCGACCTGGCCATCTACGGCTCCTGCGCCGATCTGCCGGTGGAGGTGGGCAGCCTGCCGGCGGGCATGAGCCCGGCGGGGGCCTTCGACATGGCCGGCAACGTCTACGAGTGGGTCAACGACTGGTACAGCCCCAACTATTACACTCAGGCTCCCCGCGCGGATCCCCTGGGCCCCAACTCCGGCGAGATGCGCGTGATGCGCGGCGGCGGCTACAAGGTCGACTCCCGCTTCACCCGCGCCTCAAACCGCGGCGCCAACCCCCCGGATCAATACGTCATCACCACCGAGGGCATAACCCCCACGCCCCTGGGCTTCCGCTGCTGCCGTCCGTTGTAATGGTATAGCTAATAAGGCAGGTTACTTTTTTTCTTCGGGTTTCTTCTCTTCGGGCTTCTTCTCGGGAGGTTTCTGCTCCTCCTTCTTCTCTTCCTTTTTTACCTCTTCCTTCTTGGCTTCCTTGCCGCTTTTGTCACCCGAAGCAGGCTCGTAATCCTTGTGCTTGTAATCCTCCGGAGGTGAGCCCACGTAGCTTTGGCCCGGCAGACCCTGCGGATCGTATAGGTTCTCCGTACCGGCTTCCTTGTAATCCAGCTTTATCGGCTTCTGCTTGTTGCAGGCGAACAGGCCGATTACGGCTATCAGGGCGAGGGCGATCCAGATGTACTTCTTCATGATTCCTCCGACTTTCCTTGATATCTGGGCGGATAGGTAAACGCGATTGAGGCGGATTGTCAAATAAAATCAGCCGTGATAGGGTCGGGCAATTCGAACTGATGGAGGTAGAGACATGACTCGCATTACTGCCGTTTTGTGCGTATGCCTTATGGCCCTGGTTGCCGGTTGCGGCGACGACGGGACTTCCTACACTCCCTGCTCCACCGACGCCGATTGCGGCGCCGGCATGGCCTGCGAAAACGGGGAATGCAAGCCGGCCACCGGGTGCAACACCGACGCGGACTGCTCAGGCGATCGCGTGTGCATCGACGGCTGGTGCCGCGAGGGCGGCTGCAACCAGGATTCTGACTGCGGCGAGAAGCAGCTCTGTCAGGACCACGTCTGCGTGGACGTGGCCTGCATCGAGCACAGCCACTGCCTGCCCGAGCAGTACTGCGACGAAAACAACAACTGCGTCAACGACGAATGCAGCACCGACGCCGACTGCGCCCTGGGCGAGGAATGCGCCCCGGAGGGATTCTGCCGCGAGAAGCAGGTGCAGACCTGCACGGTGGACACCGAGTGCGAAACCGATGAGTTGTGCATCGACGGCACCTGCCAGATCCCGCCCAGCTGCACCGAGGACGCCGACTGCCCCACCGATACGGTTTGCCAGAGCGGCCGCTGCGCCCGCCCGTGCACGGTCGACTCCGACTGCGGCGATTTCGGCTATACCTGCCAGGACGGCCACTGCTTCCAGCAGTGCCTCACCGACGACAACTGCCGGGAGGCCAACACCATCTGCGAGGACAACATCTGCGTCCCGGCAGAGTGTATTACCGATGACGACTGCCCCGCCGGGCAGATCCGCTGCAAGGACGGGCGCTGCCAGCCCTACACCACCTGCGACACCGACGCCGACTGCGAGGCCAACTACGAGTGCATCGACAACATCTGCGAGGAGCTGCCGTTGTGCGCCATCGACGCCGACTGCGCCCAGGACTGCACCGCCGCCGCCTGTATCTGCAAGGACGGCCACTGCCACGAAACCTCCGCCTGCACCACCGACGCCGACTGCAACGCCGATGAGGACTGCGTCGGCGGCATCTGCGTCCCGCACCTGTGCCGCGGCCCCGACGACTGCCAGCCCAACGAAATTTGCGTAGACGGCGTCTGCGTGACCGGCGGCAATCCCGGCCTGGTTTACGAGGTGATAATCCTGACCCCCGGCGGCCCGGTACGCTCTGGCCAGCAGCTCCAGCTGGAGGCCATCGCCTTGACCCAGACCGGCGAGGAGGTCCCCGGCATCGGTTTCGACTGGGACTCCAGCCAGTCCGGCTGCGCCTCGGTGAGCGCCGCCGGAGTGCTCACCGGCGGCGCGGTGGCCGGCGACACCGAGGTGACCGCCACCGCCCAGAACACTTCCCCGCCGGTGACCAGCCCGCCGGTCACCTTCACCAACCTCCTGGATCCCACCATCGACACCGTGCGGGTGACGGTGGTCAACGCCTTCGACCGCAGCCCGGTGGCCGGCGCCACAGTGATTCTGGACGACGGTAGCAATCAGGAAACCGGCACCACCGACGCCGCGGGCATCGTCGAGCTCAGCGACCCGGGCGTCGTGGCCGACATCCACGTTTTCTCCGCCGATCACGACTACGTCTCCATTCTGGACACCATCTCCACCGACCTGCTGGTTCCCCTGCCCGACCGCAGCAACCTGACCAAGGCCGGCGGCTTCTCCGGCCAGATGACCTTCGTGGGCGAGGGCGAAGTCTCCATGGGGCTGGCCGGGACCAGCATCGCCGGCCAGCTGGTGGACATGAACTTCGGCCGCCTGCTGGGACAGGTCTTCAACGTGACCATCTCCATGGGCGGATACACCGTCGACTTGCCGCTGCCCGCCCAGATGGTGGTCAACGCCTCCTTCCAGGGCATGACGATCCCCGTAAAGGACACCTACTACGTGGTGGGACAGCGCGGGCTGCGCACCGCCTGGTCGATGGGCGGCTTCATCGACATGAGCGTGCTGATGGGGCTGTTCCAGGGCGGCGATATCAACCAGGTGCTGATCGAGCTGCTGCCGTACTTCTCGTTGTTCAAGCACGGGCTGATGCCGGTATTCGACGTTTTCCCTCAGGACCTGGTCGCGGACGCCAATGATCTCGACGGAGACGCCGACGTCACCGAGATGCGCCCCGATTGGGGCGGCGCCCTGCCGGATTTGGATATGGAGCCGGCTCATTCCCAGGACATCTACCTGAACGTAACACCCCCCGACACGCCCTCCCACGGGGGTGCGCCCATCGCCACCGTGGTCTACGTATCCGGGGCGTTGTCTTCCCTGGGCTTCACCCCGCTGGGCTTGACGTCCGACCAGGCGGTCGCCGGCGTGGCCGATCCCATGACCATGAAGATGGCCCCGGCCTACGGGGGTCTGGAAGTGGGAGAATACGCCGTCATGGTGATGGCGGTGCCTCCGGCGGTGGGCAACGAAATGCCCGCGGACGTGGCCATGGTCCTGTACGTCGACCAGAACCTGCCTACCAACGTGTCCTTCGACTACGGCTTCCTCGACTTCCCGGAGGACGCGATCTACACCGCGGCCGACCGCGAGCTGACCGCCACGGCGGTCGGCGGGGCCAGCATGTACCGCAGCACCATCCAGGCGGCCGAGGGTCGCTGGATCGTCTACCTGGCGGGCACCGGCACCCTGGCCTACACCCTGCCGGCGGTCCCCACCGGAATGGACGATCTGGCCACCGGGGACGTGGTCACGCTGGATCCGATTTCACTCTCGGGCGGCCTCACCTTCGAGGACCTGGTCAGCTTCAACGGGGAAGACCTCGACGGGCTGAACAGCCTGTCGCTGGCGTTCACCCACCACCAGTTGTAGAAACGAGTAAGGGCGGGCACACAGGCCCGCCCCTACAACCATTCATCTCATAGTATCTATACGGCAACGGCCAGCTGGTGGGCGTGGTTGAGCATGTCCAGCCACCGGGCGATCATGCGCTCGGTCTCGAAGGGAATCTCCTCGAAGCGGGCGGCCACTCCCACGTGCCCGCTCGAGGGAACCACCTTGGATACCCTGGCCCGGGTTTTGACTTCCTGGCCCAACCCCAAGAGAAGGATCTTCACCTCCACCTGCTGACCGACCAAAGGGATTTCATCGGTTTCGAAATAGAATCCGGAGATATCCAGACGGCCGTAACGCTCGACGTATTCGCCGTCGTTGTTCTTCACGAAGAGGGGAACCTCGAACATGGGCGACTCGCAATGGATCTCCGCCACCTTTTTCCTGGTTTTCTTCTTCATGTTCGACCTCATATCTTTTGCTCGTAAAAACATTTCACCCCATTGAACAAGCAAGTCCCGTGCCACCCGGCCGCGGAATTTCACCCGGCTCCTTTGGGCATAGTTTCCGGCGGCTTGGTAGTCGAATGCTCCTGTGAGCGGGATCACAAACAGAAACCGGAAGGCTCCAGGTCTGACATTCGTGGCATGAAATCGTCACACAGCGTGTAAAAAATGAACGTGACGCCCGTCACACGAAAAAGCGCAGCAGGACAGCGGGGAGGCGCCACAGCAAGTTGGCCGGGGTGTTGCGTCCACCCGAGCCCCCGCGGGTGGCCTTGACCATGCGATCGATCCGGCGGGAATTCAGGCGGGAGAGTACCGGCGAGAGCCAGCGCAGCTTCTCCAGAAACCCCTGTGAAGTGGCCTTGCGCCAGCTGTTGTGGTAGTCCGGCAGTGCATAATGGCTGCCGGCCAGCAGCCGGTTGATGGCTTCTCCGGCCAGCGAACCCATGGTCAGAGCTCCGGAGATACCGGCGAATCCATAGGTGGCCAGGGCATCCCCGGTAAGCAGCACGTTGTCGCGGAAGGAAATACCCAAAGGCTCGTGAAGCCGCACGATGGCATTCCGGGCGGCCAGCGGCCTTCCGGCGCCCAGGCGCTCGGTCCGGTCGAGCAGGCGCTCCTGAAGATCATCGGGCACCTCGCGCTCCCCGACCAGCTGGATCACGCTGGCCAGGTATTTCTCTCCCAGCGAGTAGGCGAAGAAGTAATTGCGGTAGTCGTCGATCTGGAAAAGCAGGGTTTCGGCGGGGACGTCCAGCCGGTCCAACTCCACCTCGCGCTGGAAGAGGACCGCCAGCTTCTCGCGGCGCAGGCCCAGGCTGCGCATTACCATGCTGTTCACACCGTCGGCCGCCACCAGCACCCGGGCGCGGTGCTCTTCCTCGGTGCGTATCTTGGCCTCGCGACCGTCGGTATCCACTTCGCGGACGGCCGACCCCACCCGGACTTCCCCGCCTTTCTCGCGCACCCGTCTGAGCAGGGCTCCCTTGAGGCGCCCCTCATTCAGCAAGTAGAGCGGGTGACTGAGATGGAAGTCGATCCGCTCACGCTGGCCGCGAAGTTGCAAGCGCGAGATCCGCTGGCGCAGCCCGCCCTCGACGAAAAGGTCCAGCCGCTTCGAGTAGATATTTTCACCGCGCACCTCGATCCGGTCGCCGATGGGCAGCAGGAACCCCAGGCTGCCGCGGTGCTTGGTCACTACGCTGTCGTGGCGCTCCAGCACCAGCAGCTTGCGCCCGGGCAACTGGGACGCCGCCGCCATCCCCGAGTAGCTGGCGCCGACGATGACCACATCGTAACGTCCCAAGGTCTTCTACTCCGTCAGGCGGTTTTCAAGATCGGCGGTAATGGCCCGGTGCACGGCCTGGATGTCTAAAGATCCGTCCAGCATCAGAATCAGTTCGCCCTGCATCCAGTCGGACAACCGGCGATAGGCTTCTTCCAGCTTCTGCTGAGTGGAGTCCCGCTCGTATAATTCTTCCGAGGTTCGTTCTTTTCTCCGGCGCCGGGCGGCAAGCTCCGCGGGCAAGTCCAGGATGTAGGTGACGTCCGGGGCCCGGGCGCGGGAGTTCAGCTCGCGGATCCACTCCAAATCCCCCTGCAGGGACTGGTAGGTGAAGCTCGAGTGGTAGTAGCGATCGGAAACCACGTCGGAGCCCGCCTCGAGCGCCGGAAGGACTTCGCAGTCCAGGTGGTCGATGCGGTCGGCGGCGAACAAGAGTGCCATGACGTCATTGTCCGGTGTCGGCACGCTTCCTGAAAGAATCTGGCGGAGCAGTGCGCCCACCGGACCCTTGGTGGGCTCACTGGTCAGCGCGCATCGGCGGCCCCGGGAAACCAGCCATTCGGAAAGCAGCTTCGCCTGGGTGGTGGTACCGGCCCCGTCGATTCCCTCGATTACGATGAACTTCGTTTTCACGGCTATTTGATCTTGCTGAGCAGTTTGCGTGCCCGGTTGGCGTCCCGGCCCTTGGCGCCGGTCTTGAGGTAGCGCTCCAGGTACTCCTTGGCCTTCTTGTCGCTGCCCTCGTCGTACTCAATCAATCCCAGACGGTAGAGGGCCCGGGTATGGTTGGCGTCCTTCTCCAGCACGTCCATGTAGGCCCGGCGGGCCGCCGACAGCTTTTCATCCCGATCATAGGTTTCGGCGATCAGGTACAGGGTGTCAACATCATCGGGCGTGAGCTTGATCGCCTTGCGGAACATATACCGTGCGCGGGAATAGCGGCTCTTGGTACGCCGGTCTTTAAGCCAGGCCTTGCCGCCTTCGATGTACAGCTCGGCCACTTCCTGGGCGTCGCGGCCTTTTTTCTTGGCCAGGTAGGCGGCCGAGCTGAACGCCTTGGCGGCATCGCCGTATTTCCTGCGTTCCTGGTACACCTTGGCCAGGCCCTCCTGGGCCCGCAGGAGCTTCCGGCGCTTGAGGCTGTCCTTCAAGGTCTTCTCGGCGCGGGTGAGCGAGCGGGAACCCAGCTGGGCCAGGCCCAGATCGGCGAGAATCTCGGGGTCCTTGTCGTCCTGGCGCTTGGCATTTTTCAGCGCCCGGACCGCCGGGAAGAACTTTCCGCGGGCCAGGTGAATGCGCCCTTCCACCCAGTAGGCATGTGCATCCGAGGCGCCCACCTCCCGGGCTTTCTCGATGGCCTTCAGGGCCTTGTCGACCTGGTTGAGCATCAACAGGGATTCGGCCATTCCCACGAACCCTTCCCGGGAAGTCTCCAGCTCCGAAACCGCCCGGGCGAAATCCTGCAAGGCGCCCTCGGCGTCGCCTTTTCTGAGCTTCAACCGGCCCAGCAGCTTTCGGGCTCCCTGGGCGTGGGGGTTGGCCCGCAGCGCCAGGATGGCGTATCCTTCGGCTTCCTCGTACTTGCGGCGTTCCTCTTCCAGGAAAGCCAGCAAGGTAAGGGCCTGATAACAGCGCGGATCCAGCTCGGCGGCCATCTTGAAAGAAGAGATCGCGCTGGAGTTCATTCTCTTGCTCAGCCGGACTTGTCCCATGGCGAAGTGTGCCAGGGCGTAATCGCGGTGATCGGCCAGCAGGGACTTGGCGTTGCGGTAGGCGCCGTTGGTGTCGCCCAGGGCCAGCTGGGCCAGAATTGCCATGGCCCGCGCCCGGGGTTTCTGGGGCGTGCCGGGCTTCACGCTGGTCAGGTCGCTCAGCGCCTTGGCGTATTGCCCGGAGAGCAGCAGCGCCTCGCCGCGCAGGACCAGGAAGGGGGCGGCGGGCACCTTCTTCCCGATCAGCTTCTTGAGCTCCCGTTTGACCTTTTCAACACGACCCCGGGGCAGGTCGCTTCCGATCAGCAGCAGCCGGGTGTCGATCTCCCCGGGGCTGGCCTCCAGCACCTTGCCGGCGCGTTTGGCGGCTTCTTCGAGCTCGAAGTAGTCGTAGCACAGCCGGGCCAGCCGTATCTGGAATTTCAGGTTGTCGGGAAGCAGCTCGGATGCCGCTTTCACCTCGGCCAGGCCGCGCGAACGCTCGAACTGCTCGAAAAACTGGCGGGCCAGCAGGAGGTGGGCCTCCGCCCGTCTGGCGGAGGTCACTTGGGGCAGCTCCAGGATTTTTTCCAGATCGGTTTTGGCCCGGGTCAGATCCTTTTTCAGCTTCAAGCGCATCGCCGAAAGGGCCAGCAGCGAGCGCACGTGGATGCCGTTGATGGCCAGCGCACGTTCGAGATGCTCGGTGGCCTTTTTTGTTTTTCCCTGTCTGAGCTCCAGGGTGGCCAGGGTGTACAGGGTGCGGACGGAAGAAGGCTCCTGGTTCAGGCTGCGCTCCAGCAGACCCGCGGCCTCCTTGAGCTTGCCCCGCTTGGCGGCCAGCTCGCCCGCCAGGCCGAGCAGGCGCGCATCCTCGGGAAACTGCTCCAGCGCGGACTTGACCTCGGATTCCAGCTGCTCGTTCGCATCTATGTGGAAGCGGGCCCAGAGCAGATCCACGACGTTGTGCTTGGTCACCTTCTCCTGTTCCAGAATGCGCTGGCTTTCTTCCTTGAGCGTCAGGTTGGGGCCGTACTCGTCGTTCAGCCGTGCGGACACCAGCGCCGCCAGGGCGTTGCCCCGGGGATGCTCGTCGTCCAACTCCAACAGCTCGGTGACCGTCGATTGCGCTTCGCCGTACCCCAGGAAGGTGTCCTGGGAGATGGAGGTGAGCACCTGGTCCAGAAGGCTGTTGATCTTTTCCGCGCGGATGTGCCGGTAGGCCACCCAGCCGCCCAGCGCCAGGCCGACCACCAGGAAGGGCACCAGCACCAAAAACACCTTCAAATAGCTGAAGTGCTCGGCGGGTGCTTCGACCGTCTGCTGGTAGGAGACCACCGCCCCGCCGGGGGCGCCGGTGAACCTGGTGGGAGGCGGTTCCGCGCCGGCCTCGGCCGCCTGGGCGCCCTCGAACATCGTCGGCGGCTCGGCCGGGGCGGCGGGGACCGAGGGGTCTTCCTGCGCCCAGGGCGAAGCGCCCTCGGGATGTTGGGGATCGAACATGGTGGGCGGTTCGCCGGTGGAAGCGGCTTCCTCGGCTATTATGGTTTCCTGTTGTTGGCGCTCGAGCTCCCGGGCCAGCTCTTCGGAGTCGGATACTTCGACAGTCGGTCCCTCTTCGAACTCCCCGGAGAGCGGGGGGTGCTCGTCATCCGCTTCTGTGTCGCCCTGCTGGGCCACCAGAGGATTCTGGGAGTATACCGTGGGAGGCTCAAAATCCTGCTCGACATCGTCGTCGTCGTTGTCGTCGTCGTCGGAAGCAAATGCATCCTTGGCCGGCGGCGGCTGGCTTTCCCAGGCGGGCCAGGAGATCTTGTCGGTGGGGACTCTCAGCGAGTCGTCATCGTTACCGGCATCCTCCAGGCGCTCGGTTTCGACCCGTTCGTGGTCGGCCGGGACCGCCCCGCCCAGCTCCGACTCCAGGTGCATGATCCGCGGGTCTTCGGCGTCGATTTCCTTGCCCTTTTCAAGGTAGGGGAAAGCTGCGTCCCGCTGTCCGGAATCGAGGAGGAACTTGGCCACTTCGGCCAGCAGGCCCACGTCGTTGCTCCTGAGCGTGCAGGCCCGCTCGAAGGCCTGGATGCCCTCGTCGGTTTTCCCCAGGCCGATCAAGGCCTTTCCGTAGACGACATGGCCGGCGGCCAGCTCCGGATGGAACCCCATTCCCTGCTCGCAGGTCTTCACCGCGTCAGCGAACCTCTCCTCCTCGACCAGGTGCTCGGCCAGCTCGGCGAAGCGCTCCGAGTCGGGGTGGTCGTCTAGATAGGCCTCCAGCTGCCGGATGCTGCCGTCCCTGTCGCCGTTTTCGGGCATACTCCACTCCCGCTCGATCGGCAGATAGTCAAACAGAATCAGTCATTTTTGTCAATTCTTCCCCCCCTAAAAAACGCTGTAAGAGGTTGACGCCGGAGCCAAAGTAGGCTGATAATAGAGACGGTCCTCTAACTGACGGTGGAGGGATTTATGTTGAGAATCATATGGATTTCCATTCTGGCGATATCCATGCTGCTTACCGGGTGTCAGGACTACGGGTTCGAAGAGCTGCCCCGGTCGGTGATCAGGGAGAAGCGATGGTCCCAGACCATCGCGGTTTCTTCCTCCGCCGACATCCTCTTCGTGATCGACAATTCCGGCTCCATGGCCGGCGAGCAGGAGCAGCTGGGTCGCTCCTTCTCCGGCTTCGCCCAGGTCCTGGAGGATAAGTTCGGCGATGTCTTCCATATAGGCGTTGTAACCACGGGCATGGAGACGGACATATGCCCCAAGTGCAGCACGGACATCACTGCCTCCTGCATCAACACTACCGGTGAGAACGGCCGGCTCCAGGATCGTCGCGGACACATCACCTGGACCGCCGGCGTTCCCATTTTCGACTTCGTCGACGATCCCTCATGCCGGGTGGTGACCAATACGAACAAGGATTGCTTCTTCGACTCACAGGAGCGGGGCATCGCCATGGTGGGGGTCAAGGGTTGCGGCTTCGAGCGGGGCCTGGCGCCTTTGAGGTACGCCCTGGAAAATCTCAAGGACAGTCATAACGCCGGGTTCCTGCGGAATGACGCCACCCTGGCCGTCATCGTGGTTTCCGACGAGGAAGACTGCGGGGAGGTGGGCGACATATTCGAGTGGTCCTCTGACGGCGGCAACGTTTGCTACTTCGCTGCCAAAGGAGTGGGGCCCGAGCCGGGAAATCCGGTATACACGCCGGTAACCTACCACCCCACCGATCCGGAAGAGCGGCCCTACGAGCTCACCCCGGTGGAGGAATACTACGACTTCCTGGTCAACGACGTGAAGGGCGGCCGCACGGGAATGGTCAAGTTCGCCGCCATCGTGGGCATGAAGGACAAAGCAGACCCCTCAACCACCGAAATCGAGTACGTCTGGGAACTCCGCAACAACAACCGCTGGGACATTGCCGACGCATGCACCACACCGGGCTGCACCGGCGACTACTGCTTCGCCCAGCCCGGCACCCGCTACATCAAGCTGGCCCAGCTGTTCGGCATCGGCCAGAACGGATTTCTGGACACTATCTGCCAGGAGTCCTTCACCGACACCATGAACGATCTGGGCACCTTCGTGGCCTGCCCGCGGCAGTTCAAGCTCAGCGAGCCGCCGCTGGATCCCAGCCTGGCCAGCATTCTGATCAACGGGGAAGAGGTGCCTTTGTACTCATGCTCGATCCAGGGCCGGCTGGAGACCTGTTCGGGCCCCAGCGACGCCTCCTGCTCCCAGGGCACCTGCGTGCGCACCTGGGTCTATTGCGCCAATGCAAGCGCCGGTCCC
>Ga0272442_10008835_pt1 | contig 12694 bp, 12 predicted proteins | sample SSMForm2O_FD_200262 | JGI IMG/M metagenome (GOLD analysis project Ga0272442, IMG submission 200262) | Marine sediment archaeal communities from Little Sippewissett salt marsh, Falmouth, MA, United States - SSM-Form-2O | ecosystem: Environmental > Aquatic > Marine > Wetlands > Sediment ... | reverse complement strand
GCCAGGATTTCCTTTACGCCTTCCTCGTTAAAACCGGCAATCGGATGCGCGACAAGTCCCATTTCCACGGCCCGGAGCAGAATAAAAGCCGTTGCCATTCCCGTATCAAACAGGTAGTAGTCCCTCCCTTTTATGCTGCAGTCCATTTCTTTGGCGCTGCAAACGGCAATGATAAGCGAAGCCTTCCTCGCCCACGCGTTTCCTCTCGCCAGTGCCTCCTTCAGCTCCGCAAGCTTCTCCTTCCCGTACACGAACACGTAACGCCAGGGCTGGTTGTTAAAACAGGAAGCCGAAAGCCCGGCGTTTTCCGCCATATCCTCAACCATGTCATTCGTAATGCGCACCGGCTTCAGCGATCGGTACGCTCTCCTCTTCCGTATGAGCTCAGACAGCATTCCCCCTCCTTTCACAATCGAAAAATAAAGCAAATGCCTGATTCGAGTTTCAAGAAATATGCAGGATGTAGAGCTTTCACATACTTAAGACACACAATTTCCGGTTCCGGTGGACTTCAGTAATTTTTCGAATAAAATAGAAATAATTATCATGTTTAATAAATGTCTCATGGTATGAATTATAAACTCGAAGCTTACGAGACCCTAAAATATGTTTTTGTCTTGCCTTTTCCTCCCAGAATGCTATAGTAGCTATAATAGATTGTATCCATTACAATTATGTAAGTTTTCCATTTATTAATAATTCATAACGGTCTTAAAAGTATACACAACCCTTGGGTGGTATGCTATGTTTTTCTCTATACCCAATTGGAGGAGGATAAAATAGTTTAATGAGAGAAAAAGTAGAGGAGGTCCTGAACAAAATAAAGCCATCCCTGCAGGCCGACGGGGGCGATGTGGAGCTCGTTGAAGTCGGAGAGGACGGTATAATCAAGGTAAAACTCACGGGTGCCTGCGGCAGCTGTCCGATGAGCCAGATGACGTTGAAGATGGGAATAGAACGAATACTCAAGTCGGAAATTCCCGAGGTCGTGGAAGTGGTATCCGTCTGAAGTCCATGCCTGCCTTATTAAAAACCAGTGTATGGCTGCATTATGGGGAATGGATAAGAAAAGACTTGAAAACAAAATCTCAGGAAATTGAGAAAACAATACGTGCGAAGGGAGGTCCGCATGGAAGTTACGATTAAATTCTGGAGGAGGCCCGTCTCTCACTGCAAAGAGGGCTGCTTTCTCCTGTCCCGGGCATGACGCAAAACTGCCCGTAGGGAGCGTCCCGGGTACGACCTTAAACTGCCCATCTCTTTTATCCTATTCGAAGAAAGGAGAAAGCTCTGATGAAAGACTCAATGGAAAAGGCGTTGAACGGCCAGATAAATGCGGAGCTCTACTCAGCCTATCTGTACTACGCAATGTCGGCCTATTTTGAAAGTCTGAATTTCGGTGGATTCGCGCATTGGATGCGCGTTCAGGCGCGTGAAGAAACGGAACATGCGGCAAAATTTTTCTCCTACATAAACGACCGGGGAGGAAGGGTCATTCTTGACGCAATAGATAAACCCCAATCGGAATGGGAATCGCCCCTCAAGGCTTTCCAGGATGCCTATGCGCATGAACAAAAAGTATCGGGGCTTATTCATGACCTCGTCGATCTCGCAAGAAAAGAAAACGATCACGCAACGGAAAACTTTCTGCAATGGTATGTTGAGGAACAGGTTGAAGAAGAGGCACATGCCTCTGGGATAGCTGAAAAGCTGAAAATGATACAGAAATCGCCGAACGGTCTATTCATGCTCGACGCGCGCCTCGGACAGAGGGAGTAAGTTTCCTAGAAATTTTAACACCCGCATAAACCGGCCGTAATCCCTTTCGGGTGCTCGCATGCAGGGACAGGAAACCAGTATTGAAGCGGTAAAAAACTATCTCAACCAAAAGGGGATAAACCCGTCCTATCAGCGGCTGAGAATATTCGAGCTCCTGTCGAGCGGAAAGAACCATCCTACGGCCGACCTGATATACAACACCCTCATCCGGGAGATACCGACGCTTTCCAAGACTACCGTCTACAACACCCTCAACCTCTTCCAGAAGAGGGGGATTGTAACCGGACTGACCATTGATGAAAATGAAGTCCGCTACGAGGCGAACACGAAACCGCATGCACACTTCAAGTGTACTTCGTGCGGTGCCATCATTGATATGCCCATCGACTGTCCCTATCTCGCGGAAAAGTTCGTGGACGGAAACAAGGTCACCGAGAGACACCTCTACCTCAAGGGGATATGCAGTGCGTGCATGAAGATGTACGGGATGACGGGACAATAGTCCCGCACTTCAACAGGAGATGTTACTCCTCTACAGGCTCAGAGTGATCTCGATCATCTTACCTATTCAGAAGGAGGTCCGATGTGAAAAGTATCAAGGGATCACGGAGTGAAAAAAACCTCCTGGCGGCATTCGCAGGAGAATCACAGGCCCGCAACAGGTATACGATGTTCGCGGCAAGGGCCCGTGAAGAGGGGTATGAGCAGATAGCCAATATTTTTATCGAAACCGCGGAAAACGAACTGGAACACGCCAAACGGTTCTTCTCGTTTCTCGAAGGGGGCGAGGTCCAGATAACGGCGGGCTACCCCGCGGGCGTCGTGGGCACGACACTGGATAATTTATCCGCCGGAGCGGCCGGAGAGAACGCGGAACACACATCGATTTACCCTGGCTTCGCGGACGTCGCCGAGGAGGAGGGATTCCCCCAGGTCGCGGCGGTTTTCCGGCAGGTCGCGGAGGTTGAAATCTGGCATGAGAAACGATACAACAGGCTTATCAAAAACGTGAAGGGAAAGAGCGTGTTTAAAAAGGAAGGGCCCGTCTTATGGAAATGCATCAACTGCGGAAGGATCATTCAAGGGACCGAATCCCCGAAGAAGTGTCCCACCTGCCTCTACCCGCAGGCACATTTCGAGATCTATTCGGATAATTAGAGCGAATGCCTGGTTCGAGTTTCAAGAAATATGCACAATGAGGAGCTTTCACATACATGAGACACCCTATTTCCGGTGAATTTCAGTAATTAATGAAACAAATTACAAATAATGATCATGTTTATTAACTGCGATAGGGCATAAAGTAAAAACTCGAAGTTCACCCTAATTACTAAGTAGTATTTCGGGCCTCAGGAAATCCGGATAGACGTATTTCCGATATAACACCACTCTAACGGTAACCGGCCGGTTTATATCCGTAGGCGTCAAATGACACATCCCGGAATCCCATAGTCCGGAGATCGGCAATAATAACTACTCTCAATGACGCGTCTTCCAGCTTCCGAACCTCATCCCGCCCGACCTCGATTCTCGCGTGACCGGGCTCTCTGTAGCGCACCCGCACTATGTGAAAACCGTGACTGTAGAGCTTTTCCTCGGCCCGCTCGATCATGCGCAGTATTCCCGTCGTTATCGCTGTTTCCGAAGGGATGCGCGTTGCAAGGCAGGTATTTGAAGGACGGATGAACCGCTTCAGGCCGGAGCGCTCCATCAAAATAACGACATCCCGTCCCGTGATCCCCGCTTCCGCAAAAGGGGAAATCACACCGAGCTCTTTCAATGCCCTGAGACCGGGCCTGTCCTCGGACAGGTCGCTTGCCGTGGTCCCGTCCAGTACGTTTGAAATCCCGATTCCTCGGGCTTCCCCGGTAAGCCGCTCGAACATCCGTTTCTTGCACAGGTAACACCGGTCGAGGCGGTTTGCGAGCATTATTTCATCCGGCAGGTCCGCGCGTACGAACCTGTGATCGATCCCGCAGCGTTCCGTAAAATCCTCCACCGCCCTTCGTTCCCGTTCCGGGAAGAATGGGGATACGGCGGTGGCGGATATGGATTTCGGGATCAACCGCTGTGCGAGGAAGCTCAGCAGGGTGCTGTCCGTTCCCCCTGAAAGGGCGATGAGGGCGCTCTCATAAGAGGAGATGCGCTTATCCAGCAGTTCGTACCTTTTCTCTCTATCCCTCATGAATGTCATGTTTTGTCCCATCCGGACAGGGACCCGGGCTAAAACCGGCGCAAGCCGCCCCGGGCCGCCGCCTCAGTCAGCGGAGATCGTAGTACTTTCTGACAGGGCGTTCCACCTTCCATCTGCAGGACAGGCCGGCCGGGAATACGACGTAGTCCCCCTCCCCGATCCTGACCGTACCCGTGTCCGTGGTGACCTCGGCTTTTCCCTCGATTATGTAGCAGTGCTCCTCCGCAGTATAGACCCAGTCGAATTCGGAAACCTCCTTCTCCCATACGGGCCAGGTTCTGAGGTTCCTTTTCTCGACCTCTCCCTCGTCTATCTTCTCGATCCTTATATCATTCATAACCGCCCCTCGTTTTTTCCTTTAAATATAACCGTTATAAAAACATTGTCATGCCCCGGTTCAACCGGGGCATCCAGTCTTTCATATGTGGATCACCCGGATAAATTTACCCTCCGGCTTATCCGGGGGGCCGAGTGATGACAAACGGAGGCCGGGTGACGACGAATGAAATGAGCCTGCCGTTTTTACACGGAGCTACATCAGTACGTAGGGCACACCGTTATCGTACTCGACGCGGACCTCGGTTGAGAACACCGAACGAACCGTATCCTCATTCACCACGTCCTCGGGTTTTCCCTCTTCCGCAATGGACCCGTTCTTGAACAGTATGATACGGCCCGCGAAACGGGCCGCGTGGTTTATATCGTGGGTAACGAGTACGATGGTCTTGCCGAGGTTTTCGTTGAAATCCCGCAGCATCTTGAAGATCTCGGCCTGGTAGGCTATGTCGAGACCCGCAGTGGGCTCATCGAGAAAAAGAATATCCGATTCCTGCGCCACGGCCTGTGCGATGAACACGCGCTTGACCTCCCCTCCCGAAAGCTCCATGAGATGACGTTTCGCGTATTGTTCTATACCCATGAGTCTCATCGCGTTTCGAACGATCTCGGCATCACGCGGTTTTTCCATTTCGAATCTTCTCAGGTAGGGGAACCGTCCCATCATAACGATATCGGACACGACGAAGGGGAGGGAAACGGGCGGCATCTGGGGGAGGAAGGAAACGGACCGCGCGAATTCCCTCCTCGAGTACTCGTGAAGTTTTTTTCCGCTGAGGAGAACCTCTCCCCCGACATCCTTTATGATACCGGTCAACGCCCTGACGAGCGTCGTTTTTCCGGCGCCGTTCGGTCCCAGGATGGACAGGAACTCCCCCTCCCTGATATCGAGGGACACACCGCGTACAACGGGACAGTCATCGTAAGAGACCGTCAGGCCACGCGCCTTTACAGCTGTTTTCATAACGTCATCCTCAGAACCACAGCCTCTTCTTGCCCCTTATCAGGAGAAATATGAAAAAGGGAGACCCGAAAAGCGATGTAATCACCCCGACCGGAACCTCCATACCGCTTCCGAAGAGAACGGACGGAAGCACGCGTCCGATCATGTCGGAGAGCGGGAGGAAGAGCGCTCCCGCGGCCAGCGTTGTCGGAATGAGCGTCTTGTGCTTCGGTCCGAAAACCATCCGCATCGAATGGGGTATGATAAGCCCCACGAACCCAATGGTACCGGTCATGGAAACCGACACGGCGGTCAGAACGGAGGTCATGGAAAACAACACAATCCTTACGACCTCCGTGTTTACTCCCAAAGCGAGGGCCTGCTCGTCCCCGAGCGATATGAGATCGAGATCGCGGTAAAACGAGAATATGAAAAGGGAGAGCGCGCCCGTTATACAGGCCGCAGGCAGCAGGAAAGAGTGAAAGCCCGCGAGGCTGCCCATGAGCCAGAACACGATCTCATGGGACTTGTCGCCCATGAGCGACATGATGAGCACAAGCCCCGACGAAAAGAGATAGCTCACGATGACGCCGGACAGTATGATCGTCAGGACCTGAACCCTGCCACCGGTCCTCGCCAGAAAGTAGACGAGAAAAACCGTTGACACGGCCCCGAAAAAGGCGAATGCCGGAAGGAAGCTCTTGAACTGAACACCGGCAACATAGGATAGAAAGAGGGCGAGACCGGCTCCGAAAGAGGCCCCAGCGGATACACCCAGCGTGTAGGGATCGGCAAGAGGATTTTTCAGCAGGGCCTGGAAGACGAGCCCCGATACCGCGAGCCCCCCTCCCACCACCATGCCGAGCAGGACCCTGGGTATTCGAATCCTGAGTATAATATCGTGGTGCATGGCTGAAACGCCGGGCACTGCTTTTCCCGATACCGCGGACAGCAGTACCCTGACCGTATCGCCGAATGGAATGGTAACGGAACCGAGCGCGGTACTCGCTATGAAGCTCACCGCGAGCAGCAGAAACAGGAGAAAAAACTGGATGGATCTCTTCACTCAAATGCCTCCGGATGGAGGAATCGCGCAATATCGCGAAGCGCGAACACGACCCTCGGACCGGGACGCAGGAACTCATCCGGATTCGGAACGAACACCTTCCTGTTCCTTATGGCCGTAATCGAGGAGAGGTGCCTGTGCGATGATAGAAACTGTTCCATATCGGTGTTATGTCCCAGTATAACGGCCTCCGGATCGATGAGCAGCAGCTTCTCCTCGGAAATCCTCGGATATCGTTTGTCGGTATCCGGTACGACCCTGCCCCCGGCCATGGCAACGAGGTCGCCCGGAAGCGTTCTTCTTCCGGCCGCATAGAGGGGATTGTCATATACCTCGATGAAGGTCTTGACCGGAGCGATACTCCCGGAACGCACCGCCTCCATCACTTCTCCGGCCGTGTTCCTGAGGCCGTGTATGAGGGCGGCCGATTCCTCTTCCCGGTTGAAGAGCCTGCCGAACTGATCAATCGACCCGAGGAGTTCCTTGAAACTGTTGGGTTCGGAAACAAATATTTGTATGCCGAGGCTGTCGAGCTGCTGCTTGATATTCAGGGGAACGACCGTCGTCAGTATCAATACATCCGGTGAGAGCGAGTGGATTTTCTCAAGACTCGGCGTGGAGAATCCTCCGACTTTGGGCCTGGTTTTCACAAAATCAGGCGGATAATCGGAAGTTACCGAGACGCCTGCAATCTGTTCCCGAAGTCCCATGGCGTAGAGGATCTCGGTTGCTCCCGGGGAAAGCGACACGACCCGAACATCGTCGTCGGGTACCGTGACCCTGCTTCCCCTCGAATCGATCCCGGTACCGGCGCTCAGCCTGCTCGGCATGGGCCCTGAGAGCAAAATAACGAAAAAGAGCGATACGACAAGCGGGAGCAGGGCCCTTTTATGGGAAATCCGGTTATGATTCATTAACATGTAAAATTCGCCTTCTGTAGTATGACGACTAAAAAAAAACAAACCCCGACCTTCCCGGACGGGAAGACAAGGGTTTTATTCCTTCAGAATAACGTAACAGAGCCTCACCCTCGCAGGTTGTTACCGGTTCCGATCGGTATCCTGGCTTCCGGATCTCCTTACTCACAGCCCCTTCTCACACCCTCTCCGAACATATTAAAATCCGGAGCGGTGTAATGGCTTTCCGCTGCTTTCATCCCCGGTTACAGTGGCGGGACCGCTGCGGCTCAAACCGCATTCCCTAACCGAAACCTCGTCTGTCAAAAAACCGTACCTGTATCAAGATGACCCGAAAAGCTCTCCAAGTCAAGATGTGAACGCGCTCAAGAACTCGTTTGCGCCGCTGACGGGTTCTTATCAACCGCGGCGTACGCGTTCAATCCCTCATTCAGAATGTATACCGCGCGCTTGATTCTCTCGCTGTTCAGCACGTACGCTATACGCACCTCGTTTTTACCAAGCCCCTCAGTCGCGTAAAACCCGGCAGCAGGCGCGACCATGACCGTCTCGCCGTCCACCTCGAAATCGGAGAGGAGCCACCTGCAGAATACTTCGCTGTCGTCGACCGGGAGGCGGGCTATCGCGTAAAAAGCCCCCTCTGGTCTCGAGAGTGTAACGCCGGGCGTATCCGAGAGCCCCGAAGCCAGCGCGTCTCTCCTTCCCCTGTACTCTTCGACGACCTCGTTAAAATAGGAGAAATCCAGGCGAAACTCCCTTTCAGCGAGTACCTGTTCGATGGACGGGGGAGAGAGGCGCGCCATTGCATATTTCAGCACCGCCTGCATGACCTCTTCGTTTTTCGACGCGAGAAAACCGATACGGGCCCCGCATGACGAGTAGCGCTTGGATACGCTGTCCGTCATGATGACCCGATCCTCCAGATCCGGTATATGCATCGGGGAAACATGCCCCCTTTCCACGAACACGAACTCCCTGTAAACTTCGTCGGATATGATAAACAGGTCCCGCTCCAGGGCGATCTCTCCCACCATCGCTATCTCTTCAGCGGTATACACCGTGCCCGTAGGATTCCCCGGGCTGCAGAGCAGGATCGCCCGGGTTCTGTCGTCTATCGCAGTGCGTATCATCCCGGGATCTTCCAGATGAAAGCTCTGATTGATGCTCGTGGTCACCGGCCTGATCTCTATCCCGAGCATTGCCGCGAAACTCTTGTAATTCGCGTAGAAAGGTTCCGGGATTACGACGTTGTCTCCGGGGTCGCACGTTGCGGCCAGCGCGAAGACGAGGGCCTCGCTGCCCCCGGTGGTTACATTGATGTGTTCGGGACCAAGGGCTATCTCGTAGTGTCCAAGATAATCCGCATAGCTCTCGCGGAGGGACAGGTACCCGTTTGAAGGACTGTACGCGAGCACCTTGTCCTCAAAATTCCTTACCGACGACATCGCTTCCGGGGGAGTTGGTATGTCCGGCTGTCCGATGTTCAGATGCAGCACCCTTACACCCCGGCTCTTGGCCGCATCCGCAAACGGAATGAGCTTTCTAATGGGAGAAGCCTGTGTGGCACGTGATCGATTCGATACTCTCATTATTTCACCCCTGCATAATACTGAAAACTAATACCGTCCTACTAAAATAATACATCGCCATAGTCATGATCAAATACAAGGATCATGGTCACGGGGAAAAGGTTAACCTCTTACCGCGCGGGACCGGTCTCTCCCGGGATTCAGCCGGCGATCCCGCAGTAATTGACGATCGTGGCCGCGTACATCTTGGCGGCCTGAATGAACTCGTCCACCTCAACGTACTCGTTCGTCCCGTGTGCGAGACTTATTAATCCGGGACCCCAGTATATGCTCTTTCCACCCTTCTCGAACATGTAGTTCGCGTCGCCCACAAAGGGAGAGGGCGTTATACAGGCCTTTTCTCCGGAAATCTGCTCCACCGAGGATTTCACAGCCTGGACTCCCGGATCGTTCTCCGGAACGTTCAGGGGGACCTTGGGAGGAAAGGGTATTGAATAGGTCGGCATATGGTCCTTCATCCAGTAGTCGTGCTCGGCGACGAACTTGATGGTACCCTCGATCTGGTCCTTCATGAACTGGACCGTGAGGTTCGGGTCGAACATAGACGCTATGGAAAGCTCGCATTCTCCCGCCTGCGCGGAAAAACTCTCCCCGCCCCTGATCAGCGAAATGGCCAGCGTGGTATTGCCGGGACCCAGGTCCTTGTCCCTGAAATCAAGGCCCCATGACCGCTCGAGCTCCGAAAAAGCGTTGATGATCTTTACCATCTTTTCTATTGCGTTCACTCCCACCTGACCGTCGGCCTGCGGCCACAGGGTCAGGTAACGGTTGCAGATATGGGTGGATGATCCCACCACCTTAATATCGTAGTAGATCTCGCCCTTGGACTTGTTGAAGACCCTCAGCGAGGTGGGCTCGCACATCACGGCGAAATCAGCCTTGTAACCTTTGTCGAGAAGTGACCATATCCCGATCTCCGCCCTTCCCGATTCCTCTCCGTCCACATAGGTAAGCATGAGATCGCCCTTCAGCTTCAGCCCGAGTGCCTGTATCGCCTTCGCTCCATAGAACATGGCGGTCCCGCCGCTTTTCATGTCGGTCGCTCCCCTGCCCCATACCTTGCCATCCTTGACGCTCCCGTCAAAGGGCGAGAGCTCGGTCCACTCCCTTTTCTGCACCTCGCTCACCGTCACCACGTCCGTATGCGCGTTGAACATGAGCGAGGGGCCGCCGCCCGTTCCCTTCTTAACCGCGGCGACGTTCGGCCTCCCTTTCTCCAGCTCGTAGTAGTCGACCGTGTCAAAGAACCCCGTCTTCTCCATCTCACCCGCGATCCACTTCTGGCACTCGACCATCTCCGTCTTCTCGCCTTCGAGGAGCTGTTCCGTATTGATCGACTTGAAGTTGATATACCGCTTGAGCATCCCCAGGAGGTTGTCCTTCTCCGAATCGATATAAGCATTTATCTCCCCGATAAGCTTTTCGTTCATGAGCATTCTTTTTACCCTCCTCTATGTAATCATTATTTATTTAGGCATAGCTCCAATTTACATTCTTATTTTATAATACACGAAATAAAAATTATAATAACTCTGTACAGCTAAGCATAAACAGAAATGAAATTTCCACTCTCTTTTCACTATACTACCGATTAAATCTACAATATTATTTTAGATATTACTCATTCACGAATTCCACCGTTCCTATTAAATAGGAAGATTTTAGAGTAAACGATTATGAATCTAATGAAACAATAATCTTTGACTCTTTCCCTTCTTTATCAGTAATCAAACTTTCAAAACCTTCTTTAACGACATTTTCAATCCTAATTTTCTTTGTTATTACTTTACTTACTGGAAATTTTCCAGCTGCAACTAAACCCATAGCTTTTGGGAAATCATAAACATGGTAAGCCCAGATACCCAACATATTGAGTTCTTTATGCGCCCAAATGAAAGGATCAACTTTAACGTCGCCAACATTCAAACCGACCTGAACATATGTTCCTCTTCTTTTTAAAACCTTAAAACAGTCATTTATAGCGGCTTCCTTTCCAGTACAATCGATTGCTACATCTACACCAATTCCATCTGTTGCCTCTAAAATACTACTTTTATATTCCACCTCTTCAAAAGGATTAAATACAGCTGTTGCCACATCCAATTGTTTTACAAACTTCAATCTCCCGGGACGTTTTGCCGTCATATAAATATTGGAAACCCCAGCTGCTTTTACGGCCATTGCCGTTAAACATCCTATCGGCCCCCCCCCGGTAATGAAAACACTGTCTCCCATGCGAACCCCACCACGATCGACCGTGTAGACAGCTACCGTTGCTGGTTCCATAACGGCACCTTCTTCATATGTTAATGCATCCGGCATACGAACAAGCTCATAATCCTTTACAATGGTATATTCCGCCAGCCCTCCCCAGTACCAGCTTAAACCTGAGGCTCCGCACATTATACACTGGTGTTGAAGACCTCTCTGGCAGTAATAGCATTTTCCACAATAAAGTGCAGGCATAATTACTACTCTCTCGCCAACTTTCCAACCCTTTACACCTGGTCCGATCTTGACAATTTCACCGGAAAATTCATGCCCAAGGATTAAAGGCGATGTTGTACCTGTTAATGGGTGAGGTTTTTTAGGTATATATTGAGGACCACTTGTATATTCATGAAGGTCACTACCACATATACCACAGAACTTCACTTTTATTACAACTTCTCCAACATCTAACTCTTCAGGTTCCGGTACTTCTTCAATTCGTAAATCTTTTTTTCCATACCATAAAGCTGCTTTCATAATTACCCCCTAAGAATATATGGATAATTTATTCATTCATCATATTTCAGGGACTATACCCCAGTACCTGAAAAATCCCCAGCTTTCCAAATGGATTTCATATATTTCTTGGTTAGATTTGCCATGTGAGATGGCAGACCATCATGTAACAGAGAAACACAACCTGCAAAAAATTCGAAACGATTAAAGAGTAATTCATTACGTTCGTTTTTATTCGAGCATTAGATTCATCTTTGTGCTGGAATTAAAAAAGAACGCTTGTTCAGTTTGAGGCAGTGCATAAACTATATCACCTATGCTTAATTTAAACGAGGGATCTACAATAACTTTAAACCTATTTTCATCCTCATATTGCACTATTCCAACTGTTTCTTTGCCTAACCTTTCAACACCGTATATTTTCCCCTTCAAGGCGTCCTCTTTTTGCGTTTTATACAGGGACATATGCTGTGGCCGCACTCCAAGGGTGACCAGATTTTCTTTCAAGGTCTTTTTCATGTTTTTTACAATCTCTTTTGAGAGTTTTACATGAAACCTGGGATGCTCAAATATGTATTCGTCCATATTCTTTTTTAATACTCCCTTGAAAAAGTTCATGGGGGGAGAGCCTACAAAACCTCCAACGAAGGTATTAATTGGATTGTTGTATATTTCATCAGGTGTCCCCACCTGCTGAAGTTTTCCTGCCTCCATAACAGCTATACGGTCACCCAATGTCATTGCTTCCACCTGGTCGTGTGTTACGAAAACCATGGTATTAGCCAGTTTTTGTTGCAAAACAACAATTTCAATGCGTATAGCTTCTCTCCTTGCGGCATCCAGACTTGATAGAGGCTCATCCATCAAGAAAACTGATGGGTTGCGAACAATAGCTTTGGCGATTGCAACCCGTTGCCGTTCTCCTCCACTCATCTGAAATGGCGACTTATCCAATAGCGGATTAATTCCAAGAAGACCAGCTACCTCCACTACTCTGCTTTCTATCTCCTCTTTGGATCTCTTGGAGAAAATTCTTAGACTCATCCTAATGTTTTCCCGTGCAGTCAGGTGAGGGTAAAGCAGTGCAGATTGAAATACCATAGCCACATTGCGGATATGTGGTGGTATGTCAGTAACATCCTT
>Ga0272442_10008833_pt1 | contig 12696 bp, 10 predicted proteins | sample SSMForm2O_FD_200262 | JGI IMG/M metagenome (GOLD analysis project Ga0272442, IMG submission 200262) | Marine sediment archaeal communities from Little Sippewissett salt marsh, Falmouth, MA, United States - SSM-Form-2O | ecosystem: Environmental > Aquatic > Marine > Wetlands > Sediment ... | reverse complement strand
TACTCCCAGAGAACTTCATACGGCCCCTCCGGCGAGGCGGACCAGGCAATCGAGGCGCTGGCCGCTTTAGCTGAAAGCCTTTTCTGAGCGGTCTCTCTGGTTTCCGCCGTGAGTTTTTCAGGAGCTAGTCCGTCTAAAACCAGGAACCTGCCGCCGGCGCGGATTTTCACCAGGTCGGAGCCGTCCGGGGTGCTCAGCTCGAACACCGCTTCGCCCTTTTTCCAGCCCGAGGGCCTGAGCAGGCGGTTGTCTTCCTCGATCACGCACTCCAGCCGGTCGGCCTTGAAAGCGAACTGCTCGATTCTCTCGATATCCACCGGATATGTCCATTGCCTGAGCTGAGGCCCGGGCCTGAAAGTCAGTTCGTTGGCTCCCGTGCTGAGCTCCGGCAGCGAGCGGGGATTGAGCTGGATCAGGCTGGTCAGTTTCACATCCCTGATCCGCACCCCTGCATCCGGCTGCGGGCCGCTCAGGGTAAAACGCACCAGGTAGCCGTAGCGCCCGGAAACAGCCGTGTGCGAGCCGTGCTCGCTGGTTGTCGAAACCCGGGGAGCGGTTTTCCAGGGCCCGGCGTAAGGGCCTTTCAGGCTTCCGCAGAACTGCCAGCTTCTGCCCAGGTCCGTGGATGTCTCCACGCTCAGGCGATGGGCCGCCCCGGCAAGCTCTGCGTAAAGAGCGAACTCGGCGTCGATCAGCACATAGGCGCTCGGCATCTCGAACACTGCTGTGGCTGTATTTTTTCCCTCTGAGCGGGCCAGTGCATCCTGCGGGTTATCCGGCAGCAGAAGGTTGTCGTTGAGGCCCGGAGCAAAGACAGGATAGTAGGCGCTTTTCCGCCACAGGGGAGGAGAGTACTCGATCCTGCCGGTGGCCCACCTCCGCGCGTCTTTCTGGCTGTGGGGGCCGTCTTCCGTGCAGATATCATACTGCTCGATCTCCCGTGGAAACTCCCGGTATACGCCGCCTTTCTTTTTGTAGGGAAGGTAATACAGGCCTTCGCTCTCCGGCTCGTAAAAGCGGATCAGGCGCTCACCGGGCCTGAGCAGGAAATCCATCGAATGGCCCTGCGGGTAACGGTTGAACGGGAAAAGCCAGTTGTCTTTTTTGCTGGAGAAAATCCCCGCATAGCCGCCCATCGCCCTGGCCCTCACGTCCGCCGGGTACCAGGGGAAAACCACCTTGCTCGAATCTATCACGTTGGGTGCGAGCAGCTTGTCCAGGATAATGTTCTTATCGCCTTCGAGCTGGTGCACCGAGGCTATCGGAAGCTCGCGCGGGTCACCCTGGCCCACTGTGGTGAAACCGAGCATGTCCGAGTCGAGCATGTTGTACTTGCCGTTGAAAAAGACTTCGGCCACCGTGTGTCCCGTGGCAAACCAGGTCCTGGCGTCCTGGAAACCTCCCGCCTCCCAGAGCGCCTCCAGCAGAGGGGCGTCCTGGTAGCATAGCCCGAACCCGTAGCAGTTGAGCAGCTTGAGCGGATCGAGCACCTCACCCAGCGGCTCCTCGTAGGCCCAGCCTGCTATATGGTAGAACATCCCCGGCTCGACAAAGCGGCCGTCGGTGAGAAGGTAGCGCCAGATCGCCTCGGCCTTCTCCCGCTCGGTCTCCGCGCCGGCGGATTCATACAGCGCCCCGGCCACGCTTTTCAGCTCGCGCGTGTCCGGCTCTCCGGCCACCAGCACCCAAGGCGAATAGACCTGGGCTTGAAGGGCAGTGCAAACCAGTAGCATAGATAATGCGAAGGCAAAACAAACCCGTGTCATATATTCCCCCAGCGGATTTCGGAATGAAAAATACTCGATAACGAACTATCTCCAAGCCGCTCAGGCGAGGCACGCCCCGCCCCGGCCAAACTCATTGCGCCTCTGCGGCGACTGTTGCGCTGAAAGCTCGAACTCCGCAAGCTGCGTATTTTCATTTCCTCACATCAGGCCCTTGTGCAGCCCGCCGTCAACCTGGATCGTAGTACCGGTAATATAGCCGGCCCGCTCCGAGGCCAGAAACGCCACCAGGGCGGCAAGCTCGCGCGGCTGGCCCATTCTTCCCAGCGGGATTCCGGAGCAGAGCTCTTCCAGGGCCTCTTCGTACGTTTTACCCCCGTTCGCGGCACGCCCTTTGATGATACCAACCGAGCGGTCCGTCTCGATAAACCCCGGGCAGACATTGTTGACCAGTATCCCGTCTGCGGCCAACTCGCCGGAGAGGGTCTTGGCCAGGCCCACCACACCGGCGCGCACCGCATTGGACAGGATCAGCCCGTCCACCGGCTGTTTGACCGCCACGGAGGTGATATTGATAATCCTGCCGCCGCCTGCGGCGCGCATCGCATCTGCCGCTGCGCGCGAAAAACGCACGGCGCTGAGCAGGTTCAGCTCGAAAGCCGCCAGCCAGGCCGCATCATCGTGGGCCTCGAACGGACCCGGCGGCGGCCCGCCGGCATTGTTGACCAGTATATTCACAGCACCGAACTTTTCAACCGCAGCACCGACCACAAATTCCGCGGCCTCCTTCCTGGACACGTCCGCTGCCAGCCCTACTGCCTGCGAGCCGGTTTCCTCCTCGATTCGCGCAGCGGCTGCTTTTATCTTTTCCTCGCTCCTGGAGCAGATCACCACCCTGGCGCCCTCGCCGGCCAGTTCCCGGGCGCAGGCATACCCCAGCCCCCTGCTGGCTGCGCACACTACCGCCACTTTGTCTTTAAGACCGAGATCCATTCTCTCCTCCGTCATACAAAAGTTTCAACCCGTCCCCTCCTTACCCAGCACTTCCTCATAAAGCGCGGCAGTACGCTCGATCATCCCCTCCACGCTGAACCGCTCGAGTATCCTGGCGCGGGCGGCTTCTCCCATCTCGCCGCAGCGCTGCGGGTCTGAGAGCAAGCGGCCGGTTTCCCGTAGCAGGGCCTGCTCATCTCCGCAGGGAAGCACTATTCCGCTCACTCCCTGCTCAACAAGCTCGCTCACGCCGCCCGTGTCGAACGCCACGACCGGCAGGCCCGAAGCCATTGCCTCCATCACCACGTTGGGCAAACCCTCCCGCAGGGAGGTGAGCACGAAAACATCCATTGCGGCAAACACCGCTTCCACGTCTTTGCGCGATCCCAGCAGAATGACATCTTCGTCCGCGGCTCCGGCCTCGCGTACTTTCCCGGCGAAAGAGCTGTCCAGCCCCAGCCCGGCGGCAACAGCCATGACCCTTTGCTGGCCGGCCCTGAGAGCTCCGGCCAGCCTGAAAAAGGCCGGAAGGTTTTTGTCCGGAGCATCCTTGCTCAGAGTTCCCACCACCAGCGAGTTCCGGGGGATCCCGAACTCGCTGCGGGCGGCCTGCCTGGCTTTCCCGGTGAGCGCAGGCAGGGGAAATACCCCGTTGTGCACAACCCGGAATTTCGATTCGCTCACCCGGTAGCGCGCGGAATAGGCCTTGATCCCGGCGTAGCTGTTGGCGTGGATCGCATCCCCGGCTGCCAGTGAGCGGGCCATCATCCACTCCCTCACCGGCACCTGGTCTGTAGGCAGGGAAAGCACGGTGGGAATGAATTTCGGCCGGTCTGCAAAAGCCAGGGCCAGATAGCTGTAAATGTTCGCCGTTTCAAGATGGCTGTGGATCAGCTCGATCCTGTCTTCACGAAGCAGGCGGGCCAGTTTTACCAGGCGCTCCGGGTCGTAGCGCCCGCGCCGCTTGATCCGGTGCAGGCGAACACCCGCTTTCTCGATTTCGGCCCCGAACGGCTCGACAAGCTCCGAAAGACAGATTACGCTCACCGGCCAGCCCGCTCCGGCCAGGCCGGAGGCAATCAGGCTCACCTGGCGCTCGGCTCCTCCGAAACCAAGCTGGCCGATAACCAGAGCGACTCTTCCTTTCACCCGGTCTCCTCGGCAGACAGGCGCTGTCTGGCCAGGCTCTGGGCTTTCGAGGCCAGGGCCAGGCAGAGCCAGAGAAATTTGGAATTGAAAATGGAAATCCCGATACCTGCGACCAGGACATAGACCAGAATCACGGTGGCGATCGGGGGAATCTTGCTGCGCGGCAAAGCCTCCTCGCGCCAGACATTCCAGAAAACAAGCCCCAGCAGGGCCAATCCGACAATCCCCAGCTCGGTGGCCACTCTAAAATAAAGGCTGTGAGGGTCCCGTCTGGGGATCTTGTCCCTTTGTATGCCCGGGGTGTCTGCGCGATAGCGGTTGTAAACCACCGGAAACTGATAGTATCCCACCCCAAGCACCGGGTTGTCAGCGAATACCTTGCCCGCCACCAGCCAGATATCGAAACGGTCGCTGCCTCTCTCTCTAATGGCAAGCACCACGCTGGCCCGCTGAATCAGGGTTATGTTGACAAGCCCCATGGCAAAGGCAGCCGATATTACTCCGGCCAGAACCGCCCCGGTAATCAGCATGTTGCGCAGCCTGTTTCTGGTATGCCAGAGGAACACAAACAGAGCCGCACCTACAGCCAGCCAGCCCGAGCGGCTCTGGGCCAGGATCAGCGGAAAGGCTAACAGGCTGACCAGCAAGGCTGAAACCAGTCGAAACCAGATGTTTTTCAGCGTTGAGGCCAGGTACATCCCGGCCAATATCGCCAATCCCAATGTCAGTGAATAATTGTTCGGATCCTGGGCTTCGAAAGCCCTGGCCCTTTCGATGATATTGGTCACGAACAGGTCGATCGAGAGCTGGCTTGTGGCCACTGCCCCGAGCAAGAGACCGGCCATCACCAGGCAGAAATCCTTCTCGTTCTCGATCACGTTGATAGTCATCAGGAAGAGAAGGACCAGTTGGACGAAAGTGACGTAATACAGCCCGGCCGCTTCAGAATCATTGACCCAGAGAAAGGAAACTCCCGCCCAGAAAATTAATATCAGGACCGCGACGAATGAGCTGTTGATCTTCAGCTTCTTGCCGTAAATTACCAGATGCGCCAGCCATGCCCCGAAAACGATGATCCCGGCCAGGCGGACCTCTGTCATTTCCAGCCGGCCGGCATATATACCCTCCACGGTCAGCAGGGAGCAGATAAGAACCAGTCCCCAGACAGGCCGGCGCACGCACAGCACCAGATAACAGGCACCGGCAAATATGCCGCTGGCCCATGCCAGGGACAGCTTGCTGAAAAGGAAAACCAGGGCCGAAACAGCTAATACCGCCGCTGCGGTTATTAAAACCCGGTGTTTCCCTGATGAAAAATTTCGGACTTCACCCATGACCAGTTCCCATGCAGTGTATGAACAACCTTACTAAATTATTGCGGGTTATTAATATATCCATTATGATCTTTCAATCCAAAAGGTTTGTAAAAAGCCCTCCCGGTGCGGTTTTAATTTTTCCCTGCCTTTTCGACCGAAAAACTCCCTGCCGAAGATTCAGAACATTAGTAATTGACAAGGGCATAGGCCAAAGTTTAAGTTTCCTGAAAGCTCATTAGTAGATATAACCGTTGGATCAAGAGAAAAAGATGGCCAAGAAAAAGCGGATGAAAATCCTGATGCTCACCCAGTACTTCTATCCCGAGGTCGGGGCGACACAGACCCGGATCTACGAATTCGCCAGGAACCTGGTCGACCACGGGCATGAGGTCACTGTGATCACCGAGGTGCCCAATCATCCGATCGGCATTATCCACGAAAAATACCAGGGCCAGCTCTTTGTCGTGGAGAAATACGACAGGATTCGGGTGATCAGAGTCTGGGTCTGGGCCAGGCAGAAAAAAAACTTTTTCAACAGGATTCTTTTCTATCTGTCCTACATGGTGATGAGTTTTTTCGCCGGGCTTTATTTCAAGGGTCGCTACGATATTATTTTCGCCACCAGCCCCCCGCTCTTCGTGGGTGTCTCAGGATACCTGCTCTCAATCTTCCGGCGCGGCAAGTTCGTGCTGGACGTGCGCGACCTCTGGCCTGCCGCGGCCACAGCGCTCGGGGAGCTGTCCAACAGGCGGATCGTGTTGCTGGCAGAGAAAATTGAGCGGATCCTGTACAAGAATGCCGATGCCATCGTGGCCGTTACCCGTGGCTTCTGCGATTTTATCAAGAAGAAAGTGGGGGATGGAAAGAAAATCCACTACATTCCCAACGGCACGGTGGTGGACCTTTTCAAGCCCCAGCCTCCTGACCGGGAGCTTAAAAAGAGCCTGGGCCTGGAGGGCAAGTTCGTAGTGACCTTTGCCGGTACGCTCGGTATCGCCCAGGGCCTGTGGTCGATCATCCACTCGGCCAAGCTGCTGAGACATTATAAAGACATCGCCCTGCTTTTTATCGGGGACGGGCCGGTGAAGCAAAACATGATCGAGCTGGCCCGCGAGCTCAAGCTGAACAATGTATTTTTTCACCCCCAGGTGCCGATCAACAAAATCACGCCGTATCTCAATATCTCGGACCTTCTGCTTGTCTCGCTCAAGAACGAGGTTGTGTTCGACACCTTTATCCCCTCGAAAATGTTCGATTTCATGTCCTGCGGCAAGCCGATCATCCTTTCGGTCAACGGCGAGGCCAGGCGAATCTTTGACGAGGCGGATGCCGGGATATATGTCAAGCCGGAAAATTTTTACGACCTGAGCGACACGATTATCAACCTTTACGAGAACCCGGAGCTCTGCCGCCGCTACGGTGAAAACGGCCGCAACTTCGTGATCCGGCATTTCTCGCGCAAGGAACAGGCGCAGAAACTGGAGAAACTTTTCGAAGGCCTGCTCGAACCCACCGAGCTGGACAGCCACATGCGCCAGCCGCTGCCCCTGGGGGCCTGAACGAGCAGAGTATAAAACGGAAAAGGAGTCTGTCGATTCATGCTTGATTTGAAATTCATACGCAACAATCCTGAGGCCGTGGCCAGTGGATTGAGTGCCAAAAACGTTGACACCGATCTCGACGCCCTGCTGGCCCTGGATGAAAAAAGGCGCGAGCTTCTGGCTTCGAGCGAAAATCTCAAGGCCGAACGCAACCGCGCCAACCAGGAGATAGCCGCAGCGAAAAAGCTCGGCAAGCCGGACCCGCAGCTGATCGAACGGATGAAAGAGCTCTCCGGCCGGATCAAAGCTCTGGATATCGAGGTGGCCGCACTGGAGGAGGACATCCAGCAGAGGCTGCTGGCGATTCCCAACCTGCCCCACGAGAGTGTGCCGCCGGGCAGCGGCGAGCAGGATAACAGGGAGATCAGGCAGTGGGGCGAGCCGAAAGAGTTCGCTTACGAACCCAGGCCGCACTGGGAGCTCGGCGAACAGCTCGGGATCCTGGACGGCAAGCGGGCAAGCAAGCTCGCAGGCAGCGGATTCGCAATTTTCAGCGGGGCCGGGGCGCTGCTGGAGCGGGCGCTGATCAACTGGATGCTCGACGTGCATGTTACCGGGCAGGGCTATACCGAGGTTTCCCCCCCCTTCATTGTCAACCGCGACTGCATGATCGGCACAGGGCAGCTTCCCAAGATGGAAGAGGACATGTACCTGGTGGAAATAGACGACATGTTCCTGATCCCCACAGCCGAGGTGCCGGTGACCAACCTGCACCGCGAGGAAATCCTCGACTGCGGCAGGCTCCCCCTGTATTACACAGCCTACACGCCGTGTTTCCGGCGCGAGGCGGGAAGCTACGGCAAGGACACCCGGGGGCTGATCCGCGTGCACCAGTTCGACAAGGTGGAGATGGTCAAATTCGTCAGGCCCGAAACGAGCTACGAGGAGCTCGAATCCCTGCTCGCCGACGCCGAGGCGCTGCTTCAGATGCTGGGCCTGCACTACCGCGTGCTCGAGCTCTGCAGCGCCGATCTCAGCTTCGCCGCAGCCAAGTGCTACGATATCGAGGTCTGGGCCCCGGGGGTGAACAAGTACCTGGAGGTGAGCTCCTGCAGCAATTTCGAATCATTTCAGGCACGGCGCGCCGGGATCCGTTTCAGGCCGGAGGCTGGAGCAAGGCCAGAATACGTGCACACGCTCAACGGCAGCGGCCTGGCCCTGCCGCGCACGGTGATCGCGCTTCTTGAAACCTACCAGAACCCGGACGGCTCGGTGACGGTCCCCGAGCTTCTGCGGCCATACATGCGGGGGATGGAGAAAATAGGGAAGAAGTGAAAAATTGCGGCAAGTACACCGGGCTGTTACCAAGTTGCCGGCCAGTTAATAAAGATAAAAGCCCTTTCACCTGCGTTGCAGAGAAAGGGCTTTTATCGTTTTTCTTTTCTATTTCGGGAACAGCTCCCAGAGCTCTTCGCGGTCCGGCTGGCGGCCGTACTCGCAGAGCTCGAAAGCCTCCACGAACTGTACGCCCTGTGCGCGGGCCTTGCCGTAGCGCGCGGCGACCTGCTCATAATAGCTGTTTTCCCTGCCCTTGCGGGCACGAAAGCGCCTTTGCCTGTACCACTCGAACCGCTCTTTTTTGCCCTCGGGCACGTTGCTCAGGCGACCGCCGATCCAGGGCAGCCACTCGAACATCTGGCTGTCCATCTCGGCCAGGGCGGCGATTTTTTTCTCTATCACTGCCCCGATATCCACCACTACATCCGGGATAAAAGGATACGGCTTCCGGAAACGGTCGGCGGAATACATGAAAACCGGGTTATGCTCCAGTCTCGGAGTGTCTGGGCAGATATTCGGCACGATAACCAGGTAGGCGGCATCCTGCACGAGCTGGCCGGTGTAGCGGTGGTCCGGGTGGTAGTCGTTGGGCCGGTGGCTGATCACGATATCGGCTTTCCAGTCCCGGATCGCGCGGATAACAGCACTGCGCGCCTCGAGCGAAGGCACCAGCTCCCCGTCATGGAAATCCAGGGTGCGCCAGCTCACTCCCAGGATCTTTGCCGAGCGCCTGCTCTCTGCGGCCCGCCTGCGGGCCAGCGCCCCGCCGCCCTGGCTCTGGTGGCCGGCATCGCCGTTGGTTACAGAGACAAACTGCACTTTTGCCCCGAGCGAAGCCCAGAGTGCGGCTGTGCCGCCGGCCCTGCCCTCGGCGTCATCCGGATGAGCGCCGATCACGATCACGCGAAGCGGCCCATTACTTTCTCCTGCCGGGGCTTTCCCGCCTTTATACACGGTCTGTGCTGCTGAAGGCTGATATGCCGCCAGCAGGAGAAACGCAGCCAGGAACACCCCGGTCAAAGCGTGTTTTATAATAAAGTTCATTTTTCGCATCACAGGCTCCCTATTTCGGAAAGAGTTCCCAGAGTTCCTCGTGGCTGGGCTGGTGGCCGTACTCGCAGAGCTCGAAAATTTCCGCAAATTTCACCTGCTCTGCGTGCTCTTTGCCGTAGCGGTTGATAAGAATGTCCCTGCCCCTGTCGGTCCAGCCGAGCATCCGGGGGCCGCGCCACTCTTTGAGCCATTTGAAACGCCCGGCCTTGTCTTTGGGCACCTCGTCCAGGTAACCTGCAACCCAGGGCAGCCACTCGTACATCTGGCTCTCCATGGCATCGATCGAGCCCCATTTTTTGTCCATTACGCGATCCACATCCACTGCCACGTCTACGACAAACGGGTTGGGTTTCTTGAAGCGGTCTGCGAAATACATAAAAACCGGATTTTTCTCAAGCCGCGGCGTGTCCGGGCAGAGGTTAGGCACTGCGCACATATAGGCCACATCCTGCACGAGCTGGCCTGTGTAGCGGTGGTCCGGGTGGTAGTCGTTGGGCCGGTGGCTGATCACGATATCCGCCTGCCACTCTCTTATTGCGCGCATCACCGCCTCCCGCGCGCGGAGCGAGGGCACGACTTCCCCGTCGTGGATATCCAGCGTGCGCCAGCTTACACCAAGAATCTCAGCCGAGCGCCTGCTCTCTGCGGCCCGCCTGCGGGCTAGCGCCCCACCGCCCTGGCTCTGGTGGCCGGCATCGCCGTTGGTCACTGACACCAGCATGACCTCGGCCCCCTGCTCGGCCCAGAGCGCGGCTGTGCCGCCGCCCTTGACCTCGGAATCATCCGGGTGAGCCCCGACCATGATCACCCGCAGCGGTTGTTCGCCTTCTCTCGCTGGAGCTTTACCTTGTTTGTAAACAGTTTGCGCACCGGCAATACCTGTCAATAGCACCAGCAACAGAGTGGTACGCAAAATGTTCGAAAGTGGAAAACCAGCTGAAAAAAATCGTTTCTGCATGCTCCAGCCTCCTTTTCGCCTGGCACTGGGTGTGATAAAACTCAGCCGCGCAATGCGCCGGCAAACGTTAAGGTGTGATTTATCTGTAAAACAGTAACCAGATTCTCTCCTGCCCGATAGATGATTCTCACCAGGCGCTTCAGCGGGGAAACATCTCCCAGAGCTCCCCGCGGCTTACCTGTCGTCCGTACTCGCAGAGCTCGAACGCCTCGGCAAATTTCACTTTGGAGACGTAATCTGCGCCGTAGCGCTCGGTGATTATTTCCTCCAGGCCTTTGACCCAGCCGCGGAACTCCCCCCCCAGGAAACCTTTAAGCCACTCCAGACGTTCCTTCGGGGAAGAGGGAACATCCTCGAGCTTTTTCTCCAGCCAGGGGATCCACTCGTACATCTGGCTTTCCATGGCATCCATGGAGAGCCATTTTTTCTCCATCGCCGGGGTGACATCCACGACCACGTCCGCCCTGAAAGGCTCAGGCTTTTTGAAATCATCCTGTAAATACATGAATACCGGATTATACTCCAGCCGCGGAGTGTCCGGGCAGATAGCAGGCACCATGACCAGGTAGGCGGCATCCTGCACGATCTGGCCGGTGTAGCGGTGGTCGGGGTGGTAGTCGTTGGTGCGGTGGGTGATTACGATATCCGCTTCCCAGGTGCGGATGGCTCTGATCACGGCATTGCGCGCCTTGAGCGAGGGCAAGACCTCACCATCGTGGATATCGAGGCTCTGCCAGCTCACGCCCAGTATCCCGGCTGAACGCATCGACTCGGCGGCCCGCCTTCTGGCCAGCACTCCCCCGCCCTGGCTCTGGTGACCGGCATCGCCGTTGGTCACCGCAACGATCCGGACTTTCGCTCCTGCTTCTGCCCAGAGCGCAGCCGTGCCACCACTGTAGTATTCACCGTCATCCGGGTGGGCACCGATAATAATCACGTTCAGCGGCTTATTCTTTCCGCCTGAAGTCATAACACACCTCGGTTGTGTCAACTTTAAAAGTCAGAGAGGCCCCAGCCCGGCGGAGCGGAAGCTTTAACCATTCAGCAGGGGAACATTTCCCACAGTTGCTCGCGGCTGGGCTGGCTGCCGTACTCGCAGAGCTCGAAAGCCTCCGCATACCGCACTTTTGCCGCCCGCTCGGCCCCGTAGCGCTCTTCCAGCAGAGCGGGAAATTCCTCCGCCGAGCTGTGAAAATGTTCATTCCAGAAGCTCTTGAGAAACTCGATACGCTCTCCTTTATCTTTCGGCACACTTTCCAGCTGCCTGTCGATCCAGGGCAGCCATTCGTACATCTGGCTGTCCATCGTATCCAGGCTCTGGATCTTTTTCTCCATCACCGAGGTGGCATCCACTATCACATCCGGGATGAACTGGCAGGGTTTGCTGAAATGGTCGGGGAAATACATAAACACCGGGTTTTTCTCCAGCGCCAATGTGTCCGGACAGATATTGGGCACCAGCACCAGGTATGCTGCATCCTGCACCACCTGCGAGGAGTAGCGGTGGTCCGGATGGTAGTCGTTGGGGCGGTGGCAGAACACGATATCAGCTTTCCAGTTGCGGATTGCGCGGATCACATCCCGGCGGAAATCCAGGGTGGGGAAAAGTTCGCCATCGTGGTTTTCGAGAATCAACGATTCGACACCGAGAATTTCTGCAGACCGTTTAGCTTCCTCCCGCCGCCGCCTTGCCAGAGGCCCTCCTCCAATCTCGTGATGGCCTGCGTCGCCGCATGTGCAGCTCATCAGCAACACTTCAGCCCCCCCGGCAGCCCAAAGCGCGGCTGTCGCTCCGGCTTTCAGTTCACAGTCATCCGGGTGCGCACCGATCATGATCACTCTCAAATGCTCGCTCATCTCAAATCCCTCTTTCTAGCCGTCAGGCGTATTTCACCAAATAAAAGTTGCTTCGAATGCGGTTTGCAGGGTAAAATATATATCAGAGAGGCCTTGCAAGAAAGACATTTCCAACGGGATGCGGTATAAAATTTGCTGGTCAAATCCGTATGTCAAACTAGCTCCAAATAACTTTCAAATCCCGAAGCGAAACGATGGAATACTGGGTTTTAATCCTTATAGTAATTGTACTGGTGATGGCAGAGTTGCTTCGCTGGCTGAACAAGAGCAGCCGCCGCAGAAAAACCTCCCACTACTCCGCAGGCTCAGGCCGCATTACACCGCCGCCTGGCGGGAAAAATTACAGCCTTGCACCGCGCCAGCCTGAGGTAATGGCAGCTGCGCTGTTCGAACTTGTGAGCCTGATTCTCAACTACGAGCAGTTGTCTGCTTTCGCCGCCCTGGTGTCCAGTGCTGAAATGACCGACCGCTATATCGAGCGGCTCTCATCGCGCAAATCCACTGCAAAAATTGCCCGGCCTCTGGCCTTCCTCTGCGACTCAATGAAAGCAAACGCTTTTACTGAACGTGAGCGCGGCGAGGTCTCAACAGCCCTTCAGCGCAAAGCAGACAAAGAGCACAAACTGCTCCAGATCCACAAAAACCTTGATAAAATTTTATGAAGAGGCTGACACACCCCGCCTGCTGCGCAGGCACCCCTCTTGTTAGAGGGGAGTTAAAAAATTTTACAAATCTATCCTGGCAGATCCTGCTGGAAAGGCGGCGGG
>Ga0272442_10008832_pt1 | contig 12697 bp, 12 predicted proteins | sample SSMForm2O_FD_200262 | JGI IMG/M metagenome (GOLD analysis project Ga0272442, IMG submission 200262) | Marine sediment archaeal communities from Little Sippewissett salt marsh, Falmouth, MA, United States - SSM-Form-2O | ecosystem: Environmental > Aquatic > Marine > Wetlands > Sediment ... | reverse complement strand
GTGTTGAGGATCCGCAGCCGCAGCACCCGGGTCTGGAGCAGGGAGATGATCAGCAGTGCCGAGCCGATCCACCCCAGCACTTGTACCCACACCATCCCCGCAGGCTAGGGCCGCTCGTAGGCTCGCAGCGTGACCCCGGACGAGAAGGCCCTGGCCGAGCAGGTGACCCGCCTGCACCAAGCCGCGATGAACGATCTCATCACCCTGGTGCGCATCCCCTCGGTCAGCGCTGATCCGGGGCACGCCGCCGACGTCGCCGCGTGCGCCGACGCCGTGGCTGAGATGGCTCGCGCAGCCGGGGCAGACACGGTCGACGTCCTCGCCGTGGACGGCGGCAAGCCGGCGGTGGTCGCGCGGTGGACGGCTCCGCCGGGGACGCCGACCGTGCTGCTCTACGCTCACCACGACGTCCAGCCGGCTCCTGCGCAGGCCTGGGCCACCGACCCGTTCGAGCCCGTCGAGGTCAACGGACGCCTGTACGGCCGTGGGGCTGCCGACGACAAGGCCGGTGTCGTCGCCCACCTGGCCGCCCTGCGCGCGCACGGTGGACGCCCACCCGTCGGGGTGACGCTGTTCGTGGAGGGCGAGGAGGAGATCGGGTCGCCGACCTTCGCAGCCTTCCTCGCCGAGTTCCGCACCAGGCTGGCAGCGGACGTGCTCGTGGTCGCCGACTCGATGAACTGGAGCGCTGACGTGCCTGCGCTGACGACGTCGCTGCGCGGCGCGGTCGAAGCCATCGTCGAGGTCAGCACACTGAGCAAGCCGGCGCACTCCGGGATGGGCAGCGCGGCCCCGGACGCCCTCTCGGCCCTGTCCCACGTTCTTGCGAGCCTGCACACCGCCGACGGCTCGGTGGCGATCCCAGGACTCGTGCACGGCACGCGCCCTGCCCCCGACCTGGACGAGCGATCGTGGCGCAGCGAGATGGGGGTGCTCGACGGGGTGTCGCTGCTCGGCACGGGCCCGCTGACCGATCGGCTGTGGATGCACCCCTCCGTCGCTGTGCTCGCGATCGACGCTCCCTCACTGGACCAGGCGGCGAACGTGCTGGTACCCACGGCCCGCGCGAAGGTCAGCGTGCGGCTGGCCCCGGGTCAGGACGTCCACGCCGCCATGGACGCTCTCGCCGAGCACCTGCGCAGCAACGCGCCGTGGGGTGCGCAGGTCAGCGTCGAGCCGGGCGGCAGCGGGCAGGCCATCTCCCTCGACCTGCGGTCGCAGTCGGCACAGGTGGCGACAGGTGCCATGCGCGACGCCTTCGGTGCCGACCCGGTCGAGATCGGCGTTGGCGGCTCCATCCCGTTCGTCGCCGAGCTAGCGGAGGCGTACCCGCAGGCGGCGATCCTGGTGACGGGCGCAGGCGATCCTGAGTCGAACTGGCACGGCCCCGATGAAAGCCTGCACCTGGGCATGTTCGCCCGCACCTGCCTGTTCGAGACGCTTCTGCTGCACAGGCTGGGCGCCGACTGACGGCTGCACACACGTCCAGAGGAGCCTCACCCCTGGTTCAGCCGACCACCCAGGTGCGGCTTTCCCTCGTCACCCACCAGGACGAAGGCTGACACCGGGTCGCCCAAGCGAGCGAGCAGCGTGGGCTCGGACGGCAGCAGCACTGGGCGTCGGTAGCTCACCTCGAGGTGGCGGGTCGCGTCGATCGGCGTCTCGTCGGCGCCCATGAGGGTGAGCGCCCGCGGCAGCGTCCACCAGCCGTGCGCGATGGCGCGGCGATAGCCGAAGGGGCGCGCGCTGAGGGCATGCAGGTGAATCGGGTTGACGTCGCCGCTCACGCGGCCGTAGGCCCGTCCGGCACCGGAGCCCGCGACCAGTGGCGCACTGAGGCCCCACTGCGCGTCCGCCTCAGGCAGTGGCACGGCCGCCGACGGGTCGTCGCCCGCGGCGGCCTTGGCGCGGGCGAGCACCACGACGCGGGCAGTCCAGGTGGCGTCAGCGGCCTCGCAGCGTGCCCACAGGTCGATCTCCAGGCCGGAGCGGGTGTGGCGGGACCCGTCGGCCCAGGCGCTGAGCCGCCACGGCTGGCCCACGGGTAGCCGGTTCGACGACCACATCTCGGTCGCGACGTGCACGAGCCCCAGCCCATTCACCGGAAGCCCGCCTTCGCCCATCAGGTCGCGGTGCAGCCGCGTGGCGATCAGCGCGGGAAACGTCAGTGGCATGAGTGCCTGCGACCCGACGACGTCGCGGTATCGCTCGAGCAGGGAGGATGTCGGAGTCCAGGACTCGATCCGCACCCCGCCCGGCGACACCGAGGTCTGTGGGCCGACCGGCCCCGGCCTGTGGCGCAGCACGCGGGCGAACGACAGCAGGGTTGTCGCCGGCCCGGGCACCTCGCGCAGCCCGGGGGGTGTCGGTGGGCCGCCGGTCGACTCGTCAGCAGGGCTCATGGGTCGAACGTACGACGGCAGTGACCGCAGGGGCGCCGGAGGCCTACACTCCGGCGTGTGCCGCGCGGCGACGGACGTCTGACCCACGAGGTCGACCCCGACGACAAGCGACCCCAGGACGCTTGCGGGGTCTTCGGCGTCTGGGCGCCCGGCGAGGACGTGGCCAAGCTCAGCTACTACGGGCTGTACGCCTTGCAGCACCGCGGCCAGGAGTCAGCGGGCATCGCTGTCGGCGACGGCCAGGCGATCCTGGTCTACAAGGACATGGGCCTGGTGTCGCAGGTGTTCGACGAGCGGACGCTCTCTGCGCTCGTCGGGCACGTGGCGGTCGGGCACACCCGGTACTCCACGACCGGGTCGTCGCGGTGGGAGAACGCCCAGCCCACCTTGGCGCCCACCACTGACGGCACGATCGCGCTCGGCCACAACGGCAACCTGACCAACTCCCACGAGCTTGCCGACCTCATCGCGGCCCGGGGGCAGGGGGAGTCGCGCGACAAGGTGATGCAGGGCAACACCACCGACACGATGCTCATCACCGCCCTGCTCGGCAGCCACCCCAACACCTCCCTCGAGGACGCGGCCGTCGACGACCTGGCGATGCTGCGCGGCGCGTTCTCCCTGGTTTTCGCCGACGAGTCGACGCTGTTCGCGGCACGCGACCCGCAGGGCATCCGTCCGCTCGTCCTCGGCCGCCTCGAACGAGGCTGGGTCGTCGCCAGCGAGACAGCCGCCCTCGACATCGTCGGCGCGTCCCTCGTGCGCGAGGTCGAGCCCGGCGAGCTCATCGCGGTCGACTCCCGCGGCCTTCGGACGCGGCGGTTCGCGCCGGCAGAGCCGCGCGGCTGCCTGTTCGAGTTCGTGTACCTCGCCCGACCCGACACCACCATCAGCGACCGGTCGGTGCACGCGGCTCGGGTCGAGGTGGGGCGGCGCCTCGCCCGGGAGCACCCGGCTGAGGCCGACATGGTGATCCCCGTGCCGGAATCGGGAACCCCGGCTGCGGTCGGCTACGCCGAGGCGAGTGGCATCCCCTACGGCAGTGGCCTGGTGAAGAACTCCTACGTGGGGCGCACGTTCATCCAGCCGAGCCAGACGATCCGCCAGCTCGGCATCCGGCTCAAGCTCAACCCGCTGCGCGACGTGATCGACGGCAAGCGGCTCGTGGTGGTCGACGACTCGATCGTGCGCGGCAACACGCAGCGAGCCCTGGTGCGGATGCTGCGCGAGGCCGGCGCCGAAGAGGTGCACGTGCGCATCTCGTCGCCGCCGGTGAAGTGGCCGTGCTTCTACGGCATCGACTTCGCCACCCGTGCCGAGCTCATCGCCAACGGGCTCGACACCGACGACATCCGCCGGCACATCGGGGCCGACAGCCTCGGCTACATCTCGTTGGAGGCGCTCACCGAGTCGACCCTCGTGCCGGCTGAGCGGCTGTGCCGGGCGTGCTTCACCGGCGAGTACCCGGTGGCCCTGCCGGACGAGGCGCTGCGCGGCAAGCACGCGCTGGAGCAGCCGACGCTGCCGCTGGACGACGGCCCGGCAAGCTCCGGCGTCGCCGACGTCGGCCAGCACACGCTGGACGGGGCAGACGGCCTTGCCGTGCTGGTGGGAGGCGCAGGCGGCAGCGACGCCCTGACCCGTCCCTGACAGCCGTCGCCGGCCGTGCCCGGGGTCGGCTACCGCGCCACCGGTCGCGGCCGACTAGCCTCGCGGACGTGGCTGACGCGCCGAACGAAGACGAGCCGACGACGGTCACCTACGCCGCGTCCGGCGTCGACATCGAGGCCGGTGACCGTGCTGTCGAGCTCATGCGGGGCAGCATCGCGGCTGCGTCGCGTCCGGAGGTGGTGGGGGGCTTCGGTGGATTCGCGGGGCTCTTCGATGCCTCGGCTCTGCGCGGCTACCGCCGACCGCTGCTCGCCACGTCCACCGACGGCGTGGGCACCAAGGTGGTGATCGCGCAGCGCATGGGGGTGCATGACACGATCGGCCACGACCTCGTGGGCATGCTCGTGGACGACCTTGTCGTGTGCGGGGCGCAGCCGCTGTTCGTCACCGACTACATCGCCTGCGGCAAGGTCGAGCCGGAGCGCATCGCGGCCATCGTGTCGGGAGTGGCGGACGGCTGCCGCATCGCGGGCGCGGCGCTGATCGGCGGGGAGACGGCCGAGCACCCCGGGCTGCTCGCGCCGGACGAGTACGACCTCGCCGGGGCCACGACCGGTGTCGTCGAGGCCGACCGGGTGCTGGGAGCACATCGAGTGCAGGCCGGGGACGCCGTTCTCGCGTTGGCCAGCAGCGGGCTGCACTCGAACGGGTACTCGCTGGCCCGATACACCTTCTTCAGCCACGCCGGCTGGACGTTGGAGCGTGAGGTGCCCGAGCTGGGACGCACCCTCGGCGAGGAGCTGCTCGAGCCCACCCGCATCTACGCTCTCGACTGCCTCGCCCTCACCGAGGCCGTGGACGTTCACGCCATGTCGCACATCACCGGCGGTGGGCTCGCGGCCAACGTCGCACGCGTGCTGCCCGACGGCATCGGCGCGGTTCTGGACCGCTCGACCTGGGTGCTGCCCCCCGTGTTCAGCGTGCTGTCCGATCTCGGGGTCATCCAGGACGAGCTCGAGCGCACGTTCAACGTCGGGGTCGGCATGGCGGTCGTCGTGCCCCAGCACGACGTCGCGCCGGCGCTGGCCCTACTGGCCGACCGGGGCATCCCCGCGTGGCAAGTCGGCCACGTCGTCTCCGGTGAGGCCACGCGCGTCGTCGGCTCCCACCCCGGGCACCGACCCTGACCTGACGAGCACCCACCAGCCACCCACCAGGGCGGCCACCAGAACCAGCGTCGACATCGGGAGACCCAGCAGGCCGGTCCCCCACCACGTCGCAAGCCCGGTCTGCGACAACCCCATGATCGACACCGAGACGATGAGCGAGGCCGCGAGAACACCGCAGCGACCCGGTGGCGCCGGCCCCGCCCTCGTGGCCGCCCACCCGGCGAGGCGACTCGCCGCCCTGCCGGTCGGACCGGCCAGCCACCAGGCCAACGGAACAACAAGTGCGGCGACGGTGACGTGCAGGGCCCACCAGCCGGCGCTGAGCGGAGCCGGCCCGAGCGCTGTGACCCAGGCGGTCGCGATCACCACGCCGACCAGCGGGATGTGCCAGAGGTAGACGTCCACTGCGCGTGAGCCGAACACGGCGACCCCCACCCACGCCGGGCGCCACTGCATCAGTCGGTGCAGCGCCGGCCAGAGCGCGGCGAGCAGCAGCACCTGGGCCAGGCCGTACAGGGCCAGCACGACGGTCGGCGGAGACAGGTTCGACAGCCGGGGGTCGGCCGCGGTCGACACCATCGACGTCGAGTACGGCCCGAGCGCTGCCACGGCCACGGCCAGCCCGAACGCCACAAGCCCTCCGGTCACCAGCGTCGCGGGTGCCCGAGCCCGCAGGGCCGGCAGCGAGTAGCCCAGCTGGTGAAGCCAGGCCCACACCAGAAGCATGTTGACCCAGCCGAACAAGGGCGCCACCTGCCAGCGGACGAGGTCGACAGCCACGATCACTCCCAGCCACACGGCCAGAGCGAGCACGGGACGGGCCGCCCAGCGAGCCGTCAGCGGCACGGCGACCACGGCTGCGCCGTAGACACCGAGAAACCACAGAAGCTGGGCGAGGTAGCGCCCGACCATCTCCACCGGCTCGAAGACCAGGGCCAGAGGCAGCAGCACCGTTGCCCACACCAGTGCGTACAGCACGGCTGGGGTGCTCAGGCGGCTGACGCGGCGCCGCCAGAACCTCCTCGCATCACACATGCGATCCCACGAGGCCAGGTTGCTGACTGCGCCCGCCGCGAAGAAGAGCGGCAGAACCTGCAGCAGCCAGGTTACCCAGGCCAGCGCAGGGCGCAGATCGAGGATGCTCGCCGGAGCTCCCGTGCTGACGTCCCATGCCAGCGCATGCGCCACGACAACAACGAGCAGCGCGAAAGACTTGGTGAGGTCCAGGACGCGGTCACGTCCAGCGCCCACGACTTCGTCGACGCGCACCCGTCCATGTTCCGACGGTGCCTGACGCCCGGCCAGGGCCGAGCGTCCTCACTCGTGTGAGACGAAGGCGACCTCAGCGCTCGCTGTAGTCGTAGTCGTCCTCGACATCGTCGTCGACGTCGTACCCATTGGGCACAGCGTCATCATCGATGTCGACGCGACCGGCGTCGTCGTCGTTTGCCAGTTCTCGCTGCAGCGCTGTGAGGTCGGTATCCAGAGTCTGATACTTCAGCTTCCGGGCAACCTTCGTCTGCTTGGCCTTGGCTCGTCCCCGGCCCATGGGGTTCGACCCCCTCGCACACACGCGGGGCGGCCGTTCAGCGCGCCCTCTTCTGTCGGTTTCTCGTGGGGCAACGGTACAACGTCTCAGGGCGTTCCGTCGCGTCCAGCCGTCGCCATGCGCCGCTCGGCGACGCGGTCAGCCGCCACGAGTGGGCTGATGCCCTCGTCGGCGGCGACGGCGAGCACCTCAAGAGTGGTCTCGTAGATGCGCTCGGTGGTCGCGCGGGCCCGGCTCATGTCGAACCCGAGCAGCTCGTCGGAGACCTGGATCACTCCGCCGGAGTTGACCAGGTAGTCCGGGGCGTAGGTGATGCCGCGCTCGAGCAGAACCGCAGCGGCGTCCGGCCCGGTCAACGGGTTGTTCGCGCCCCCGCACACCACCTCGGCGCCGGTGGTCGCGGCGGCGTACGGGTCGATGACGCCGCCAAGCGCGTTGGGGGAGTAGATCGCAAGATCGGCAGTCAGCAGGTCACCCGGGGTCAGCACCTCGACCTGTGGGTGGCGTGCCTGGGTGGCGGCGAGCACGTCGAGATCAACGTCGCTCACCGCGACGCGCGCGTCGTCCTCGACCAGGTGCCCGACCAGCCGGGAGCCGACCTTGCCGAGCCCGGCCACCCCGATGCGCCGCCCCGCCAGGCTGGCTGAGCCCCACCGGTGCATCGCGCAGGCCCTCATGCCCTGGTACACGCCGTAGGCGGTGAGGATGCCGGAGTCGCCGGCCCCTCCGTGCTGCGGCGAGCGCCCGGTGACGTGCGTGGACGTCTCGGCCACGACGTCCATGTCGTTCACGTACGTGCCGACGTCGCACGCAGTGATGTAGCGCCCACCCAGTGACTCGATCGCACGCCCGTACGCCCGAAGCAGGTCATCGCTCTTGTCCCGAGACGGGTCGCCGATGATGACGGCCTTGCCGCCCCCGTGCGGCAGGCCGGCGAGGGCGTTCTTGTAGGCCATGGCGCGGGACAGGGCAAGCACGTCATCCAGGGCGTCTTCGGTGCTCGGGTAGGGGACGAACCGCGTGCCCCCCAGGGCCGGGCCGAGCGCGGTCGAGTAGATCGCGATGATCGACCGTAGGCCGCTGGCGGCGTCGGCGGAGAACACCACCTGCTCATGGCCGGCATCGAAGGGGTCCACAGCTCGACTCTAGGTGCGGCAGATCGACTCCGTCGTGACCGAACCGTGATGGGGGTGGCTAACATCAGATGAAAGGTGTTGTATGGCGGTGTCGTCCGCTTTGCTCCAGGGGCGCCAGACGAAGGAGGCGAGTGATGACCACGTCCAACCGCGGTGCTGAGACGGAGGCGCTGCTCACCCCTGCCGAGGTTGCCTCGATGTTCCGGGTCGACCCGAAGACGGTCACCCGGTGGGCGAAGGCCGGAAAGCTGTCGTCGATCCGCACGCTGGGCGGTCACCGGCGCTACCGGGAGTCGGAGGTGCGCGCCCTGCTCACCGGCCAGGTGCCGACGCAGCGAAGCGCGTCGGAGGACGCGGCCGCAGCCGAGGAGTAGCCACCCGGCTCGTGGTGGGCAGGGGCGGGATCGAACCGCCGACCTTCCGCTTTTCAGGCGGACGCTCGTACCAGCTGAGCTACCTGCCCGGGCGCGTCAAGGGTACACGGGCGGCACCGGGCTCATGACGAGCCGGTCTTGTCGCGGGCGGCCAGTGCTGCGAGGTAGGCGTTGTACGCCTCGAGCTCCGGGTCGGTGTGCTTGCGGTCGCGGCGCCGCGACTCCCGGTCGTCGGAGCGCGACCACTGGACGACCAGCGCGATGAGGACGACGAGTGCCGGAAGCTCCCCGACGCCCCAGGTGATGGCTCCGGCCGCGCGCTGGTCGGCGAGGGTGTCAGGCAGCCAGGCGATCTCGGTGCCGAGCAGGGCGTAGTAGTCGCCGGCGACCAGTCGGGCCGACTCCATCAGCCCTACGGCGAAGAACGCGTGGAACCCCGCCGACGCCAGCACCATCACCACCCGAATCGGGTACGGCGGGCGCCGTGGCAGCGGGTCGGTGCCGATGACAACCTCGTAGAACAGGTACCCGCCGAGCAAGAAGTGCAGGCTCATCAGCATGTGCCCGGTGTGGTTGAACATGGCGTACTCGAAGAGCCCGGAGAAGTACACCATCGGCGCCGCGGTCACGAAGATGCCGAAGGCCACCAACGGGTGCGTCACGAAGCGGACGACGCGGCTGTGCAGAACGCTGAGGATGCGTTCGCGCGGGCCCACCTCGCCTCGCCTGGCGGCGGGCGTGGAGCGCAGGGCCAGGGTGATGGGGGCGCCGAGCACGAGCAGCACCGGCACCAGCATCGCGATGGTCATGTGCTGCACCATGTGCACCGACATCATCATCATCGCGTAGGTCTGGACGCCGGAGAGGGTGATGAAGGCCAGGACTCCGGTTCCCAGCAGCCACGCCACGGTGCGCCCGACCGGCCAGTGGTCACCGCGGCGGCGCAGCCGCACGACACCGCCGAGGTAGAGCAGCGTCATGGCCAGGGTGATGAGCGCGAAGAGCGCGTCCGGGTAGACCTCGGTGACGTACGAGCCGAGTGTCGGGGCCTCGGGTGGCGCGAAGCCCAGCACCTCGCGCACCCGGCTGGCGTTCTCGATCACCTCCGGCACCGGGGGCGGGGTGCGGGAAAGGGCGACAGCCAGGCCCATCGTGGCTGCCATGACCGCGATCTCGCCGACAGCCAGCCGCGTGAACGCCCGCGGCCGGCCCGCGTCCAGGTCGGCCAGCGTGCGTGAGCGGTGCCGGGCTCCGGCCCAGACGAGCACGACGAGCAGCGCCACCTTCAGCAGCACGAGGCGGCCGTAGGTGGTGGTGATCAGGTCCGATGGCCCGTACATGCGCACGACGGCGTTCAGCACGCCGCTCGCGCCGACAGCGATGACGGCGGCCAGAGCGATGGGGCTGAAGGCCCGAGCGGCCCGAGGCAGCTCGCGTCGTCCGCGTCGGGTCAGCCCGGCGTACCAGGTGAGGGCGACCAGGCCGCCGATCCACAACGAGATGGCGACCACGTGCACGATGAGGCTGAAGGCCGCCGAGTGGTGGTAGTCACCCGACGAGGAGTGCCCGATCAGCGCAGGAGGCACCAGCGTCGAGACGGCGAGGATCAGCAGCGCAAGGGCCCCGCCCGGGCGCAGCGTCACCCGGGCGGCGGGCACCAGGATCGCGGCCAGGATCACGACGATGGCGTAGGCCTGTCCCTGCTCGACGCTGAGGGTGAACGTGACGAGCGAGTTGCCGGCGGCAGCCTGGCTGAGCGGCAGCCCGATGAGGTCGCTGAGGGTGAGCAGGTGTGTGACGAGCGCGGCCAGCGCCCACACGGCAGCCCACCATGAGGCGAGACGCATGGCGCGCAGCGCGTCGGGGTGCAGCTCGTCCCTGCGGGCCGGCAGCAGAACGGCGAGCAGCAGCAGCCCGACGGTGACGGCGCCGGTGCCGTCGAGCACCAGCTTGGCGACCGGCAGCCCCCAGCGGGTGACGACACCCGGGTCGGGAAGCCCCGGCAGTGCGTACCCCACCGCACCACCGCCGACCGCCAGGGCAAGGAGCAGGGTGACGACGGCGACGCCGACGGCGATCGGGGCCCAGCGCGAGGTGGGCGGCGGTTCCGCCGGCGCGGCGTCGGGTGGTCGGGTCAGCGTGCTGGTCATGACCGAGATGACGCCGTGGACGTGCGTCGGGCGACCGCGATCCCCACGCCGATGACGCCAGCCAGCAGGGCGGCGCCGGCGACCAGGCCCCAGGTCGGAACCCCACCGCTGTTCGACTCGCTGGTCAGTGCCGCCGGTGTGGTCGCCGCCTCGGCGGTGGGTTCGGCGCTGACCTGCGGCTCGTCGCTGGTCGCGGAGTCGGCGGGCGGCTCTGCGTCCGGTGTCGCCGGCGGGCTGGGCTGCTCGCTGGTGGGTGCGGCCGCCGACGAGTCGTCCTGCGCCGCGGCGGCGACGGTGAAGGGCACCGTGCCGCCGATCGGGTGGCCGTCGGAGGAGACGACGCGGTACGAGATGGTCACGTCGATGTCGTCGGGCAGGCCCGACACGGCCTGAGTCACCGAGGGACCGTCGACGAGCGGAGGGCCGTCCTGATAGGTGGTGCCGTCCGGCCCGACCACCGCGACCTGGGCGAACTGCTGCCCGATGGCGGTGTTGAACTCCAGGCTCACCTGCTGCGGGGGAGTGCTGACCGAGGCACCCGAGTTCGGCGTCGACGACACCAGGTAGTCGTGCCCCTGGGCTGGTGCGGCGAGCGCGAGGACCGCCAGCAGACCCAGCAACGCGCCGAGAACCAGCGAGCCGACCCGACGCATGAGGCCAGGGTACGCCGCGACCTGCTGCGACCCACAGTCGCGAGGGGGGAGGTGAAGCGGTCCTGACGGGACTTGAACCCGCGACCTCCGCCTTGACAGGGCGGCGAGCACTCCAACTGCTCCACAGGACCTTGCTGTGCTGCTTGGTGTTGCTGCGGACCCTACCGAGGCCGGTAGTGCCCTGGTGCCCCCAACGGGATTCGAACCCGCGCTGCCGCCTTGAAAGGGCGGAGTCCTAGGCCGCTAGACGATGGGGACTGCGCCCTCACGCCCGGCTTTGCCGCATGGCTCGATCCAGGTGAGGACCTGGCGAGGAGTGTACGGGTCGGCAATGGGATCCCCCAAACCCGGTGCCGGGGCGGGAGGCAGCGCGGTTCTCACCCGGGCTCGCACGGCGCCCCGGTGCCGCAGCGGCGACAATGAACCCGTGGTCGAGGTGGAGGGGGCGGAGTTCGAGCAGCTGGTCGCGGAGGCGCTCGACTCCATTCCGGCTCGGCTGGGCACGCTGATGAGCAACGTCGTCGTGCTCGTCGCAGACGAGGCCCCGCCCGGGGAAGACCTGCTGGGGCTCTACGAGGGCATCCCGCTCACTGAGCGTGACGGGTGGTACTCAGGTGTGCTGCCCGACACCATCACGATCTTCCGCCTGCCCATCCTGCGCATCTGCGACACCCGCGACGACGTGGTCGACGAGGTGCGCACGACAGTGATCCACGAGGTCGCCCACCACTTCGGCATCGACGACGAGACACTGCACGAGATGGGTTGGGGTTGACGCCCGGGCGCACCCACGCCTACGGCAGCCGGTCCAGCGACGCCTGCATCGACTCCACGAGCGGGTCGGACTCGTAGTTCGCGTCCTGCCCCTGCAGCGAGAACCCGACGATCGTCGTGGCGGCACCCTTGGCCGCGACGCCGGTGAACTCGAACCAGGCCACGCCGGTGGCCTCATCCGGCTCGCCCATCCCTGTCCAGGTGAGGCCGGTGTCGAGCGTTGTCAGCTCGCCGACGTCGGAGCAGGCGGACAGCTCGTCCTCCCAGGTCTGCACGGCGGCCGTGGCCGCGGCCTCGTCCTCGAACGACGCCAGCACGTTGCCGCCCAGCATCGGTTCGGCCGTCGGGTCGGCGGTCTCGCCCTCGGCCAGCTCCACCTCGTACTGGTACGTCACCTCGGTCGTCTCGGTCGCGCCGAGGTCCGCGGGATCGGAAAGTGCGCAGACCTGCCAGTAGTCGGCGTCCTCCACCTCGACCCATGTGCCCGCGTTGTTCCAGGGCGGCATCTCGGCAGCGGGCAGCAGCGAGTCGTCGAGCGCGGCCTCGTCGGGATCGTCGTCGGTGGAGCACCCAGCGACCAGCAGCGCACCAGCGGCAAGAACAATGACGAGTCGGTTTGTCATGACATCCTCCCCATCGATACTGCTCCGACACGGGGACTCACGCCAGAGACGGACGTCCGGCGTGACGGTGTCGTGACCTGCGACAGATCCAGGGCTGGGGCACCTGTTCGGCGCGGAGGTGGGGCAGTGTCGGGCCGGGAGCGCCTCGCGGCGCGCGGCCGCTCGAAGCGGCTTCTGGTGAGACCCGGGGGCTGCACCGGCCCGACACTCAGCGAGGACCCCAGGGGGCTGTCGCCGCCGACACCGTATCCCGGAT
>Ga0272442_10008831_pt1 | contig 12698 bp, 12 predicted proteins | sample SSMForm2O_FD_200262 | JGI IMG/M metagenome (GOLD analysis project Ga0272442, IMG submission 200262) | Marine sediment archaeal communities from Little Sippewissett salt marsh, Falmouth, MA, United States - SSM-Form-2O | ecosystem: Environmental > Aquatic > Marine > Wetlands > Sediment ... | reverse complement strand
GTAATACAGCGCCACGACGCCTTGCCGGACGGACACGTCCAACTACCCCAAGCTCAGCCTAATCCAGCCCTAAAGCACGTAGAGAGCCAGGAGAAGGTTGTTGTAAGCCTGTCTAATCAGGAGGATAATAGCCCTTCTGGTTGTAGTAACGGTTGTAGTGATGAGGCCGAATCGTGATTAATGGGCCAATAACAGGGTTTTTTAGGGTTAGGGCGACGGTCTATAAAGCCGTATCCCATATAAAATGAGTCAAGACCAAAATAAAGCATGCTTACTCGGACGGGGGGTGGGGGGGAAACGGGTTCGGCCTGATTATATTTATTCCCCCATTTTGCTACGCGCACCAAAAAGGCTTGACAAAAACCTTGATTCTATCGAAATATGTGAGGAAATAGAATGTTAGCCCGCATTTTTAGGCGAATAATGAAGATATTTGAAGGTCAATGCCCTCATTGTGGCTATTATTGCACTGGCAAGTCGGTATTTTGCACTAAGAACCTTGACAAAAACCCGTCTGAGGCTCTTAGAATACGGGAGAATACCTAAAATTGGAGAAGCGTAAGGTACAATTTAGTCCGGTATTAACGGGTCGTCAGTGTATAGCTTACGATGCGTTGTTAGATCCTAAGATCAAGCGGGTTTTATATGGTGGAGCGAAGGGTGGGGGCAAGAGTTGGTTTTTATGTGTGAAGTCTTTTTTATATGCATGGGACATTTGTGTACGATTTGGTTTACGGGAGAGTAACAATCCGATTCACATAGGTTGGTTGGGTCGTAAGCAGGCGACGGATTTCACATCGACGACGTTACAGACGTGGCGTCAGACGATACCTGAGGAGTATTACGAGTTGCGTAGTGGCACGGAGAAGGATTCCAAGCACATATTGATTATGGGGAGGATAGCGATTGATTACGGCGGTTTGGACCGTCAGGAGAGCATTAACAAGTTTAATAGTGCGGAGTACGCATTTATAGGTATAGACCAGGCGGAGGAGACGGAGCGGGACGACATTAGTGTTTTGCGGGGTTCGTTGCGATTAACGATCAAGGGCGAGAGGTTACATTATTGGGAGTTATACACGGCGAATCCACGTGCGTGTTGGTTGCGCGACGACTTTATTACGGACCCTCGGAAGGGGAATATCTTTGTACCGGCGTTACCTTCGGATAATCCTCACTTACCGGAGGGGTATGAAGAGACGTTAATGGACGCTTTTGGTCATCGTCCGGAGTTAATTCAGGCGTATTTACATGGCGATTGGAGTCAGATAGAGGATAGTTCACAGATTATCAAGGACAAGTGGGTCCAGGCGGCGATGTCTTGTTCGTCGTTATTTAAGGGCAAGGTATTATCGTGTGATCCCGCTCGTTTTGGTGACGATAAGGCGAAGATTATGCTCTTGGAGGGGTCTGAGATTGAGTATGAGGAGACTCGTGGTCAGTCGCGGACGACGGAGTTGAGTGCGAGGTTGGCTGACTTATCGCGTGCGAACGGCGATTGCCCTATTGTTGTGGATTCGATAGGGATCGGGGCGGGTGTTGTTGACGAGTTACACGAATGGGGCAGGAATGTCATTGCGTTTAACGGTGCGGCGAAGGCGTCTCGTGAGGAGAAATACTACAATTTACGTGCGGAGGGGTATTGGGAGCTTTCTCAACATTTTGCGAAGCGTGAGATAGGGTGTCTTCGCATGACGAGCGAGTTAAGGAAGCAGTTGACGTCGATACGTTACGAGATTCGCAACGGTCGGATATTGATTGAGTCGAAAGAGAAGGTCAAGGAGCGTTTAGGTCATAGTCCGGACGCTTCGGACTGTTACATGATGGGGGTATGGGCGGTAAAGAAGGTGGTTCCGACGATGTCTTACCTGTCTTACCAGGCGGCGTATAGCCCGAATCGCATTGAATCTCATTCATTATTGAAGGGTTTGCCTTTAGCGGAGAAGTATAAGCGAAGAGGCAAGGTTTTAGTATAGAAAGGTGGCCAAATGGACACAAGCGATGACCCGATCATAGATTATTTTACATTGAAGCCCTACCGGGATGTTTTAATGCCGGAGGTTGAGGATCCGTTTCTTCAAGCGAAGCCGGAGGAAACGGACGCGACGGCGGAGGCGATGTTGAGTAAAGAAGATGAGAAAAAGAAACAGCGTTACGCCGCGGCGGTCATGTCGCAGGATTGGTCTGAGCCGATGTTATCGCGGCCGGGTTTGTTGGGGATGTAATGCCTGTTCATAGAGCAAAAGGCGGTTGGCAATGGGGTCGTCACGGTAAAATATACCGGGGTAAAGGAGCTAAGGCCAAGGCGGCAAGGCAAGGTAGGGCCGCCCGGGCGCATGGGTATAAGAGGCACAAATGATTGAAAAGAGCCTATTTGAGCAGATTAAGGAGCGTTGGGACGAATTAGACTCGTCGTATGACCGGTTAAACGTCGCTCGCGAGACGATCTGCGAGTTATTCCGGCCGGATTTGGGGATAAATTACGATCAGAAAGCCGACATGTTGTTTTTGGCTCGGAATTTATATGAAGGTTCTCCGCCGTGGATTGCCCGCACGGCGTCCATTGGGTTCATGGGCAATATGGTGTCCAAGAGAGACCCCTGGCGTATGTATAAGGCGGAGGATAATAATTTACAGGGGATTGACGAGATTGACGAATGGACGCAAGCCTGCCGGGAACATACGTCCGATGTTTATCAAGATGGTAATTTTTACGATCTACAGCCTCAATTCACGTTAAACGGCCTAACAATCGGTTCCCCGGTGCAGTTTATTGAAGAGGATATGAAAACGGGCCGGACGATGTTCTTACCCATTCATTTCAAGACGTACCGATTATTCTACAATGAATTCGGCGACCTGGACGGTATCATTATCAAAGATGATGAGTGGACGGCGAAGAAATGCTTCGATAAATTTTGTCCGGGTATGACGATTCAAGAGCGATTGAATAAAGCGGAAAAACTATTCACGCACGGTTTGTATCATGCTCTTATTAATAATAAGATGAATCAACGTTTTACGATTTGGCGGGCGTGTTTCGTGCAAACGGACCCGATATGGGAAAATTTCAAGCCGCCGATAGGAAAGACGTGGTACAGCGTCTATTTCGAGGATCTAAAGACGCCGACCGCTGCGGAGCCTTTGTTGGTTTCGGGTTATACGAGTAAGCCGTTCGTTGTGTGGAACTACAATAAGCATCCCTGGGAGTCGTCCGCGCGGACGCCTGCGTTCGAGGCGGTCTATGACTCGTTGAGTTTGCAGCAGATTTTCAAGGCTCATTTGGATAATTTACAATTAAAGAACCGGCCGCCGATGCAGGTTCTTCCTTCGATGAAAGGGACCACGGATTTCACGGCCGAAGGGGAGACGTATATCAGTTCGAGCGAATGGAATTACGGGCCGAAGCCCATCGAGGTCGTTGGGGATATTCGATACGACGGCGAGGCGATGGACCGGATCAAGGATAATGTCAGCCGTCATTTTCATTTGGAGATGTTCCGGCAGTTTACGGATATCACGGAGAATATCAATCACGAGTTGAAGGTGATGCAGATCATGGAGATTGCGGGCGAGAAGATGGTCCAGCTCATTCCCATGATGGAGACGCACGAATCCTATCAGAAGCAGGTGGACGATCGCATTGTCGATATTGAAATGCAGGCCGGGCGGGGTCCGTTTCACCCCATGATTGTCGAACAGATCAAAGAGATTATTCAATTTTACTCCCGAAAGCGATTGCGGACGCGGAGCGGTTTGAAAATCGTCTTTATGGGCACGTTGAGAAAAGCGCAACAGATGCAGCAATCTCTTAAACCCATCAGTTACGGCGTTCGCGTAGCGTCGGAAATTGGGGCGTCGCTCGGCGACCCTGAATTAGCGAGGTTTATGATTAAAGGATATGAGACCGTTGATGAGGCATTCCAGGCCGTTAACTTCCCGCAGAAGCTCGTACAGGAGCGCCGGGTCTTCGAGGCGCAGCGAAAGGCGGTCGAAGAGGCCCGGGCGCAGCAGAAGCAGTTGGAGAATATGATTGATATGATGAAGGCCAGTAAGAGCGTGCAGGGTCCGGTGGACCCGAATAGCGTCATGGCGCAGATGACGGGGTCGGTATGAAAGTCACACATGAAGCCCCCATTGAAGATGGGATGGTAATGAACGACGGTGCGGTTGTAAAAATTCGCCATCACGTTCGCAAGATAAAAATTGACGTTATAGTCGATGGTGATTACAAGGATTGTTTGGAATACGAGATTCCAGTAGAAACCGTGTTAGTTGAAAAAAGTGGGACGGTTAAACAATGATTGACCGTTCAGAATACATTCGAGCGTGGAATCGGGCCGGTATTGAATTCAACGCCGATCTATTAGGTCTTATTTTCAAAAAGCTCGAAAGCCCGGACGATGTGACGATGCACAATTTTATGATGGCCCAACTGAATAATCGATTATGTAAACAGGAAACCGTGTTTGTTAAGAAAGTCGCCGAACTTGTGGAACAACTCTCTTTAAGGAATTTAGATCATGGCAAAGATGTCAAAAAAGGAACTTCTTGACTGGTTCGCTAAACACAAGATAGAAGTACAGAATGAGGACCGGGAAGATTATCAGTATTTGTTGCAGATGTACAAAGAGCAGTTGCAACAGCAGAAAATTAAGGACAAATCGTCGAATGCCGTCCCTGTCGGACCTTACATTTCGGAGAAGGAGCGTAAAGCCAAAGAAAAAGCGATGGTCAAGGCATCGCATAAACAAACGGGATGGTCTCAGCAGGTGATTCGCGTAGCGAGGAAGGCGGGATTGTCGTTCGAGCAGATCGAGTCGTTTCCCGACGAGCTGCACTTGAAGGCAAAGATTGTCCAGGTCAACCCGGCGTTGCAATCCGAACTCCTATCTGTTACGCATGTTGCCAATCCGCCGAAAGAGGTGAAAATCGTTCAGGCGTCTGAATCCTTTTCCATTAGTGTGATGGGCGGGTTCGGCCCGATGTCGCAGAATGCGGCCAAGGAGCAGAGAGAGATTGAAGCGAATCTTCGGAAAATTCCGATGAAGCGGGCGACGAAACTATATATCGAACGGTCCCTGGTCCCCGATGAGATGGGACGTATGGCGTCGATTGTGTCCGTAGAGTACGAGAAAGAGGAACCTGTTAAGTTCGAGAAAGAGGAATGACAAACAAAGATATCAATTGGTATTTCTGGCAGAAATATATTCCATCGGACTATTCCGTACCGGAGCGGCCTGATTGGTATCAGGAGAGACCGGCCCGAAAGCATTATGATAAATTTATCCTTTTGGATCATGTTGATAGTTATCTTGATTCAATCCGGGGGGACCATTTGTTGTTATCGGGGGGTTTGGATTCTTCGACATTGGCGGCGAGGGTGAAGCCGAAACACGTCTATATTCTGAAGCAGCATCCACAGTCTTATGACGAGTCGAAATATGCAATTGACGTCGCAAATTATTTGAACCTTGATTGGGATGTTTTTGCGTTTCCACACAACGTGGATGATTTGATTCCTGACATCATTAAAGGCGACCCGTTCGGCGATTCGTCTGTGATCGCTCTATATTATCTCTGTAAACAGGTGAGCCGATATACGGACTCGGTTTTAACCGGGGACGCCGGGGACGAGATGTTCGGCGGATATGAAACGTATAAGGCGTATAAGCTGGCGAAGGTGTGTCCGAAATTCGTAGTTGAATGTATTCAAAACTATCCTTTCACGCCTTCCGATAAGAAAGTGACATTGGGATTTAAGGCGCAGCGTTTTGCGCGCAATTTCGACGACCCGCCTATTCTCAGGCATTTTAACTGGATGGCGACGTTTACGGATAAAGAGAGAAAGAAGCTTCTGGGTCCGGCATTTATTCCCGCCGTTGAATTGGTTCCGAAAGGATATGGGGATAGTTTACGTGAGATTCAGCGTGCGGATATGGACTGGTATTTTCGATGGTGCATGAAGCCGAAAGCGGACCGGGCGGCGTTGGAAGCAGGAATCACGTTGCGAGCACCCTTATTGGAAACGGGTCGTTACATACTCAATCTTCCCGATAAGTACAGGGTGAGGGGCGTAACGACGAAATGGTTACTCCGGAAGATGGCGAAGGGCTTATTGCCAAAATCTATTATTAAACGAAAGAAACGGGGATTCACGACGCCGGTGTCCTTGTGGGTTAAAACAAGTGGCCTTATACGCGAGTGGACTTACGAGCATTGCGATCCCCAATTAAACCATGACTACGTTAAAGAAATGTATCGCTGTCATTTGGCGGGGACGCATGATTACGCTCGCGCTTTGTGGCTTGTGTTTGTGTGGAATTATTCTTATTATCGCACTCGACCGATTGACGTGGGACGTAGGGAACGACGGAATACCCAATTGGATCAATGCGCTTATTGACACTATGAAAAGGAAATAACATGACCGAAGGAAACGAACATTGGACCGATGAATTAACACACGAGCAACTGGCGACGCCGGAAGCGAAGTCATGGCTCTCGAAATACAGTTCAAAAGACGAGGCGCTGGCTGGAGGTTACAATGCCGCCAAACAAGTCGGCAAACCGTTTAAACTGCCGGAATCAATGGATAAGGTGGAGTCATGGCCGGACGAAAATGATCGCAAGGCGTTCCACGAGCATTTAGGAAAATTGACCGGGGCGATAAGCAGTGAAGCGGATTTGGAGGATATCGATTTCGCCGAAGGTTTAGCGGACGCCCGGCATGTCAATGAAGATTTAGTAAAAGGGTTTAAAGAGTTCGCCGTCCAGGAGAAGATACCGAAATCTGTTTTGAAAAAGCTTGTGGCGTGGAACAATCAGTTTGCCACTAAGTATAATCTGGACCGCCAACAAAAACAAAAAGAGGCTGCTGAAAAAGCGGACCAGACGTTAAAGCCGCTGTTTGGAAATGATCTGAATGTGCATGATGAGCGGGTCAAGCGGTTGTTTATGAATCATTGCGGACTGAGCGCCAAGGAATACGAAGAGTCGATTGTCGGGCTATTGAATTCAGGGATTGCGTCGAATGCTATTCTTCGTAAAGCCCTGTATAATTTGAGCAAGGATATCGTACCGGAAGATTCGACGGGCAAACAAGAGCCACCGAAAGTCGAACTGCCGAAATCAACAATAAAATCAAGACTGCCGAAGACCTCGGCGGCTATTTGGAAGGATTAAGCGCCTCGAAAGAGAAACCGCAACGTTTAAAAATCAAGACACCTTAACTCTTTGAGTTGAGCCTTGTGCTTCGCCCAAAAGAAGGGCGGCCACAAACACGGCCTGAAGATGTTAGGGACGAGCCAGGCGACTGAGACCTCTCCCGATAACAGACAATTTAGTTATTAGGAGACAGTCGAATGGCTACAATAAGCACACTGACGATAGGGAACATTCAAGATGTTCTCAAATTCAAAGCGCCGGACGGCAAAGCAATGGACAGTCCGGTCAACACTCTGGTCGAAATCGACCACCTTTCCGCCGACTTGCCCGCACTTCCGGCGAATGCCGGATTGACACATCATGGTTTGCGGACGATTCAATTGCCCACAGGCTACCTTGTGGATATCGGGGGATCGTGGAAAAGTTCCAAATCCGTACACGAACCGTTTGTTGAAGGTCTGATGGAGCTTCGCTCGTCTTACGAAGCACCGACGGACACTTTCAAAAACGAGCCGCGAGAAGTCGGTGAAGCCATGCTTCAAGCTGAAGTCGACGGCCATTGGCACGCCTTAAGCCAGGGCTGTACGAATATTATGCTCAATGGGCATGACGCACCGAATATGAGCGCGATTGTGGGATTGATGAAGCGTCCGCCCTATACGACCTATGATAACGCCTTTTGTTTCTCCGTCGGCGGGTCGGGGTCGAATCTCAGAAGCGCCTGGCTGATTAAGCCCGGTGTGGATACCGTTCACGCCTTGTATAACGGCAATCATCCCACGCTTGGAATCGAGCAGGAAGATAAAGGCGAGGATCGTGAGGATTCGTTAGGTTCAAGTAACGATGAGCACCGGTATAGAATTACCATTGAGTTCATGTTGACACGGGGTTTATGTATCAAGGACCAGACGGCGTGTAAACGTATCTGTAATATCCCCGTCGATCCGTCTTCGTATCCCGGTGAAGATGTGGCGAATATGGCGATTGAAGCCTCGATTGTAAACGCCACGAAGCGGCCGGGCAAGACGGCCGGGGGCTTTATCGGGGCCGAGTCAACGTCAATGGACACCTGGATGCTCTATTGCGACGAGCGTTTGTATGCAAAGCTTGTCAGGGGCATTAACGACCGGACCGTCGTTCGCCGGTCGGAAGACAATGCGTTCAGTACGTCTCTGCCGATGATCGGCGACAACATTATCGTGCGCCGTATGGACGCATTGAATCACGCGCTGGGTAGCGGTGAAACCGCCGTATCCGCCGCGTAATTGATTTGAGATTTGAAATTTCAAATTTGAGATAAATTTTTATTAGGAGATACGAACATGAAATTTCCAGTTGTAGGAACATTGAGTACGGCCCAGGACCTGGGTTCTGGCTCGACAACCGATTCGGAAAACGTCATTCAGATCGATGATTTGGATTTTGGTTCGCCGACGGGGTTGTGGTGGTTTGTGGAGACGGAAACCGTTGCCACGGGTGATGGGTCCGATACCTATCAATTCCAGCTCCTCGTCGCTCAAGAAGCGGGTTTGGATAATACGAAAGAGATATTATCCAGAACCGTGACGGGGTATCAGGACAATAGTATCGAACGCGCCGGGGGTAGGATTGTCTGCGTGAATATCGCCAAGATGATTAACGAAGTTCTTGGCGATGACCTATCGAGCTATCCGTATATTGGCATGATTTCAACGATCAGCTCCGGGGCGGGGATCAGTATCAACGCCTGCCTGACGAATGCCGAGCCGCCGACCGAAAGCCATTCGCAGTCGGTTACGTCGAATGTCGGAACGCCGACCGTTGCGTCAGCCGGATCGGGATTATAATCTTATGGGCGATGACCGGCTTTCATCGGTTTGTTTTCCCGGTCATTCGCCCGCCTTTTAAGGAGATGTTTTATGAAACGTTTAATTTTCCTCCTGGTCGTGGCGATGGCGGGCGCGGTTTGCGCCGGTGTCGCCCATGACCATAACTATTACTATCAGCATCGAACAACAATAGGGTCGTCTAATAGATCGGTCGATCCGGTGTACTTGTTTATGCAGGATGTCGTGGGTTCGCTCGGCGGTATAACGGCGGGCGAGCATAATACGTGGTATGTCAATTCCAATGTGACCAGTGAAGGGGACGGTACATCGTGGACGAAGGCGAAGGATACATTGAACGAAGCCATCGATTTGTGTGACGCCAACGATGTTATTTACGTCGCCGCGGGTCATACAGAAACGATGGGATCCGCCGCCGACGAAGTGGATATCGACGTGGCGGGACTCATTATCATCGGATTGGGCGGCGAGGGAATGCAGCCCAAGTTCGATTATACCGGCGATGTGACTGGGGCCTTTGCCATCGGGGCAGATTACATTACCCTGATGAACCTCAATTTCCATGCCAACGTTGCCGACGTAAACGAGGCGGTTGAGATTGAGGCTGGGTCCGTGGGCGCGACGATTGTCGGATGTCTTTTTGATTGCGAATCCGAAGGGACCGATGCTTTTCTCGAATGTATCGATTCCTCCGGCGGAGCGGCCAGCGACCGGCTCACCGTATTGGGATGTCAGTTCCGTATGGGTGCTGGGGCGTGTAATTCGGCGATTTGTACGAAAGATTCCGATTACATGATTGTTCGCGGCTGTATCGCGCACGGTGATTACGCCGTTGCGAATATCAACAACGTTACAACGGCCAGTAATCATGTGTTGATCGCCGATAATTACCTATTCAATGGAACCATCGGCGGTGATGCGGGATTGAACGATCAGCCGTGTATCGAACTTGTCGCTACGACAACGGGTATGATCGTCAACAATACGCTTGTGTGTAATGTTGGTACACCCGACGTTGCCATTGTCGGGGCGGATATGTACTTGGATGGCAACGTTTATACCGAAACTGAGGCAACCAGTCCGGGTCCGATGTGGCTGACAACGGATAACGCTCATAACATTATCGGGTACAACGATTCTGATAATGATGCGAGCACGTCTTCTGTTGCTGGTAATGCCGACGGGTCGATTGTTGAGCGGTTGGAGCAGATCAATCAGGATCTGGACGGCTTGACAGGTATGGCCTTCCGAGGCGATTGTACGACCAATGCGGTGACGACAACGGTGGTAAGTTCTGACCTCGCCGGTTGGGGCGATGATTTCTTCAATACCGGATGGGTGATTATTTGTACGTATGACGCATCCGGTGCAGGAACGGCTCCAGAAGGCGAAGTCAGAGATATTACCAATTACGTCTCTTCGACCGGAACATTTACCGTCGCGGCGTTTACCGCTGCACTTACGGAGAATGATAAAGTTCTTGTGAAACGCCAGGAAGACATGAACCCGCACGACCCCGGCATTCTGAATGCCTCCGGGAATATCTGGTATCTCGATGACGGCGGTTCCAACGGCGATGGGAAAACGTGGCAAAGCGCCAAGACGACGCTGGCCGCCGTGGAAGCCCTGTGCTCTGCGGGCGATACGATTCTCGTCGGGCGTAGCCATAACGAAGCCCTCACGACAGGCGGTGATACGATCAATGTCGCCGGTGTGTCCGTGATTGGTATGGGCGATGGGAATAGCCGCCCGTTATTCGATATGGACGTCGACAGCGACGAACTCACCCTGGATGCTGCGGGGATTACGTTGCGAAACCTCCGTTTCCGTCCGGGAGCGACGGGTCTGACGTCGGGCGTTCGCGTTGAGGATGACGGTGACGGTTGCGTCATCGATAATTGTGCCTTTGTGGACGGCGAAGCCGCTGGAACCGATGAATGGACGGATTGCATTTCAGTTGATACGTCGGCCACCGACCTCACGGTGAGAAACTGTACCTTTTACAGTACAGGCGCTCCGGGCACATGGATTAACCTGGACGAAGCGACCATTGCCAACGCCACGATTGTAGGTTGTACGATGTACGGAGCGTGTTCGGAAGCCCCGATTTGGGGAGCCGCCGCGGTTCCGACAAACCTGTTTATTAAGGACAATATCATCACAAATACCGATAGCGGTCAATTATGTATTGAGTTCCAGGGCAATGCGACGGGTGTAATCTGTGATAACATGCTGTACTCCGATACGCATGGTTCCATTCTTGACCCAGGGTATTGTAAGTGTTACGGCAACCAGGAGAGTCCGGGAACGGATAGCGGCCCGATGGATGTGCCTTTGATTGCAGGGAAGACTTATGTGATAAGTACGACCACGGACGGCTCGGCGAACACGGACAATATGTTTGATGTGTCGGGCGGTCCGATTATGATTATCAGTCTTTTCGGGCAATCGACAGCCGCCGGAGCGGGTAATCCTGGTAATATGACCATCGAATGTGATGCCACCGCCGGGGCGAATTACGACAACGATTTATCCACTACGGTTACCGTGGATACGATTGGCGAAGGCGATACGATCCGGTTCTCCAATGCCATTGACGAAGGTGTGTTGGATATTACGGCCAACGTGGGAGCGGGCCAGCCGTTGAATTGGTTCTGTCCCGCCGGGACGATTGAACAGACCTTAACCAGTACGGGAACGCTCGGAATTACGTGGTATATGACGTTTATTCCCCTTGAGAGCGATGTGGTTGTCGTTCCGTCGAGTTAATATGAACGCTTATATATTTCCAACGTTTGAGTGTACATTGAACTGTCCCCGGTGCTACCAAAAGGGCCATCGGGGGCAGTCTATGTCTTGGGATACATTCTGCCGTGTCCGTCAGATGTTGAACAAGATTGAACCCAAAGAAATCGTCTTTACCGGCGGCGAGCCGACGATGTGGCCTTTTCTTGTCGATGCCATTGAGGTCGTCTATGAAATTGCCAGAGTTCGTGTGATTACGAACGGGTTCAATTGTAATATAGAAGACTATGGTTGTGCCGACTGCATTCAGGTCAGTGATTACGGCGGTATAAATAGGATGGACATCTACCGACTAAAGAAACAGGGCGGGCGAAAAGTCAAAATACAAACACCCATCCACTGGACATGGGACCGTTCTGTGACGTCGAAACTTCCGGGGGTGTGTGGTTGCGTCGGTTATTCGTTCGCCGAGCAAAAAGTATGGCCTTGTGCTATGGCAGCGGCATTAAGAACGGATAACGGATTGGAAATAGAACGGGCTATCGAATTTCGTATAATAGAGGCTCAATCGCAAAATCTGTGTAAATCATGTTTGGTCAATCGGAAAAATCGTCAAGCACCCAAACCGGTATTTCAATTCAGTATTTGGGAAGGAAAAAGTTATATTTTAGGATAATCACCATGAAAAAGACAAATACTATTGTAATGATTGCTCTTATCATTATGACGGCGATGATTCTCAATGCAACGCTTGGGCAGCTTCCTTTGTATCCTCAATACGCGGGGTCGAGAAGTTCGCCCGTGTCGATTCAGCAAACGTACAAAACCGTTGCTACTGTGACGGCGGACGCCACGGATTGGGCGGCGGATACGTCGTACTGGCATAATATCGACGATACATTCGTACAAATCCCCGTGGAATGGAGTTATGTAAGTATCTGTTTTGTGGGTTTTGGAGAT
>Ga0272442_10008830_pt1 | contig 12700 bp, 15 predicted proteins | sample SSMForm2O_FD_200262 | JGI IMG/M metagenome (GOLD analysis project Ga0272442, IMG submission 200262) | Marine sediment archaeal communities from Little Sippewissett salt marsh, Falmouth, MA, United States - SSM-Form-2O | ecosystem: Environmental > Aquatic > Marine > Wetlands > Sediment ... | reverse complement strand
TATCGTGAAATGCCGCTGCTGATCAATGCGTTAGGTGATACAGTTGACAGCCAGGAGGCTGTCGCATAACCTCGGTCGAACGTTGCCCGGTCGCCGGTCGAATTCCCACGACAACCGAGACAACTTCGGATCAGTTCCGGGCCATTCCATCACGATTTGCCACGAAGCCGCTTCACTTGTCTGGCAGAAGGGGCAGTGAGCATCCTTGCTGGGAAGTGATGTCCTCTCGGCTCTTCTTCGATGCACGTCCACGGGCCGATCTCTTCTCTCGGTCGAATATATGACCCATTGGCCGGTCGTCAGGTCTTGCCTGATCTCGTGCATTTTGACTCCTTGCTATTGCCAACGGATACACCGTGGCCGGATCTGGCGTGGAAAGCATCGCTTGGCTGACACTCAGGACACTTCCAACAGTTCGACTTCGAACGTTAGATCCTTGTCTGCCAGCGGGTGGTTCCTGTCGAGGTACACTGTCGACTCTGAGACCGCCGTCACTGTCACGGTCATGGGCTGCCCATTGGGGCGATCAATGGTCAGGCGTTGGCCCACTTGGGGCGTGATGTGATCGGGAAAGCGATCTCGTGGAATGTCTTCAACCAATTCCTTATGGTGTGGACCATAAGCCTTCTCGGGAGGAACGCACACTGTCTTTGACTCGCCCGCTGCCATCCCGCGTACGGCCTCGTCAACACCGGGGAGCACTTGCTTTTGTCCAAGCGTGAATTCAACAGGGTCCTTGTCTTTGGAGCTGGCAACTACCGCTCCATCGTTCAAGCTGCACGTGTAATGAATCTTGACTCTCTTTCCAATCTGCGCCACCGTCATGATACTTCCCTTCCAATCAAGTTCCATGGTTCGCGTGCCCAAGGGCCAACCTACGAGCCACTGTCACGCGGACGTGCCCTTCACAGAGGCATCCCTATGTCAGGTCCCGTACGGATCTCCTACGACCTGAGGCCAACCGCTCAAAGTCTGGGCAACTCTCGTGATACCGTCTCAGCACGCCTCCGGCTGGTCCGGCTTCAGCATCTGTCGGAGGAGTGGCGTTCTTCGTACAGTTGCCCCAATTCCGAATGCTCAGGACGGGGCCCCAGTACTTGCAGTTCTTACATTGAGCCGCCATTGCTTCCCTTCCAGCTTGGGGCGTCTATGCAGTAACAGCAGTCGCGCTGCTAGATCAGGAATACGCGGATACCGACCAGGGCTGCAGAGACAAACAGAAGCACTCTGACGACTCGGTCAAAACTGACATCAGGGTCATCCAGCCACTTGTCGGTCAGCAGCAGAAACATCGCCGCCGCAAATGTTGTGGCTGCACCTATCAATACCATATTCGCGCCTCTTCTCTGATGAGATCGTACTTCCCCGGCGGAGAATCAGCACGCTGGACTGTCTATGGCAGGCTGAGCGCCTTATCCTGCGTTCTTCTTCTGTGCGTCTTCTCCTAGCTGAGCATCAGGCTTCGGTATTGTGAACACCTTCTTACAGCCGGGGCACTTGGCCTTCTTTCCGCCCAGCTTTCCGTCTGCGGCAAGCGCCTTACCGCAAAACGGGCAGTTGAACTCCACCGTCATGTTCAAGCTCCTCTTTTTATTAGGTCCTAGAACCTTGACCCACGAATAGCCAGTTCCAATCCTACCCTGTCACCGCATTGCATCGGCCTGCGTTCGTTTATCCCTGTGCGAACTCAAGGAGTCACGCGAGTTCAAACAACTCCAGATCAAACACCAAGTCCTTGCCAGCCAGGGGATGGTTTCCGTCAATCGTCACACTGGATGCCGAGACAGCGGCGACAGCCACAGTGGTCACCTCTCCATCGGATCTCTCGCATTCTATTTCTTGCCCCACTTGCGGTTTAGCATGATTCGGAAACTCTGAGAGAGGGATTTCCCGAATCAGCTCGTCGCGCCGTGGACCGTGGGCCTGATCGGCCGGCACTACGACGGTTTCCGTTTGGCCGGGTTCCATCGCCTCGACGGCCTCTTCCAGATCGGGCAACAGTTGACCTTGGCCGAGCATGAGCTCGACTGGCTCGCGACGCCTTGAACTCTCGACCACGGTTCCGTCGTGCAGTTTGCAGGTGTAGTGGATTTTCACCTTCTTGCCTGTCCTTGCCTTTGCCATGATACCTACTTCCCTATTTGGCTTTGGTAACTACTGTATGGACAACGATCGCCTGCTCGTAACTCCTACATCACTTCTCCGACCTCTCACGCGCGCGATTCACGCTTGATCAGCAACGGCCGGCGTTCCTGTAACTGAATCACAAATCACCTCTTGTCGGATCTTGCTGCGCGTTGGGCCTTGCGTAAACGCCGCCGTCGTCTTACTGAAGGTTTCTCATAGCGTTCATTCCGCCTCATGTCGCGAATCAGGCCCTCTTTCTCGCACAGCTTTCGAAAACGTCTGATCAACTTCTGCGTAGGCTCCCCTGAGCGCGTCCTCACTTTCAGTGCCAAATCTGATCTCCCAATGAAATCACTGATCCGATCCAAAGGCAGCACGAACATGGTGTGACTCGATCACTTGCCCCAATAGCGCGATCCTGCCGACCAAGCCTATCCACGCCCTCGCTGACCAGTTGCTACTGTTTCTCCGCTGTCTGTGGGCTGTCATTGGCATCCAAGCTTTCTTTCGGCACCGTGACTACATCAGCGCATTTGGGGCATCGCCCCCTTTTTCCCTTGAGTTCTTCAGGTCCTTTGAGAACCGTCTTACATCGGGGACAGGCGAATACGACGGCCATTATCACGCTCCTTTCTTACCTCACTGCCTATCGTCGCGGTTCAGAGTCGTGGGGCCCCAGACTCTCCACGCTACCGATTCCCCCGTCGTCTCACGTGACGAACGGGGGGCAGTGTTATGATCTTCCCGTCCGGACCTTGGCCTTTGAAGCGATCGAGCACCGCCAGAAGTTCGCGAGAGAGCACATCCATGTCTCGGCTTTCTTCGACGACGGCCGTGTATTCCTGCTGGCGGATCTGCTGATCCGCGTCCTTGTCGTTGGCTGCCCCTATGACGATCACGGGCACGGTCTCGTGTACGTCTCGCACATTCAACACGAACTCTAGAGCATCCGCGTGGGCGAAACGTCGATCGACGAGTATCGCTACCAGCTGACCGCGTCGCAGCCTCTCCAGGGCGCCTGGGACGCTGCTACGCACCTCAGGCTCAATGCCAATGCCATGGAGCATCTCTACAAAGTCTTGCCGAGCATGGTGCCCCAAGACCAGTATTGTGCGCGGTTTCATAGGACCACTCCTTGTATGCCAATTGCTCATAACGCGATCTCCAGCAATGCTCTTTGCAATACGCGTTCCAGAACGCCGTCCCCGATGCGCAAGTGACTGCAAAGAAATGACTTGTCGCTGACGTACGCTTGGGCTGCAGGACGCGCCAGATGCGTAGCCAACAGGGAACAACCACTCAGTGTGCACAAATGGTACACTTACTGAGGAGCGGTGGATTATGCGCTCCAAAACTGCACACGGGCTGGAGCCCGGGAGATCCACGATGGTGAGGCGAGTTTTCTCTTCGTGCCGTCAGGGCTTCTGACCACCCTTTCCAAGAGACCTTACGCCGTAGAGGCTAGGGCAGAAAGGGCCACTCCTATTCGATATCATGTTTGTGAAGCTTGCCATACAACGCCCGACGACTGATTCCCAACAGCTCAGCCGCCCGCTTGCGATTGTTCTGGGCTACGGACAGTGCGCGGACGATCATTTCGCGCTCCACCTCTGCCAGCGGCGTACCGACCTCGAAGGCCACCTTCACAGGGCAAGCTGCATCGGATTTGAAGCGCGGGGGCAAATGCTCGGGAAGGAGCACTTCACCTTCACAGACCAGGGCAGCACGCTGAATCACATTCTTGAGCTCCCGCACATTGCCGGGCCAGTGGTACGCCTCAAGAAGGCCGATGCACTCCGGGGCAATGCCCAGTATGTTCTTCTCGAACACCCCGTTGTATCGCTTGAGAAACGCGTCGACGAGCAAGACGGTATCGCCGCGTCGCTCGCGCAAGGGCGGCAGTGTGATTCGGAACACATCCAATCGGAAATACAGGTCCTTGCGAAAACTGCCCTGATCCACCGCGTTAGCCAGATCTTCATTAGATGCGGCAATCAATCGGGCATTCGTTGAGATGGTCTTCTTCCCCCCAAGACGGGTAAAGGTCTTCTGTTCGATCAGACGCAACAGGCTGATCTGCATCCGCTGATCAATGGTGGCGATTTCATCCAGGAAGATCGTCCCGTCTCGCGCCTCCTCGAACTTGCCTTCTCTTCTGCCAAGTGCTCCTGTAAACGACCCCTTCTCGTGGCCAAAAAGCTCGCTACCAACCAGTTCCGAGGGCAAAGCGCCAAGGTTCACAGGGATGTAAGGACCATCTCGGCGGTCGCTCTGTTGGTGAATCGCCTGCGCGACTAAGTCCTTGCCCGTACCCGTCTCGCCAAGAACCAACACGGGGATATCCGTGGCAGCCGCCTGCCTGATCTGCCGGTAGATTTCCTGCATCGGTACGGAGGAACCGACCAGCCTTTCGAATTTGACCTCCCGCTTTCCCGTCTTCAAGAGAAGGTTCGTTCCGTAGACAGGTCGTTTCTCGATGGCGGTCTCTATCAAAAGGCGGAGCTCCTCGTCACCTATCGGGAGCTTGGCGTACTGGTATGTGCCCGCTGCCAAGGCAGACATAGCAGCCTTGATATCTTCCAGTTCTGCCAAAAAGAGAATCTGCGTTGTGGGGCTATTGTTGGCGATTAGATCGAGTATCTCGATCCCATCGGTCTTCGCCCTGTTACATGCACTGCTGGCCACTACCAATACGTCAAAGGAGTCTGACTCGAACCGATCGGGTATGCGATCAAGATCGACCTCTCGCAAGACCTCGGCCTTCTTCTCGGGGAACATCCCTCTGAGTCGGCGAGCCAGCTGCGGATCCCTATCGACGGCCAAGATGCGAAGTCTGTTGGATAGATCACGGTGATTCATGGCACGTATTGGTTAGAGCCTCCTGACACATTTCCCGGATGGCCGCCCGGAAGGAACAGGAATCGGGAATGGCCTGGGCCTTGGTATCCCCACAGGGAAACTCCATCCGGCCGGATGGATTACCCTACCTGTCCCATGCCTGCCCCTCGGATCGTCGCTCCGGCAGCTCTCATCTGACCGGCCGCGGCCGCGGCGATGGCTTCCGCGCGAGAACTACACTGCACGGGATGGTCGTCAACGGCCCCGTGGCGCTCTGCGGCCTCCGTAAGCAACCCCAGAGACGGGTGGAGGAGGCTGACACTCGGGGGCAACTTGGGTGTCCAAAGGACGATCCAGCCATCCGCCTCGTCATACCAAAGGACCTCCCCCTCCCACGGTTTGCGCAGTCCTTGCACATAGAACTTGAGCCGTTGGCCCTTTCGAACGGGATCACTGCCCGCATCATTGATCTTCAATCGGTCGTCGTGAGCACGGCTGTACTCTGGTGTTCGCTCAGCCAAGACCTTGCCATTTCTCGTGATTTTGCTGATTGGTAGCATCATTGCCAGTATTCACTCCTTGGGAGCCCCTGCGCCTCGCAAAGGCAGATTAACGTCTAACGCAGCAGTTCTCGGCTGCAACGCTCAATCCCCTACCGAGCCTACAAGGCTCCCCCCTTAGCTTGTCAAGGGAAAAACAAGCACGACCGACGGACAGTGCCACCGTGACCGAGGGTACGCAAATACAGACTTGGCCTGCGAAAGGCTACCCCGTGAGTACGTCACTCCTTGTTGGCCTGTTCCTTCGTCTCACTCTGTCCCACAGCGTCGATTGCCGGTACAGCGACCTTCTCCTTGCATCTGGGGCATCTTTTCATCTTACCTGCGAATTCGGCGGTATCTTGCAGTGCCGTCCCACAATGCGGACATTTGAAACTGATAAACATATCAAGAACCCCTTTCATTGCTCGATGGTTGTGATTCGGCCACGCCAAAGCTTCACCGCAGCAACCACTTCGTTGGCACGCTGTGAGATGATTCGCAAACGGCATGCCAGGCGATCCAGTTCCTCGCGCAAAGCCAATGCGAGAAAGATGTTACGTTACTTGGAGCTTCTGACAAGAACCGCGTTTCAGGAATATCGCCCCGGCGAGCCCAAGAAGTGTGCGTAAATGGTACGGTCTTTCCGCATGAATACCCTGTCGCACATCTGCTGTGGACATCGCGGAAGATGCGCGCGACGACCACAAGATGTTCGTATCCCCTGGCCGTGCGTCGAAGGACCCTAGGGCGGAACTGGGGGATGTTGCTCGCCAGCCCTTCTTCAGGTAGCAACCGGCAATCCGTTGGCAACGAGAAGTGACCGTCCCACCACCGCTATACGGTCGGGGTCTCTGCGGGCCGTTGTGAACTGGAACGCAGAAGTGTACCGATGCTGTGGCAGAAGTGGAAATCTCCTGCTTTCTCTGCGGGACGCCACAATGTGGGCCTAGGTATAGCGAACGGAAGAACTCGAGCACGTCCAACGTCTCTTCTGACCCAAAGGTCTTCAACCATGCGTCAGAAACTGAAAGGTGTGGCGGGTAGGACCTTGCATCCCGGTCCTCCGAATGCTACACTGACAATTACGATGGACGTGTCGGCACAACATGCCCGGCGACTCGCTGAACTGGCGAAAGTAACACCCTGCGCAAGAGACCACGACTGTTTGGCATCCGATCCGGAGAGTCTGTGCAAAGCCACGATTGCTAGCGATGGACATGCTGTTCTCTGCCTTGACGAGGATGGCTGGAAGTGTCGCTACAGCGTGCCTTTCGGCCAGGGCACGGCCTGTGCGTGTTTGGTTCGCCAGTACATTGCCAAGCATCTCAGTCGAGTGGCGACGGGGGCTTGACCGCAAACCCGGCGGACAGAGCCGCGCAGGATCGTAGCGAGGGCGCGCCGTCCTTCGGCGCTGAGGCTGGGCCGATGGCGAAATGAAAGGCGGACCTTCCCTTGTGTCTCCTCTCCCTTTACTCAAACGCCCGTCTCCCTGGAGGCCCGAGCAGAAGACGACCCACTACTCAACATTCTGCACAGCAGTGCCGACAATTGACATCTAGATACCCTTTCCGGCCGAATCACGTGTTTCCCACAGTAGTAGCAGCAGGAGCGGAGACGTACAATAGCCGTGCTTTTCGGCCTAGCGTGGGGGCACCGTGCGGACGTGTCAAGCCACGCCGTAGCCCATCTGGGGGTCTATGAAGAGAAGTGCGGTGCCCCTCAAGCTTGTCCCTCAGAAGTGCCTCCCATCCAGTTGCTTCCTTCTTCTTCGCGCCAACACCACCGGATCGCGATTTCATCGGAATTGACGACACCCTAAACGTAGTTGCCGCAGTTGACGCAGACCGCCCAAGATTCATAATGGAGTTGCTACAAGTGCGTTTCTCTTGACCCAAAAGGAATGACTGGAATGACGGCGCTGCGTAGCAGGGAGGCAAGGGTGGTGAAGAGCGTTTCGTTCACGCCTAAGTGTCTCCCTTTTTGGTATAGCCTCCAGCCGTCAGGCTCGATCCATGTGGTCACAGCGGCATGCCACATGCAGACAGCCTGTGCAGGAATTGTAGCGCGGCAAGATCGTCGCCATGACTCGGGGAGCTCTGTCAGTTCTTCGATGTAGCTAGAATGGCCCACTTCGTCCATCTACGCCAGAGATCCCAGCTAAATCGCGGAACGGCCGAACCAGAGACACGCATCCCTATCCCGAAAACGACATTTGCGCTGCCGCGTTGACGGCGTTTCTGGCACGTCTTCGAGATCGTCCTTGCGTCCCAGCCAGCTTGACGCTATGCTTTAGTCTGTATGACGTTTTCCTGTTTGACATATCAGCCACTGCAACCCCCCGCCAAGATGTGGTTTCTGTTGCCCTGTTCTCCTCATGTCTGCAACGTCTCGATGCAGCAGGAATGGCCAATCGCCCGCTCTCGCAGCATCGACAGGAGCATCACCAGCCGCCCTCGCACGCGCGACGTAGAACCGTAGTGGTCCGCCCCAGGCCTACGGCTTGCCCACGAGCGTCAGCGTGCGCTTCGTTTACCTCAATGGAAGGACGCAATAACTATGCCTATTTTGAGCAATCGACAACAGGAGATCGTTGAGCAGATGAGCGGCGAGCATGTGCCCAGTCAATGGCGTGATTGGCGTTGGCAGCATCGCCACGCCGTCAAGGACATGGCGGAATTCGAGAAACTGACCGGCATTACGTTTGCGCCGGGCGAAAGACGGCGCCTCGAAGAGACGGTTTCGCACTTTCCTCTTTCGATCACACCATACTATTTGTCGTTGATCGATACGGCGGACTATCAGAACGACCCCGTCTTTCGCCAGGCGTTTCCGTCACCGGCCGAATTGAACATGCATTCGTACGAGATGAGCGATCCCCTGGCTGAAGAAAAGGACAGTCCCACCCCGCAGATCACGCACCGATATCCCGACCGCGTGCTCTTTCATATCAGCAACGTCTGCGCCATGTACTGTCGACATTGCACGCGCAAGCGAAAGGTCGGGGACGTAGACTTCATTCCCGACAGAGCCACCATCCAGGAGGGACTGGCGTACGTGCGCGACAACCCGCAGATTCGCGACGTGCTGCTCAGCGGTGGCGATCCTTTCATGCTGTCGGACGACTACCTCGACTGGATTTTGACGGAGCTCCAATACATCCCTCACGTCGAGGTCATTCGCATCGGCACGCGGACACCCGTGGTGTTGCCTTATCGCATCACGGACCATCTGGTGGAGGTCCTGCACCGTCATCACCCCGTGTGGGTCAATACGCACTTCAATCATCCGCGTGAGCTGACGAACTCGGCGCGGACGGCGCTGGCCAAGCTGGCCAACGCAGGTGTTCCGCTGGGCAACCAGACGGTCCTCCTGGCGGGGGTGAACGATTGTCCACGTATCATGAAGCGGTTGGTGCACAAGCTGGTGCAGAATCGGGTCCGGCCCTATTACTTGTACCAGTGCGATCTATCCAAGGGGCTGTCACATTTCCGTACGCCGGTCGGGAAAGGCATTGAGATCATCGAGAGTCTGATCGGGCATACGAGCGGATTTGCGGTGCCGACGTACGTGATCGACGCGCCGGGGGGCGGTGGAAAGATCCCTGTGATGCCGAACTACCTGATCTCCTGGTCGACGAACAAGGTGATCTTGCGGAATTACGAAGGGGTCATCACGACGTACAAGGAGCCCGATTCGTACGAGCCGATCTTCTGCGATCGCAAGTGTGATGATTGCACGCTGCAACTGAAGCTGGATGATGCGGACGAGTGCCGGGCCACCGGCATCGCGCAATTGCTTTCGGATGCGGATGAGAAGATCACGCTGGTACCGGAATCGCTGGAGCGGATGGAGCGGCGCGATGAGGACATCGAGGGATCATGACCTGGATCGACTACATTATCTTCGCCCTGTATTTCCTGGGGGTCCTGGGGATCGGCTTCTACTTCTTTCGCAAGAATGAAAGCCGTGAGGATTACTACGTGGGCGGTCGGCGTATTTCGGCGACGCACGTCGGCATGTCGATTGTCGCCACCGACGTAGGAGGCGGGTTCTCTATCGGCCTCGGCGGTCTGGGCTTTGCCATGGGCCTCTCCGGGAGCTGGCTACTGTTTACCGGCCTGGTGGGGGCGTGGCTGTGCGCGGTGGTCATGGTGCCGCGTATCAAAGGGCTGGACATCGAGCATGGTCTTCTGACGTATCCCGATTTTCTGCGCCTGCGTTACGGCAAAGCGGTAGCGGCCGTGGCAGCGGTCATCTCGGGCGTCGGATATCTGGGCTTTACCAGCGCTCAGGTGCTGGCCGGAGCGAAACTGGCGGCCGGCAGTGTGTTTGCCGATGTCACATGGGCGGACCCGCTGAAGATATCGCTCTACCTGATGGCTGGCGTGATACTGATCTACACGGTGCTGGGCGGGCTCAAAGCCGTTATCTACACGGATACCCTGCAATGGATCATTCTGCTGGCGGGGTTGTCTCTATTTGGCCTGCCCTTTGCCTACCGGGAGGTCGGGGGATGGGCGGGGATGTCCGAAGCGCTACCGGCGTCGTTCTTTCGACTCAACAACGTCTCGTGGGTACGGATCATCAACTGGTTCGTCACGATCATCCCCATCTGGTTCGTGGCCATGACACTATACCAGCGCATCTTCGCCTGTCGGGGCGTCAAGGAGGCCAAGCGGGCGTTCTTCATCGCGGGCCTGTTGGAGTACCCGGTCATGGCCTTTCTGGGTGTGACGCTGGGCATGATGGCACGCGTGGTCTTTCCCGAGGCCGAGGCTGAGATGGCGATGCCTATGTTGCTGGGTGAAGCACTGCCGGCGGGGATTGCCGGCATTGTGATCGCAGCGTACTTCTCGGCGATCATGTCAACGGCCGATAGCTGTCTGATTGCTTCGTCGGCCAACTGGGTCAACGATATCATCGGCCAGTTTGGTCTGCGTCTCTCGATGCGCCGGTTCATGTTGCTCAGTCAGGGCGTGACTCTCGTGGTCGGGGTCTCGGCCCTGCTTCTGGCCAGTGCGTTCGACACCGTGCTGGACCTTATCCTGCACGCCTATGCCTTTATGGTCTCGGGGCTGCTGGTCCCGACGCTAGGGGCCTACTTCTGGAAGCGGAGCCGAGCAGAAGCGGCGCTGGTCAGCATGTTGGGCGGCGGTGGGCTGACTCTGTACCTGACATTTGCCGAACTGCAACTGCCCATGGGACTCGACCCGAGTCTGTTCGGCATCGGGCTTTCGCTGGCCTTGTTCGCGGGCGTCTCGCTGCTGTTCCGCCAGAAGACAAAGCAGAGCCCTGACACGATCGAGAAGCTTGGCGAATCTCTCATTCAGCATGGCAAAGGCAGCGACCGGGTATACCTGATGAAACTCGCCCCGAGCGAAGCGTCGACGATTGTCGAGCGGATAGAGCGCCTTGCAGAGGCTGAGGATTACGGCAAGATACTCTGCAAAGTGCCGAGTTCGGCGGTTAGCGCATTCGTCGAGGCTGGCTATCGCAAAGAGGCCAAAATCCCGAGCTTCTTCAATGGTCGTACGGACCTGGTGTTCATGTCGCGTTTCCGCAGAGCCGCGCGGAGTCGAGTGTCTGAGGAACAGCGGACAGCCATCGACCGGGCACTGAAGGTGGGGGAACGAAAGCGCGATTCTGTGACTGTCCACCCGCAGGCCAGCTGCCGTATTCGTCTGCTTCACGAGAGCGATACACCGCACTTGGCAAAACTCTACCGAGACGTTTTCCCTTCGTATCCTTTCCCAATCTTCGACGAGTGCTACCTGTGTGAGACAATGGCCACTCACATCCGCTACTTCGGGGCGTTCGACGACGGACAACTGGTGGCGGCCTCTTCGGCTGAGACCGATCCCGAGGCCCGAAACGCCGAAATGACTGACTTTGCCACCCATCCAAACCACCGTAGAAAAGGACTAGCGATACAGCTTTTGCTTGCCATGGAAGCGGACATGCGAGCCCGCGATTTCGCCACTTCGTACACCATCGCCCGCGCCGTCTCGATTGGAATGAATGCCGCATTCGCCCGCTGCGGCTATCAATTCGGCGGGACGCTCATCAACAACACCCAGATCGCCGGCCGCATCGAATCGATGAACGTTTGGCACAAGACGCTTATCGGAACGGACCGGCCTTGACACAGATTCGAACTGTCGCCCGCGAGACGGAGATGTCCGCCGATCCCGCACTCTGGCCATGGACAAGGACGCGCTTGAGTTGCTGGAAAGCTCCACTCGGCATGGTCACACCCTTCGGCATTGCCTTGGAGTCACCCAGGCTATGCCGCGAGATGCGACGACTTTCTTACTGTCGGTCTTCTTGACGATGTGATAGTCTCTCTGGTGGACGGCCGTTCTTCGCTTCCTGGTTGCTCCGGCGCCAATTCACCTGATCTAATGTTCGGCCAGGCCAAAGCGGCCTTCGCCGTGCTGTGAAACTCAACCGTCAATGGACTAAGCTCGATTAGGAACATGTTATGGTAGGTAGAAAGGAGACCACAAAGGCGTATGACAACCGCGAGTTCTTGCATGGTCGCTCCGCCCGACCGTTGCGAGTTCTGGCAGAGTTCATCGAACCCGAGGAACGGCTGAGACAGCACGACATCTATAACACCGTTGTGTTCTTCGGTTCAGCGATGTCTGTCAACAGGCGTACCTTCAGCACGCGGCGTCTGGACGATACAGTAGTACCTGAGAAAGCAGTCAATGTGAGTAACGCCCATGAAGCTTGCATCGAGCTGGCGAAACGTATCACGACCTGGTCGAAGGGAATAGAGGAGCCGGCCAAGCGGTTTTATGTCTGTTCAGGCGGGGGACCAGGCATGATGGAAGCGGCCAATAAGGGGGCGGAATTGGCCGGTGGAAAGTCTATCGGCTTCAACATTACGCTTCCTCGCGAGCAGTCCCTCAATCCTCATGTTTCACCCGAGCTTGGTTTTCACTTCCATTACTTCTTCATACGCAAATTCTGGTTCCTGTACTACGCCAAAGCGCTGATCGGCTTTCCCGGTGGCTTCGGGACCATGGATGAGGTGTTTGAGCTACTGACTCTGCTGCAGACCAGGAAGATCGAAAAACAGGTCCCTGTTGTTCTCTTCGATAAGATCTTCTGGAACGAGGTCATTAACTTCAAAGCACTGCAAGAATACGGCGTCATCGCACCAGCTGACCTGGGTCTTTTCCGAATCC
>Ga0272442_10008829_pt1 | contig 12700 bp, 9 predicted proteins | sample SSMForm2O_FD_200262 | JGI IMG/M metagenome (GOLD analysis project Ga0272442, IMG submission 200262) | Marine sediment archaeal communities from Little Sippewissett salt marsh, Falmouth, MA, United States - SSM-Form-2O | ecosystem: Environmental > Aquatic > Marine > Wetlands > Sediment ... | reverse complement strand
CCTGTCTTCATTACAGGACCCTGGAAAGAAAAAACAGTAAAAGAGGATATCGATTTCTTTCTTGTACCACGAAAAGAAATCCGCGACCCATTTCATGTTGGGCATAAAAATTTCATCATAAAAATTGATGCTCTTCACGTTTTTTAGTTTTTTTTTAACAGTCATGATCTCGTTTTTTACATCATTCACGGATCGATACCGTATTCTTGACCATGATCGCGGATAGATAACCTTGGCCATGTAAGAGTTTGAACAATAGGTACACTGCTTGGAACAACCACGGCCGACAAAGGTCCCGTAACGGACATTATCGTAATATGGCTCGTAATTGACCAGTTCACCGTTTTCTATAACGTGGCTGTATTTATGATCATATAGAGGGATAGGGAAAAGGGAAATATCCGTAACAAGAGGCCGTACCGGATTTTTTATTACCGTACCATTTTTATTAACCCAAAAGTTTAATAGATGGTTGGTAGACTGATTGTTCGCAAGTACGTTTATGAGTTCAAGGAAGGCAATTTCACCTTCCCCGATACACAGATAATCCGCATAGTTAATGCATTCTTCCGGATTCAGTGAAGGTTGCCACCCTCCTAAGACAATTGTTGTACCTTCAATATCCCTAATTCTTTCATAGATATTTTTGTATAAGTGGAAATGAGGAGAGACAAGGCTGAATCCGACGACATTGAACTTATTCGATACGACAAAATCAACGAAAAGATCTATCTCTTTGTCCGAAACTTTTCTGATATTGCCCAAGAAACCATTTTTATTACTTTCTCTGTTATCCATGCGGAGTATCATTGATTCAACCTTAAAAAAAAGCATGTGCGCATCTATTTTATTTTCAACCAATGTCGAATGTAATGAGCGCACCCCATACGCTTCATCGTTAAAGAATGATACTAACAGAACCTTCATATCTCTTAAGGTAGCACCCATTAGTGTTTCCCCCACAAAACTACCCGCCGTTTTCCCCTCTTTTTAACCGCTACCGAACGATGATTATCAATTCTTGGATGTCAGCCACATTCTCGTTCACGAAACTTATATTCATGGCGAGCGCTTGATAGCCACTCCATAAAAAACGCAAAAAAGATTCCGATAAAGATGCCTGCAAACAAACCCGATGCTGTCAACATTATCCTTCTTGGTTTGTAAGGCGCCTTTGGAACAAAAGTTTTACCTGCCAAATCTATAAACCCACCTTCTTCCAGTTCACGGATGGAAAGGATCGTTGCATTATATTTTGTTTTGAGACCATACAGCGAAGGAAGCAATTCCGTGATAATCGTTTTGTCGGGCAAGTTGAGAAGACTTAAGGGGTCATCAATAATCTTTTTCAGGACACCACTGTCTTCTTTCAATACTTCCTTCCTTCTCTCCACTATTTTCTGGACAAAAGGCAATTTGTCTGCGTAGATAACCAACGCATTTAGCATTTTTACACCAGAGCTAGGGTTAGTGGTATCTACTTGCAGTTGAAACGAGTCAGTTCCTTCAATCTTTGATATTTTGATATCCCTGATATCCGCTATGACAGCTTCCTCCAAATCCAATGCCTTTGCCCGTTGTTCTCCGGTTAAACCTTTCAAGAGCAGCATATTTGCTTTGATGTCAGCCATATTAACTACTATTTTGTATGGTTTTTGCACCACATTAGAAACCTTATACACATCAGGCGACAAGAAAGCATAAGGAATTGAAAAACCAAAAAATAAAAGCGTTATGGTAAATATAACCCACTTTCTTTTTCTGATTATCAGCCAAATTTCATATATGCTCATGGTATCATGATCATGATATTCAACATTTTTATTTTTCTGCAATGTAACCCTCCTTTTTAAGGTCTTTAAGGCTTCTGTCCTTGTATCGATCTGATCCCAAACCATTCACCGGCCGATTTCGGTTCCCAGTCGATGCGGGAATTCAAACGAGACGGTTGCACAAATCCGACCTTCTAACTTGCGCCTGCAATTGATGATTGTTTATCCATGTGTTCCCCGAAGCGACACCCCAATAAAACCATAAAAGTGTATTTAATATAATATTTCCTCTCAAACCAATCGGGATTCCAGCTCCGAGAAACAAAAAAGCCAAGAGCCCACTAGCGGCAATGCGACTCATTTTATTATTATTAATTGAATAAAAAGACCCCCATATTTTGTAAAAAAGAATTATAAAAAATGAAAATAATAGAAACCCGCCACGTACCAGCATCTCAAGATAAATATTATGAGCGTCCAGACCTCTAAATTTTAAAATCTCCGAGGCTTGAAAATATCCACTATCCTGATTCACGCCATATCCCAATAGAGGCTTATCCATGATATACGGCAGCAACTCAGGCCAGAGTAGATCCCGCCCACTCCGAATAGGCTTTCCGCCAAAATACGTTCTACTAAAATCATCCAAAAAATCAAAGCCTGACAACAAATATATAGCCATCAAAAGAAATATCAGCATCATGAAAAAAGGGAAAAACAACTTGTATCTTATCTTGGTAACAATCAAATATGGATAGAGAAAATAAGTTAAAAAGAAGATGGTTGCCGCCACAAAAGCCGTTCTAGATAAAATGAGCATTAAATACAACAATACTATCGAGGATAAAATAAATCTCACTCTTGGCTTTCCCTCAAGCACTAAATACATATAGGGGAGTAGAATTACAGTAATGGATCCTAGCATGAGGGCATTGCCCGTAACAAAACCATAGGCAACAATGAAATATATGCCAACCAGAACCCATTCATACAGAAAAACATATCCTAAAAGGCTAAGTGGACGTTTAACGGTAAACGAGTAAAGATATCCCTGGATAAAAACAATAAAACAAATAGCGGAAGTGGACAACATGCTTGTTAACACTGAACTTTGATCAGGAGGCTGTCGCATCAGATGAACTATCGGTTCTTTATCATAGCTATAAGCCATAATAAATACACCCGATAACATAATCATTGCCGTTTTAAGAAGATGGCGGGACACCACAATTTTTGTACTATCAAAAAAGAAAAAAAAGATAATAAGCAAATATATTGATATCGTAGCAAAATTTGTAATTAAAATTGGGAAGAGGGCAACAATTAAAGCTGCAGCTGGGATAGCACTAACTGCATCCTTCTTCACCATTAGTAAGTTGGAAGGAAAATATATATCTTTATCTTTGCCCATACTCATAGTGGACCCTGGTCTGGTCTATGCTACCGTGACAATCTTTGGTTCCCTGAATAAATTAAAAACAAGCCCCCGGCAAATAACATTCCAGACATCCTCTGCAATAGCGGTAAGTTGTGCTCTGAATGCTCGACCATGCAAATGGCTCAAGTCAAAGTACCATTCAAAAACATAACAATCCTTTGCTATCCTTTCCTCCCCCTTTTTCTTACAAAGCGCCCCTACTGCTATGGTCTTATCCTTTCTCATGATACCGTTCAATATTGTTTAGGTTGAGGGGCACCCCGTGAGACCACCCATCTTTGTGCCTGTTTTAATTTCTAACCTCTTTACCTATTGAGGCACCAATCAAGCATCAACGACGGTACCTGCACCGACAAACAGCCCCTGATGGGAGATGAAGGCGGATGTGGTTATTGATCCTTGTCATTGTCTTTTCCGACAATTTCTTTTTGAAACTTGAGAATGTTAAATGATCATGAGGCGGCACATCAAAAGGCAGACGCCGAAACTTCCTGAAAAATATTTCATCATCGACGCTAGACTCACAGCGTGGGGTTAGTAGCATATAATCAAACCATGATCAAGTATTCTTAAGCGGTTATTGTCACTCTTTCTACTGGCAGATCTGTATGAGTGGTGGTGGGGCGACTCCCTTCGGCCACCTAATGAAGTGTTTGGCTTTTCTGCTTCGACATACACACTTTCGGAAACTCTCTCTAAAAGATCAAGCGGTTCATGATCAGAAATCTTCGTTTGATTACCAGGCATTACTGAAATCTTCACGAAACCATGCTTTTCTAGAAGGCGGGACAGTGACTTCCCATCGTACATCCATTGGTGGTGACGGGTTCCTACTAGCAACAAGCGTAGTCGTTGTGCAGGTGATCTGGGGCGAGGCATACACAGATGTGTCCATTCGACGAAAGCATCTGCATCGGATGATTTATTATATTGCTCGACTTGTTTCTTGATATCTGGAACGGAAATCCTGATAATTCCCCCGGGGAGGAGTATGCGATATGCTTCTTTGAGAAACTTATCCGCTTCGTTTCTGTCGAGATGTTCCAACATGTGGGAGCTATACAACACCTCAACGGTTTCGTCCTTCACAGGCAAGCCCTTGATGGCATCCCCATATTCAATGTTATTTTTCTGGGCAAATTGAATGAATTGATATTGAGAATTCTCGAGAAGGTTCAGCATCATTAGAAACCTCGGCAGAAAAGGGATTTTGGAAAGACGAAGGCTTAAGGAATTATCGAAATTCCTCCACCCTCGCGTCGGTGTTTGCCCACAACCGACATTTATTCGCAATGTCATTGCCCCACCCCCTGCTTTCTGATTCCGCGTTGTTTCCAAAGCTATTTTTGCCTGGTTGATCTTTCATGCTGAACCCTTGCCGGGTGAAATAAAATGCTCTTCATTTTTTTTTACTGCTTTTTTATCCTTCTGATGTACGACTTCGTCAAAGGTGCCGGATTTAACAATCCGACCTTTATCGATCTTAATAATCAGGTCACATTTTTGCAATGTCGTCAGCCGATGGGCTACAATCAGTATGCTTTTCTCTTTCGATAACGTGTCAATTGCTTCCATGACTGATTTCTCGGTCTCATTGTCTAGGGCGCTGGTCGCTTCGTCAAAGACAACAAGCTGTGGCTCATAGTAAAGAGCGCGTGCTATTCCTATGCGCTGGCGCTGACCGCCGCTGAGTCTAATTCCGCGTTCGCCTACGATGGTGTCATATTGATCGATCAGCTCATCTTCTATAAAATCAGCGATATTCGACAGGGTTGCTGCCCTGTGAACTCGCCCCATATCGATCTCATTTTTGGACACACCGAAGGCGATATTTTCGGCAATCGTATTGTCTGTCAGATAAATATCCTGAGGGACATATCCGATAGATTTCTGCCAAGCCTTAATGTTCTGGTTATTCAGCGGACTGCCCTGAACAAGGATTGAACCCCTGTTGGGAGAAATAATCCCCAGAATCAAATCCATGATAGTTGTTTTACCCGACCCTGTCTCGCCCATAAATCCCACTGAGGTGTTGTTCGCAATAGAAAACGAAATGTCGTCGATGGTTCTCGTTTTTGTGTTCGGATAGGAAAAACCTACGTTTTGAAATTCTATTAGAGCCGTGGGACCTGTTGCCAGGGGCTCCGCTGCTTCCGGTCCCAATTCTTTGACAAGGGAAACAGGACGTACAATGCTCGATTCAAGCTCACCCTGAAGATAAATAACGTGAGGCCAACTTGACCGAATGATAGAAAAGTTCGTATAGATTTGCTGTATGCCTGGCATGAGACGATATGACGCAAAGACATAGAGCCCAAGGATGGGTATGACTTCCGTGAAATTGGGTTTAGAGGCTATTATGTAAAGACTGACACCAACCATAAAAGAAAAGGCGATTGTCTCAACTACAAAACGGGGCAATTGACTGATTGCCAATCGCTTGCTTTGATTACGCGTAAAACGGCGGGAGGCCTGAGCAAATCGGTCGATAAAAAATGGTTCCAGGTGTAAAAGCTTGGCAATTTTAAATACACCAAACGCTTCATTGATCGCCTTGAATTTTTTTTCATTGTCCGCAAGAGAACCTTGACCTATTCTGGAAAGAGTCTTTTTAGTCAAGGAATAAACGGCAAAATATACTGATCCGAATATTGCTCCGATAAGTAAGACGAGGATTGGATCTATCAGTATTAATAAGGTAACCGTCAGTAAAACAGAAATCCCCTTATTAAGGAGATTCAGTGTGGGAGTAAGAACGCTTGCAGTAACTTCTGTAACTTCGGTTTGAATATTTTTTTGCAAGTCGGCACTGTTGCGCTGTATAAAAGCCAAGTAATCCTGTTTTAAATAATGTTGGATCAATCGAACAGCCATGCTGTTGTTGACCGACCAGACAAAACGTAAATTTAACCACGTAAAAAAAGCGTTTGAAGCGTTAGCTAAAAAAAGAATAAAAATCAGCCCTAATCCAAGGAAAAGGAGAAATTCGCGACTACCGCTGAAATCAAGGGTGCTATATACTAAATGAAGATAGTAATTTTGCTCGATGAGCTCCGGATTCGTGGCAACCCCCAAGAACGGCATAACCGCCGCGATGGAAAACATCTCCAGAAAACCATTACTCATCATGCCTGTAGCAAGGAAAATAAACCGTTTTTTCTCCTGGCTGGTAAGAAATAATGCAAAAATACTTTTTATATTCATTAAAGATCCAATTCCTCTACCCGATAATATTTCTAATTTTATCAAGAAACGAAAGGTAATTAACCATTCAAGAGAAGGGATTTTTAGTCCTAACTTTTTTTCATCATGGAAGAATTAATGCATAGTTGAAGCATGAAAATTTGCCAACCAAATACCCAGTTGATTATGAGCATGCTTATTCCAGTGCCCATCAGCAGGAAAATACCACTTTTCTGTGATATTATCTTTCTTCAACGTATCTATTACCTTCTCAAGTGAAACAAAATGAGTCGAAAGATTCTTTCTCAGATATTCGGCTAGTCCGTCGGTGGTAATGGTAGTACCTGGAGAGATATTATAATGTTTCTTCCCTACCATATGTTCATTAGCGAATGAAAACCCCGCAGGAATCAGGAAGACATTAACCCTCCCCCCTGCAGTTTCTACAAACTCAACAATGTTTTCAATATCAGATATCGCATTATCTACTGCAGAGATGGTTTCATCTGGCCAGCAGGAACTACTAAATGAGAATTCAACATAATCCTTAGCTCTTGGGTTAATATTTTTATTTGTAATCTCATTTAACATTCCAAGGTCACTGGATAATAAAGAAAAATCACCATTCAAAGAATCATATTTGCTTTGATTCTGCTTTTTCTTGAGCTTAGATTGCTGATATATGTAAATAATCTCACGCATAAAATATGATCTCTGCACAAAATAATTTATCCAATTATGACTAATAGTACTTTTTTCCCCCCGTTCCTTTTCTTTTACTTTTACTATAAATTTAATCTTGCCATCTATCAGTTTATTCTTAAAAGAAGTATGGTATCGTATATTTGATCTATAATCTGTTTTCGTGAAATCATTCATAAAAACGAATAGATTAACCAGTACACCCGGTTTTAATTTTTTCCCTCTAATAAAATTGTACTCAGTAATTGGTGCCCAACTGCCGTAACCAATTTGCAGAGCAGAGACACCTGAACGTCTGGAGAAAATATAAGAAAGCGTTTCGTTGAAATTGATCTCATCGGCCTGCAAAAATGAATCCCCTATATTGATAACATCATACTCATCAAACTTTGTTTCTTGGTGAATTTGATCGAAATTTTCAACCCTGATTGCTGATTTATTTATGAAGTTATAAATTCTTTCCCGGCCATCCGGGGGGTGCAAATACAAAATTTTCACTATCTCGGGAGAATAATTATAATATGTATCTTCGTTATAGCAGTAGATAAAATGATCCCTCCCTATACCTTCAGAACATACACTTTTCAAAAACCAATCGCCGAATATCAATTCGGTGACTGATACAATAACGACAAACACCATAATGTTTATTAGCAATATTTTGATTATCTTTTTATACATCTTTTTCACAGGCCATTGAAGTATGACCCATGTAATGAGGTAAGATCCGAGGTGGTTGCCCTTTATATATAAAGATTGTTTGCCTGTTTTCAAATTTCACAAATCAATCAAATATTTTTTTAGAACATATTCTTGAAAATCCTTGGCAACTTTATCTAATGAAAACTTTTCCGAGTTTATATGTGCTTTTTGTGATAGTTCTTTTATGCTCTCGGGATCGCTTAGAAGATTTTCTATTATACTTGGGAGTTCTTCAATTTTGTCATAGAACAGTGATGAAGATGTAAGTTCTTCATGATGCAAGCTATTTACAGGATAGATGCCGGGCTTGGCAAATTGAATAGCTTTTACTATGGCCCCAAAAGTACCTGTGCCATACATGCTTACGTGGTTAGGACTAATGAGAATATCCGCCGATGATATTTGTTCAACTATTTGTTCTTCGGGCACATGTTCAGTGTAGAACGTTATATCCAACCCCTTTGCTATCAGTTTTCTGCATCTATCTACTATTTGCCACCCTCTTGACTCAATAGGAGCACCCAACACGGTTAAGGCTACGTTTTTTCTGCCTGAATCGAATAATTTTTCAAAAGCATTAAGGAGACCTCTATAATCCCTGCGGTAATCGTTAACCGTACCGATTGTCACGAACCGTAATTTACCATTATATTCATGACTCCGAACCTTTTTATGTGCATACTGGAAAGGTAAAGAAGAGATCTTTTTCTTATAACCCGCTGAAACAGCATATTTATAGGCATCCTTATTTTCAACCCATATACCATCAAAGTGCGGAAACGTTCTATTCGCGACACATTGGCTGGCATTCGCCAACACGGAAAGTGCAAATTGCCTAACAGAAGAATATCTGATCGGATGTCGTTTGCCAAAGAATCGTTCTATTCTGCCAACCACGTGAACGATTTTACATTGAGGTCTAAAAAAATAGTAGAATATTTGATGATGAGGCAACGCAATGAACGTGTTTATAAATAATAAATCAATTTCGTTGGTACAGTGCCTTTCTATTTTCTTTAAGAAACTTCTAAATGACTCTTCTTTTTGTTGAATAACCCAATTATAATCCTCTTTATCTTCTTTAAAAAATGGTAATACTCTTTCATATAATAATTTCGTAGTGAAAATAGTAACATTTGCGTTGCAATACCTAGCAAGCGACGCCTCGTTGTAAATATTTTCAACATCCGCGTGCAATTCCATTACACCAATATTAGGTGCCATGTAGTTTCTTTCTCTCTTTTCAAAAAAATATAAAAAAAATTTAAGTACTTTTAGGCAAGACACCCACCTATGAACGAATTACATGTTCCGCCCCATAAGAGTTTAATTTTTTTGATTTTTAAACAGGGAATTCAGTTCTTCCAGTGAATTAATAAAACGTATCTTGCGGCCTCCTAGCTGCGTCCAAAATTTAATCATTCTATACTTAGTTTTTTCATCCTCAAAAGGCATTAGATTCAAGTATGAAATTGCCACAATATCGGTATGCTTGGCTGCGGTGCTTAGAACGGCTGAAACGCCGCCCAGAACAAATTTAATATTTGGATTCGAGATAACAAAATCCGCATTCATGAAAGAAGGTAAAGCTTTATAATCGTTACGGACTAGAGCAATACTTTCCGGGCAAGACAGAGGATTAGGATGAGGTTTATATAAGACTTCGTCCTGTGTGAAATTCTCGTCAATAATACTTTTTATTGCCTTAAAGCAATTTAGAGTTTGGTCTTCCATTCTGCCATCATATGCTAACCCATCATCGCCTAACCACAGAATCCTTTTACCGAAAGTATAGCGAGGGGGGATTGTGTTATATTTTTGTAAAAGACGGGCGTCATAATGGTATGGGAATTCATAAAAGGGTATATCTAGTTTCCTGAAAAAACGATCGGACAAATAAACTAACGGGGTCCTATTAAAATCGAAGTGGCGTATGGTAACATCTATCCCGTAAAATAGTCTGGTATGGATTGAGAATATCAGGGCTTTCAAACTATAAAGTTTTCGTAAATGAGCATAAAAAATATTCAGAAAAACGACCGTGTTTTGCTTTGCTATCAACTTTACTAAAGAGAATAAAATGAAGTTTGTGGCATGACCACAACAATAAAAATATGAATTTTCAACAGATTTAAAATTTTCTTCATATAGGTTTCTTATCGTAGACCGTATCTTTACCCATGAGAGAACATCTCTGTAACGACCAGGAGGGTCTGTGTTTAGAAAAATTAACTTCCAGGGAACGCCTTTGTTGGTTATCAACTGATGCCAAAACAATCTCATATGTTCATCCATTACAATAATATTGATTTCCGGATTATTAGAGATTATCTCGTCGATGAGTGATAGGATAGGAGAAATAAATCCGTATGATGGGCACGTAAAATAGAATTTGTCAGAAGAAGTAATTTTAAGATTTTTTGGAAACGAGTACATAAACTATTTTCCTACTGGAGTTGTTCATATAGTAATCTTGTATTAATAAAAATCCTGAGTAGAATACAGGATAACTTGGGTACCTAATTTCTCGAAACCAAAAGGAACATGCAACAGATCTCTCAGACTTTTGCGAATTTTCTGGTGATACTCCGGAGGAGCGAAAAAAAGCATGAATCCACCGCCACCGGCACCGAGCAATTTTCCGCCCAGCGCCCCTGACTGAACAGCGGCTTCATAGATATCATCGATTTTGTTGTTCGAAATGAGACCATTCAGCCCCTTCTTTAGCTTCCATGATTCATTGAGCAATCTTCCAAAATCAGTCAAATCATCGGAGCTTTGGTTCAGTATCCCTATGGCTTCATCAACCATTTCCATCATCGTTTTCAACTCTGTTTCGTTCCTGTGCGTCTGTCTTATCTGCTCAGAGGCGATATCCGACGCATTTCTCGAAAAACCGGTAAAAAAAAGCAAGAGGTGGGATTGCAGCAGGGACAGTTTGTCGGGATGAATGGTCAGAGGATAGACATAGAAGTCGTTTGCTCCGCTGAATTCTATTTTATTGAAACCGCCAAATGCCGTGGCTATCTGGTCCTGAGAACCGACATTCTCTTTTATGAGATCCTGTTCAACATGAATGGCGTCCCTCGCAAGCTGTCTCTTTGTAACCATCTTGCCCGATAACGCATACAATGCGTGTAGCAGCCCTATCGTAAAGGCGGAACTCGAACCGATACCGGAGCGAGCGGGGATATCACCCGTGTGGACGACCTCTATCCCCTTCTCAATATTCATAAATCTGAGACATTCACGAATGGATGGGTGTACGATCTCATTTATCGCAGTAACTTCCTCACGTGTTGAATATCGCAACAGATATTTGTAAGCAAAGAAGGGGGGAAGATACCTGCAACTGATGTAACAATACTTGTTGATCGTTGTGCTGAGAACAGCACCGCTGTTGTCTGTATACCAAACAGGATAATCCGTCCCGCCCCCGAAAAAAGACATGCGAAATGGCGTTCGTGTGATTATCATCGCAAATAATCCCCCCATTTTATGAGCCAGCTTGGAGAATCATAAAGATATTCATTGCATGGCTCTTTTGCGGTAAGGCAAAAATAATGCTTCGCACTACTCTCTGCAAAGCCCATCTTTCTGCAAACCCTGTAAACCAGACTACCGGGTACTGCCTGAACAGTTATCATATCGATGTCTTTACTCAGACATTCGGCTGTGCCATTGAATAGTCTCCGCAACCTTTCTTCCTCCAGTTCTTGAATCTCAAAATCCACTATATCGCCGTACCGTATGTTCGTGTTGGCTTCTTGATATTTGTTGACAACGGCGTATTCGTCCAAATCCATACGGAACATATCGTATGAATGCCTGGGGTGTGCGGCAAATCTCCATCGACGGAATTCCTCATCGGCCAGAAACATCAGACCATCTTTCCCTTCCATGCTGAAAGTATTGAATTTCGTATCCGGAGTAATTGGCGTGCACGTACAATCGAGACAATCATTCGATATTCTGCCAGGAAGAGTCATCGTTTCTATGCTACCAGCAGTCCTGAACTCAAAATTTTTTTCAAGGGCCCTTTTCCCGACTGCATTGGTCAGGCAACAGAAGAGATCCATCTCTTCACAAGCTTCCATCGCTGTAACGCCCAATTTCCTGAAAAGACCGGTCCCTCTCCACTCACTATTGACAAGCAGCCCCATCAGCACTCCGCACCTTAAACCATTAATGAGCTTCCTCTTCAATACTACGAACATACCGACCAAGCTTTCTTCATGTATCGCACAGAATGTAACAGAGGGTATATTGTTCCACCACTGGAAAAAATAGGCTGATTTGGGGGGGGTGGTATTGGCATTAAACAAAGCCACCATTCCCGGGATATCGTCCGCCGTCGCTTGTCGAATGTGCAATGCCATTATCAGGGGTTATTCGTATTCCAACCTGCATCTCTCTTGGAAACAAGGGGATGTTTGACCGGCCACCAGATATTCAGATCGGGGTCATCCCATAACAACGTAAATTGCCCGGTAAAATCATAATACGTAGACTGCTTGTAATGGAATATCGCCTGTTCACTCAGGACGAGATGCCCGTTCCCGAATTTGGGAGGAATCAAGATCTGAAGCCTGTTCTGGTCGGACAGGATAAATGATTCCCACTGTCTGAACTGCGGCGATGTCTTGTCCCAATTAACGACAACCAGGTAGAATTTGCCATACAGACAGGAGATCAATTTCCATGTCGTACTGTCGCCATGTATACCGCGCAGGACATGCCTGGAAGATGTCGAAATGTCGTCCTGAATAAATTTCATATCAATGCCTGCGTCGCGATACAGTTTGTCATTATAGAGCTCGACATACGTTCCTCTGAAATCTTCGAAAATTGTCGGAGGCTTGATGAGTAAAACCTTGTCCAGCTTCGCTTTCGTTACTTCCAT
>Ga0272442_10008827_pt1 | contig 12702 bp, 10 predicted proteins | sample SSMForm2O_FD_200262 | JGI IMG/M metagenome (GOLD analysis project Ga0272442, IMG submission 200262) | Marine sediment archaeal communities from Little Sippewissett salt marsh, Falmouth, MA, United States - SSM-Form-2O | ecosystem: Environmental > Aquatic > Marine > Wetlands > Sediment ... | reverse complement strand
CAGCCTGGATCACTGATCGAAATAGACGGTCGTCTGATCGAGGCGATCGAGGTCAGTCATACCGTGCCAGCGGCTGCATATCGAGTCGAAGCCGGGGGCAGATCGTTTGCATACAGCGGTGATACGACCAGTAATAGGGCTTTGTGGGCCGCGTTGAACCGCCATCCAGAGCTTGATCTGCTGTTCGTCGAGTCTGCGTTTGCCAACAAGGATCTGGAGTTGGCGACCGCGGCCCGCCATTACTGCCCTGAGCTACTCGCTCTCGATCTCCGTCAGTTGAAGCATCAGCCTGCGGTGTGTATTTCCCATTTGAAACCGGGTGAGGAAGCGCTGATCATGAAAGAATGTCGCGAAGCCTTGCCACAGTGGCAACTGAAGCAGCTCCGAAGCGGGGACGTGTTCGAGTTGTGACCTCATGCGGGCTGGCCCGCATGTTGCCCGAAGGCGGACTAAGTTGTCTCGTGTATAATCGGCAGTTTATCTGAGCAGGTCGAAAAAACCATGTTTGACGGATTGAGTGACCGTCTCGCCAAAACCGCGCAGCGTTTGCGCGGCCAGGGACGATTGACCGAAGACAATATTCAGGACGCATTGCGCGAGGTGCGGATGGCGCTGCTCGAGGCAGACGTCGCGCTGGCTGTCGTGCGCACCTTTGTCGAAGATGTCAAAAAACGAGCGATGGGCGAGGAGGTGCTGACCAGCCTGACGCCAGGCCAGGTCTTCATCAGCATCGTACAACAGGAGCTGGTCAAGATCATGGGTGAGGCCAACGAACGCCTCGATCTTGCGGCTCAACCGCCAGCAGTAATTTTGATGGCCGGTTTGCAAGGCGCCGGTAAAACGACTACCGTGGCCAAGTTGGCGAAACTGCTTCAGGACCGGGAGAAAAAGAAGACTCTGCTGGTCAGCTGCGATGTTTACCGCCCGGCCGCGATCGAGCAGTTACGAACCCTGGCGATGCAGGTTGACGCTGAGTTTTACCCGAGCTCGAGCGAGCAAGACCCGGCAGATATCGCGATCGAGGCAATCGAGCACGCGCGCAAGCAGCATATCGACGTCGTGCTGGTCGATACCGCCGGTCGTTTGCACATCGATAGCGATATGATGGACGAAATCAAGGGCATACATGCTGCGGCGCAGCCGGTCGAAACCTTGTTCGTGGTTGACAGTATGACCGGACAGGATGCGGCAAACACCGCCCAGGCTTTTGACGAGGCGTTGCCACTGACCGGTGTGGTACTGACCAAGGCCGATGGAGATGCCCGCGGAGGCGCTGCGCTGTCGATCCGCCAGATTACCGGTAAACCGATCAAGTTCATCGGCGTCGGTGAGAAGATCGAGGCCATAGAACCGTTCCATCCGGATCGTGTGGCCTCACGTATCCTCGGCATGGGCGATGTATTGTCACTGGTCGAGGAAGTACAGCACAAGGTCGACCACAAGAAAGCCGAGCAGTTCGCGAAGAAGGTGCGAAAGGGCAAAGGCTTTGACCTCAATGACCTGAAGGATCAGTTCGAGCAGATGCAGAATATGGGGGGCCTGGCCGGTTTGATCGACAAGATGCCGGGCATCGGCGGTATGGCCGACAAAGTCAAGGGTCAGGTCAATGATCTTGAAATTCGCCGCATGGTCGCGATTATTCAGTCGATGACGCCACAGGAGCGAAGGTTTCCGGATATCATCAAGGGCTCACGAAAACGCCGCATCGCGGCCGGTTGTGGCTTGCAGGTTCAGGACGTCAATCGCCTGCTGAAGCAGCATCAGCAAATGCGCAAGATGATGAAGAAAATGTCGAAAGGGGGAATGGCCGGGATGATGCGCGGTTTGAAAGGGAAAATGCCCGGCGGTGGGCCACCTGGCATGGGTCCTGGTGGTTTAGGATTCTGATTTTTTCGACGGCATACTCCGGGGTAGTCCGGATGGTGAATATCTGCCGTCGTGTAATATCCTGCGATAACATTTCATATTCAGAAAAAATCACGTAAAATACGCGGCTTGCTGCGACCCGGTGGGCTCGCGACTCTGAATTTCATAGAGATACTGGAGATATGGTAACCATTCGATTATCGAGAGGCGGTGCGAAAAAGAAGCCGTTTTATCATGTGGACGTCAAGGATTCACGTACCTCGCGTGACGGCCGTTATATTGAGCGTATTGGTTTTTTCAATCCTGGCGCGCGCGGTGCTGAGCAGCGTCTGCAAATTGCCCTTGACCGCGTCGATTACTGGATTTCGAACGGCGCCGGTACCTCCGAGCGTGTGGCAACCTTGTTGAAAGAGGCGCGCAAACTGGCTGCTTGAGCTGTCGGGTGCTAGCGGCTGTGGCAGCTGGTGGTGAAAAGCTGATTCTCGGCAGGGTCTCCGGCGTTTATGGTGTCGAGGGATGGGTCAAGGTGTACTCGGAAACCGACCCCCGCGATGGGATTACCGGTTATGACCCCTGGTACCTTCGTCAGCGCAGCCATAGTCAATCCGAGTGGCGTGAGCTGCGCGTCGAGAACGGACGAAGGCAGGCAAAAACGGTAATCGCCAAGCTTCAGGGCGTCGACGATCGAGATGCCGCACGGCAGCTGATCGGTGCGCTGATCGCGATAACGCCGGATCAACTGCCGCAGTTGGAACAGGGTGAATATTACTGGCGCGACCTGATTGGCATGCGCGTGATCAACACAGAAGGTGTTGAGCTGGGCGTTGTCCGGCGACTGATGGAAACGGGTGCGAACGACGTTATGGTCGTCGGCACTGCCGACGGTGACGATAGCGCCAAGGAAAACTTGATTCCCTGGACACCAGGCAGAGCGGTGCTCGAAGTCGATGTCGAGCGGCGCGAGATCCGCGTTGACTGGGACGCAGACTTTTAACCCGCATGTCGCGGGTTAGTGCGCCGGCAAGATAAGACCCAAACAGGGCATGCTATGCAGTTTCATGTGATCACCCTGTTTCCCGAGATGATCATGCAGCTGTCATCACTCGGCGTGCTAGGGCGTGCGATCAAGCAGGACCTGATCGGCTTGACCTGCTGGAACCCGCGGGATTTTGCCCATGATCGCCACCGTACCGTTGATGACCGCCCTTATGGAGGCGGTCCGGGCATGCTGATGAAGGTCCAGCCATTGGCGGATGCCATTGCGGCTGCGAAGAAACAGGCGGGTGAGTCTGCCAGCGTGATCTATCTCAGCCCGCAGGGTGAAAGACTGAATCAGCGGAAAGTCAGGCACCTGGCGCTGGCTGAGGGCGGTGTGCAGCCGCCAGATTACATTCTGCTTGCCGGACGCTATGAGGGTGTCGACGAGCGATTGATCGAGGCCTGCGTCGATCACGAGATTTCGATCGGCGATTATGTGCTCAGTGGCGGCGAGCTTGCCGCCATGGTACTGATCGATGCGATTGCCAGAATGTTGCCGGGTGTTCTGGGTGATGAAGATTCAGCGCGGCTGGATTCGTTCATGCAGGGTCTGTTGGATTGCCCACACTATACCAGGCCGGAGGAGATCGATGGCAGGCGGGTGCCGGCGGTTCTGCTGAGTGGTGACCACAAGGCCATTGTGAGCTGGCGGCTCAAGCAATCACTGGGAAGAACCTGGTTGCGTCGACCAGACTTGCTCGAGAAAATGCGTCTGAACGATGAACAGCGGCGATTGCTCGATGAATTCCGCGATGAATATCATCGGGCTAAAAAGTAAAAGGCCATTGGCCTAGGTTTTTATTGGAGTGATCAAGATGAGCAACATAATTCAACAGCTCGAGGCCGAGCAGATAACAAAGGAAATTCCGGCGTTCTATCCCGGCGACAATGTTGTCGTGCAGGTTCGCGTGAAGGAAGGTAATCGTGAGCGTCTGCAGGCATTTGAGGGTGTTGTTATCGCCAAGCGCAACCGAGGTTTGAATTCGGCGTTCACCGTGCGCAAGCTCTCACACGGTGAAGGCGTTGAACGCGTTTTTCAAACCTACAGCCCGAACATCGCTGAAATCAAAGTCAAACGCCGCGGCAAGGTTCGGCGGGCGAAACTCTACTATCTACGCGGTCGGACGGGTAAGGCTGCGCGCATCAAGGAGAAGCTTTGACCGATTCGGTCGGATCGTCGCTGCACCACGCCAGAGTCCCGGATGCTGGCAACAATTCAGCTGCGGTGCAGCTCAGGTGAGAACGCCGTTTTTGCACGGGCGCATACTCTCGGGAATTTAGATGCGACTTGTTTGAGACAGAGAGAGTGCTCGAATGGTCGCTCTCTCGCTTGGTATTTAGCCTATGCGCGTTCAGCAAATTCTGTTTTTTTCTTGCCTCAGTGTCAGCGTTCTGAACGGCTCCGCTGCAGCCGAGCCTGTCGGCGCTAAGCTGGCCCAGGCCACGGCTTTGCCGAGTGAGCCGCCGTTAGAACAGCATGCGGACAGCCAGGCAAAAACAAGCGAACCGGTTCAACAGCCGCAGTCTCTCGCGTATCAGTCGCTGGAACAACTGAGCGAGCTTACTGACATCGGGCTCGCAGGGCTGGCGATGCGTATGATCGATCAGCAGCAAAAGCGTTATCCAGAGTATGGCCCTGACTGGTACGCGTTCGAATTCCGATACTTTCAGACATTGTCCGCGCAGGAACACTGGGAGGAAATTATCCAGCGTGCTGATCGGCTGCTGGCAAGTGCTGAGCCCGGCACTCAGATCACACCCAAAATCGCCCGCTGGGTAAGATCTCAAAAAGCGATCGCGCTGTTGCAGCTCGGTCAGGCTGAGCAGTCGTTGCGCTTGACTCGTGACCTGCTCTGGGAGGGCCGAGGATTGGATCGGGACCGGACTGCATTCTGGCGGCGTCTGATCGTTCGCGCCTATCTGCAGCTGGATTACGCGGAGGATGCGAACAGGGCGTTGCGCAGGTATCGCCGTGATTACGGGGATAATAAATCAGACTGGAAGTTGCTTCAGGCGCAGGCGCTGTTGCGGGCTGAGCGTCCAGCTGAAGTTGCCGATCTGCTGGCCGATGAGACTTCGCACAAAGCCAGGGCTCTGCGTCTGCTGGCAGGCGCACGATCACGACCTGACGAGGCCGAACGCTATGTGGCGGATACCAAATCGCAGCTGGCCGACACCAGCCTGACTCAGGCTCAACAACGGGCGTATTTCTATGTGTTGTATGAAGCCCATCTGCACAACAAGGATTTGATTGCTGCGGCCGAAGCTGCAGAGCAGTTGCTCGCATTGAACCGCAGCCAGGCCATGCTTGGCGAGCATTTCACCGTCAATGCGGACGATCTCTGGCGCCTGTATCTGCGTATCGGTGAGCAGGCGGGTAATCGGTTCAAGCTGTTAAAAGGGAACGATCAAGCCTGGCATCAGCGTGCCAGCAAGATTCAGGACCAGGAGCCTGTCCGTGCCCGGGGCATGTTCGCGGTGGTCGCGCTGACGACTCTCGACCAGAACCAGCGTCAGCGCGCACATCAAGCGCTTGTCGGCTCGTTGACTGACACGGACGCTGGGCTCGAGGTCGCCAATCAGCTGTATACGCAGAGTGATCGCGTGGGCTCGGCCGATGACCTCCCGGTTGAGGTGCGCTATCGCCTGGTTGATCACGCCCTGGCTGTCGGTGATCTGACACTGGCAGCGACGATGATGGCGAGTCTGTCGCAGCCGCCAGAGGGTGAAGCGCTCTTTGACTGGCAAATACGTAAGGCGCGCGTTCTCATTCTCCAGGGCAGTCACGCGCAAGGGGAGGCGGAACTCAGGCGGTCGTTGCAGGATGTCGAGGAGTTGAGCGCGGACATGGTTGATCGCTATCTACAGGTGGTGTTCGACTTACAGACTATTCAAAGGCATCAACAAGCGTTGGAACTGTTTGATCTGTTGCCGATCGAGTCCATGGGGGACAAACTCAGACGCGAGATCTATTACTGGAAGGCAGAATCGAATTATGAAATGGAGCGCTATGACCAGGCCGCGATGCTGTATATGCAATCGGCAAGAGCCGGCGATCACAGCATGTCTGACCTTTGGGCACAGTCGGCGCGTTTCAAGGCCTCGGACGCGCTGGTAAAGGCAAAGCTGTATGACGACGCCCAACATGCGTATTCAGAGCTGTTGGCGATCACTCCCAGTGACGCACGCAAGCGTTTGATCAGGCAGAAGCTCCAGCACATACGCCTGTTACGCGGCAATGAAGCTGATACAGCAGGAGCGCAAAGCAATGAGAGACTATCAGGCTAGCATCAAAACTCCATTCGCACACCTCGGCCTGTGTTTTGTCGACAACAGGCTGGCGGCCGTCGATTTCATCGATGCCGACACGGAAATTGCACCGCGGAACCAAGCAGCGATTCGAGTTTGTCGATGGATCGAACAGTACCTCGAGGATCCGACAGCGGACGTCGATGTCGTCGGTCAATGTTCGAACGAGGGAACGCCGTTTCAGAAAAAGGTCTGGGATGAACTGAGAAAAATACCCCCCGGTGAAGTCGTCACCTATGGCGAGCTGGCAAAGAAGCTCGGGACGTCGGCCCGCGCGGTCGGCAATGCCTGTAGAAATAACCCGGTGCCTTTGGTCGTTCCGTGTCACCGGGTCGTCTCAGCGACAGGCATCGGGGGCTTCGCGGGCAATACCCAGGGTGACTGGATAAGAATCAAATCCTGGCTATTGCAGCACGAGGGCGCCAACGCGCTCAATCCGCATCGCGCATCAGGCGACGCAAAAGACTGATGCAGCATTGGCCCGTTTGACAAACCTCGGATGATCGAAAACACAATGTGTGTTTCAACAGCGCCTGCCGCTGTGCAGGCTGGTCGTCGTTTGCGCAAAATCGCAGGGTGCGCCGTGCGCACCAGAACCGGCCACGATACTGAAGATTCGTGGTGCGCACGGCGCACCCTACGGTCCTTTCACTCACACCGTCGCTCTGGACGTGCTTTCCGCGCCAGAGCGGCGCTGACTTTTTGCGATAACCAAGAATCAATCGTCAATCAATATTGATGCGCTATTTTCTCGGCATTGATCAAGGCAGTCAGTCCAGTCGCGCGGTGTTGTTCAATGGCAACGGCGAGGCCATTGAAGAGGTTGCGGAAAAAACCGCATTGCATAGACCCGGTGAGGGTCGTGCCGAATACGATGCCGAACAGATCCGTCTCTCGGTGGAGCGACTGCTGGCCGATTTGCTCAAGCGCGTCGATCGGAACACAAAGATTTCAGCCTGCGGCATCGCTACACAACGATCAACGGTGCTGGCCTGGGATCTGAATGGCGCAGCCCTGAGCCCGGCATTGAGCTGGCAAGACGTGCGCGCGCAGGGTCTGATCGCGGAACTCCGGCATCACGAGCAGGCCATCCGACGGCTGACCGGTCTGCCGCTGACACCGTACTACAGTGCCAGCAAGATGAACTGGCTGCTGCGACATTCGGACAGTGTCAAGCAGTGCTCCAGAGATCAATTGCGCCTGTCGCCGCTGGTCAGCTATTTGCTGTTTCATTTGCTCGACACGAAGCCGTACGTCATCGATTACAGTAATGCACAACGTACGCAGCTTCTCGAGCTGGATAACCTGACCTGGTCTGATCGGCTGTGCAACTGGTTCGATATCGACATGAATTGCCTGCCCGCGTGCAAACCGATGTGCACCGACTATGGCAACCTGGCAACGTTCGGGATACCGGTGAAAGCCGTGTGCGGGGACCAGAATGCCGCGATGTTCGGGATCGGGCGCCTGGCGCCGGGAGTGGCTCTGGTGAATATCGGCACAGGCGCCTTTATTCTGCGCGAACTCGATCGCTATGCGCAAAGTCAAGATCAGTTGACCGGGATTGCGTATGCGGACCGGCGCACTGTCAGTTTCATGCGCGAAGCAACCGTCAACGGTGCCGGCAATGCACTGAACTGGGCTGAGCAAAGCTGGGGAATCGGAAACCTGGTCGCCAGGCTGCCCGTCTGGTTGCAGAGCGTGACCGAGCCGCCGGTCTTCATCAATGCCATCGGCGGGCTCGGAACACCCTGGCTGCGCGGAGATATCAATTCTGCGTTTGTCGTCCGGGGTGACTATACTGATGCTGAGAAAGCGGTTGCGGTCATCGAAAGTATCGTGTTCCTGATAATGATAAACCTGGCTATCATGGCCGAGGAGGCGCCATTGCAACTGCTCACTGTCACTGGTGGGCTGGCAAGGTTGGATGCTCTGTGTCAGAAGCTCAGCGATTTGAGCGGCTACGTGGTCACACGCACTGAAGTGGCTGAGGCCTCGGCGCGCGGAGTGGCCTGGCTGGCGGCCGGCCGGCCAGCCGGATGGCGTATCGAGGAAGCCGGCGATGCTGCGGGTAAACGGTTCCTGCCCGGACGCGACCAGGCTCTGGAACGTCGCTACCGAATTTTCAAGGAATCGCTGCAGGGGCGACTTGCCAGTGATCGATGTTCAGGACCCGAAAGATGATCCCCGTTCTGGTAGCGCATCGCGGCTATATGAAAAACTACCCGGAAAATACCTTGTCCTCGATCAGGGCGGCACTCGAGGTGGGCGCGTGCATGGTCGAGTTCGATGTACAAATGGATGCGAGTGGCCGGTTGTGGTTACTCCATGATGATAATTTCCAACGCACGGCTGACACGGATGCCTGCCTGTTCACCCGACCCGATTGTGCGGCGATCAGTGTGCACGAGCCCGCCCGACTTGGCGAGGTGTTTAATCCGGAACCGTTACCGGAGTTAGACCAGGTATTGGCGCTGCTGAAGTCCTATCCGCGCGTGACGGCCTTTGTCGAAATCAAGGATAACAGTCTGCAGCGCTGGGGGCTCGAGCGGGTCATGGATCGATTGCTGGCGTGCCTGGAGCCGGTCACGGACCAATCTGTGCTGATAGCGGATAACCTCGATGCGCTCTTGTATGCCAGTCAACGAGCCGATCAGCGTACGGGATGGGTCATTCACAGCTATGATGTGCAGCATTTTCAACAGGCCGAAAAACATCGCCCCGATTATTTGATCTGCAATTACCAGCGCATAACCGGAGCGTTGTGGCAGGGGCCCTGGCAATGGATGTTGTACGACATCGCTGATCCGGCATTGGCTATGGAATGGGCCGAAAAAGGGGCGGAGCTGATCGAAACCTGCGACATCGGCGCGATGCTGCAGCACCCTGCGTTGCAGCAGCGGGCCTGTCGCTAGCCCGCATTTCTCACCAGGCGGCGTCGCATATTGATAAGGTATTGGCCAGACTGAGCAAGTTGAGATGATCCAAAATTCAATGTGTTTTTCAAGCATGCCAATCACGGTTCTGGCTGGTCTTCGTCTGCCCAAGACCGTAGGGTGCGCCGTGCGCACCAGAACCGGCCACCGAACTGAAGATGCGCGGTGCGCATGGCGCACCCTACTGAGCAAAATCCTTTGTGCATTCAAAGATCAAGTGAGGGCTCGTCCATCTGGTGGGACATGCGGGCTCCGTCCTGCGCCTGCTCCCGTGATCCTGGTGAGAAATGCGGGCTAGGCTATCCATATAAGCGCGAGTACCCGGGCATGCAGCAACGATACGATGTCGTGATTATCGGTGCCGGCATTCATGGTGCGGGTGTCGCACAAGCTGTGGCGGCTGCGGGCCATTCCGTGCTGGTTCTGGAGCAGTATGATCAGCCCGCACAAGGTTCGTCGAGCCGCTCGTCAAAGTTGATCCATGGCGGATTGCGTTACCTCGAAAGCGGCCAGATCCACCTGGTGCACGAGTGCCTTCGCGAACGAGCGATTCTACTGCGTATTGCGCCTAAACTGGTCAGACTGGTACCGTTTTACATTCCTGTTTACCAGCAAACACGGCGGCGTCCCTGGAAGATCTTTCTCGGCCTGGGTGTCTATTCGCTGTTCAGCGGGAAAGCTTTTCATTGGGTATCGCGAAAGCGCTGGCGCCAGCTCGACGGTCTGCGTGCCGATCAACTCGACGCGGTTTTCAGCTACTATGATGCACAAACCGACGACGCGCGGCTGACGCGCTCGGTACTCGAGTCTGCACGCGTGTTGGGCGCCGACGTCGTTACTGGTGCAAAATTCACCGACGCACAGCTTGATCGCGTTGCAATCGAGTTGACTTATACCCGCAAAAGCGTCGCGCAAACGGTCAATGCGCGTGTGCTGGTGAATGCTTCCGGCCCATGGGTCAATCACGTGCTCGCTCGCATCCGTCGGTCGAACGGTGAAGCGGTGGATACGCTCGACATGGAGCTGGTGCAAGGCACGCATATCGTGGTACCGGGTAAACTCACTCATCCCTATTATCTGGAAGCGCAGCAGGACGGACGTGCCGTGTTCGTTGTTCCCTGGAGGGGGCAGATCATGGTCGGCACGACTGAAAACCATTACCAGGGAGATCCGGCGCTGGTTCACCCGCTCGATAGCGAGATCGACTACTTGTTAACCGTATACAATCATTATTTCGATCAGCACCTCGGGCGTGAACAGGTTCTCGATGCTTTCGCTGGTTTGCGCGTGCTGCCCGGAGGGCAGGGTGATGCCTTCAGCAAATCGCGCGATACCCATTTTCTTCAGGACCACCACAGCCGGCCGCGGCTGCTATCCATATACGGTGGCAAGCTGACCTCATACCGGGCGGTATCGGCCAAGGTGCTGGCAAGAATCAGCGCAAGCCTGCCTGAAACCACGCCTATCGCCGACACGCGCAGGCTGAAGCTTCCCGTCGTTGATTGATCCTGTCGGCTGGAGGCGTTGAAAAGCTACGCAACCATCCCCATATTCCGGAAAATTTAACGAAGCTTTGAATAAATCAGAGTTGTCTTAATTTGAACATCAGTTATCGCTGACTTTTTTGGATTATTGGAGAATCAGATGAGTGTAGATACCGGTAAAGAAACTCTCGAATTTCAGACAGAGGCGCGTCAGATCCTGCACCTGATGACGCATTCGCTTTACTCGAACAAGGAAATCTTCCTGCGCGAACTCATATCGAATGCATCCGATGCTTGTGACAAACTGCGTTTCGAAGCACTCGGCAATGATGACTTGTACGAAGGCGATGCGGAACTGAAGATCACGGTTGATTTCGACAAGGATAACAAAACGGTCACGATTACCGATAACGGCATCGGCATGTCGCGTGACGAAATCATCGACAACATCGGCACCATCGCCAGTTCCGGAACCAGGAAATTTCTCGAGTCACTCACCGGAGACCAGGCAAAAGACGCTCAGATGATCGGTCAATTCGGCGTCGGATTTTATTCGAGCTTCATTGTGGCCGATAGCGTGACCGTCATCAGCCGGCGCGCCGGGCTCGCCAAGGATGAAGCCGTGCGTTGGGAATCGGACGGTCAGGGTAGCTTCACCTTGGAGAATACCGAGCAGGAGGCGCGAGGCACGGTGGTCACGCTGCATCTGAAGGAAGGCGAGGAGGAATTTGCCGATAATTTCCGGCTGCGCAACATCATCAAGCGCTACTCCGACCATATATCACTGCCGATCAACATGCTCAAAGTCGATTATGGCGCTGACGAGGATAAAGACGAAGAGAAGCAGGAGGCTGCTGAGCCGGAGTACGAGCGTGTCAACAGCGCATCGGCATTGTGGGCAAGGGACAAGAAAGATATCAGCGATGACGAGTACAAGGAGTTCTACAAACACGTCAGCCATGATTTCCAGGATCCACAGACCTGGATTCATAATAAGGTCGAAGGCAGCCAGAGCTATACCTCGTTGTTCTACATTCCGGCCAAAGCCCCGTTCGATATGTTCGACCGCGATCAGAAACGTGGCGTCAAGCTTTATGTAAAACGCGTCTTCATCATGGATGATGCCGAACACCTGATGCCGAACTATCTGCGTTTCATCAAGGGCGTGGTGGATTCGGATGACCTGCCATTGAACGTGTCGAGAGAACTTCTGCAGCAGAACAAGGTTATCGATCGTATACGCGGCGCGTCGGTGAAGAAGATACTGGGCAAGCTGGAGTCGATGGCAAAGGATCAGCCGGAGGACTATGCGGCATTCTGGAAGACATTCGGCCAGGTTCTGAAGGAAGGGCCGATCGAGGATTTTGCGAACAAGGAACGCATCGCGAAGTTGCTTAGATTTTCCAGTACCGAAACCACCGGTGAGGATCAGGCGGTTTCGCTGGAGGATTATGTCGGTAGGATGAAGGAAGGACAGGAGAAGATTTACTATATTACCGCCGAATCGTTCGCGGCGGCGAAGAACAGCCCGCATCTGGAAGTGTTCCGCAAGAAAGGTATCGAAGTGCTGCTGTTGAGCGATCGCATCGATGAGTGGCTGGTTGCGCACCTGACCGAGTTTGATCAGAAGCCACTGCAGTCTGTCGCACGTGGTGATTTGGACCTCGGCAAGATTGGTGACGAAGCAGAGGAAAAGGCGGTCGAAGAGGCCAGTGAGGAATACAAGGCTGTGATCGAGCGGGTCAAGAATGCGCTCGGCGAAAAGATTTCCGAAGCGCGTATGTCGAGGCGTCTCACCGATTCACCCTCCTGCCTGGTGCTGAACGAGCACGATATGAGTGCACAGATGCAGCAGATACTCGAGGCCGCCGGGCAATATGCCCCCAAGGCGCAACCGATCCTGGAACTGAATGCTGAACACAGGCTGGTGGAGAAACTCAAGGACATGAAGGACGATGACAGTTTCAACGACTGGGTCTCATTGTTGTTCGAGCAGGCCCAGCTCGCCGCCGGCAATCAGCTGGAGGACCCTGCCGGCTTCGTTATGCGGGTGAATCGCCTGCTGGAGA
>Ga0272442_10008824_pt1 | contig 12704 bp, 9 predicted proteins | sample SSMForm2O_FD_200262 | JGI IMG/M metagenome (GOLD analysis project Ga0272442, IMG submission 200262) | Marine sediment archaeal communities from Little Sippewissett salt marsh, Falmouth, MA, United States - SSM-Form-2O | ecosystem: Environmental > Aquatic > Marine > Wetlands > Sediment ... | reverse complement strand
CTGGCTCAGCAAGTACTTCACGACATCAATCCGATTGCCCGACACCGCATGATGGAGAATCGTCAGTGGTCCTGCGTTCAGGTTCTTCCGAACGTCAGGATCGCGAAGGGCCCGCTTCACTCTAGCCAGCTTGCCTCGCTCGGCTGCAGAAGCGCATTTGTCTCGTTTCGCCCTGTCGACCTTCATCGCGTTGTAGCCGCATTTTGGGCAGTCTGGATACTCCTGGAAATCCGTATTCCATGAGTATTGGGCTCCGCACTTCGCACAGGTTGTGACTACGCCGGGCATCTTGGTCTCCCTTCATCGTGGGCTGCCGAACGACCAACGGAAAGCAGTTCCGTTGAGTCCGGACAGGACAGGCGCTGACCGATAGACGCTCCATAGTCTACGCGCCCCCGCAGGACTTGCTCAAGGCGGATTGTCAGGTTTCCGCGGCAAAGAACAAATCTGTTGGGCAGCATACACAATTCGGCATTCTCCGTGATCGAAGAGCCCCCGCCTGACGGCGGGGGCTTCATGGTGGGGGGGGCATGGGGTAGCGAGGCGTCAACATTATGCCTGGCCTATTGGTGTGATAATTATAACAGCCTTTTCTATTTTGTGCCTTGACATCTAGTCTCTTGTATCTATAATGCTTCTGGCGGGAATTGTCCGTCTATGGGAAGGGTTCACAGGGAGCCTATGGGCATGGCGTCGATGCGGATATTTCGGGCAGGTCGCCCCGGTCGGTCGGGGTCCCGGGGGACGGGCGCAGACGGCCGAGGTTCTCGTGGGGTTCGTTTGTCCCGCCCTGCCGCGCGAGGACGGCGTGGGTCCGATACGCAAAGCTCTGTCAAGTATGCACGTATGGAATTTTCTCCCCGCACGGGGGCAAAAAAAAGCGTCCCAATGTGCACAAATCGTGCACAAATCGTGCACAAATCCGGCGGCGCGGGTCTGGAGGGGATGCACAGATTGTGTGCAAAAACGCGGGCTCGCCAAGGTTGTCTTGCCCGATCACTGGTCGGAGCGTCTGCCCGGCCAAGTTCTTGCCCTGCGACCTCGGCTCGGCCGAGGGCGGGTGGGACTGGACCTCGAACCCGAAGGAGCGAATCGCCATGGCTGAAGCAACGCCCCCGAACTACCTGAAGGACTACGCCGACCTCTACGCCGCCGACCCGCGGGGCGCGGCGATCGAGTGGTTCCGCGGCGCGCGGTACGGACTGTTCCTGCACTACGGCCTGTACTCGCTGCTCGGGCGGCACGAGTGGGTCCAGTTGCGCGAGAAGATCCCCGTCGCCGAATACGCCAAGTTGAAGGACCGCTTCACGGCCGAGCGGTTCGACGCCGACGCCATCGCCGACTTCGCCGTCGGCTGCGAGATGAAGTACGTCAACCTCACCACGCGGCACCACGACAGCTTCTGTCTGTTCCGCACGGGCGAGACGGACTTCCAGAGCCTCAACGCCCCGGCCGGTCGCGACCTCGTCGGCGAGTTGGCGGCTGCGTGCGACCGGCGCGGGCTGGGCTTCTTCTGCTACTACAGCCACGGCAGAGACTGGCGGCACCCCCACGCGCCGAACAACGACGCCTACGGCGGCTCGGCCCGGCCCGAGTACGCCCCGCCCGAGCCGACCTACGCCTACGGCGACGACCACGACCTGGGCGTCTACGTCGAGTTCATGAAACGCCAGATCACCGAGCTGCTGACGCAGTACGGGCCGATCGCGGGGATCTGGCTGGACGGCATCGCCGTGCCGCTGAACGGCGACAAGGAAGCCTTCCGCTGCCAGGAGCTCTACGACCACATCCACGCCCTCCAGCCGCAGGTGCTCGTCAGCTACAAGCAGGGCCTGCTGATGACCGAGGACTTCTACGCCCCGGAGCACGAGGCGTACGTGGACACCGGCGGCGCCCCGCAGGAGGTCTGCACGACGATGACCGTCGAGCCGGGCTCGTGGGGCTACTACGAGGGCGCCCGCCACCGCACGGCCGACGACGTCTGGCAGCAGTTGGCCAAGGCCGCTTCGGGGGGCTACAACCTGCTGCTGAACACCGGCCCCCTGGGCGACGGCAGCCTCGACGGCACGGATCAGGGCCCGCTCTACGAAGTGGGCCGGCGGATCCGCTCGCAGGACTTCCCGAAGGCCGCGCCATAGGCTATCTGAGAACCGGCGTCGCTACCTGTTTCTGAACGGTTTGGACAGCAACTCCGCGTTGTCCACCCACATGACGAAGAACGGCTCGTCGGCTCCTCTCCTGCGCAGGACGAGAAGGAACGGACGCGTGAAGGAGAAGTCGCGGGCCATTGCAGCGACACAGACGCTCGCATCGCTGGCGAGGGCGACGCCGCTACGGTCCATCTGGAACCGAACTTGCTGGAACGCATGTCGGATATAGGTGTGTTGCCACTTGGCGTTCCGGAGGGCCTTGTCTCGACCCTCGAATTCCGTGAAGTGGTGGTCGATCTCCCATCTCATCTCGGGTACGGCAAGGCGCTCGTGGGAGAGGATTGCGCTCTCGCCTTCGGGGGGCTTCCAGGCGGTGATCTTGCGATTCAGATCGTGGAAGGTCCGGGCGAGCGACGTGTTCGGCTCCAGGCATGCCAGGATCAACTGCGTGTCAGGAGAGGTCCGGCACAGGTCGAGCGCAAATTCGGCAAGCCGGAAGCTGTTGGGATCACGAGTCGCGTACAGAACGTCGATCTGCTGACAGAGCGGCGCGTTGTCGTTCACCGCGGCAGGACCGTCAGAGAAGCCGAACGTGGCGATCTTCGTTTCCTGCCCGTTGGAGTCGACGAAGGCCTGGCCTTCCGGCTGGTCGAAGTACGGCCGCGGGAACTTCATCCTGCTCTGGAGGTATGCATAGGCCAGCAGCACATCCTCCATCCTTTGCTCCGGCAACCTGACGTTCACCTGTGGGAACTGCCTGCCCATGTCGGAGAGGATTCTCGCGCGGATGCCCTTCGTGACTTGCCCGGCCGCAGCATAGAAGGCACCGGGCAGGAGGTCGTGGTCGGTGACTCCGGCAGCGTTGAGGCGGCGGGCGACGGCCTCGGCGTTGGCGACGCGGATTGGCTCGCCGATGACGTCGTCGCGCAGACGATTCCAGGCCAACTGGAACGAGGCACACCAGATGACATTCCTGCCGGGTGGCATGGGCGTGTCCAACGTGGGAACGACGACCGTGTACTTCAGGTCGGTTGAGTTGCCCGAGTAGCACATCTGGGGGGCTCTGTAAGTCTCCCCCGGTCTGCGCATCACCGCGACCAGAAGGAGGACCAGTCCACCCCCCGCCAGCAGACCTCACCAGAGTTTGGCCCGTTGCCGCCTTCCCGCACTGCCCGCCCGATCGGCCATGGCGCCGCCTCCCGCTTGTCTCCCAGAAACCATCCCGAGTATACCACGTCGGCGGTAGGGAGAGAGAGCGCGCGAAGCGGCCAGTCGCGTGTCGTCTTTGAATGAGCAGTTGACAGGCTCCCCGAGCGGTCGTCCAATACGCCGGTCGCTTACGCCGGAGATAGGGCTAAGGTCCTGCCCGGGGCGGCGACAGGAATCCGCACGGCCGGAATCTGGTTCGTTTCGCCAGGGGCCGCCCCTTCTTGGAGGTGCGGGAATGATCGCAAAGGTGGACATCTCAAGAGAGGAGATCAAGGAATTCTGTCTGCGCAACCGCATACGGTATCTGGCGTTCTTCGGGTCGGTGCTGCGGGATGATTTCTCCCCGGACAGCGACGTGGATGTGCTGGTGGAATTTGAACCCGGCGCGCGAGTGGGGCTCATCGGCTTTTCGGGCATGGAGAACGAACTGAGCGAGCTGATCGGCCGGAAGGTGGACCTGAACACGCCCGGATTCCTCAGCCCCTATTTCCGAGACGAGGTGGTGGAAGAAGCGGAGACCGTCTATGAGCAGGCATGATGATCGTGTCAGCATGCGGCAGATGCTCGACTCTGCCCGCAGAGCGCGGGCAATGTCGGAAGGACGGCAACGCCGCGACCTGGATTCGGACGACATGTTCCAGTTGGCACTGACTCGGCTGGTCGAGATCATCGGCGAAGCGGCCTCGCGCGTGTCGCAGCCGACGAGGATGGCGCATCCCGAGATTCCCTGGGCCGGCATCGTGGGCATGCGCAATCGCCTCATCCACGGCTATGACGCGGTGGATCTGGACCTGCTGTGGGATACGCTGACGGAGGACCTGCCGCCACTGACCGCGGCGCTGGAACAGACAGTGGAGTAGGCCCACAGCCTTGCTCCCGGTTGGGGTCTTTTTCCGAGCACGATATGGGCCTTGCACGTTCTTGCGCCGCGACGGACGGCGGCACGCGAGGCGCCGCGCTGCCCACCATGAAGGGAAGACGGACCATGGCCATGATCGGACGATTCGCCCTGTGGGCGGTCTGCGTGCTGGGCGCCGCTTGTATTGTTCGAGCGGCGGACAAGCCGCTGCCTTGCGTGCTGTTTGACTTCGAGAGCGAGAAGGTCCTCAAGCTGGCGAGCGTCAACGCCGACGCGAAGTTCGCGCTGGTCGAGCAGGGGCAGGGCCATGCGCTGCGGATCGAGACGGGGCACAAGAGCCCCTGGCCGGGCATCACGATCAAGGCGCCCGGGGGCGCGTGGGACCTGTCTGCGTATCGACATGTTCGGATGGACGTGCGCAACGCCGGCACGGCCCGGGCGACGGTCTGCCTGCGCGTGGACAACCCCGGCGCCGACGGGCGGAAGAACTGCGTCACGGGCAGCATCGACCTGGAGGCGGGCAAGGCCGGCACGTTGAGCGTGGACATTGCGTCCGGGCCGTTTTGCCTGGACCCGCCGGTGGAGATCGTCGGCATGCGCGGAACGCCGGGGGCGGCCGGCAAGCTCGACGCGAAGAACGTCACGCAGGTGCTCGTCTTCGCGCCGCAGCCGAAGGCCGACCAGGCCGTCACCATCGACAACCTCCGCGCCGAGGGGGCCGTGCAGACGAAGTCGTCGAAGGACTTCTTCCCGTTCATCGACGAGTTTGGCCAGTACGTCCACGCCGACTGGCCGGGCAAGCTGCACTCTGCCGACGAGTACAGGCCCCGGATCGCCGCCGAGGACGCCGACGCCGCCAAGCATCCGGGCCCCGACGGCTGGGACCGCTGGGGCGGCTGGGCCGCCGGGCCGAAGCTCGATGCCACCGGCTTCTTCCACCCGGTCAGGCACGCGGGCAAGTGGTGGCTGGTGGACCCCGACGGGCGGCTGTTCTGGTCGCACGGCCCCGACTGCGTCCGGCCCGGCCACGCCACTACGCCCATCACCGACCGCAAGCGGTACTTCCGCAACCTGCCCGGGAAGGACTCGCCCTTCGCGGCCTTCTACGCCGCCGGCTCGTGGGCGCCGCACGGGTACTACCAGGGCAAGGGGCGGTACGAGACGTACGACTTCAGCTCGGCCAACCTGCTGCGCAAGTGGGGCGAGGACTGGAAGGCCCGCAACGCCGCGATCTCCCATCGCCGTCTGCGAAGCTGGGGTATGAACACGATCGCCAATTGGTCCGACGCGGCGATCTACCTCGAGCGGAAGACGCCGTACGTGGTGTCGGTGCACTTCTCCGGGCCGACGATCGCCGGCAGCACGGGCTACTGGGGCAAGTTCCCCGACGTCTTCCACGACGGCTTCCGGTCGGCCCTGGCGAAGCGGATGGCGCGGGAGAAGGGCAAGTCGGCGGGCGATCCGTGGTGTATCGGGTACTTCGTGGGCAACGAGCTGGCCTGGGGCAGCGAGGACTCGCTCGGGCTCGCCGCGCTGGCCTCGCCCGCGGACCAGCCGGCGAAGAAGGCGTTCGTCGCCGAGTTGAAGGCCAAGTACGCGACGATCGAGAAGCTCAACGCCGCCTGGTCGACGGCGCACGCGTCGTGGTCGGCCCTGCTGGCCGGGCGCACCACGCCGAACAAGGCCAAGGCCCGCGAAGACCTCCGCGCCTTCTACACGACCGCGGCCGAGGCGTACTTCCGCATCTGCCGCGACGAGTGCAAACGCGTCGCGCCGAAGAACCTCTACCTCGGCTGCCGGTTCGCCTGGCGGAACGACCGCGCCGTCCGGGCGGCCGCGAAGTTCTGCGACGTCATCAGCTTCAACTTCTACACGCACAAGCTCTCGCCCCGGCCCCTGCCGACCGGCATGGATCGCCCGGTGATCATCGGCGAGTTCCACTTCGGGGCGCTGGATCGGGGCATGTTCCACACGGGGCTGCGCCCAACGAAGGACCAGGCGGACCGCGCGCGAAACTACCGCAACTATGTCCGGACGGCTCTGCGGAGCCCGGCCTACGTCGGGGCCCACTGGTTCCAGTACGGGGACCAGGCGACGACGGGCCGGGGCGACGGGGAGAACTACCAGATCGGCCTGGTGACCGTGACCGACACGCCGTACCCGGAGACGATCCAGGCCGTCCGGGACGTCGGCTACGCGATGTACGAGTACCGTCTTGGTGCGAAGTAGCGGCCGGGGCGATCAGGCGGACCGCTCGATCTCTTGAAGGGCCTTGGCCAGCATGCGGGCAGCCCGGGCGACGATCTTGCTGCACTTGTTCTTCTTCACGCCGGCCTTGAGTCGGGCCATGCCCTCCTGGGTCGTGAGGTCCAGGCCGCTGACCGGCCGACAGCGGACGGAGCCGAACTCCTTGGCGAAGGCGAGGTAGAATTCGCTGGTAGCCTTCCACGCGGCGTTTCGCTTGGGGAAGTACTCGGTGTGCTTGCGGGCGGCGGCCAGGCTGAGCACCATGGCCGAGCCGCTGACGATCCCGCAGACGTCGCCTTGGCGTCCGAACCCGGCGCCGGAGCCCATCGCGATATCGGGAATCAGTTCGCTTCGGATGCCGAGCGCCTTGCATCCGGCGCACAGCATGGCCTCGCCGCAGGTCTTCTTCTCGGGCAGGAAGACGCGGAGGGCCTCGGCGGCGAATACGTCGGGGTCCAGGTTGGGGTTGGCGGCGGTCGGCGGCGCGGCGGCCAGACCACCCAGGCTTGTCGCGGCGGCCCCCGCCGCCAGAGATCCCACGCCCACCTTGCAGAACGTTCTTCGGTTCATTGCTCGTCTCCTTTACCGACAGAATCGCCCCGGACCACAGGCGGGACGCCTGTGAACCATTGCATCGCGCCCGCCAGGACTCGAACCTGGGACCTGCGGTTTAGAAGACCGCTGCTCTATCCAGCTGAGCTACGAGCGCAGAACGAAGTATCCAGGGGAGCATACGCGTCGGGGGCGAGTTTGCCAAGCGCCTTTGGCTCATCCGGCTCAGGCCTTCAGCGCCCCGGAGGTCATGCCGCGGATGAACGGCTTGGTCGCGTAGATGAACAGGATCAGCAGGGGGATGCTGGCGATGGCGTAGGCGGCGAACATCGTGCTGAAGTTCGACGCGTGCGACGTGGTGGCCATCACGTACAGGCCGGAGGCGATCACGTGGTGCGTGCCCTCCGGGTTGGTGATGAACGGCCAGAGCCAGCCGTTCCACGTGCCCAGGACATTCATCACGAGCACGACGGCGATCACGGGCTTGCTCAGGGGCAGGACGATGCTCAGGTACAGGTGGAGGTGTCCGGCCCCGTCGATTCGGGCGCACTCGAAGAGCTCCTCGGGCAGGCCGTCGAAGAAGCTCTTGAACACGAAGATCGCGAACACCTGCCCGCCGGCGACATAGGGAAGCACCATCACCCAGTAGGTGTTCAGCAGCCTCATCTTCGTGACGAGCATGAAGCTGGGCACGAGCGTCAGCACGCCGGGGAACATCATCGTGCTGAGGATGAGCAGGAAGATCGCCCGGTGTCCGAGGAAGCGGTACCGCGAGAGGATGTAGGCCGTCGTGGAGCCGAAGAGGATCACGCCCAGGGCGGTCAGACCGGAGACGATGAGGCTGTTGATCATGTACGGCCTGACGATGCGCCAGGCCCTTCTCGGGCCTTGTCCGGCCCGGGCGAGGTGGTGGCGGATGCCCTCGGCCTTGGAGACTTCTCGGGTTTGCCCGTCGTCGTCCTCGACCTCGACGGGCGCTTCGTCGCCGGCGAGGCTCCGGCCGGTCAGGCGGATGGCCTGGTCGAAGGCCTTGGGGAAGCTGAAGAAGGCGTGGTAGAACTCGGCGTTGGTTCGGAAGATATTGTTGACGAGGAAGAAGAACGGCAGGAGGGTCAGCGCCGCGAACGTCAGCAGGGCCGCGTGGATCGCGCACAGTCTGGCTCGGGACATTCTCATTCAGATGCCCTGTACGGTTTCGGAGCTCTTGAAGTACTTGAGGTTCAGGATCGTCAGGGTCAGGATCAGCAGGAACAGCAGCACGCCGATGGAGCAGGCGTAGCCCATGCGTTGGAAGCTGAAGGCGTTGTAGTACATCCACAGTCCGGGGACGGTGGTTTTGAAGCCGGGCCCGCCCCGCGTGAGGATGATCAGGCTCTGGAAGCCCTGCACGCTGCCGATGACCGTCAGGATGGCGATCAGCTTGAGTTGGCTCAGGACCAGCGGGACGTCGACCTGGAGGAACTTGCGCATGCCGGTGGCGCCCTCGATGGCGGCGGCCTCGTGAACGCTCTGGGGGATCGCCGAGAGCCCCGCGTAGTAGATGAGCACCTCGAAGGCCCCGACGAACGGGAAGCCCACCATGGCCACGCAGACCAGCGCCGTTCTCGGGTCCGACAGCCAGCCGTGCGTCCAGTGGCTCAGGTCCAGCCAGCGCAGGAACTCGTTGACGAGCCCGGAGTCGGAGTAGATCAGCCCGGCCCAGATCAACTGGACGGCCACCCCGGGCACGACGATGGGCACGAGGAACACCAGCCGGTAGACGTATCGCCATCGCTCGCGGGGCAGCGAGTGGATGAGTTTGGCGACGATCAGCGGGACCGTCAGCCGAACCACCACGGCGAAGAGCGTCAGCAGGAGCATGTTGGCCAGCGACGGGAAGAAGGTGGGGTCTTCGAGGAGATACTCGCTGTAGTTTCCCAGGCCGACGAACCGCGAGGCCCCGCCGATCTCGAAGGCGTAGAACGACTTGGAGAATGCCCAGACGACGGGCAGATAGACGAAGGTCAGCAGCATCACCATGGTGGGCAGGATGATGCCGTAGCAGGTCAGCGTCGAGCGGCCTTGGAGCCTCACGGGACGGACTCTTTCCGGACGCGCGGGGGCAGGTCGATCATGCCCGCCCGCGCGGAGGCCTTGGCTTGCCAGGCACGCTCGAGGCGGCCGAGGTCCAGGGCCTTGCGCCGCCGAAGGTTCGCGCAGGCCGCGGTCAGGTTCCGCTCCTGCCAGTCCAGGAAGCCCGCCAGGTCGATCCCGTCCGTCAGGTACAGCCCCAGCATCCGCTGCTGGATCTCGCTGAACCGCAGGTCGAACGTGAAGACCCACTTCGTGGTCGTGTAGCGGCGGTCGAGGATCTTCTCGAACGGCCGGAGGACCGGTAGGGCGTCGACCCCGACGATATTGGGCACGAAGGCGGGGTACTCGTTGACGATTTTGGCGTTCTGCTCGGGCAGGCACATGAACTGCAACAGCGCGATGACGCGCTTCAGTCGTTGCGACCGCCGGATGCGCTCGGGCATCGCCAGCGACGGGTCGGTGTCGCTGACGGCGCGGTTGGTCACCTCGAATTGCGTGGCGGCCCCGCCGATGACGCACATGGGCCGGCCCGAGGCGTGGGGCGAGGTCTTCTTCGTGAACGGCGGGAGGTAGAACACCCCCCAGCGGAAGCCCAGGTCCTTGTCGCCGCTGAGCCGGTAGCTGAAAGCCGTCGTGTGCCAGATCATCGCCGCTCGCTGCGTGATGAACTCGCGCATCGTGTCCGTCGAGACGAGGTCCTGGTTGGTGTAGTTCCGCAGTTCGCGCATCCGCTGCCAGATCTGCACGTACCGCGGGTCGTCGCGGTTGAAGAACCCCTTGGTGTGGAGGAACGCCAGCTCGTCCCAGTCCAGGTAGCCCTGGAGGTACGGTTCGCGGCTGGGGTCCTGCACGAGGTCGATGCCCGGCAGGAGGTCGAAGTAGAGCTGGTCGAACATCAGGTCCATGAGCCAGTCGTGGTAGGCGCCCATGTGCATAACGAGTGGGGTTCGGCCGCTGGCGCGGATCTTGCCGAGCGTCACGAGCAGCTCGTCCCAGGTCTTGGGCACGGTCAGGTGCAGCTCGGCGAGGATGTCCTTGTTGTAGTAGATGCCCGTCTCGACCATGTCGAAGGTCAGGCAGTAGTTCTTGCCGTCGGGCGCCGCCTTGCCCCGGCTGATGGCCTGGTAGCGGAACATATCCCACCACTGTTTCGCCCCGGGCAGGTTCGGGTCGCCCTTTTCGACGACGAAGGGGTTGGGCGCTTCGAGGAAGCCGTCGAGGGGCACGTACCAGCCCTTGTGCACGTCGGTCCAGACGTCCTCGACGTTCACGTTGATGATGTCCGGCGCCTGCCCGCCCGCCAACTGGGTCACGAGGTACTCGCGCACGCCGGGCGTGCTGATGATCTCCACCTTCGTGTCGGGGAACCGTGCCTCGAAGGCCCGAACGACGGTCGCGAGCCCGCTCAGCGCCTTGCCCAGGCCAAACGGATGGCTGTCCGGGTAGTACGACTGGCCGGGGGAGAACTTCAGGACGTAGGCTTGCCCCGCCTGCCCGGCGGGCGATCCGGAAGCCGGCGCGCTGGCGAGTTGCGAGTGCGCCGGCCAGAGAAGCCAGACGCCCGTTGCCACTACGGCCGCCAGCGATCCGTGTTTGAAAACTCGCCTGAGTGTCACGGCAGTGGATAGTCCGCCGGTGAGGGCCTCGGGGACAAACGCTCGGGGCACTCTATCATGTCGGCCGCGGCGAGGGAAGCTCTCAACGCCCCGCGTCGCGAGGCGCCGCCCGGGCTGGGGCCGCTACTTGCCCGCGGGCTTCGACTCGACGGTCAACTCGTGGATGCTCCAGAACAACCCGCTCGTCTGGCCCGTCTGGACGATCTTGATCGACTTGCCCACGACCGGCTTGGGGAACCGGATCGTCGTGACGCTCCCCGTGCCCTTGCCCTTGGCCACGAGCTTGCCCTGCCCGAGCCGGCCCTTGCAGACGTACACCTCGTAGCCGCGGGGGTAGTCGTTGCGGGAGTCCTTGGCGTCCAGCACGACGGCGGTCAGGAGCTTGGCTTCGTCCAGCTCGACGCGGAACCACTCGCCGCCGGCCATGGCCGAGCCGGTATCCCACCGCGTCTTGGGGTCGCCGTCGACGGCGTTCTTGGCGTTGTTGGGATTGTGGCTGGCCGTCACCGTCGCCGGGGCGGCCAGCAGCTTCTCGATCTTCCGGACGGCCGCGTCGGCGGCGCCCTTCAGGGCCGGGTCCTTGGTGTACTGCCTGGCCATCGCCAGCGCGCCGCGGTCGCGAAGGCTCGCCAGCTTGCTCAGGACGAGCTGCTTCTCCTGCGTTCGGCTGGCCAGGGCTATCGCCTTGGCATGGTCGGCGAGGACCTGTTCGTCGGAGACATCGGACTGTTTCTGGATCATCCCAATGAACCCGCGCAGGGCGATCACGCGATGGGCGGCGGGGGCGGAGGTGTCTTCGGCGATCCCCCGGAGAACGGCGATGGGTTCGGCGGTGGGCCAGCCGGCCAGGGCTCGGATGCCGGCGTCTTTGACGTCGGCGCGGGGGCTTTGGGCGGCGGCGCGGAGGCAGTCGAGTGCGTCGTCGTGGCCGATGCGTCCCATCACGCGGATCAGCGAGGCCTGGACGGCGGGCTGGTCGGTTTTCTTGTAGGCGGCCAGCGGGGCGGTTGCGGGTCGAGCGGTGGGGGGCATCTTCTTGGCGGCGGCGACCACGGCGTTCTCGGCCTCGGCGCGGACCTTGGCGTCCGAGACTTTCGCCAGGAAGCTCACCAGCGTGGGAAGCTGTTTGGGCCCGGCGAGTGTTCGCAGGGCCTTGAGGGCCTCGGCGGCGACGCCGGCGTCGGTGTCGCCGACGGCCTGGATGACCGCGTCGATGCAGTCGGAGGCGCCCCGGGCGGCCAGCGATCGGACGGCCTCGCTACGGACCTTCGCGTCGCCCGAGCCGAGCAGCTTGACGATCGCGGGGTCGATGTCGTCGCCGAGGAGCTGTTCGAGGCTCGTGCGGGCGGCCTTGGCCTCGGCGCCCTCGCCGGTTGCCTTGCCCGCCAGCAGCGGGACCGTCGAGGCCTTGCCGATCGCCCCGAGCGCCTGGATGGCGGCCAACCGAACGCCGACCGCGTCGCTCCCGGCCGCCTTGACGACCGCCGGCAGGGCCGCGCTGTCCTTGCGGTCGGCCAGCACCATCAGGAGGATGGGCTGGACCGTCTTGTCCTGCTTGCCCAGTTCGGCGGCCAGTGCCTTGGTGGCGGCCGAGCCGGGCACGTCGCGAAGGGCGGGGGCGGCCGCCTCGCGGACCTTGGCGTCCTTGTCCGCCAGGGCGGCGAGCGCGACCGCCATGGCCCGGTCGCTCTTGGCGGAGGCGATCAGGCCGTTGAGGGCGGCGATGCGGCACATGGTAGGCTCTCCGGAGGCGAAGAGCTTCTCGAAGATGGCCGTGGCTTGCCTCGCCTTGCCCGCGGTGGCCAGTCGGGTGGCGCAGTCGAGGTAGGCGTCGTTGGCGGCGGCGCGGAGCGTCGGGGCGACCGTGCTGTGCGCCTTGGCGATGGCGGCGACGGCCTCGTCCGAGTCGATCCGGCTCAGGGCGACGAGGGCGGCGACGGCGAGGTCTGTGTTCTTGCTCCCGACGAGCGGGGCGATGGCGTCGACGGCCTCCCTGCA
>Ga0272442_10008823_pt1 | contig 12705 bp, 13 predicted proteins | sample SSMForm2O_FD_200262 | JGI IMG/M metagenome (GOLD analysis project Ga0272442, IMG submission 200262) | Marine sediment archaeal communities from Little Sippewissett salt marsh, Falmouth, MA, United States - SSM-Form-2O | ecosystem: Environmental > Aquatic > Marine > Wetlands > Sediment ... | reverse complement strand
AGAAATAGTAGTTGTTGGTCGTGATAGTGCTTCTGGTACTCGGGAGTATTTTTGGGAGGCAGTTCTTGATGAAGCGGAATTTGTTGATACTACGCTTGAGAAGAATTCGAATGGTGCGGTGTATCAGACGGTTTCTCAGACACCGGGTGCTATTGGTTTTGTTGGTCTTGGCTATGTTGATGATGATGTGAAAGCCTTGAACATCAATGGTGTTGAGCCAACGATTGCTAATGTTCGATCTGGTGAGTATCCGATTGCTCGTCATTTGAATATGTTTACTGATGGTGAACCTACTGGTCTTGCACTTGAGTTCCTTACGTTTATTGATAGTGAGGAGGGTCAGGCTATTGTTGCAGATGAGGGATTTGTTTCAAAGGATGCAAATGACTCTTATACGACGACTGCAGGTTTGTCTGGAACATTGACGGTGACTGGTTCTACGACGGTACTACCTATTGTTACTGCTGCTGCTGAGGCTTTTGAAGAGTTGTATGATAATGTAGAAGTTACGGTTTCTGGTGGTGGATCTAGTGTTGGTGTGCAGTCTGCGGGTGAAGGTACTGCTGATGTCGGTATGGCTTCTCGTGAGTTGAAATCTTCTGAGATGGAGAAGTATCCGGATCTTGTGCAGCATATCGTATGTGATGATGGTATTGCACTTATCGTGCATCCAACAAACGATGCAGTAAGTGATCTCACCGTAAACCTTGTAAAAGGAATTTACATGGGAACATTCACCGACTGGAATCAATTCTAAAAAATAAGTACAAAATAATCTAGAAAAAAGGATATAATCTCATTTATCCTTTTCTCCTTTATTTTTTTAAAAGGAGTGAAAATACTATTACTTTCAAAAGGTAAAGAAATACTATGAAATCGCTAGATCAGATATCTAAAGATAGTGTAACAAGTTCAAGAGTAGATATAAAAAAGATTAAAGAAAAAAGCATCAAATACCTCCTTTTCATAAGTAGTATTACAGCAATCATTGTCATTTTTTCTATCATTATCTTCCTTTTAAAAGATGCAATACCTCTTTTTGATATTGTTAATCTTTGGGATTTTCTGGCAGGTGGAAGATGGAATCCCACTGGAAAAATTCCACTCTATGGAACATTCTCGTTAATCGTAGGAACTTTAATGGTTACGTTAGGAGCCATGGTTATAGCAATTCCTCTGAGTATAGGAAGTGCGATTTTTATTTCAGAAATAGCCTCAGAAAAAATCCGGTCATTTATTAAACCAGCAATAGAGCTTCTTGCAGGAATACCCTCTGTAGTGTATGGTTTTTTTGGTTTAATTATTCTCACTGACTGGTTACGGGTAACCTTTGATCAGCCTACTGGTGAATCCCTAATTGCTGGATCTATACTATTAGGAATTATGGCCATTCCAACAATAACCAGTGTCGCTGAGGATGCTATCAATGCGGTTCCTCGTCATTACAAAGAAGGATCTCTTGCACTTGGAGCAACCCGATGGCAAACTATTAGTAAAGTGATTGCACCATCAGCACTTTCAGGGATAACAGCTGCCATTATTCTTGGTATTGGACGTGCTGTTGGTGAAACCATGGCAGTAATGATGGTCTGCGGGAATCCACCATATGGACTAATACCAGAACCATTATGGGATGTATTTACACCAGTAAAAACATTAACAGCAACCCTTGGAATTGAAATGGGTGAAGTCGCTTTCTTAAGCAATCATTATCATGCATTATTTGGTATTGCAATCCTTTTGTTATCAATCACTTTTATTATTAATATTAGTGCAACAGTTATTCTTGATCGATTGAAACAGAAGCATGTAGCTTCAGGTCAAGATAAAAAGAAAAAAAAGCGAAAAAAATTCTTTTCAAAAGATATCCAACGGAAAATCGTTTCCATCATTAAACCTTTACTTATCCTCTTTGCATTATATATATTGTATCTTATGTTTAATCTGGTGATGACCGCCGTTATTGTTATATCAATTATTCTTATCACCTTTGCTTACAAAAAAATTGATGAGAAAAAACGGGAAAAAGTTGCTTTTGGAGGATTATTTGCTTGTATTATAGTAATACTTACTTTTCTTGGAATAATCTTATTTTACATTATCTCTAATGGTATTGGGGCATTATCCTGGGAATTTCTAACACAAGAACCAAGTGATGCAGGTGTAGCAGGAGGAATTTTCCCGGCTATTATCGGAACGCTTTATCTTGTTGCAGGTGCAATTGCAATTGCTTTACCAATAGGAGTTGGGGCGGCAACCTATCTTGTTGAATATACGCGGGAGGGAAAAGTAACTAAGATTATTAGAACAGGAGCAGATCTTCTTAATGGCACTCCTTCCATCGTTTTTGGTTTATTTGGATTTGCATTTCTTGTTTTGGCTCTTGGCTTTGGCCGATCGCTTATCGCTGGACAAATAACTCTAGCGTTCATGATTATACCTATTATTATTCGAACAACGGAAGAAGCATTGAAAAGTGTACCACAATCGATGAGAGAGGGATCCTTTGCCCTTGGTGCCACACGATGGCAGACTATTAGTAAAGTAGTTCTTCCACCAGCAGCACCGGGTGTAATTACAGGAGCTATCTTGGGAATTGGCAGAGCAGCTGGTGAAACTGCACCTTTATTGTTTACAGCAGCCGCATTTTCTGGAATTATTCCTGGTTCATTATTCGACCCTGTTAATTCTCTACCTTATCATTTGTTTGTTCTATCAACAAACATTCCCGGTTCAAAAGTGAATCAAGCAGGAACTGCTCTTGTATTACTTATATTGGTATTAGGATTGTATCTTATAGCGATTATCATACGAAATTATTATCAAAAAACCATGAAATGGTGATGAAGCAACATGCCAACGAACAATAATTTAAAAATGGAAGTTAAGAATCTTGATCTCTGGTATGACACGAAACAAGCCATAAAAAAAGTGAACATGCCCGTGTATGAGAATAAAATTACTGCCATCATAGGTCCATCAGGTTGTGGAAAATCAACACTTCTTCGATGTATGAATCGAATGAATGATATCATTGATAAATGCCGGGTTGAAGGAGAAATCGTTCTTGATAGTAAAAATGTGTACTCAAAAAATTACGATGTCTTTGAACTCAGAAAACGTGTTGGAATGGTTTTTCAAAAACCCAATCCGTTTCCAAAAAGTATCTATGAAAACATTGCCTATGCACCTCGAATTCACGGAATAAAAAATAAAAAAAAGTTAGATAGAATCGTTGAACAATGTTTAAAAGATGCATTCATTTGGGAAGAAGTAGAAGATCGTCTTGAACAATCAGCAATGGGTCTTTCAGGGGGTCAACAACAACGATTATGTATTGCAAGAGCTTTATCAATTGAACCGGATATTATCCTTATGGATGAGCCTTGTAGTGCTCTTGATCCAATTGCTACAGCAAAGATTGAGGATTTAATGCGGATTTTAGTAAAGGATTATACCGTGGTTATTGTGACTCATAATATGCAACAAGCGGCTCGGGTGAGTGATTTTACTGCGTATATGTACCTTGGTGAATTGATAGAATTTGGGAAAACAAAACAGATCTTTGAAAATCCTAAAGAAGAATTAACAGAAAAATATATCACTGGAAGATTTGGATAAAATAATGGGAGAGAATGAAAGATATGGTGGAAGATTTTCATGATGAACTAAACGATTTAAAAAAACGAGTTGTAAAAATGGGCAATCTGGCTCAGGGTATGCTCGATAAATCTGTAAAAGCATTGAAAGAGCGAAATACAGATTTAGCAAAAGAAGTGCTCGATTGTAAACAAAAAATCGCAGTTATGGATAATAATATTGAACAAGATGCATTGAAACTTCTAACCTTATTTGCACCAATGGCAAAGGATATGCGACAAATAGCAACCGTTCTTAAAATGATAACGTATATCGCTCGAATCGGTCGTTATGGTAAGGATATTGCAAATATCGCTATAGAACTTTCTGATAAACCACATGTGAAAGAATTGGTTAGTATACCATATATGGCAAAAGAAGTCGATAGTATGATAACCGATGCATTAACTGCTTTTGAAAATGAAGATGTGAGGACTATAGATGGTTTTACTGCCAGAGAAAAAAATGTTGATGAACTCAGGTATTCTATTTTTCGAGAGTGTCTAACCTATATGATGGAAGACTCAAAAACAATCAAACGATGCGCCCAATATATTATGGTCTCTAGATATTTAGAGCGATGTGGGGATCATGCTGTTAAAATGGCGGAGAAAGTCTATTATATGGTAACTGGAGAACATATCGATTTAGATCCACCAGGACCGACAACTGATTGTGATTTATCATAATTATAAAAATTGTATACTATGTTAAAGAAAAAGATTTTGTTCATTTGTACACACAACTCTTGTCGATCACAAATAGCAGAAGGATTGCTCAATTATTATTGTGGAGATCGTTTTTTTGCCATGAGTGCTGGAGTTGAAAAAACAAGAGTTCATCCCTTAGCAGTTCAAGTAATGAATGAAATAGATATTGATATTTCAACTCAATATTCAAAGCTTATAGATGAATTTCAAAATGATAAATTTGATATTGTTGTTACCGTATGTGATCATGCCAATGAAACCTGTCCCTTTTACCCTGGAAAGAAAATAATTCATAAAGGGTTTGAGGATCCATCAAAAGTTGATGGTTCTGATGAGGAACAATTAGTAGCATTTCGAAATACTCGAGATGAAATAAAAGAATGGATTCTGAAAAACATCTGTAATGAACAATCAAATCATCAAACAAAGGGAAAGATTCATGTTAAATAAATATTCATTTCCTTTCTGTGAGTTCATCGGATCGATGATTCTTGTAATTGCAGCGATATCACCAATGATTCTTTTTTTAGAAGTGTTTCATTCAACTTTAGCCGTAGCTGTAGTGGCAGATGCCATTTCTGTTGCTTTCGTACTCATTGCCTTAATAGAAACGTTTGGACCGATCTGTACAGCATATTTTAATCCTGCAGTATGTCTTTCTATGATCTTGACAAAAAAATTAACATGGAAAAAGGGACTAGAGTTAGCAATTATTCAGATCGTTGGCGGTTTAATGGGTGCATTAATCACCCATTTAATGTATCAAAATGTTGTTGATACTCTGTTTGGAATTTCTTCCATTTCAAGAAATGGTGGTGTGTATCTGGCAGAAATTATTGGTACCTTTATCTTAGTTATCACTATTTTATCATTAAGTACCCAACGAAATGAAAAAACAAGTATTATTGTTGGATTTCTGGTTGGAGGAATGCTTCTAGCGACATCAAGTACTATGTTTGCTAATCCTCAAGTAACCATCGCAAGAATTTTCACTCTTTCCGCAGCAGGTATTACTATGTTTGATGCAGTTGTGTTTATAGTCATGCAAATAATTGGATCATTAATTGCAGTGGCAGTATGGAAATCTCATCTCATTCATTTTTGTAATATTAATGGTTCAAAACAATAAACTTGATTAGTATTTAAAACGTTAAGAAAAAAAGTATCCTGTGAAAAAAGCAGAAAACTAAAAATTTAACTGAGGTGTCCTTATATTACAATATTAGAAATAGAACATCTTTCTAAATCTTTACAAAAAATACCTATATTAAAAGATATCAATATTGATATAAAAAAGGGTGAAATTGTTACTATAGTTGGCCCCTCAGGTGGAGGTAAAACAACCCTTCTCCGTTGCATAAATCGTTTGATAGAACCGGATTCAGGAAGTATTATTTTTGATCAACAATCTATAATTAATTATGTACCATCGGAACTACGAAGAGACTTGGTATTAGTACCACAAGAAAGTGTAATGTTTCCAGGTACTGTAGAAGAAAACATTGGTTTTTCACTAAAGGTACATAACTTGTTTAATGAAAAAATAGTAAAAAAAAGTCTTTCAGATACGGGTTTACCAAAAGAGTTTCTATCAAAGAATGCGGGTCAATTATCTGGTGGGGAAAAGAAACGTGTTTCACTAGCTAGGGCTCTTGCGTTATCACCAAAGATGCTTCTTCTTGATGAACCAACAACTGGAATTGATCCGAAAAATCTTGACACTGTCGAAAAAAGAATTCTTGATTTTTCAAAACAACGAAATCTCACCGTCCTCTGGGTCACTCATGATGTGGAACAAGCAAAACGTGTTAGCAATCGTATTGCTAATATAAAAGATGGAAAAGTAACCACTATTACTACTCCTGACAGATTTCAATGGGGGGAAGCATACTAATGGGAATTCCGTATACGCCCCTTGAAGGAGTATACATCTTATTAGCTACTTCTAGCCTATTAGTTTTAGTTATTATCCTTTCATTTTACAAAAAGCTTGGAATTGGGAGAGAATTCACCTATGCAATTATTAAAGGTGGTGGGCAACTCGTCCTTATTGCCTTATTTCTTAGCTATTTATTTCAAACGAATCTATGGATCTTTCTTATATGGATTTTACTTATCACTATGGTGCTAGTAGGAGGTTATACAAGTGCAAAAAGAGCAACGCACATGCCTCAAGCATTTCAGGTTACTACCCCAGCAATTCTCGCTGGAGCAACTCTAGCATTGCTGATTCTTGCATTATCAAGAGCAATGCCTCTGCAACCTCAATACATCATTCCTTTAGCAGGAATGGCCTTTGGTAATTCCATGTCTATTTGCTCATTATCATTAGATAGATTGATGAGGGAAATCAAACTGAATCGGACAGGAATAGAATCCATGCTATCACTAGGAATATCAAGTAAACAAGCAATTCAAGAATATAATCGATTAAGTATTCGTGCAGCATTGATTCCAACGATTGATCGATTGAAAACATTAGGTGTAATATTCATTCCAGGTGCTATGGCTGGACTACTTATTGCTGGAACTGATCCGTTAGTAGCAGCGGAATATCAAATCATTGTTTATTTGATGATTGTAGGGGGAGGGATCATCACTGCTATGGCCGTTACATTTCTCTCTAGGAAAAAGATTTTTACAGAATATGAACAACTTGCCGAATGGCTTTATGAAGATTAAAAAAAGACTTTTACTGATATAATTTTACAATGTTAGCATGAATCGGGACATTCATTGATGTAGCGATAGGTTCACATTTTGAGCGTAGTAGATACGCAATTGGATGGATATCTGTTTCAGAAAACGATTCGTAATTTGCCATTCCTTTACAAAGAATAATATCGACTTCTTTCATTTTTTCTTTTACCTCATATGGAAGTATTGATAAATCAACACCTACCGCAAACCCACCAGTAGTAAACACATTATCAACAACATTTTCAAAACCTAACGTCTTTACATCATCTAAAGTTGCGTCACTAAGTACAGGCTCACCTTTTACGACAAGACTAATTGAAAGATTTGAAAAGGTTTTTTTTAGTTGATTACAAACAATTTTATCAAATATGATTTCACCGGAGTTATCAGTAAAATATAGAATTGAAGAACTATCCTTTAATAGTGAAAATAGTTTTTCTGAATCATCATATTGTATTCCTTGATTATAGATTTCGTCAAAAACTTGTTTTAATTCCTCTGGATTTGAACTTGCTCCCGAAATACCATAATCAAGCGTATTTCCTACGATTGAAGCAAGGATTGCCGTTTTTAATGGATGGTTAGAATTTGAAATTTTCTTTTCGATTGTTTGAATAAATGAGGAAGCAATGGAATTACTCTGTTTTTTTAAGTGCTTATATGGATCTGGATTCTCCAGAATCTGATAGGTTTTTTTATGTATCTTTGTTGCAATTTTTGCGCTACATTCATTTGGATTGTATAATTCTGAAAGCATAGCGCAAGCATTTTTAATCACCTGAGTTTGAAGATTTTTATCAGTAGTACTTTGATTTGCTTCAAAAATTATCCTATTTAAAAGACAGGGCACGCAGGTTGGTGTTATCTTCATGATGACTGCCAATAAATCTACAGTATTAGAGTATTGCGATAATAAATATGGTTTCTTTGTTGAAATCAATGGTTTTTTTGTAATAAAACAAAAAGTTTAAACCATCCGCATGTTTAATTAAAATCAATTGGTAAGAGAGAGGATGTATGGGACGATATCAAAAGAAACCCTATAAAAAACAACAATTTGATATCTATAATCAAAAAGCGATTGAGGATGAGGTTGAGGATGAATTGGATTTATTTATTAACCAAAAACAAGAGGAATCAATATTATTTCTCGATGAAGAACCGTTTTTGTTTAACGATGAACCCGAAATCGTTAAGCAATTACGTGAAGAAGAGCTCCAGGGAAAACTTCCCATGTGGCTCGCTGATTTCGACAAAGAGAACAACAATTATACCCTATCGAAAAAACAAGATACAACAGAAGAAACAATCAACAATCAAAAGAAAACATTTACAATAAGTAAAAAATTTTCAGGATAAATCTACGTATAAAATAGTTTAACAGTTAAGTCAATTATTAATCAAATTTTCTTATGAAGATATTGACCATTATCTTTATAGTTCAGATGTTTTCGATAATATTCTTTTACACCTATTCCACTCAGCACGAATAGATGATGTTTGTCAAATTCTTCAACACATATACGTTCTGCTTCTCTTACAAGTTGTTTACCAAAGCCTTGATGCTGTAAACCGTCCTCACCAGATTTTCCAATACCAATCTCTTGTCCAACGATTTTAAGTTCACGAATAATCATTGATGGGTGTTTTTGTAGTTCGTAGCGATGGGGATTTTGAAGATCTCTTAATCGTAAATATCCTACCAAAGCATTATCTGACGGTAAAACGAGAGAAAGAAAAATCTCAGTACTATTACTTGCCCTATAAGTAATCTTTTTCTTTTTAATTTGATCATAAGAAATTGATAATGATTCATGCTGGCCACGTAATGATTTATGCCCAATTTCTCTACTTCTTATTTCATTAGATTTAAACCTGTTTTCCTTCATTTTTTGATCAACTAATTGGCGAAGATTGCTTTTTTGAACACCACATTCGATGTATTGTGCAGGAACATCACGTTGGATACGTTGAATACGGACGTATTCAGGGACATAAGTAAGCATTTTACTAATCAGATTAACAGCTTCATCAGTGCTTAATGGAGTATATGTCCCTTCTTTCCATTGTCTATACAGCGGAGTATTTTTGATGACAAGTGTAGGATAAATCTTTAGCATATCTGGTTGAAATTGTGGATTGGAAAATAATTCTTTAAATCCTAATAGGTCTTTATCCTCACTTGATTTTGGAAGCCCCGGCATCATGTGATAACAAATCTTTAAACCAGATTCTTTAGCAAGTCTAGTCGCAAATATGGTATCACTAATAGTATGTCCGCGGTTCATTGAAAACAGTACATCATCAAAGATAGATTGCACTCCTAATTCAACTCTTGTAACGCCGAATTGTAAACTTTGATCTATTTGCTGGATTCTAAACCAATCAGGTCTCGTTTCAACCGTTAATCCAATACATCGATGGTTACTTGTTTCATTTATTTTTTTCGCTTGTTCAAGATTTTCTCCTTTGATAGTGTTCATCGCATCGAAACAGCTTTTTACAAACCATTCTTGATAATAAAGATCTCGAGCAGTAAATGTTCCACCCATAATGATAAGATCTATCTTGTCAGTTGGATGGCCAATAGCAGTTAACTGTTCAATTCTTGCTTTAACCTGTTCAAAAGGATCAAATTTATTAAGCGATCCTCGCATTGCAGCTGGTTCAAAACCAGTGTAACTTTGTGGGGATTGAGTGATAGGTCCACCAGGGCAGGGGATACAGCGACCATGAGGGCATTCAGTAGGACTGGTCATCACTGCTACTACTGCAACACCAGAAATCGTACGCATCGGCTTTTTTCGTAATGCTTTGATCAAAAATGTTTTATCCTGAATAGATAACGATTCAGGAATATGGGGAAGTACCTCACTATTCGAAGGAATTTGAGTATAACCATATTTTTTACATAGCTTAATTTTTAATCGGTGAATCTCCTGTTTTGAAGAAAGCTTTTGTGAAAGAATTATATCGATGATTTCCGAATAAAATGACATGAATCTATTAAAGACAATATATCGCCCTTAAAAAGAATAGTGCTAAAAAACTGATTATTTTTTATCTTGTGTGAATAACATTCATCGAATAGCTTTTTTAGGGGAACTCTATATCAGATTGACGAATAGGAGAATGAACTCTTTGGATATCATTTCAACACATAATTTAACTAAAACCTTCAAAGACCTTACTGCAGTTAATAACATTTCTTTCACTGTTCAAAAGGGAGAAATATTTGGATTTCTTGGTCCAAACGGTGCAGGAAAAACAACTACAATAAAGATGTTAACTACACTGCTTCATCCCACTCAAGGCTCTGCTGAGATTGCAGGTCATGATATTATTAACAATAGGGATAATGTAAGAAAAAGTATAGGCGTAGTATTTCAGGAACCCGCACTTGATACCGAACTTACTGGTCAAGAAAATTTAGATTTTCATGCACGAATGTACGGAATTTCAAAAATAAAGCGAAATGAACGCATAAAAGAAGTTCTTAATCTTGTAGATTTAACTGAAAAAAAAGACGTTCTTGTGAAGAATTATTCAGGTGGAATGAAAAGAAGACTTGAAATTGCTCGTGGACTAATGCACTCTCCAAAAGTATTGTTTCTTGATGAACCAACACTTGGTCTTGATGCTCAAACCCGTCAAGCTATTTGGAAATATATCAAAAAAATGAATAAAGAAGAAAAAACAACGATTTTTCTTACTACCCATTATATGGACGAAGCAGATAATCTCTGTAATCGAGTAGGCATTATTGATCGGGGAAACATTCTTGTAATAGATACTATAAGAAATTTGAAAAAATCGATTGGAAATGATGTCATAACTTTGTCAAGTAATGCTAATCAAAAACTTTTAAATGAATTAAAACAAAAAGAGTGGGTAAAAAAAACGGAAAGCTATGATCAAATCCTCACTTTAGGAGTTGAACAAGGAGATGAAAAAATTCCTATTATCATTGAACTTGCCAGACAATACGATATTAAAATTAAAAGTATTAGTGTTCGACAACCTACGCTTGATGATGTGTTTATATCATACACGGGTCGTACAATGAGAGATGAAGAATCAAAAAACCCTGAGATTCCACCAAGATTCAGAGGGGGGCGATAATTGATGATGAATGTTGAACTGCAAGCAATATATGTTATGTGGCTGCGACAGATGAAGCGATTCGTCCGATCAAAAAGCCGAATAGTAGTAACCATCATTCAACCGTTATTATTTTTATTTATCCTTGGTAGTGGTTTTCGAAATATACAACTTTCTGGTCTTGGAGGAATTCCTTACATTTATTTTTTCGCACCTGGAATTATTACTATGGCTATCGTTTTTTCATCGATGTTTACCGGAATATCCGTATTATGGGATAAACAATTTGGATTTCTTCAAGAAGTCCTTGTTGCTCCAATAAGTAGACTTTCAATCATTATAGGTAGAACCCTTGGAGGAGCATCAGTAGCCTTGGTTCAAGGATTTGTAATATTAGCCATAACCATTCTTCTTGGTACCCCTATATCAGGAATAACTGGTATTATTATGACATTAATTTTTATGATGCTTATTGCCTTTACTGCTGTTGGATTAGGATTAATTTTTGCTTCTAAAATGAACGATTTTCAGTCATTTCCATTGATAATGAACCTAATAATGATGCCTCTACTATTCTTATCTTCAGCATTTTTTCCTGTTGCTGATGATCCGACGTTGTTAACTATAGCTTATTTAGATCCACTATTTTATATGGTTGATGGATTACGCGGCTCACTCATTGGAACAGCTAATGTGCTTCCCCCGTTAGTCGATATGGCAGTTGTATTTGTCCTTTGTATTATTATGCTTGGAATCGGAAGTTACTCATTCAGTAAAAGTGAAGCATAGAGTAAATAGAAGATCAAAATAATGATGCTTATTACAATTATATATTTGGTCATTTTTTTATTAGACCCAAATACAATTGGAATGGGCCCAATAAAAATTACTCCTCCTGATTGGACTTTTTTTTGAGGGTCATATTCTTTAGGAAAAATATTGCCCTCATCTTTTTGAATGTGATATCTGCTATTTACAAAAAATAGTGGGAAAAAAAATAATAGTAACATAGAGAAAATAATGCACAATATGCTAACGAAACCAACCATACCATTTGCTATTATAAAAGGGAAAAAAACTACTAATCCAATTGATACTTCATCAAGTAAAAACCCGTATCCAATAAAGAATAATCCAATAATGAAAAAAATGAGCGAAAGAAGAATCCTTTTATTCATACCTCTTTTTCACCAATAATAGATGCTTTCGTGGCTTTGAGCATGTTTTCAAGGGCTGAAGCAATCGTGACTGGGCCAACACCACCAGGAACTGGGGTAATTAAACGGGTTTTATGTTTTACATGTTCAAAATCAACATCTCCAGTTACTCCTGTATCTGTATTCACAATAGCAACATCAATAACGATCGCGCCGTCTTTTACATAATCCTCAGTAATTAAATTAGCCACTCCCGCTGCGGTTATAAGAACATCTGCTTTACACGTAATTTCCTTTATATTTTTTGTAAAAACATGGACAACGGAAACCGTTGCATTTTGTTGTAAACATAATAATGCGAGTGGTTTACCAACAACCGTACTATGATTTACAATTAC
>Ga0272442_10008822_pt1 | contig 12706 bp, 6 predicted proteins | sample SSMForm2O_FD_200262 | JGI IMG/M metagenome (GOLD analysis project Ga0272442, IMG submission 200262) | Marine sediment archaeal communities from Little Sippewissett salt marsh, Falmouth, MA, United States - SSM-Form-2O | ecosystem: Environmental > Aquatic > Marine > Wetlands > Sediment ... | reverse complement strand
TCCGGCGAGAAAGTATTCGAGATATTTTGTGGAGTGTACCACATACCGTCAATGGCATCATAGGCGATGCCGTATAAGTCGAGGTTTGCGCCACTATTCGACCCGCCATAATCAGAAGCGCCTTCGGTAATCATATAAATCTCAGACCAGAGTGAATCGAATTCCTCCAATTGCTCGGTGGTAAGTGTGCCCTCATTTTCCTCAACAAAGGCGATATAATCGGGATTATGGTCCAGTTCCCAGGCAAGTTGATTCGCCATCGCCCAAACGATATAGATGTTGTCATAATCATCGATAGCGATCGAGGCATCCATAACTTGATTGTATGCAGATACATATTCAGTAGTGCCGGAAGTAATAAGCGACGGTAATCCACTTATAATTGTAGTAATTGGGATAATTTCCCGGTCATAATCGTTCCAATAAATGATAGCATTTCCATAATAAAGAGGGACATGGCAAGGGTCCTCTTCTTCATACGAGAGGATATAGCATTCGCATACAATATGAAGAACGCCATCATTATCGAAAACTGTACTTATTGAGGGACCCCATGGTAGATATGTTATAGGCATCGTATCTATCACTGCAACCCAGAAAGTATCACCTGTAATCGAGTCTTCCATCCAGCCGACAATTCTATCTATATAGTTATAAACATCCGTTTCCGGGTCTGGCATGCCGTCAGGATAGCCGATTGCCGTGGTTCTCTCCGACCATGTTACACCATAGTCTTCGGAGATTCTATATGCAATTTGATTGACATTAAGCGAACCCCATGCAGTGTCCGGGCAAAGCGGGTCATCCCATTTGGCGCTATAGACCGCAGCAATTCTACCGCTGGCGTGATGGTCAACTGCAAGGTCAACATTAATGCCATCCTGCCAGTCGAGAAGTAAAGATTCAGTGAAATCGTAGTAGTCAATCATGCTGTCCATAGCGGCATTATATAACGGAACGCCCCTATGGAAAATAATCCAGTCACCTAATTCCACTCCGCAAACAAGGGTTGTATCATCCAATGAATTTGCTGATGCGAGATAAACATTGCCTTCCATATCCGCCTCCACAACGGGCCAGATAGCCAGCATATCGGTATCTTGTGCACAGTCAACAAGTTCGGGAATAAGAACTTCATACTGAGTGGCATTTGGATATGTGCTCGCCGGTCTTGATCCCGAGCCTTCTCTACCATTTGTGTTACCTGTTTCGGTCCCGCTAAAACCACCGCGACCGGTAGGTCCACCGATACGGAAAATACCATCCCAGACCATGTCGGTATGTGCATCCGGTAGTGTCGCATATTCCGCATGAAATCCAATAATGGGGATTTCAATAATGGCTTCGGTAGTTTCTTCGGGCCAATAAGCTCCCGATGGAAGACCCGCAAGTGCAATTGTAGTGTAGCCACTTCGAGACGAGCTTACAGCCTGAAGACCGTCGCTTCCGGCGTGAACAGAATCGGGGAATACATAATCGGGATAAATGTAATTGTAGTATATGTGTCTATTTGAAAGAGCCGGGTCAAGCGCTCTCATCCAGCAGATGTGAATGCCGCCATCATTATCAACAGCAATATTCCTGCCGCAAGTATTATTGTGCTGCATATCATAATAAGTATAGCCGACCGTGTCAATTACTTCACCCATATACTCTTCGTTAAGCTCGAGGGTTTTAGCACCTGTTCTCATGGGAAGCTCCCTCGGTTGGTATGGGTGAACCGGTGAAGATAAAGTCGCACCGATAGGAGTGAGTGGTCTGCTGTCAACTTCATCGGCAGTTGCAAAGCCAATCAACATAGCAACTGCAAGAATCCAGATTAAACATCTCATAAAAAATACCTCCATGGTTTTTGTTTTTCACGAAAATATCTTAACAAACAATTTAACCACATCGTTTTTTAATGTCAAGATAAAATAAATTCACATTTAACATTTATTTCTATTTCAAATTGCGAGCTATATAACTTGACACGATTAAATTGCTGAAATATCTTTAAAAAGATTTTAAAAACATAGGGTTCTGCGAAAAAAGTTACTTCTATCATTGTGAGGAGTGCAACGACAAAGCAATCGATTGATTGATAACAAGGGGTAGCTACCCCTTGTTCAAGATTGCTTCGCTTGCATTCGCAATGACAAAATTCTTTATTTTGCAGAAGTCTTATTCAAACCTATTTAAGGAGAAAAAAATGAGAAAAATAATTCTGTTTTCGACATTATTTCTTTTTTCAGTTTTGACATTCGCTATGAGTGTGGTCGGCACTTTGCCGGGATTTATTAATGCACAGAATTGCGTACCCAATGGTGATTACCTATATCTGCTCGATAGATATACAATGTTCGTAATCGATATATCCGACCCTTCATCGCCTGTTAAAGTCGATTCTCTTGCTACGAGCCAATATGTTCTCAATCTTGCTATTCAGGGGGAGTATGCATTTCTCGGTGCAGGTCCCGACATTATGGTTATCGATATATCCGACCCCGCGCATCCAGTCGAGCTTTCCACCGTTTCACTTAGCGCTTCGGATTATGCCTATGGAATCGGATACTATAATGGATATGTCTATGCCGGAGCGACAAATGTGCTTAAAATATATCAATTTACAGCTCCCTCCACTCTGACGGAAGTATATTCATATCCGTATATTTGCAAATCCGTTTCCGCCGATAACAATATTGCTGCATTTGAAAGCGCCGGCAATTTACTGGTATCGAATGTAACAAATCCCGCAGCGCCGATTCCAATAGGGGGGTCGCCTACACCGGGATACACAGTCGATATCACCGTTGACGGTGATAGGATATATATTGCCGACGGCGCCGAGGTCGGGGTTGGAACCGGACATGTCTTGCTTATTCTTGCGGATACACCGACATCGATTGTAGGGCAGTTTTCATCCGATGATGGTAATTGCCGTCACGGCTGCGCTTATGGAATGCAGTATTTTGTTGCGAATGGGAACTATGGATTCCAACTTATTGATTGGACAATCCCAACCTCACCGGTTATTGCCGATGAATATATCCTTTCCACCGGAACGGCTGTCGATGCGAATATCGCATACCCATATATTTATGCCCTTACGCAAAATGAGCTTATAGTTTTTACAAGCGATGAGCTTGAGGATACTTCAGGCGGCACAGTTGACAGGACACCACCGGAGGTAACATTAGTGATGCCCCTCGATGCCACAGTCTCGTCTTGTGAAGACCAGTCGATTAAAATCCTTATCACCGATGATATCAGCGGCGTGGATTGGTCAACCGTAGAAATAGATATCGATGGCGTTGTTTATGATATTATTTCACCGGAGATATCACTTGTCGGCGATACTTTAGTTTTTAACCCATCTTCAGATTGGTCGGATGGAGAAGTTATTACATTTTCGATTATTGCTGTAAGTGATAATGAAGGTAATGCACTCGAATCGGCGGTATCCGCGCTATTCACAGTCGATTCGAGCTCACCGGTAATAAATGTAAACTATCCCGAAGATGGCGATTCGGTTGCTACACCGACACCGGAGATAAATTTCAGCCTCGAGGACTATATCTCTTCGGTGGATTCATCGGCAGTTCTTTTTACTTTGGATGGTGCGCCCATCGAGCATGGGGAATTTGAATGGGTATCAATTATGAATGGATATGAATTGAGTCTAACACCCGAACCACTCGACCCCGGAATACATGTCGTTTGCATTACAAATCTTTGCGACGAAATCGACTATTGCGCACCCAATTGTGAGATTGCTTATTGCTGGTCGTTTTCCGTAATCGTTTTTGAAGGTCCGATAATCAGCTTACTCGAACCGAATTTCGGCGCATATTCATCATGCACATCTCAGCGGATAATGCTTCGCATTACCGACCCGGACGGTGTCGATTTGTCGTCGGTCGAATTGACAGTCGAGGACATTGTATATTCGATTGAAGATCTTACACAAAGCGGCGATACGGTGATATTCTATCCTACCGTTGCCTGGGAGGACGGTCAGCAGGTCGATTGGAGTCTTGCACCTGTGAGCGACCTTCTCGGCAATTACTCCATAACAATTGATGGCTATTTTATTTCAGACCTCTCACCGCCGATAGTTATACCAATCTATCCCACTTACGGCGAAACATTGACATATTTTGCACCGGAGATAGCTTTCATGATTATCGATTCGGGTGCGGGACTTATGTTGACGGAAGACTGGTACGCGCTGGATTGGCTCGGTCTCGAACACGATGACCTCGATTGGGAACCCGATGGAATCGGATTCTGGGTAACATACACTCCGGATTCACTCCCGGATGGTGAACACAGGTTCGCTGTATATAATCTTTTCGATGCCGGTGAAGTTTGCGGTCCAAATGTTCTTAGTGAAGACTTTTGGAATTTCTACATTAACACTGCCGATATCGAGGAGATAAAACTACCGGAGAAGAACGGGCTTAAGGTCTCACCGAATCCATTTAATTTATCTGTTGCAATAGATTTAAAACTGCCCAATCCCGAATATGGTGAGCTTGTTATTGTGGATTGCACAGGACGCATTGTCGAGAGCATTTTCTCGGGAACTACAGCATGCATTTATAGAATCTGGCAGCCGGATAATCTCCCTTCGGGCAATTACAAAATAATATGGAATGGCAAAACGAGACTTATTCACGATATCTCATTTGTGAAATAGGGTATTTCCGAAAAATTGAGTTGATTTTTAGGGGGGGTTGTTTAAACATAAAACTTAAGTGTAATGCTTTTGAACTTGACAATAGTAAACAAAATCCTTTAATTCGTGGATTTAGTTTTAGTATAATAAAACCGATTTCTAAATTTACACTTGTGTAGCTTTGATTGGAGAAAAAATGGATTCACAAGAAACGAGCCAAAAATTCGAACGCCTCAAACTTCTTCTCGAACAATCAGGGATGTCCTATTTTGCCGACCCGGATAAAGGGGTATGTCTTATCCGTTTTCGAGAACTTAAGAACACGGATTTCAATACAATTTATGTGGCGCTTCAAGGAACGAACGATGACATAATTGTGGCTACACTCACACTGCTCGATGGCGAAAAAAGCTATCATTATCCTATTAAGGTTCTTGAGGAGTGTATGAGATTCAATAAGAAATACGGTCTTCTCAAGACGCAGTATGATGAGCGATATGGCGATATCGATATATCGTATGAAACATGGCTCGCCACATTACCGGAGAATCTTGCGGTCGGTATCAGACTTCTTGCAAGCCGCGGTGATGAACTCGCAGAAGATTTAAAGAAAATACTGAAAAGTAATAATAATAAAGCTACATGATTTCCCCCCTATCGAGCCATGAAATGGAAAAAGACACTATGGTTCGGTATCGCTTTCGTTATTATTCTTGCGATATTCTGGCAGTTTGAAATAAAGCGAAGAAATAGAAAAGCTTTTATTAACACTGAACAATCCCGCCTTTTATATGGTATCGACAGCATAAGCGATTTCAAAATCGACTCTCCTGGCAGCCCGGTCGAGCTTGCAAAAGATTCCACAGGTAAGTGGTTTGTTATCGAACCCTTTTATTATCCTGCTAATCAAAGCGAAGTCAATAGAGTAGCAAAAACAGCGTTAGACGCAAGATTCATCGCGGTAATTGCCGATAGCGCAAATCCCGTGAATTTTAGAATAACCCCCGACTATTGGGTGAAATTTTCTACTCAGGGAAAGGCTTTCTATCTCGGAGCAGAATCTCCCACATCCAGCGGATTATATGCAAAAATCGAAGACGACCCGAGGATACTCCTTGTGCCTGTCGATTTGCGCAAGGCAATCGACAAAAAGCCCGCAGATTTCAGCGATAACAAAATTTTTCCGGAAATCGACCGGTCCGAACTCGATTCAGTGGTTATAGAGCGTTGCTATCCACGGATTGTTCTTGTGCGAAAAGGATTCCAGTGGTGGCTGAAATCACCTGTCGATGCGGTAGCATCGAACGGTTATGTGAGAACTTATCTCGATGAAATATTTGAAACGAAAGCGCAAGGTTTTATTGCCGAAAACCATTCACAATCGATTCTTAAAGAACTTAAAGCGGAGAAGTTTGCGTGTATTTCAGCATACCTCACCGAAGGTAGTTCCCTAAAATTCACAATCTTTGCACAATCTCCCATAGATACTTTGAATCCGAAGCTTTTCGCATCGATATCGGGCAAAGAACCGCTTTTTAATATAAGCCCGGATATATGGTTTTTGCTTAATAGGACTGCCGACAATTTGCGTGAACGAACGATTTGCAAGGTCTATGATGTCGAAAGATTCGTCATTAAGGGTATTGCTGGATTTAAAATCGAGGGCATAAAGGATGAGAGAAAATGGAGGATTTTTATGAAAGACCCGACCGGTTTGCTGGATTCGACCGGAGGCGATTGGAAAAACATCGATAATTTTCTGATAAATTTCAGCAGTGCATTGGCTAAAGAGTTTATGTATGATGATGAATTCAAGCCATCGGGATGGCAATTTGAGTTCTATGGCAATGGCGAAAGCACGATAGTTCTGTTCGGGAAAGTTATCGAGGATTATGTGCAGCTCAAAATCGAAGGACGAGATGAATATTATCTTGTTCAAAAAGGAAAATTGCTCCAATGGTGTGAACCGGATATTGAAAAATTCAAATCATACCAAATGCTTCTGGGTTTTGAAGCTCATCCGGTAAAGAAAATGGAGATTACAATCTATGGTGATATCTATACATTTATCCGGAATAAATCAGGTTGGTTTGTTAAAAACAATGGCAAAACAATAGAAATTGCAGTGAATTTGGGAGTCAATGCAGTCAATAATATTGTACATCTCGAATATGGGGGCATTTCAACCGGGCAGATAAATTGGGATGAGCAAGAACGAGCAATGCGTGTCGATTTTGAATATTTCAATGAAAGCAAATTTTTTATCGAGATTCGACATTCGTTGGATGGCGGTTATTACGCCAAAGCCTCGGAAAGAGATGAGATATTTATAGTGCGACCGGATATGGTTAGCACAATTAAGAAAAAGCTGGGTGAAATACTCGATATAAAAGAATGAATTTTCAGCTTGCAAAATTTTCATGATTAACCATTTTAGATACAAATATTATCGATTAGATATGAATTCTTTTATACAAATATTTTTATTTATCGCTATTACGGTTGGCTCGATTGCGGCACAATCATTGGATTCTTCCGCTGAAACCGTTGAACCTGAAATCCGTGAAATTGCAGTATCCACAACGCTTTCTGAGGAGCGGGTGATGGTCGGAGATACATTTGAATATGCAATCACAGTGGTTTTGCCCGGCAATCCAGTATTCTGGCTTTTCGATTCACTTGTTACTCCGCAGACATCGGGACTTGAATTTGTAGGGACAGCTACAACAAATGAAGTTTCTATGCTCGATGGCGAGAAGACAGGAAAAGCGACGGTGAGTCTGAAATTCTCTCCCCTTTTCGATGGCGACTTGACAATGTCCGATGGGTATTTTCGACTTTTTAATATTATCGATGGCGACACATCCAATATCGATACAGTAATTGTTCGATACTTCGGTTTCGCAGTCGAAGGTATTCCGGCACGCAAACCTTCACCGGGTTTATTCCCGTTCTTTCTTTTCATCGGGGGATTATTATTTGCCGCCGGGCTTTTTTTCATCATTCGCTATCTTGTTCAAAAATCGCGGCAGGAACCTATGGAACCGTTAAGACCGCCGACGCCATCCGAGCAGGCTCTTGCAAGTCTATCACAAATCGCAACCGGCAGAATGAGCGTCGAGGAAATTGTGGATACTATTTCCAGAATCATACGGGACTACATCGTAAAAATCTTCAATATACCCGCAAGCGGTATGTCATCGGGCGAGATAATCGAGGCGTTTACGCAAGAAGACATTGGCGGTCACCGGTTGGTCGAACTTCGGGAAATTCTCAAATACTGCGATGATGTCCGTTTCGCTGAAAAATATCCCCAGCAATCGGAACTCGATGAAATCATTGAAATGACAAAAACATTCGTTGTCGGGTAATATCATTTCAAATTCTTCAGCTATCATTGAATTTATGTGGAGTGTGGATGAGGAACTCATAACCGTCGAATCTCAATTCAATGTGTTTGTGCTTTATTTTATAAGTTCTGTCAGATAATACTTGAGTTTTTCATTAAAAATGCACTTTTTAATTGAAAGGGATTATTATCATGGAGGATATAAATGAGAAAAAGTAGTTATATTTTATTTGTTCTATTTATTGCAGTTGCTTTTTTATTCGCACATCCCAAAAGTGCAACTTACGACCCCGACCCGCGACCAACCGTTGCGGATGGCATTTATGATGCTGTCGATTATTCGCTCTATATTCCGATTGAAGAGCCTTTCGAGAATCTCGAAGATGCCTCTGTTATTATTACTCTGACGAATACTGCCGCTTCCGAATCTCCTGTTCTACTCGATTTCGATGGTATGACCTGCGACATTGTCGGCATGACACATCCTATTCTCGATTATTACTATAATTGCGAGTTCGAGCAGGTCGGCGATACACTTCGGATTTTTATGCCTATCGAGCATCCAGCAGGCGATACTTTCTATCTCACAATCGACTATCACGGTACACCGAATGGTGGCTACTATGCCGGGAATAACAGATACGGCTATACCGTTATTTATTCACTATCCTGGCCCTCGAATGCTCGATGCTGGTTTCCATGTATCGACCATCCGAAAGATAAAGCGACAGCGACAATTACTGTTTTTGCGCAGACTAATCTTAAGGTTGCATCGAATGGAACCAGATTTTCCGCCGACACACTCGAGGGCAATGTTTCCCATGTCTGGCGGTCGGATAATCCTATTTGCTCATACAATATATGCTTTACAGCAGCGGAATACTTTTTTTGGACAGATTCCGCCGCGGATAGCACACTTATCTGGAATTACGCATATCCAGAGGATTCTGCAGCCGCACTTTACGATTGGGGCAGAACGCCAGAAATTCTCGATTCTTTCGAGATTTATTTTGGAAACTATCCACTCGAGAAATACGGCATGGCGACAACTCCTTTCGGTCTCGGAGGTATGGAGCATCAGTCGATGACATTTCTCGGCGATGGCTTGGTTACCGGTGGAAGGCATTACGAAGCTGTGGTGGCTCATGAGCTTTCGCACTCATGGTTCGGCAATTCGGTAGGTATTGCCGACTGGCGAGATTTCTGGCTCAACGAAGGCTTCGCAGTTTTCTCCGAATTCTTGTTCGCAGAAATCTTTTTCGGGGATGAATCTGCAGCGTCATATCGGCAGAGTGAACATAACAGCTATATTTCATCCGGCGAGGATTTCCCGATGTTCGACCCGGATGTGTATCTTTCCCGCACATGCTATAACCGCGCGGGAATGGTGATTGAAATGCTCAGAATGCTTATGGGTGATTCGACTTTTTTTACTGCTGTTCGCGGTTACACGGAACGGTTCAAATTCCGCATTGTTACAAATGATTCGCTCCGCATCTTGATGGAGGAGCATTACGGCGAATCGCTCGAATGGTTCTTCGACCAATGGGTTTTTGTGGCGGGTTATCCAAGATTCGAATACTACTATCGCTGCAACAATGAGGATTCTCTGTATCAAACACATCTTCACATAACCCAGAACAATTTTGCTTCATCAATCGAGACTTATGTTATGCCTCTGGAAATAATGCTCGAAACAGCGGATTGTGATATTTACGACACCGTGTGGGTCGATACAATATCCTATGATTACTATTGGGAAACGGAGGATTCCGTGCTTCGTGTTAAGCTCGACCCGAATTACCATTCGCTGCGGCAGGCGGTTGTGGTATCGGGTGTCGAGGAATTCGCAGAAACACCGAAAAGCTTGAGTTTGAATGTAGCGCCTAATCCATTTAATTCCGTGTGCCAGATAACAATAGATGTGGGAACGATATATGCATTGTCCGCAAGCCTTGAAATATTCAATACTCGAGGACAGCTTGTCGCTGAATTTGCAATTGACAATGAGCTGGAAAATGGTATTATATATTGGGATGCGTCATCTTTGCCGAGTGGGACATATATGATAAAAGCCCGGGATGAATTCTCGGAAATCACAAGGACTGTTACCCTTATTAAATAGGTAATCCCCGAATTCTGTCGTGGGAGCACGGTTTTAATCGTGAATAGTCCAACCGATTTATCGGTTCACTAACGAACGAGGTTCACGATGTCGCGCATGGAATAAATGAATCCGCGTAAATTGAAGGAGATACATATTTTCATGAAAAGAATGATGATAATCTTGCTTGCTTCGTTGTTTTTTACCGGTATATGCTCAGCGCAGACACAATTCCCTAATGCTGTCTGGGGAGCTGACTATTATTGGAGTTATTCTATCGTCCAGACTTTCGATAGCAGATACGCAATCGCAGGAAGAGCGGTAAACTTTGGTGGGGGCTATTACGATATGTTCTTTGTGAAATTGGGTATATTCGGCGCAACATACTGGGGAGAAGAAATTTTCCCAACCGTTACGGATGCCGGTCCCACAGTAACCGATATGTCGCTCACTGTTACCGATGTTTCTTCAACAGTAACGGATGTTTCAACCGCAGTAACCGATAATACACCGACAGTAACAGAGATTCATACATATTTGGACATCTGTCCGACTATCGATTCACTCTGGTTCCTTGAGGAAATTTTGCATGATGGGCAGAATCTTGTAACCATCTGCTTTAGAGCAAATGATGCCGATGGCGATTCATTTCTAGCCGAAATGTCTATTTTTGACGGTAGCGTTCCGGTTTCAATTCACACGATTTATGATACGATTACCGCCTACCCCGATACAAATCTTGGCTGGGTGCAAAGCGGCGAGCATTGCTTTATCTGGGATATGCGAGAAGATTATCCCGGTTTCGAGGGCTGCGATTTTGATATCGAGATTTCGATTCATAACGAAAGCACCGAAATCCTGACTGTAACGGATTCGTTTTATCTCCACGATGCCGAGGGTATTGCATGGGATGGCGAATATCTATGGGTCAGCAGTTCGAAGAATGTTACCGGCGATATGGACACTCTAGTTGTCTATAAAATAAACCCGATTACTCACGAGATACTCGACTCCTGTGTTTTCAATGGCACTGTTGCAGGACTTTTTGCCGATATGTGCTGGCACAACGACACAATTTACATGATGAGAGCATCTTTCCCGAATGCTCGCATGTTCATTCTCGACCCTTCAACCTGCGCATTTGTCGATTCAGCCGGACCATACTGGGCAACAAGATGGGGGCAGGGAATCACATTTCATAATGGCTATTTCTGGCTAAATGATAGCCGTGGATTGATTTATCGAGTAGATTCGTCGCCACCATACGCAGGCTCTCAGGTTATGAATCTCGATAGCCTTTTCAGAGAAACCCATGGTGGAGATTCGCTTTTCTATGGCGCTATTTCAGCCGATGCCATCGAGTTTGCTCTCGGATATATGTGGATTCTCAGAAATCCGGGTGGTGGAATAAGTCACATTCTTTTTCAGTTTGATACTCTCGGCAATGTTATCGACAGCTTTTTGCTACCATCGGCGGGAACACACGGTCCCGAGGGACTTACTTTCGATGGCAGTTGTTTTTGGTATACGGACCACAGCGGCGATTATGTATATCGCGTCTGCCTTTGGGGATGCGATGACACGCTTGTTGTGCCGGGGTGCCTCGATTCTCACGACCCCGAAGTTGCACTCGATATTAGCTATTGCGGCGATACACTCTATGTCGGCGATACTGCATCAGTAAGTTTCGATATCGTGGATTCATTTTTCACGATGTTCTCGACTCCATGCTCGCTGTGGATAGCCTGTGAGGGAGATACAGTATTCATAGGTGAATTCTCGGACAATCCATTCGATTGGACTGTTCCGGATTTGCCATGCGATACGGCAAGATTGATATTCTCCACATTCGACAGTTTCGGCAATTACGGAGCGGATACATCGTGCGCTTTTACGATTGTCCTGTGTGCACCGGCGAATGCCTATACGGTTTGCCCGACAGCTATTGCATTTAATTCATGTATCGACCCGCTTGCATATTTCTTTATCGAGGATACTACAGGCATATCGATAGACACTTTCAGGGCGCACCTCACATACTCGATTTACCAATTTGGAATACTAGTCGATGAAATACACATAGATTCTCCCCATGCAAGCATAGATTGGAGCGGTTCGGGAAATCAATACTGGTTAACATGTTCACCTATGGTTTCCGATGGTGATTCCGTCATAGTTACAATCGACTCGCTTTACAATATCGCAGGATGTAAAATTATTCCGTAAAATAATTATTACATTAGTATTGTTTCATTTAGAATTTTGGGAGTTTCGCTTCACGGGGTCTCGCGGGAATGACATAGTGTAACAAAACAAATTAGAAGATTCCCAAATATCATAAGGAAAAACATAAAATCCAATGATGTTTGTGAAATATCCAGGCTAATGTTTTGTTTGCAACGATTGCGATTTCGATGCATATAATTTCCGCTTGCATTCCAGCCAAAAAGATGCTATCATTATTCACAAAATAAAACAGGAGGTTTATTATGGCATTGAATAAAGGCATTCCCACAACACCGGCGGAGCATCAGGAGCTTCTGAGATTGTGCAAAAAGAAGAACGATTCGCCGGATACGCCCCCGGAATATAA
>Ga0272442_10008820_pt1 | contig 12708 bp, 10 predicted proteins | sample SSMForm2O_FD_200262 | JGI IMG/M metagenome (GOLD analysis project Ga0272442, IMG submission 200262) | Marine sediment archaeal communities from Little Sippewissett salt marsh, Falmouth, MA, United States - SSM-Form-2O | ecosystem: Environmental > Aquatic > Marine > Wetlands > Sediment ... | reverse complement strand
ACATTGATCCTATGAAACGATTGGATGCGCGCTCCTGGGCATTTGCCGTCGTGGCGATTCTCGCGACCGCCGTGTTCGTCCGCCTCGGCGCCTGGCAGCTCGAACGGCTGGTCGAGCGCCGTGCCCACAACGATGAGCGGACCGCCCTGGCCTCCTCCCCGCCCGTCGAGTTGCCCGGGACCTCCACCGCCCTCTCCTCCGACTCCCTGCTGTGGCGTCGGGTGAGGCTCACAGGCACGTGGGACTACGACAACGAGATCGTCATCCGGGGTCGCGCGGCACTCGGGTCTCCAGGGGTTCACCTGGTCACGCCACTCCGACTCGAGGGGAGTCCGGCCGTGCTGGTGCTTCGGGGCTGGCTTCCCGCGGCGGACGGACTGAGCGCCGACTTCCAGTCCGCTCGGCCGGCGCCGGACGACCCGCAACGAGACGGCACGGTGGTGGTCACAGGACGCGTCTTCCCCGGTGAATCCTCGTCCGCGATCCCTCCGCGCTTCACCCGTTTCGAGGTCGGCGTGCACCTCGTTCTGGGCAGCCTCGATCTCGAGGCCGCTCAGCGCGACCTCGATGAGCCAATCCTGGACGCGTGGGTGCTGCCCGACTCGTCGACGTACCCGGAGGGCGACGGCGTTCCGCGGCTCGTCGAAGCCGCTCCGCCCTCCGATGGCCCTCACTTGATGTACGCGATTCAGTGGTTCGGTTTCGCCGCGATCACGCTCGCGGGGGCGACCTTGTTCCTCATCGGCAGGCAGGACGACCGCCCGGAAGGAGATCACGCATGAGCTACCGCAAGTTCGTCGATCGATCCGGAAACGCCTGGCGTGTGCGAGATCGCAGCCGCTGGGAATGGCACTTCGAACCCGAGGGCGGCAACCCAGGTCCGGCGAAGGTGGCGCGAGCGCCGGGGCACCAGGACGACCCGTTCGAGCTCAGTAACGAAGAGCTTCAGCGACTGCTCGACTCGGCTCCCGGAGCTTCTCGGCCCAGGGCACCCAATCCGTTCAAGGACTGAGACCTGCACAGGTTGGGCTCACGTCCACTTGCCACATAATCCCAATGGGTGACATATTGTCACCGATGCTGTGACTTTGGGACGTGTTGGCGCAGGCGGCTGGCCGCGTACCTCGCCTGGCGTACCCCTGTGAAGCCGCTTCGAAGTGCTAAACTCTGCGCCTCTCGCTGCCACAGGTATCGACGGCGCTCCAGTGGGCAATCGTGGCACACTTCCGGCAAGGGTGAAGCGGGACGCCGTTCAGTGGTTCTTGGCGGGCTGAGCCGCCCGCGTCTGGGCCCGCCGACCGGGTGATCCCCCTGAACCCGGTCGCGCGGCGCCCTTTTCGGTAGTTCATCTGCGTTCGCCAGGCCCAGGCGGGCTGAAGACGGAGTAGACATGCCTGAGGAATATACGAAGGCCGATGTGGCCCCCCGCGTGCTCGTGGTGGAGGACGAGGAGAACGTACGCGATCTCCTTCTGACGGTTCTCGCGGAGAACGGATACCGCGTGGATGCCGTCCGGTCGGGCGAGGAAGGACTGCGTCAGCTGGACCAGCAGTTGTACGACCTGGTACTGCTCGACCTGAACCTGCCCGGAATGCACGGACTGAACGTGCTCGGTGCGGGTCCCGCCCTGCAGACAGACGCTCAGTTCATCGTGATGACGGCCTTCGGTTCGATCGACAGCGCCGTCGAGGCGATGAAGCTGGGAGCCGTGGACTTCATCAAGAAGCCGTTCCGCACGGAGGAGCTGCTTCACATCCTGTCGCGCGCCCGCGAGGAGCTCGAGCTGAAGCGCGAAGTCGCGCAGCTCAGGAGCCAGACGAACGCGGGGGTACGGGCCCACCTGGTCGGAAAGTCGCAGGCCATGCAGAGGCTGTATGGCATGATCGAGCGCGTGGCTCCGACGCGGGCCAACGTGCTGATCACGGGCGACACGGGAACGGGTAAGGAGCTGGCCGCGCGGGCGGTACACGAACTGTCGGGGCGCAGCCGCCGACCGTTCGTGGCGATCAACTGCTCCGCTCTCCCCGAGACACTGCTCGAGTCGGAGCTGTTCGGACACATGAAGGGCTCTTTCACCGGCGCCGTGCAGAGCAAGCGCGGGCTGTTCGAGGAAGCGCAGGGCGGAACCATCTTCCTGGACGAAATCAGCACGGTGTCCGAAGGGGTGCAGGTGAAGCTCCTTCGAGTTCTGCAGGATCGGAAGGTCACCCGCGTGGGAGGCCGTGAGCCGATCACCGTGGACTTCCGGCTGATCGCGGCTACGAACCGTGAACTCGGTGATCTGGTGGAAAAGGGCGAATTTCGCGAAGACCTGTTCTACAGGCTCAACGTGTTCCCCATCCGCGTGCCCTCGCTGCGCGAACGACGTGACGACATTCCGGTGCTCGCCCAGCACTTCCGACAGCGCTTCGCGGACGAGAACGGCCTCGAGCCGCCGGATATCCCGCCCAAGACCATGACCCGGCTAATGGCGTACGATTGGCCCGGCAACGTCCGTGAACTCGAGAACTTCATCGAGCGGGCGGTCATCATGCATGCCGGTGCGCGGGCCATTCCGTTCGAGCCTCCGGGGCAGCGCCCGGACCCGGAGAGGAATCTCCTCTCGAGGGCCCGCGAGGAGAAGTGGGACCTCGAGAGGCTGGAGAGGGAGTACATCCTGGATATGCTCGAGCAGACCCAGTGGCACCAGAGCTCAGCGGCTGAAGCCCTGGGCATCAGCCGGCGGACTCTGTACCGGAAGCTGAAACGCTATCGGGAGCAGGGGATACTGCCTGAGCCCCACCACGTGGCCCTGCGCCTCTGATCGGCGGATCGAGCACCGGAAGTCGTGATCCAAGTGGCTGGATGTGCAGAGGGGCGCCTTTCGGGCGCCCCTTCCTTCTTTCCCCTGGTCCACGCCCTCGACGCCAGCCTCTAGCCGATCCAGCCGCTTCTCTGCTCCGGCTCCCTGCCGTGGGGCATCCACAGCGTGAAGGTGGCCCCTTCCCCGGGCGTGGATTCCAGTGTCAGGTCGCCTCCCATGTACTCCGCCAGTCGGCGCGACAGGGTGAGGCCGATGCCGACCCCTCCTCGTTTCCTCCTCCCGGAACCGCCCTTTTCGTACTCGCCGAAGATCCTCTCCTGGTCTGCCTCGGGAACTCCGGGACCCTGGTCCGACACACTGATCGCCAGCCAGCGCTCCGCCTGGCCGGCCCCTCCGGGCCCTTCGCGGCTGAGGTCAGCCGCGATACGCACGTCCGTCCCCTCGGGCGAGTACTTGATCGCGTTGCTCAGCAGGTTCGTCATGATCTGCAGCACCCGATCTGGATCGGCCACCATGCGAAGATTGTTGCGATTCCGCTTCAGGCGCAGGCGCATCTTCTTCTGCTCGGCCTGCGGGTGGATGCCGTCCATCGTGGCCTGCAGCAGGTCGTTGACCACGATCATGCGGGGCCAGGTCTCGAGCCGGCCCTGAGACAGGCTCTCCAGGTCGAGCACGTCCTGCACCAGCCGCATGGCATGCTCACTGCCCCGACGAATCTTCTCCGGTATGTCGCGGGCCTCGCCCGTCGTCTCCAGGAGAAGCCTCTCGGACCACATCAACACGCCGCTGCAGGCGTTGCGAAGGTCGTGGTTCACGAAAGCGTAGAACCGATCGCGCTGTTGCTGAGTCTGTCTCAGTTCATCGAGGAGGCGCTGCAGGGTCTTGAACTGGCGAGCGTTCTCAATCGAGACCGCCGCCTGGGCAGCCAACATGCTGACGATTGTCTCGTCGCGCTCCGTGAACGCTGCATCTTGCTCCTTGTTGGTCAGATACAGGTTCCCGTAGGCGCGATCGCCGATCCGGATCGGCACGCCGAGAAACGACGTCATCCCCGGGTGCGTCCCCGGCATTCCGGCGGATCTCGGATCGGAGGACATGTCGTGAACTCGGATCGGGACCTTCGAGTGCGTGACCGCTCCGAGAAGCCCCAGTCCCTTCGGAGGACCGCCCATGCGTTCTCTCTGGCTGGCGTCGAGGCCACTCGTAATGAACAGCTCGAGCTCGTCGCCCTCGGGAGTCAGGACTCCCAGTGCCCCGTACGCGGCGTCCGTGAGATCCCTGGCCCGATCGGCCACGGTCTGCAGGACCGCATCCAACTCGAGGTCCGACGCAACGGCCACTTCCGCCGCGTGTAGATCCTGCAGGATCGTGATGTGGTCTTCGCTCTCCGCCCGCAGATTATCGGACCGCCTCGCCCGGGCCGTTTCGGCTTCCAGGAGCCGGGCGTTCTCGATGGCGAGTCCTGCGAGGTGGCCGAAGGCGTACAGCGAATCCGCGTCATCCTGCACGAACCCGGGTGGGTCCGCCCGGCCGACAACGACCAGGCTGCCGAGCGCCCCGGATCTCTGGCGCAGAGGTACGGCCAGGACCGTTCGGGGATCAGCGGGATCGAGCGCCAGAGCTTCGTAGAACGGATGATCGGACATGTCGTTGTCTATGACCGCCCGATCTTCCTCGATCGCCCGCTGGGTGAGGGTGCCCCCGACGGGGAAGCGCGCTCCCGTGATTTCCTCGAGCGAACCGCTGGCTCCCGCCACCAGGAACTCCCGGGAATCCGCCTCGAGGAAGGTGACGGCCACCCCGGTGCCCTCGAACAGGTGCTGCGTGCGCTCCGTCACGACGGACAGGATGCCCTGGAGATCCCGGGTCTCCAGGATCGCGCTGCCCGTCTCGCAAAGACCGCTGAGACGGGACGCCATGTCGCCGGACTTCGTGCTACCCTTGCTACCCAATTCAGCTCGTGGGCTGGGGGGAACGATCGGGCGTGTGCACGCCCGTGCGGCCTGTGCTGAACCCACACGCGGGCCGGTGTGCCTGCCCGCGCGTGAGACAATATTTCACATGGGGATAGGGGCCGCCAGAGTCCGGTGGGACAAGATGGCGGCCCGGGACGTCAGGAGAGCGAGCGCGGCCGACCCAGGATCTCGGCGTACACGATGGCGCGAGCGGCGAGCGGCAGTGATTCGAGCCTGGCCAGCCCCGACGGAGGGGCGGTCCTGGCGGTCCTTCCGGCTTTCGCGTCCGCGGCGGCCTCCAGAGCAGCCGTCTCCCGGTGAGCCTCCTCGACCTTGTGCGCGGCGTCACGTTTGATGGCGGCATCCGACGGACGCCGGTCAGCGACGGGCCGCGGCGCCTCCCGATCGGGAGGCGTCGACGCCGGCGCAGGGGTTGCTCCGGAGGCCTGCGCAGGATCGAGCATTCGCGCGATGTCGGCAAACGCCTCCCTGCGCTGTCGGGCAGCCGCCCGCAGGCTGGTGGTCGCGGGGCGACCCACCCGGGTCCTCGAGGTCGCGGGCACGGACCCGGCGCCCGCCGCGCGTCCGGGATCACTCTTCCCAGACGCCAACCCCTGCTTCGCCTCCCAGCGCTGCAGCGCCTCCATCGCCCGCTGCTGCGACTCCAGCGTCTTCTGGCGGGCCGTGCTGGAGATGTCGATCGGCCCACCCAGGGGCTCACTGTCGTACGGGTCCTGCCCGGGCACTCGCCGCTGCGTCCCCGCAACGCCCTTGAATATCCAGAAGACGATGACCGCGATGATCACGAAGACCTGTTCCATGTCAGATCTCCCCGTCGTCTCCCGTCCCCGCAATGGAGTCCCGCATGCGCGTATCCGACTCCACGTTCCGGAACTTCATGTAGTCCATCACGCCCAGCTTTCCGGCGCGAAACGCTTCGGCCATGGCAAGGGGTATTTCGGCCTCGGCCTTGACCACCTCCGCGCGCATCTCTTCGACGCGGGCGCGGTTCTCCTGCTCGTGCGCCACCGCCAGGGCCCGCCGCTCCTCGGCCTTGGCCTGGGCGATCTGCTTGTCCGCTTCGGCCTGGTCGATCTGCAGCTCGGCGCCGATGTTCTTCCCGACGTCCACGTCGGCGATGTCGATCGACAGGATCTCGAACGCGGTTCCGCTGTCCAGCCCCTTCGCCAAAACGGTCTTGGAAATCGCGTCCGGATTCTCCAGCACCGCTTTGTGCGAGTCGGCCGAGCCGATGGTGCTGACGATACCCTCACCAACCCTGGCCAGGATCGTCTCTTCGCCGGCCCCACCCACGAGGCGGTTGATGTTCGCCCTGATGGTGACGCGGGCAACCGCGATCAACTGAATCCCGTCCTTGGCCATGGCGGCGACCCGCGGCGTCTGGATGACCTTCGGGTTCACCGACACCTGGACGGCCTCGAGCACGTCACGGCCGGCCAGGTCGATCGCCGCGGCCTGTTCGAACCCCAGCGCGATATTCGCCTTGTCGGCCGAGATCAGCGCGTTACCTACCCGCGCCACGTCGCCGCCGGCCAGGTAGTGCGCCTCGAGCTCGTTCACGTCCAGCGTGATGCCCGCCTTGGTGGCGGCGATGAGGGGCCGGATGATCCCAGCCGGATTCACCTTCCGCAGGCGCATCCCGATCAGGCTGCCGATGCCTACCCGGACGCCGCTCGCGAACGCCTCGATCCACAGGCGAACGGGCACGGCCCACGTGATTACCATTAGCAGGAAGAATCCGAGGAATACGGCGAGGATCGCCCCCACGGCTGTGGTCTCATTCATGGCTTCAACTCCCGTTATGCATGGCCCGTCGAGTCATGGAACCGGGCCAGTGTCAGTAGTCTGTCTCTTCCGTACCTACACCCCAGTGCCGCGATTCATCGCAGCGCCCGGCTGTTTCCTCAGGCGGGCTTGCCCTCCTGCGGCGGGTCAACTCCTTCGTCGGCAGGCTCCGCCTTCCGAACCACGTGCCGGTAGCTCTCGGCCCGCAGCACCACGACGGTATCCCCCTTCTCCACCCAGGGCCCTTCGGTCACGACGTCGATGCGCTCGCCGTCGATCGAGACGGTCCCCGATGGCCGCAGATCCGTCAGGGCCTCGCCGATCCGGCCTTCAAGGTCACCTCGGTCCGGAGCCGATAGATATCCGGCCTCCTGCGTTGTGGCCCGGTCCAGCAGCACGCCCGACATCGCGCGGCTGAAGGGAAGGTGCCGGAGGACGGCATAAGCCAATGCGCCGACCACCAGAATCGACACCGCGATGATCCCTAGTGCGCTGATCACTTCTGACACGGTCGGATAACTCCCTAGCATGCTCAACATGAGGGCGGTCATTACGGTCACACCGCCGGCGAGTCCGGCCACTCCAAAGCCGGGGATCACAAAAACTTCGAGCGCGATGAGGCCTGCGCCTGCCGTGAGCAGAATTGCCTCTTCCATGCCCGCCAGGTTCACAATGAAGCGCGCGCCGAAGAACGCGGTCAGGCAAAGAAGTCCCACCGCACCAGCCAGCCCGAACGTTGGGGTTCGTATCTCTATGATCAGCCCCATGAAGCCCAGGCTCAGCAGCAGGGGCGCCAGCATCGGGTTGGTCAGCAGTCGCACGATGCGTTCAGCCCAGTTGGGGCTCATTTCCTGCACCGGAACGCCCTCGAGACCCACGGAGGCGACCAGGGCGGGCCAATCGTCCACGACACCGGTCGCCACCCCCAGGTCGACGGCTTCCGATGTAGTCAAAGTCAGCAGCCGACCTGCCTCCGAGATACCCTCCACGGCCACATTCTCATCGACCATGGCCTCGGCGATCGAGGGATCGAACCCTCGCTCCTCGGCCAGGGCCCTGAACTCCGACCGCATCGCGCTCACCATCTTCTCGGATGCACGCTTGCCTTCGCCCACTACCGGCGTAGCGGCTCCGATGGTGGATCCGGGCCGCATGTACAGGCGGTCGGCCGAGAGGGCGATCATCGCTCCGGCGGAAAGGGCGCGGCGATTCACATAGGCGTGGACCGGCACGCGAGCGTCGCGGACGGCATCGATGATCTCCCACGCCGCATCGATGCGTCCGCCCGGGGTGTCGATGTCGAGGATTACGGCTGACGCCCCCGCCGCGGCCGCCTCGTCGAGCGACCGGGACACGAAGGGGGCAAGGCCCATCTCCACCGTACCCGTGACCGGAACCCGGTACACGGCTCCACCCTCCTGTCCCCTGAGAACGGGGACGGTCGCGGCGAGCACCGCAGCGAGGGCCGCGAGTCGGATGGGCACGCGCAAACCCTTGTGGCTGTTCATGCGATGGAAACTAGCGTCAGGACCGGTGCTTACCAAGACGTTGCCCTCGCGTGGACGGCCAGCGAGGTCGCTCCGATTGTGGCTGCGCCACCTTTCTCGCTAGTTTGGGAGGTTGCAAGGCTCACGGCATCCACTGAACGGAGAGACGCTCGATATGGCGGACAAACTGATCCAGTATGAGGTGGTCGATGGCGTAGGGGTCATTACGATGGTCGACCCGCCCGCGAACACGTATACACACGAGATGATGCGGGAGATGGACGAGGCGATCGTCGCCGCCCGGTTCGACGAATCGGTACACGTGATCGTGCTCAGGGGCGCGGGAGACAAGTTCTTCAGCGCGGGCGCGAACATCAGCATGCTTCAGACCTCGGACCCGTACTTCAAGTACTACTTCTGCCTGCACGCCAACGAGACTCTGAACCGACTCGAGCAGACCCCGAAGCTGGTGATCGGAGCCCTCAACGGGCACACGGTCGGCGGAGGCCTCGAGATCGCCATGGCCTGCGACATCCGGATCGCGAAGTCGGGCGGAGGGAAGATCGGCCTGCCCGAGGTGAACCTCGGCGTCCTGCCGGGCACCGGGGGAACGCAGCGGATGGGTCGCCTGCTGGGCAAGTCCAGGGCTATCGAACTGATGGTCGAAGGCGGAACGTTCGGGTTCGAGGAGGCGCTGCAGATGGGCCTCATCAACAAGATCTATGAGGCCGAGGACTTCTTCGAGGCCGTAATGGACTACGCCCGCGGGTTCGTGCCGCCCAACAAGGCCTCCCGGGCCGTAGGGCGGATCAAGCGGGCGGTATGCAGCGGTGTCGAAGTTCCGTTCTCCGAGGGCCTGGCGATCGAGCGCGAGCTTCAGCAGCTGCTGTTCCAGGGCTCGGATGCCCGCGAAGGACTCAACGCCTACATCGAGAAGCGGTCGCCCGAGTTCACGGGTACCTGATCGGACCCGCACTGCCCGGCCCGGTGCGAGTTCACCGGGTCGGGAAGCGGCTCGCCATCCGTTAACGGCTGAATCCCCCCGAAAGGAAGTCATGGAGCTGCGGACCAGACTGTTGATCGGTGGAGAGTGGTTGGACGGTACCAGCCGCTTCCCCACCGTGAATCCGGCCACCGAGGAAGTGATCGCCGAGGTGGAAGAAGCCGGCGCCGCGGAAGTCGATGCCGCCGTTCGATCGGCGCGGGAGGCTTTCGAAGACCCGGCGTGGAGGGACCTCGATCCGCATCGGCGCGCCTCGCTGCTCTGGCGGCTGGCCGACCTGGTGGAGGAGAACCTCGAGTTCATCGCCGAGCTGGAAACCCGGGACAACGGCAAGCCCGCGTTCGAGTCAGCCCGGGTCGACCTGCCTTTCGTGGTGTCCAATTTCCGCTACTTCGCGGGCTGGGCTGACAAGCTGGCGGGAGACGTGATCCCGGTTTCGGGCCCGTTCCTCAACTACACGCTTCGTGAGCCGCTGGGCGTGATCGGCGCGATCATTCCCTGGAACTTCCCGCTCAACATCGCGTCGTGGAAGCTGGCCCCGGCCCTGGCGTGCGGAAACGCCGTGATCCTGAAACCGGCCGAGGAAACGCCTCTTACGGCGCTCCTTCTCGGAGAACTGGCCCTCGAGGCCGGTTTCCCCCCGGGAATCGTGAACGTGATCCCGGGTCGGGGTCCGGTGACCGGGCAGGCCATGGTCGAACACCCGGGAATCGACAAGATCGCGTTCACCGGATCGACGGAAACCGGGCGCATCGTGATGAGGACGGCGGCGGAGAGCCTGAAGAAGGTATCCCTCGAACTGGGCGGGAAGTCGCCAAACGTGGTGTTTGCCGACGCCGACCTGGGAGCCGCGGTCCGTGGGGCGATCACCGGGATCTTCTACGGAAAGGGCGAGGTGTGCGCGGCAGGGTCGCGCCTGTTCGTGGAGGCGTCGATCAAGGACGAGTTCATGGAGCAGCTCACCTCGAAGGCTGCCGGAATGACGGTCGGCGACCCGAACCATCCGAAGACCCGTCTGGGGGCCATCGTCTCGAAGGGACAGCACGAGCGCGTGTTGTCGTACATCGAGGCCGGCATCGCGGAAGGCGCCACGCTGCGCACCGGGGGACAGGCCGCCACGGTGGACGGCCGGGGCTATTTCGTCGAGGCCACGGTATTCGACGACGTGAAACCGGACATGAAGATCGCTCGCGAGGAGATCTTCGGACCGGTGCTGGCCACCCTGGCGTTCGACGACATGGACGACGCGGTGGCGCAGGCGAACCAGACGATCTACGGCCTCGCCGCCGGCGTCTGGACCCGCGATGTGGGCAAGGCGCATCGCTTCGCGCGTGCCGTCCGGGCGGGCACCGTGTGGGTCAACACCTACAACCGCTATGATCCGGGCTCGCCGTTCGGTGGCTTCAAGCAGTCCGGCTTCGGCCGCGACCTCGGAGAGCGCGCCCTGGAGGAGTACACCCAGACGAAGAGCGTCTGGGTGGCGCTCGACTGACCGGACTGAGCAACGGGAACGCGATGAGCAGCCGACAGTCTGATCCCAGAGATGCGCTGATCTGCGGAGCGGTGCGCACACCGGTCGGGCGCCACGGGGGCGCGCTGGCCGGAGTTCGCCCGGACGACCTGCTTTCCCTCGCCATCTCCGAACTCGTTCGGCGGACCGGCGTTCCGCCGGATCGCATCGAGGACGTCGTGATGGGCTGCACCAACCAGGCGGGAGAAGACAACCGCAACGTGGCCCGCATGGCTTCCCTTCTCGCGGGTCTGCCCGTGGACGTGGCCGGACAGACGGTGAACCGGCTGTGCGGCTCCGGGCTGCAGTCGGTAGTCACCGCCGGGCACGCGATCCGCTGCGGAGAGGGCGACGTGTTCATCGCGGGTGGCGTGGAGAGCATGTCCCGCGCCCCGTGGGTCACCCTGAAGCCGGAGTCCAGATTCCCGCGTTCGGCGCCCGTCTCCGCGGACACCACCGTCGGATGGCGCTTCACCAATCCCCGCATGCCCGCGGAATGGACCATCTCCCTCGGCGAGACGGCGGAAGTCGTGGCCGACCGGCACGGGATCACGCGCGAGGAGCAGGACGCCTTCTCGGCGGAGAGCCAGAAACGAGCCGCCGACGCCATATCCCATGGCCGTTTCGACGCTGAAATCGTCCCCGTCGAGGTGCCGCAGCGCCGGGGCGATCCCGTGGTCGTCACTCGAGACGAGCACCCCCGCCCTGAAGTGACGGCGGAGGGACTCGCACGTCTGCGGCCGGCATTCCGGGACGGCGGCACGGTCACCGCCGGCAGTTCGTCGGGCATCAACGACGGAGCGGCGGCAATCCTGGTGGCCAGCCGCGAGGCGGCGCTCGACCTCGGTCTACGTCCAATGGCCCGCCTCGGAGCGGCAGCCGTGGCCGGCGTCGACCCTTCCTGCATGGGACTCGGACCCGTGCCCGCCGTGAGAAAGGCACTCGCCCGCGCAGGTCTCGGAATCGAGGACGTCGACCTGGTCGAACTCAACGAGGCCTTCGCCGCGCAGGCCATCGCCTGCATCCGGGAACTCGACCTGGACCCTGAGCGCGTCAACGTGAACGGGGGCGCCATCGCCCTGGGCCATCCACTGGGGTGCACGGGCGCCCGTCTGCTGACCTCGCTGGCACACGAAATGGGGCGCCGCGAAGCCGCAACGGGACTGGTGGCGATGTGCATCGGCGTCGGCCAGGGGATCGCCGCATTACTTCACAAAGAAGTTGATGTTCGATGACTGACTCGCATGTTTTGCTTGATTTTACCGATTCCGTAGGAACGCTGACGCTGAACCGCCCGGACAAGCTGAACGCGTTCTTCGGCAGCATGCGCGACGAGATCGGTGAGGCTCTCGAGGAGATGGCCGGCAGGGAGGACGTCCGGGTCGTGGTCATCACGGGACGGGGCCGGGCGTTCTGCGCCGGGGCCGACGTGGGTTACATGGCCGATCTCCTGGAGAGGGGCGCGTACGACGAAGCGAACCTCCTCGTCACGGCCGGCCGAAGGGTGATCCGATCGATCATCGAGATGCCCAAACCGGTCATCGCGGCCCTCAACGGCGCCGCGGCCGGCGGCGGTGCCAACATGGCCCTGGCCTGCGACCTGCGAATCGCCTCCGATCGGGCGGCCATCGGCCAGACCTTCAATCGCATCGGCCTGGCTCCCGATTGGGGCGGCACCTGGCTGGTGCCTCGCCTGGTGGGGCGGGCGAGAGCCGCCGAACTGTTCTTCCTGGCCGACATGGTGGATGCCGAGGAAGCCGAGCGCATCGGACTCGTGAACCGGGTCGTGCCGCATGCAGACCTTGAAGACGCGGTCCGCGAGGTGGCGCAGCGCCTCGCCGCGAAGCCGGCTCTCGCGCTGGCGTTGGCCAAGGAGGCTTTGCGTCGTTCCCTGTCCGCCGATCTGGACGAGATGCTGGACTTCGAGGTACGGGCCCAGAACGAAGCGTTCCGATCGCGGGACGCTCTCGAAGGCACCCGGGCCTTCATGGAGAAGCGTGCGCCACGTTTCGGCGGTGATTCGGAGAGTGAGAAGCGATGACGAGCACGAATCCGGTACGGCGCGCTACGCTGGACGACCTGGACGAGATCCTGTCGCTGTGGGTCCACTACATACGGGTCCACCGGGCCAATCCGGCGTATCG
>Ga0272442_10008817_pt1 | contig 12709 bp, 24 predicted proteins | sample SSMForm2O_FD_200262 | JGI IMG/M metagenome (GOLD analysis project Ga0272442, IMG submission 200262) | Marine sediment archaeal communities from Little Sippewissett salt marsh, Falmouth, MA, United States - SSM-Form-2O | ecosystem: Environmental > Aquatic > Marine > Wetlands > Sediment ... | reverse complement strand
GAGTTTACTGTCTCTAGTATTATAATATCATATAGTACTCCTTATCCACAAGTAGAGGATTTATGAGGTGTGGTGTTGTCTTGTCTTTAAACAACATGAAAAAATTTATTCAAAATAGACGTGATGAAATACAGCGTGGTAGAGAGGAGTTTGCTCTTGATAAAGTAAAACGTCAGAAAAGACGATTGAAGAAACTAGGGAGTATGCCTGATTCTACTGGTAAAACAGTTCGTATGGGTCTTATGAATAAGCAGCATCCTATGGAGCTTATGCGTACTGAATGGGAACGAAGGAAGCAACTTCGGGAGGAACGATATGGACGAGAGTGAACAGCGGAAGCTCTGTGCTTTGATGATTATATTGCTACCGTTGTTGTTTGTGTTTGCGTTTCGTAATAGTTGCTTTAACACGTTAGATCTCTTATTTCTTATCGCTGTGTGTTTCATGGGTATTATGATGCCTTTGTTCTGGTTTATGTCTATGAACATTAAAAAGATAAAGGAGTTGTAAAAGAGTATGGTTGATCCACTTACACAAAGGATAAGAAGCTTTGGAGTATCAGTACCAAAGAAACCAAAGACAAAGATTAGCATTCCTGCTCCTGTGGTTCAAGGAGTGCGAGGTACTAGTAGTAAAAAACCAAAAAAGAAAGGAGTAGCACCACCTGTTGAAACACAGGAAGTAACAGAAGAAGAATTTGTTGGACCTGTATATCAGGAACGCCCACGTGTTGGATTAGGTGCTCCATCACAGGTTGAACAAATGGGCAAGGTTGTTCGTTTGGCAGAGGAAAAACAGAAAGCTCCAACGTATACAAGTATAAGCAATCAGCTTACACGTGCTCAATATAATGCAAAACGATATCTTAATTTCTATAATCAACGTAGGAATGTTCCTGGTCTTGCTCGTTTTGAATATGGTCCTGACCCTGATGTACATGAACAGATTAGTGCTGCTCGTGTTGTTCGTGATGTTCCCAAGGAGAAAAAAAAGTTAAAGGAGTTAGGTGACCAGGGATATAAGATTAAACGTACAAGAACTGGTGATATTCAGTTTTATAAGACAAAGCAACAACTTGCACGGGAACGATATGATTATTTTGTTAAGCAAAGAGAACAGGGTATCGCAGGGAAAGTAAAAGCTGCTTCTGCTGCTACTATCTGGGGTGCGTTTAACCCTGATTTCTGGTATGAGTCTATTACGAAGGGTCCTCGTGGTGGTCAGCAGGTTGTCGCTGATGCTATGTTTCGTGTTGATCCACTTGTACAAAGTGGTGATTGGCTAGGGTATGGAAAAGAAATAGTATTATCTCCTGGTGTTACTAATGTTATATTGCCATTGGCTACAGGGTATACTCTTGGTGCTGGTATTGGTGCATTGAAGACTGCTGCTCCTGTTATTGGTAAAACTGCTGAAATAGCTCTTGTTGGCTATGGCGGGTATGAGACAAGTAAAAAAGTGTTGTCAAGTAAGAATCTCGGTAAGGATCTTTTTCGCATTGGTTTCACGTTGCCTAGTGCTATAGGTGGATATGGTGCTGGTATGAAAGCAGGAGCAACTGCTACAAGTAGTTTTATGACAAGTCGTGGTATCAGCCCGATGACATATGGTAGTACGTTTTATACTCGTATTAACCCCGTGAATGTGTTACGTAATCAATGGGTGAAATGGGGTGCGAAGAAAGTTAAACCAGAAGACGTGTTTGACCCAAATGTATTAAGCAGTAAGACAGTGTTTGCACAAAGTCCTAGTGCTCGTACAAGTCTTCAGATGTTTCGTGGTATGCGTGACCCAGCAACGGGTGAGTATCTTACTGTTCATGCTGCCCCATCACGTTTTAGTCGTGTTGGCACTATTGGAAAAGGTAGCAGTGAAAGCCCTGGTCTTTATGTAACACCATATGGAAAAGGTAGCCCATATTTTTTAAAGACAACTCCACCTAGTACAATACCTCAATATACAAAGTTTACATTATTCCCTCGTGTTTCAAAAGCTGGTGTATTGAAATTTAGGTTAAGTAATGTCATTCGTGCTCCTCGTACTGTTCGTTATAGTACAAAAGCATTTAATAGATATATTATGGGACGTAAACCAGGGGATACTGCTGTTATTACTGCAAAGCATGAGATGGGCAGCCCAGAGATTGAGGCATTGATTCGTTTTGATACACCATATCAGATGCAAACGGGATCAAGTTTTTTAAGTAGGGTTAAAGGGTATTCATCGTATACTTCTTTTAAGGGTCGTAATATCCCTATTTATGATGTGAGCATCCCGAAGACTGGTGGTCTTGGTGGATTAAGTAAGTTTACACCAAAGATAGCTGAACGATATAGTATGGATAGCTTGTATTCAGGTGTGTCAACACGGAGTTATATTGGTCCTACAAGTATTAGTTTAAGTAGCACATTATCATCATTAACAAAGTATTCACCAAGTTACACGCCAAGTAGCAGTGTTTATTCTTATCATCAACCAAGTTATAATGTACCAAGTATTCCTAGTTACAAGCCACCAAGTTCAGGTAAACCAAGTATGCCATCATATAAGCCACCTAGTTACATACCACCTAGTAGCCCTACCTATAAGCCACCAAGCTACAGTCCACCAAGTTACCCAACGTATAAACCACCTAGCTATACGCCACCAATAACACCAACATACAAGCCACCCTATAAACCACCACCATCTGATGATACTTTTTATATGAAAAAAATTGCGAAAAAATATGAACCAATACAATTAAGGAAAGGTTACAGGGAACGTACTTGGAAGGTTCCCACTCTTAAACAACTCCTTGGAGTGTAAAAAATATGAGACCAAGAAGAAGAATATACCCTCGCAGACGAGGAGGAGGCTGGTGACACCTATGGGATTCTGGAGTAGATTCGAGAAGAAAGAAACCGTGCATTTTGAACGAGACCAGTCAGGACGTGTCACAGATACATATAGAAACGGGAAATATGAGGAACCACAACCACGGATGAAACCAGTACGTCAACTAGAACAAGAATACTATGCAGAAAAAAAGAAACAACGAAGTCAACGACCAGCGATGTTTAGTCCATTGAATCGTATTGATGTCGTACCTGTTCCTTATCAGAGACGTGCACCACGTAGTCCTAGTTTCAAACCATATCGACCAAGTAAAAATGATCGTAACCCATTTGGTCGCATGTTTGATATGGGTATGCCAAATGCACCACGGATGAAAACACCAAAGACAAAGTATGCAGTAGTTGGTGGCAAAGCATATCCTATCGCTGGGAGTAGTTCAAAGAAGAAAAAAAAGAAGAAAGATAATCTCCTTGGTTTTGATATGCTAGGGAACAACTGGGGGTTATAAAGATATGAAGAAGAAAAAATATGGTTTTGATCCATTGGATTTTACATTAAAACAAGGGCAGCTGACAATGGGAACACAACTCTCGATAGGAGCAGTTGGTATGATTGGTAGTAAATTCCCTGGTGCAACTAGTAGTAAGATATCAGCTGGTATGAACACGATGAGTCTCCTGCCAACAATTCATGCAACTGGTGGCGTATTCCAAAGTCTTCGTATGCTTGAGAAAGCAGGGAAAAAATGAAACTACGATCTTTAAGGACAAACAATTATTGCAGTGCAGTACCACTTATATTGTATGTTATAACAGTTCTTTTCTGCGGTGCACTTTATACCTTGTTTTTCCTTGAAGTATTCTACCCTAACTTCCTGAGCATGGTCCCTGCATCTGATAGTAAAACCCTGATAACCATGATACTCTATTCAATACCATTATTGGTGTTGCTTATTGGTCTTGTTGTAATCATACGAGCAGGGTTAAAGAAATATTATTTACCCGTGGATCAAGCAACATATAACATGTATAACCAAGGTGGTTTTAACAGATGAATTATGTAGTCTCTGCTGTTTTTTTCCTTATGGCAAGTTTTATTTTTGCTATATGCTGGGCTGTGACAAGTTTCATGCTTGATGAAATAGCGACAGCGATGGGTGGTTTCGCAGCAGGGATGCCTGCGGCAGATACCATCAGTCTTCTTTCTTGGGCGTTTGGTATTTTCTGTGTTCTTTTCCTTTTAGTTGGTATTGTCTTAATTTTTATCTTGGAGAGCATGCGTGATGAACCTGAGTATTATTATCAATAAAACACTCATAATCATATTCATAATAACATTACTTACTCCTAGTGTGCTTTCTCTTACAATTCATCCAGGTGCACATTTCTATGGTGGAAGGCTTGATGTCACTTTTCAGAGTAGTACAACTTTTTCATATCTAGCGGTTGGTGATGATTTCGTTGTGTTTGATGCACTTAACTTATCAGTGAGCAGTATCACTAGTGTCATGGAGATAAACATCAGCAATATTAATAGTGAAAAAAATCTTACACAGGGTACAACAGTGTTACAGTTCAATGCAACCTATGCAGGTCCAACAGCGACATTTACTTTCATAGGGAACCATACCAATGCTCGATATAATGTCTATGTTGATGATGTGGCTCGGTCTCATAGTGATAGTGCGAACCAAGTTGTTTTCACATTAAACACATGGAGTGAGCATGATATTGAGATTGAGCTTGATGGTTACATCCCTGATCCACCATATAATGGAAGTAGTGTCTATCATAATCTCACCAATTATGATAATATGACATGGGACCGTGGTAACTATTCAGACAGGGAAGTACTTGTAGGAAAAGCAGGGAGTTACCCAACATCACCAACAGATGGTACAGTATGGCAGAATAGTACACTTCAATTTTATAATTTCAGTGTCAACGAAACACAGTATTTTACAGCATGGAGCTATAATGATACTACAGGGTTGTATAGTAGTACTGGGTTGAATCTGGAATGGGGTGCATTACGGATGCAATGCTACAATGAAACAGCACTCCCTGATAGTGTCGGTATTAATTATGACATTCAGATAAGTAACAGTGATCTCTCCATTGTATATAGTGGCACTGATCTTTCTAACCCAACGTATCTTGATGTGAATGACATTCCTTATGGTGATAGCACCTTGTTTAGTATCAGTAATGAGAGTGGGTATGCTGATAAACAATATACATATGATATTGTGTTAAACACGTTTTATAATCTTACATTCTGGTTACCAGTTGAAGAGCCTAGTGGCGGTGGTGACCCTGACCCTGATGATCCCACAGAGTATAGTGAGAACTATGTCATCACTGTCGTTGGTCCACAAGGCGAATATGGTCAGGACCCACCGATAGAAGATGCAACTGTTGAAGTAAAAAGATACATTAATGAGACAGAGACATATCAGGATGTTGGTATCTATGAGACAGATGCGAATGGTCAGTTTCAGATAGCTCTTATCCCTGGGAAGACGTATTATTTTGAGATAACGAAAGATGGATATGAGACAGAGCTTGCATATTGGGTTCCTCCAGAGATTGAGTTTACTGATGACCGTTATCATACCTTCCGTATTTCCCCATCGAATATTCCCATTTTCCCAGAATATGATTATTTCTGGGATGATGTATTATTTACTGGAACTATGGAGAAACATAAGGGTCTTGATTACACTGGTAACATTACGATAACCTTTGAAGATAGCAATGGTAGTACAACTGATACACAAGTAAAACTCATGGAGATGGATGGTGAAACACTCACAGTTATTGGTTGGTATAATGATACATCTAACAGCTGGGAGTACACGTTTTATGGAATAAATATTACTCATGTGCATACTGCGACATTATGGATTAATAATAGTGCAAATTATGATGTCGGTATCCCTGTGACGATAACAATTATTAATTTAGAAATATATATACCAGGAGCTGAAAAAAGCAATCTTCAAGATAGATTTGAGAGTATTTTTGGTGATATACCTTTTGAGGTTTTCGCTGCGATAGCAGCAGGTTTTGGTTTAATAGCATTATGTTCCTTTGGACCATATAACACAGGGCTTGGTATTATGATGTGTGGTATTATCATGGGTATAATCCAAGCCATTGGTACAGTGAGATTGGATGATATATTACCAGAAGCACTTACATTAATTATCCCTGTTGTTATAGTTATTGCTGGTATTTACGTTTATACAAAGGACCCAGGAGGGCATTCATAACATGAGAACAATATATGTTATCTTACTTGGTCTTATTCTATTTCAAGGGGTATTTATAGCGATCAGTGATTCTTTTCCATATAGTGGTGGTATAAAACAAAATATTGATAACCCGATGCAAAATGAAACCCTTGCAGAGTATAGTCCTAGCTCTATTGATACAATATTTATTGGTTTGCTTACTGGTGCGGGTATAGGTGGATTTATAGGTGGTTTGGGTTTCCTTTATTTTTTAGGGACAAAAAACTATCCAGCTGCGGGTTTATGTTTATTTATTGGTATTATCCTTGGTTTACTTGTTGGTAGCTGGCAAATGATTTCAACTATTAATTTAACAAATAACCCTACTGTTACAATATTTATCGATTTAATATTCCTCGTCATAGGAATTGTAAGTTTATTTGCTGTTGCTGACATGTTTGCACCGCAGGGGGCACAACAATGATCCCTGAATGGTTACCAGTGCTTATCACAAATTATACAACAATCATGGGTGATTTCTGGACATGGACAACAAAAGGATATATCACCAGCATAGGATTGTTGTTTTATCCAATCTTTTTGGGAGGTATCATTGGATATATTTATACAAAACAGCAAAGCGTAGTTGCAGCAGCAGTTACTATCCTTGTTCTTGTCACAGCATTAACTGGATTATTTACTGATGACATCATTCTTATGTTTCTGCATTTATTAGTAGCATTAATTATTAGTGGATTATTCCTTATGTTTGTCATAAAAGTAAGGGGGCGATAAATCTATGATTATGGATATGCTACAAATATTTATCATAATAGTTATCTTACTTTTTGTCCTGATTGTATTTCTTTTATTCAGTGATGAATCAACGATAGCACGTGATAAAAAAGAGGAACTTGAAAGCAGAGGGTTCCATAAACATGTAGGTAACTGGAGAGCTGCTGTTCCACTTATCGCTGTGAACCTGTTACTTATCATCTATGTCGTCTATGGTTTCTACAACATGGAGTTCTTTTTTTATAATGTCACCAGTGGACAAAGTGAGATAACAGGATACATGGCTACAGGGCTTGATGCTTACGTCTATGGGTTCTACATGTTCTTCTTTGTGAATGTACTATTGTTATTTGTCTGTGGGTATTACAGCTGGATGGATGCATTATTAACAAAAGGTATTATTCCACTTAAAAAGTGAATGTGTTATGTATATGAAACCTTGGAATAAAGAAAGTAAGAAGATCCTTGAGCAGTTGACTATGGATTTTCGTGCATCAACGCATAATACTCGGTTAAGTGTTGACCTTGGGAAGAAATATCATGAGCTTGTAGAGCTTGATTTTCTTGATATGGCTACAACTAAATATAGGAAAAAACCAAATAAGACATTATTCACTGTTCCAAAGAATGTACGGGTGATACCCAGAAATGGTAAATTTTTTTTCTATAAGATATTATAATATTTTTTAATAACAAGATATTATTTATTACGAGTTAGCATTCTTTAAATACTATTTTTAAAAAATACTATTGTATGAACCTAAGAAGTTTGAAAAACAATATGCAGGGCATGATAGATATCACTATCGTCATCGCTGTTGGTATTGTTTTCGCTGCTTTGATGGTAATAGCCTATGTGATATGGGAGCTTGATGGAAGTCTTGATGTCACAGCTGGGTCTAGTGCCGATCAAAGCTTGGAGAACATTACTGGTGGATTCGATGACGCTGTCAACCTAATACTGGTTGCAATCACAGTGTTTATCTTAGCGATTGCTATCGCTGCTCTGTTGATGCTACGGGGTAGACAATAAATCAAGGAGCCGTGAACATACAATGCAGTTACGTAACCTAAAAAATAATCTGCAAGGAATGGTGGATATCACTGTTGTCCTTGCGGTGGGTATCGTATTTGCTGCTCTCATGGTGATAGCATATATTATCTGGGAACTCGATGACCAACTCTTAACAGAAGGTGCACCTAGTAGTACAACCAGTGCACAATATAACAGCACATACTACAGTATCCGTAACGTCACAGGAGGCTTTGATGACGCTGTCAACCTAATACTGGTTGCAATCACAGTGTTCATCCTAGCGATAGCGATAGCAGCATTGCTCATGCTCCGAGGTAGACAATAAAACTTTACCTCTATCTCTCTCTTTTTTTTCTTTCTTTTTTGCGTAAGCAATAGTTATATACAAGATAACAAGGTTTTTATCATTAGAATGGCTGAAATACCTAGAAGTATAACACCAGGTAATCGTACATGGGTAGAGCTTGATACTATTGCTGGGAAATGTGGTTTTAAAGAAGCTAAAAGCGATTTCTATCAATATGCTGCTGATCTTGTAGTGGATAAAATAAAGAAGAAACATTTCCGTGATAACTGGATACTATTCCTTGGTGTACTCCTTGGAGTGAGTATAGTCCTTCAGTTATTGCAGCTTCTGTGGAATACATGACACCTGATATCTTACCAAGTGAACTGGGTAACCCAGTGGATCGTCAACGTCTGGATCAATTCAAACGATTCCTCACTCATAGCCCACCGAAGGGACAAGAGGATTACTGGAATGAACGCAGTCAACTCCTTGGACCAGAGCTATCTGTCGCTAACCTTGAACGCACTGACATGATGGCGAATACAAAAGTAGTGATGGCTATCCTTGAACTCCTAGAGAACGGTCAAATAGGGTTGGCACGGTTCCTTATGACCATGTACATCAATGATCTTAAAAGCACAATGAGCCTTGAAGGTGTCGATAAGAAATTCATAGGGCAACTCTTGTCACATAAAATCGAGTATAGCCAGACACAGGCTGTGCATGAGTATCAACATCCAGCACAGAAAAAAGGATTTTTCAGGAGATAAACGTATGTTACTGGAAAAAATATTACATTATTCAAAACTTATCATGGTGATTGGTGTTTTAGTATTCATACTGGGTATCTTCATGCAGTTCATCAATATTGCACATAGTTTCCAGGTGATAGTCATGGGTGTATTACTCATAGGAGCAAGTATATTATTGGAACGATTAACATTAAAAGAGGAATAAAACATGTGGCTTGAGATTAAATATTTATTATCAGGAGTAGGTTTCTTTTTGTTTTGTATAGCGATAGGAATATTGCTTACAAATATGGCATCAGCAAAAATCATTGTCTTTATTATATTCCTGGGTTTTGGTCTTATCCTCTTTGGTGATATCGCTATCTATTTTAAGATACGAAGTAGTCATGCTGATTACTGGTTTGAACCTATGCCACCAGGGTATGAGATGGGTATCATGGAGACCAATACTCATATGGTGGATCTCATAAGAGCACGGAAGGGACCAGAGGGGAAACGTGAATGGGTATATAACAAACAAGAAGCAAGTTGTGTCGTCAGTGGAAAACATGTCATACATAACCCTATAGGGAATCATGGTTTCTACTGCCATGAAGCCTATGATCAGGATATCGACCCGAAGGATGCTATAGGTCTTGAGAAACTTAAGGGTGATAACATCGAGGAAATATATGATAACATCATAAAGGAGAGGAAAGAATAATGGCTGATCTTACAAAAATAGGACCAGTTACGAAATCATTGACGACAGAGCAGAAAGTCGATGTGATCCTTGGTGACCTTGTTGATGCACATCCAGAGTTGGAGAAAGTAAAGAAGAATACAAAGTTTATGAAAAAACTACGTGATACTCCTATACAGAAGGATGAGAAAAAAGTTAAGATACTTGGGTTCTACAACTGGGACCCCTATCATATACTTAAATTAAATATTTGGGATAGAAGTATATATGCAACAGATCACCTTAGTAGGTTGTTTCTCTCTGGTGCTTTTGAGATGCAGAAGAAATATTTAGCGAAGAAACGTACACTAGGTTTTGATTTCAAAATCTTTCTTATCATCGCATTATGTATAGGTGGTGGCTTGGTAGCATTACTTCTTATCCTTAAAATGAAAGGAGGGATATAAAACTATGACAGAAGATAAACAACAAGAATATGATATATGGTTGCATGTTCCGCAGCAAATAGAGAATCTTATACAGGCACGAGCACAGGCAAACCCTGAGCTTTTTAATCATGTACTCTCTGGTCTTTATCAGACATTGAAAGATGAGAAGAAATTCATTGATGGTGTAGATTTGGATCAGGAGACATTACAAGGTGGTTTTGAAGCTAGTTTTGAGTTACTCAGAAACAATGTTAAGAAGGCGTTAGAAAGCAAAGGCAACGTGGACATGGTAAACCACCTGAAGCAGGCTGTTGCGTTGTTTGACAACGAATACAGTGTGTTACAGCAGCAGTTCATGGATAATGTCCATCAGACCTGTATGACGTTTATTCAAAGCCTATGAACCATGAATCAAAGTCTCATCATGTCGCATGGGCAGATCGTATCGGTCTTAACAAGATCTGGTTTCAGAACATCCAGGCATGTGACATAAGCTTTGGTACAGAGCATTACCCTAACGCTGTATGGCGTTTGTATTATTCTATTGTGAATATTAAGAATGGTCCAGCGTTAAAGGATATAATTGATACGTATATACTAGAGGAATGGGAGCCATCTATTGAGAGGAAGGTAGCAGCATGGATTGAGTCTCATCCTTTTGAGAGTAGTGATCCTGCTAATATTAGTTTTGAACGAAGTCAGATACGTAATGAGAAACTACCTGATCTATGTTATTTTATGAGGCAGCTCCTTGAGGATTATGGGTTTGGATTCTATGAAAGTAATATAGAGGAGGATGATGTTAGTTTGGATGAATAATTTTTTTTTCATTTATTTATATTTCAAATAAGTGATTAAATATACCTATATTGTAGTGTGTATAGCATATGAAAAATCAAGAAGAAATTAGAAAAGTTCCTAGATTCATACGATACGCTTTAGCAGCATACAATCGCAGAGGGTATGTTGGTGCTATGCTTTGTGGTGAATTTGCAAAGGGGAAAACTGTTACAGCTATGAAAATGGCAGGTAAGATACTACAAGTAAAATATGGATATACTGAAGAACAAGCATTAGACATTGTAATAGATGATTACATGATATTTACTTCTGATGATTTTCTTTCATTAACTGAAAGAATATACGGTGCACATGATTGGGAGAATATGGAACCAGAAGAAGTATTAAAGACAAAATTTAATATCAGATTACCTGTGTTAATTTGGGATGATGCAGGTATTCATGCTTCATCTAAAAAAGAACAATTTGATAAACAAGCAGGATATGACATTCAAAGTAATTATGATACTATTAGAGATATTACCAGTTGTATGATTCTCACTGTACCAGAAGAAGGCGAACTTATGAAGTTTCTTCGTCAATACCGTAGTAATTATTTTGTTGAATTAGCAACCCCCCATGGTGTTGGAGATCCTGATAAAAGAATAATGTATTTCTATAAGTATGAACGAGATAAAAAATCTGGGAACATGAAAAGAAAATTTAAATATGGTACAGACCCTGAACAATCTCACAGTATTCATATCTCTAATTATCTTTATGGTAAATATGATAAAAAACGTACTCTTGCAAAATTAAATCATGATGCTGAATATAAAAGAAAAAAAGAAGAACGGGAAATTATGAAACAATACGAGTTAATGAAGAAAAAACATGCTATATTAAAAATGAAGAGAGAATTAGATGTTATGCAGAAAAAAGAAGAAAAAATGGTTGGGTAACATTGTTCTTATTGGTTATACCATGAGTATGGGTATGAGCATTATACTGTATTATGTGTTTGCTATTGCTTTTATCAATGGTGGCACTGTCCAGGTTTTTATCAATAAGTTCAATGAGGGCTGGTTGGAGTATTTTCTTTTCCCTGTTGTCCTCTGGTTTATAGTCATGGGATGGTTTCTTTATTTAAAAAAACCACAAACTATATAAACCACATTTACATTTACATTTTTGTGTATTGTTATGAATGGTAAAGAAACACGCAAACTCGTACAACACAACGATACCTTAACAGTGTCCATTCCTATATGGTGGGCACGATATTATAACCTAAAAGCAGGGAATACTATGGAGCTTATCATTGAGGATGACGTTATTCATTTAAAAGCATTAAAGGAGTGAATAGGATATGAGAATTGTTTTACATAATGTTGAAAAAGTAATCATTGAGACTGATTGTGATAAAAACACCTGTGAGGTTGAAAAAAATGGGTTGCGTAACTAAAGTAAAACCTGAACGTGACTGGCTTATCAAATGCGACATAATAATCACAGAGTCAGGTAAACAGATACCTATGTATTATCGTGAGAAAACATTTAGTAACTTGTTCGAAAGAATTGCATGGGAGAGAGGTCAGTGAAAGTATTAACTATTGAGAAGAAACCATATCAGTTTAAGAACAAAGTCTGCCCGATCTGTGGTAAACCAGTAGGGCAATACTTCTGGAAACTCGATGACATGGGTAGGAAGATACATCTTGATTGTAAGGATGCAGAAAAATGAACAACATCTATCAGAGTCCACGTTCTCACCCTTTTTTAGATCGACATCCCATCTTTCCTAGAGTGAGGTGGTGAGAACACATCATGGACAAAGTAAGAGAAAGGGCAGGGGAAACATTCTATTCTCCTCA
>Ga0272442_10008816_pt1 | contig 12710 bp, 8 predicted proteins | sample SSMForm2O_FD_200262 | JGI IMG/M metagenome (GOLD analysis project Ga0272442, IMG submission 200262) | Marine sediment archaeal communities from Little Sippewissett salt marsh, Falmouth, MA, United States - SSM-Form-2O | ecosystem: Environmental > Aquatic > Marine > Wetlands > Sediment ... | reverse complement strand
TTACCTGCTGTCATTCCTGGCTCAACTATTACATATCCCATAGATATTGGTTCAATACCAGATTTTTTTACAAAAAATGAACCCTTGGCATGCTCTCTAATTACATATCCTAGGTTTCTTGAATTTAGAAGACTCATAAAAAAAACAGCATCAGCATATTTGCTTAGATATTTGGCCCCCGATGGAAATAATATGACCGGAAGGGTGGATTGTTTTTTTATTGCTTTTACAGTTTTGTCTACTTGATCTTGTGAAACAAGTGTAGAACCACCAACCATAATGGCAGCAGTTCCTGCCTCCTCTAGTATTCTGGACATTTCGCCCGCAACTTCTGGTTTTTGTTTATCTGGGTCCAAGAGTGAGAAGTGTAATTTTCTCTTTTTACATTTACTTATAATGTCTTCTGTAATTGTTTGTTGATTTTTGATTGTTCTTATTGTCATTTTATCTACCATTAAAAATTCACCTATTAAAAACTTACGTTAAAAACAAATATTACAAATTGATACAAAACAATAGGGAGGCAACAAGCTGATACATAATATATCAAAGCCAAATCCTAAAGATGCATATGATTTTATTATAAAGCATCACAAAAACAGGCCCGAAAAAACAATGCTTCTAATAGCAGGAGATTGTATGATTGACTATAGAGGCAGAGCTAGATCTTTTCTAGATTGGGGAGAACGAATAATAATGATAAAAGAAGATGGCAACTTAATTGTACATCGCCCTGAACTAAGAGAACCAGTAAATTGGCAACCTGCAGGCAGTAATACAGATTTCAAAATTGAAAAGGATCAGCTTGTTCTAAGATCGCATCATAAAAACCCTCCTGAAAAAATGAAAATAATTTTTAGAAAAATAAAATTTTTAACAATTACTAAACTAAAAGATAACGCAAAACTTGTGCTTGCGGGCATGGAAACTGATGTAGTAAATGAAATAATAAACAACCCTGACCTAATAGAAGACGGTTTAAGAATAACAAAAAGAGAAAAACACGTAAAATCAGGACTTATAGACCTTTACGGATATGATGTATCACATACGCCTGTAATAATTGAAGTAAAACGTAGTTTGGCTAATATCAGTGCAGTTCACCAACTTAGAATGTATGTAAATGATGTTAAAAAAGACGTAAAAGAAGCAAACGTCAGGGGTATTCTTTGCGCACCAAAAATACCAGACATGGTAAAAAATCTTTTAGTTGATTATAATTTAGAATGGAAAGAAGTAGAACGACAAGTTATAATTCCAGATGATTTTCAAAAAACATTAAAAGAATTTTAACTTAAAATAACATGATTTATAAACCAATAGATTATTTTAAAATTGGGGAGGTCTGGAATAAACTGAGTTTACAGGGGGTATATCATCCCATCCGATTCCGCATTTTTTTCAGGCTTCCCTGTTAAAAATTGGTGCTAAAATGGGTTATTATGAGGATTTTGTTGATAGAAATAAAAAAACAACAAAGAGAAGTTTATTTGCTGCAATTTGTATAGTTCTTGCTGCAATTCTAATAATAATTGTAATTTTTAATGATTTTAATAATTTTTATTTATTTTATATTTTGATTTTTATTATTTTATCAATATCGATATTTGAAAGTATCTCAAGAAGACGCATATTAAAAGATTTTAAAAAAGGAATAGAAGATTTAGAAGAAACTGAGAAAAAACAAGTATTTGCTAAACTTGAAGATGAAAAACCAATTGTAATAAATTATTTAAATCTGCAAATATTTGTGGGAAAAATATTTTCTTTAATATTAACCATTATTTTGTTATTTTTGGGAAGCTATATTTTTTATTATATATTTTCAGGAAAATCCTCTGGCCATGAAGACACCGCAGGTATAATATTGGGAGTTATCATGTTTTTAATGATTCCATTTATCTGGATAGTATATTTTAAGATATTTAAGGAGAGAACTTTAAAAAAAGCCCAAGAAAGAATTGATAAATATTATAAATCATTTAAAGAGTAATCTTTAAACTTTTTTATGAAATTATTTTTTTTATAAAATCTATATTAGATGCAGCTACAACACTTGTGTGTAAATTTAAATCAAAAGACATATCAAGTTCTTCACCCAATATATTTGTAACAACGCCACCTGCTTCTCTTAATATTAAAGTTGAAGCAGCAATATCAACAATGCGCAGATATTCCCTGCCAATCAAATAAAAATCAAGACCGCCAATTGCTACCATACACATCTCAAGGGAAGCAGAACCCAGAGAACGAACCTTATCTTTTTTAGCTAGTTTTATAGTTGTTTTATCATAATTTTTACCAAGGGAAAGAGAAGATAAAATTTCTTTATCAGGGACTTCAGGAACACCTATTCGTTTATTATTATAGAATGCGCCAAATCCTTTCTCAGCTAGAAAAACATCCCCTGTTGGTATATTTTTTACAATACCATATTCCACATCACTAAGTTTTTCTTTTCCCACAGCCAAAGAAACAGCATAAAAAGGAATGCCTCTCGCTGCATTACGAGTCCCATCAAGAGGGTCAAGGACAAAAGTATATTTTGCCTGATTATCAATAAAACCTATCTCTTCACTAAGAACATTAACTTTAGTTTTAGATCTCTTTATAGTATTTATCGCTGCATCTTCAGCTATTTTATCAACATATTTTGTAATTGTCCCATCTGCACCAAGACCAACATTATTATTAAACTTTGTAAAATCAGTAGATGCTGCTTTTTTTATTTTTTCAGAAACACTTTCAATTGTTTTTTGTGCTAACAACTTAATTTTTTCATCCATAGATATTACCATTAGAATTTATAACCAAATATATTTCCAAAAGTTAATGTTAATGTTATCATAATAAAAGCTGCAATAACTACACCGATAAAGATAGTGATAAGTGACTTTGTAAATTTTAAGTTAAAAAGATAAGCAATTAAAGCACCAGTCCATGCCCCAGTAAAAGGTAATGGAATGGCTACAAATAAAAGCAGCCCGAGATGTTCATAACGTCTTATTTTTGCATCAGCTCTCTTTCTAGTTTTTGAAAAAAGCCAGCCCATGAGATTTGTCCAAAAACGATAATTGCGTAGCCATTTCTCTACGTAATGAAAAAACAACAATATGAATGGAACGGGAAGCATATTTCCAATTATTGCTATAGGCAAAGCCTCCCACCAGTTCCAATTAAGACCAAGCATAGCATAGGCAATAACATAACGAGATTCAAGCCACGGAATCATAGAAAAAAAGAAAATTTGAAACCAATTTGGTAAAAATTCAAACATTTTTATGCACCAACAAACCTTCCGAAACCTCTACCAGTCTGGATTTCATTATCTTCTATTACCTTTTTTCCACGAATAAAGACATTATCTGGAAATAATGCAGGCCAATCTTCAAATGCAGTCCAACCACATTTAGAATGAAGTTTTTCAGATTTAATACGGTTTTCGTTTTTTAAATCAGCAACGATAAAATCAGCGTCAAATCCTTTTTCAATTTTGCCTTTTTTAACATTAACTATTTCAGCAGGGCGTGAACATAAAATAGACATTAAACGGGGAAATGAGATTATTTGTTTTTTAGCTAAATATAACAACAGAGGATACATTGTTTCAACACCAGGCATACCTGTAGGAGCATCATTAAAATCAACATTTTTTTCATCTTTTGTATGTGGTGCATGATCAGATTCAATAACATCTACTGCTCCATTATTTATAGAACTAAATAGTGATTCCTTATCAAAACTAGTACGGATAGGAGGATTAACCTTATAAAAAGTTGGAGGAAATAGATTTTTGTCAATACTCAAAAGTGAATGATGCGGCGTCACTCCAAAGGTCATATTGCTGTTTCTCTTCTTTAATAACTCGGCTGCTTCGCAACTTGAAACATGACAGATATGGACTCTGGTTTTACTATTATTTGAAGCATTTAAAACTTCTTTTATAGCTGTTTCTTCGCATATGGATGGTCGAGAGCTGAGATGATCTTTTATATTTTTTTCATGCATGCGGTGTTGAATTAAGCATTCTTCGTCTTCAGCATGAATCAAGACAGGTTTCCCTGTTTTTGAAATAGTTTGAAAAGCTTTTTTCAAATTGTTTTTATCAAACAAAAGAGACAAAGTTGTGCTTCCCAGATAAATCTTAAAACCATTACATTTCTTTGAATTTTTTTCAATATTCTCTATATTATTATTTGTAACAGCAGAATATAATCCAAAATCAACAACAGATTTTTTTTCAAAACTATTTATCTTATCATCTAGTAAAGAAATATCCGTTGTCTGAGGTTTTGTATTTGGCATATCAAAAACACAAGATATACCACCAAAAGCAGCAGCCATAGATCCAGTGTAAAAATCTTCTTTATGCGTTAAACCAGGGTCCCTGAAATGAACATGAATATCAATACCCGCAGGTAGAATTAACTTGTTTTTAAAATCAAAATGATCATCTGCTTTCAAAATCTTTTTAATTTCAATTATTTTACCGTTTTTAACTCCAATGCAGGCTTTTTCAAAAGCACCATTTATATAGATTTTTCCTTCAACACTAAGATCCATTAAGTTTTTTCTCCTTTATCTCTCCTCTTGGTTTAATCTCGGTAAATACCTGTCCACTAAACTTAAAGATTTTTGTATTTTTATCTATCCATGCATCAGGCATTAAACCAGCCTTCATGCAAGTATGTGATATAAATTCTTCTTTTTCCCAACCCTGTTCTAATGGGACCTGAGGTAGTAGTAAACCTTTATAATAACCTTGTTCAACAATAAGACCATCGCGCCCTATTTCAATTTCCTTAAAGTAATCCTCTGGTTTATCGACTATTATTTCTTTAGGTTTTGTTAAAACAGTTACTTCAACTATGATATTATCAAATTCTTCTTCGGTAAGTGCTGGGAATCTAGGATCATGAGTTGCAGATTTAGCACCTTCTTCTATTGAATCTTGAAGAGGCATTATTGGTAGAGGTATACCAATACATCCTCTAAGATCATGACCAGGATATGTATGAAGAGTTACAAATGCACCTTGTTTTTCAAGAAAAACATCATTTAACTTTTTAGATATTTTTTTGTTTTTTACAAAATTCTCTACAACATATCTTGCAAAAATTACAGCTTTTTCACCATCTTCTTTTGAAAGCATATGCTAGAAAGTATTAAGAAAAATATTAAAATAATTTGGTAATAAGTTTTTTAGATTTTTATGTTGCAGGTTTTGCTTCTAAAATGATGTTGAATGTAACTCCTGTATCTATCTCATCATCTTTTACTGTTAAACTATTAGTTTGATTAGATATCGCATAGGTATAGTTTACATCATCTATTGTAAACTGGTCAGGGCTATATGCATAGATATTGTATGTTCCAGGATTTAATTCCATTGTATAAATTCCATTTTCATCTGATGTTGTTGTTACTTGTATTGCTGTGTTGTTTTCTATTTCATAGTCCGGTTCAAATGTTAAGGAAATATTGCCTATATCTGCGCCATCATAGGACGTTTTTCCAGTAGTTGTTACCGAATATTTTGTTAACACGAAGTCAAGCGTTTTTGGGTCATCTCCAATTTCTATACTAAGATTTTTTACATCTGATTCATAGACCGTTGTTGAACCTTCAACTCTACTAGCAGTTACATTATATTTACCAGGTTTGACGCTAATAGTATATTTGCCATTTTCATCTGAAGTTTCTGTTGCGTTTACTGCTGTGTTTTCACCCTCTGTTTGATCCACTTGGAATTCAATTGTTATATTATTCATTGGAATTCCATTATATGTTACTTCACCAGTTACATTAACGGGTACAAGATCAAGAGAGACATTAACTGTTGTTGTTTTATTTTCTTCGGGATATATCTCTTCTAAAGTTTTTTGATAGTCTGGCAGACTTATTTTCAAGGAATATTCATTAAGTTTTGTACCTTCCACATCACCTGCTATTAAGGAGTCAAAAGAATAGCTTCCATCTGAATCTGATTTTGTATCATTTACAAATATTTCGTTTGCAATATTTCCATTAGAATCACGAACTATATGATACAGTTTGATATCTGCTTCGCTCTTCTCTTCGCCTGTATCATATTTCTCGTTTAGATTTGCATCATAATATACTGTTCCATTTATACCAGATAATTTTGGTTTTGAAACATTATATGTTTGATTTCCAGATAATATTGGCAAAATATTTGCAGCGTATCTATACCCATCAACATATGTTTCAACAATGTAATATCCAGGAAGAAGATTAGAAGCAGAATAACCTGTCTCATTTGAAGTTACTAATATTCTATCTTGAGAAATACTGGAGGGAACCATTGATCCGCTTTGACTTGTTTTGAACTGCTGTTCGTCAAATTGCAAGACCTCCCATAAAATAATATTTGCGTCTTTTATTATTTTATCTGCAGTAGCATTGTATGTGTCATTTCCATCTAAATTTTCATAAATATGTCCTTCGAGTTTTCCAGCTTCAATTGATATATTTAGATAACGATTATAATTATCTGATTTGCGCATGGCGTCATCGTCGGTTATTGGATATTGATTTGGGTCTGTGGTGCTACTAAAATTAATTGTTTTAATCGGAAAACCAAATCCTCCGTATGGTAAGAATTTAGGATAAACAAGCTCAGGGTATCTACGAATTATTAAATTACCACCTGCACCTGCTATGACACTAAAATTGCCATCAGGATTTTCGTCAGATAAAATAATTGATTTGTCATGATCGACTGGGAAATGATCGGCCGGTGAAATTAAATCTTGCGGATATTCGATATTTTTCTGTACAACTACTTCAACGTTATCAATAGCTTCCCCATTAAATAAAACACTACCATTTATTATAGCACCTTCATAATATTTTGCTATTACAACTGCTGCTTTACCGCGATACTCATATTGTAAGTGAAGATTAGATATGTTAGAGATATATTCTGCATAAAAATGCTTCATGTTTATACATGGATGCTGAATCCCCTGCCATACTGTTTTTTCTCCTTGGGCATCATCATATGGACCAATATATGTTTTATAGAACATAGTATCAAAATAATCATCTTTATATATTTGACCGGTTCCAGTTATTGCAATATATCTTTTATCCTCATCTGGCAACTCTAAATAACTTCTGTATAGTTCATTGTCAATATCTCTTGTTTTATTCTTTGTAATAGGATTTATTTCATAACCACTATATGTTACTTCAATAAAATCATCCTCTGGGGCACCAACAAGAACCAAGCTTTTATCAGATAAAAATGCAAATATATTGAAAATTTGCCGGTCGTACCCCTCTACACCATAATAACGAATACTAAGATTTGTTGCTTCTTGAATATCGTGATAAAGATAGGTTACTTGTTCTTCCGATAAACCATAGGTCTCATTATTAAATAGCGTTATAACATCATGATAAACAGCATTTTCAGGCCATTGAGCACCTTGGGTAAGCAGTATTTCTCTTATTTCATCGCTTATATATTCATTATCTTCTTCGGTTATCCATTTACCATAAGAAGGCGATATTAGAGGATTTTCTATCCATTCTATAATTCTTTCTGAATTGTTCTTTCCAATATTTTCTTCTAAAACTTGTTTTACAGAATCAGAGAGTTTTCCATCGTTTTTAACTTTGTCTCCTTCTAATAGTCTAACTATCCAAACAGCTACAGCATCCTTTTCGCTTGTTGCGGTATGAAAATTAGATGCAGGAGGTATTCCATCCTGAAAGTTATCCGCTACAGTAGGATGTCCTCCTAAAGCCGCTTCGTAAAAGCCATAGTCCCACCATGAAATAAAAGCAGGTTTTTCAACGGGATCCGAAATCTCTTTATCTTGCTCTCTCAGCCAGTTAAATGCATCTGCCCAATATACTTCTTTATTTAAAGACAAACCATATCTGCCGCTAAACCCTTCTCCAAATACTTCATATTTTAAATTGGTCCAGTTCCCATCATCTTTTTCATATATTTTATTTGGAATAGCTGCATCAAGGGTGACAAAAACATTGGGAAATATTAAAAGAAATGCAAAGAACATTATACCAACTACATGAATAATTTTTATCCCACGCCGAAGACCATGTAAACCTCCACCAGCACCACGTATATTTCTAATCATGGTTTTATAATCTATTTTGCTAATTGTATACCAAGTTACCCATCCGCCAAGCAATGCAATAAGTGGGACCATATCGTTTAAAAAACGACCTGCCGTACCAGCAAGCCATAAATCAACAATAAACAATACAATTATGAACAGATAGTCTTCTCTAATCCTGTCTTTATAGAAATGTAATATAAGTAAAATTAAACCTGCCCAGCCAAGCCAATATAAAGCGGGCCCAAAGGACATTACAGTATTGCTTATTTGATAAGTGCTAGCCTCCGCAATAGTCATTGAAACTTTATTACCATATATGCCTGTTCCAAATAGTACATTTGATAATTTTTTAATGGGGCTAAGAAAATTAAAAATTTCAACTAAGTCATCTATAAAATATAGAAACATTAAACCAATAATACCAATAGCTAAAATAGTAGGCAATGAGATCAGCCATGGGATTTTTCTTTTATTTAGTAAATAATACAATAACCCAAAAAGCATAACTGCAATAGATAAAAATAGTGTAATATCCAATCTAAAACCAACTCTCTTTGATATTATCACTGGTAAAGAAATTAGATACCCTGAAAGGAGTATTATAGATGTTGTTGTAAATACTTTAGCGTCAAATCTATTATAAAAAATATTTATCAGTATTTGAACAACAGCATATATTGTTATCACTACATACAAAAACTGAGCATCTACCCATACCATAGTAAGGGCGCCCAGAGAAACCCCTCCAAGAATTGCATATAGTATAGATTTAATAAGATTTTTTTCACGTAAACCAAAGATTAAAAACAGAAAAGTTGTAAAAAATAATAACAAGTTTAAAGAGTCATGGTCAAAAAGTGAAAATGCAGAGCCATGACCTGAACCAATATGGATAGGTATTATTGCAAGTAAGAATGCTGCTATTAAACCTGCTTTTTTGTTGAAAAGAGTTTTACCTATTAAATAAACCGGGAATATTAGAAGTGCTCCAAATAATGCAGGTATAAATTGCATTGAAAGGCCTAATGCATCAACTTCTTCCATAAATGGGGTTAGAAACCTGCTAAAACCTATAGCAAGCATGTTTAGTAATGGTGCCCTACCTCCTGTTCTGCCTACCGGATAGTTTAATAATGGGTCGTTTTCAGAATAATAGGGGTATTGCCCAGTCTCGGATGTTACTTCTACTAGTCTCATATTGTAATAAGGGTCAGGCCCAGAGAGGTAATATTTTGCTAGCCCTTCATCTTCTGCGTTATATGCAATATCGCTTGTAAAATTGAAGTATGTATTGAAGAATAGTACTAAAAAGAATATTAGTATTAATGTAACAGCTATCCAAATATTTCTGTTTATGCGAAATTGTTTTTTTGGAATAGAAGGTTTAATTTTTTTTGAGATTTCTTCATGTTCTATTGCGGCAGGTTTATATCTTCTTTGCGCTCTTTTTCGCATAGGTTTCACCTTAGGGTTAAACAAGACCGTAAATCTATAGTCTTATAAATAACTTATCTACTAAAATCTTATTTTTATAATTCAAATTATTGAAGCTATAGTTGAAGCAATTTTTACTGCACTATATTCACTTTGTATTGTATCAGTTGATATTATCTCTTCACATCCTGCATTTGATAATTTTTTAATTGCATCCCCTGCGAATAAGCCGTGTGTACATGCAGTATATACTTTTTTGGCGCCTTGTTTTTTAAGTTCTTTAATTGATAAGGCCATTGTTCCGCCTGTTGATATTATATCATCTATAATTGCTACATTTTTATTTTTAGCATCAAGTTTTTTTGGTTTTATTTCAACTGTGTTTTCATCTATACGTGTTTTTTCCATATAGTCAAAATCACAGTTGATGATATCAGATGCTTTTTTTGCTCTATCAACTGCTCCTTTATCTGGCGCAAGTATCATGTCGATATCATATCGTTTTAAGTATTTGGAGATTTCAGGGACAGCAGAGCAGCTATCTGCAGAAGTTGAAAAGAAATCTAATATATGTTCTTTGTGAGGATCTACGGTTATTACTCTGTCAGCATTTAAACTTATGATTCCCGCTAATGCTTTTGCGCTTATTGCTTCCCCTTCTTTGAATTTTTTGTCTTGACGAGCGTATCCGAAATACGGTATAACGACAGTAATATTTTTTGCACCTGCTTCTTCTACCGCGTTTTGCAATAAAAAAAGCTCAATAATGTTTGGATCTGGATAGGTTGTCTGTACAATAATTACTTCCTCTTTTGATAAATCATCCATAATTCTTACATATAGTTCTTTATCTGGAAATCTTTTTGAAATAATATTTACAAGTTTTCCTTTAAGTATTTTTGACAAATTCTCAGCAATGGATTTAGAAGCTGTTCCACCAACTATATGCATTTTGTTAACAATTTTGAAATTAGCTAAGAGTTTTTAGTGATTTCGTAAAAAATTCGTAAGAAAAATTTTTATAATCATATACATTTAAATCTATAAAGAGGATGTGGAGGCGATGAAAAGAAAAAACATATTTACCTTACTATCAACTTATATCTTAATATTCTCAATTTTATTTACCATTCAAGTATCGTCAGAAGAAACAATTGAAAACAATGTGGGAGCAGATTTTAACATTGAAATGATTACCGCATCTGATTTTAAAGTTAGTTATAATTTGAAAGCTTATAAATTAACGACTGACCAAGAATATAATCAACAAGAAATTAAAAATGCTGATGAAAGAGACATAGGGGCATTCGAATTTCTTTTATATCAAGAGTTAAAAGAGCAGCTAGATGTAACTTTCTTAAAGGAGTCTTTTTCTAATTTTAATAGTCCCAATTTTAATGGAGATACATTTGAAGGGACATTAGATATAAATTTAACTTCAGATTTTTTCGATTTAGATGAAAATATTAGTATTTCTGAATTTGTAAATGGATTATTAGATATGGGTGCAGTTCTAAATTACGGATTTATTTTTCAAACTAAAGCAGGTTGGAATAATACTTTTATTTTTGATTTAGGCGAAAATTATGATTTAAAACAAACAAATGGGGCTTATAATCATATTGAAAATAAAGTAACATGGTATGTAAAAAATTGGACTGGAATTAACGAACCGACATCCGCGGGTTTATCAATTGTTGATCATAATCCAACCACACATGCTAAAGATGAAGATATTTTTTTAGAATTTATTCTCAATTCGACAGAGGGATATACTTCATTACAAACAAATATTTTAGCAAAAGTAATCGATATTTCCGAATATAATGTTCTGCCTACTTTTATCACAAATTTAACCTATATTCCTTCAGACGGATTTAGATTGTTTGTAAAGCAAAATCTAACTTCATGGGAAGACTTATATGAAAAAACTTTAAAGCAAATAGAAGAAAAAATAAAATCCGCAATAGAAACACCGTTGTTTAATCAAACACTTGAACTAGACTTTTTTTGGGATCACGACTCAACGATAAACACTACAGATTCTTATTCTATAGAACAAATGGATGAAAAACCTGCATTAAAAGCAATACTGAAAGATGATAATATAAAATTAAAGATATTAGGAATACCTGTTAGAGGGCTTTTTGGTTTAATTAACACAGGAGCAGAGTCTATCTTAAGCGGAGAGGATATAAATTTTGGTAGTACTATACAAACAATAGAATATCCATATAATATTTCTTTAATTCTACCTGAAGGTATTACCTTAAAGCAACAAAATACGTTTACATGGAATGATACTTTAGCTTTTAATGGAACCTTGAAATCAAACAAAAATCCAAATTATTTAGATGAAGAGATTGATACAAAAATAATAATTAATGTTAGAAATACTGATTTGAATCTACTTAGTTTTTTTACTGGAGAGACAACACTTACATTTAGTATGGATATAACAGAAACAATAAATTACAATATTACAACTTTACCAGATTCATTTAGTTTACCAAATGAAATAGATATTAAATTTTTAAATTCAGATGCATTAAGAGTATGTTTTGAAGAAAAAATATTTTCAGAAGAAATGAAAAATAATTTTTTTGAAAAAGGAAAAGAAAGTTTTGAAAAAAGAATTAGCAATATTTTAAAATCCAAGATAAGTGGAAATATTGATAAAAATTTATTCGAAGATTCATTGAATTGGGATGGGAATATAAATGAAATGCAAGCAATTAACCCTGTAAAAACCTGCTTTTATTCATATATTAGCTATCCAATCAAATTTGACTTATCTGTTATTCTTCCTAGTTTTAAAATTGATGATCAGAAATTTACTTTCACTGGTGTAGATAATCAATCTGTTACATATCAAATTGTTTTTCCTAAAGGAATAGATATAGATGCAAGCGATCAATATGATAAAACAGTTGTAAAGCAAACAGCCGATGGGCAACAGTATATTGAATTATCTTTATTGCCCTCTGAATCAAATCTCAGTGTTAATGTTACTTGCAGTATGGCTCCTTCAATTCTTTTTATACTTGGTACTTTTGTGCCATGTTTTATTGCATTTTCTATTGCGATAATATTTGTAATAGTGATAATATTAATAAGACGAAAAAGAAAAAGGGGAAAAGCAGTGATAATCAAAGAGGAAAA
>Ga0272442_10008814_pt1 | contig 12710 bp, 8 predicted proteins | sample SSMForm2O_FD_200262 | JGI IMG/M metagenome (GOLD analysis project Ga0272442, IMG submission 200262) | Marine sediment archaeal communities from Little Sippewissett salt marsh, Falmouth, MA, United States - SSM-Form-2O | ecosystem: Environmental > Aquatic > Marine > Wetlands > Sediment ... | reverse complement strand
GTCGTCGACGCCGTTGCAAACCTCCTGCGAGGGCGGGTTGCCCCCGGTGCAGGCGCAGGCGTCCAGATCGTCGATGACTCCGTTGCAGTCGTCGTCGATCCGGTTGCAGGTTTCGGTGCCGGGGTCGCCGGTGGTGCAGGCACAAGCCTGAAGGTCCTCGTCGGTGTCACCGTCGCAGTCGTCGTCCTGGTTGTTGCAGGTTTCGTCCTCGGGTTGCGGGGCGTCGCAGTTGACCCACTCGCCCAGCATGCATTCCTCGCTGCCCCCGCCGCAGGCAGTGTCGCATGGCCGCGTCAACTCCTCGTCGGTCATCCCGTCGCAGTCGTTGTCGCGCGCGTCGCAAACCTCGCCGCCGGCTTCGGGGGTACAGGGGGCTACGGCGCTGGAGCAGGCCAGCAGGCCGGCTATCAACGAAACCAGCAGGGCGATGGCGATACGCAGTTTTTTCTTCATCGCGAACCTCCCATGGAGTGACACTGTATACTACCAGATTTTCAGGGATCTTCGCCAGTTACGGCTCGCCGCGGGGGATGTCGGCTTCCTCGGGGCCCTGGGGGGGGCCGCTGGGGGTGAGCAGGGTGGGGTCGGCTTTGGGTTCCAGCGGTTCGATTTCCACCTCGTCGACCACCTGCAGGTTGCGGTCGGCGCGGGCCAGGGCCGAGGCGAAGCGGTCGATCAGGCGGCTGATCTTGTAGCCGCGGCACTGGTAATCGGAGACCAGAAAAGAGAAGGCGAACACCTGTTTTCCGCGGCTGTGGATGTAGCCGGACAAGGCGCGGACGTTTTCCAGGGAGCCGGTCTTGAGGCGCATAGTGCGCGCCAGGGCCGGGTGGGCGAAGCGCCCGTTGACGGTGCCGTCGGCGCCGGCCACTGCCAGGCTGGCCAAAAAATCCGGGCGCACGTCGAAACGTCCCCACATATAGTGGAGCAGCTTGACCACCTGGCTGACGGTTACCCGGTTGACGTCGTTGAGGCCCGAGCCGTTGTGCAATATGTAAGTGCCGGGGGGGATGCCCACCTCCTCCTCCAGAAAGGCGTTCATCACCTGCTGGCCTTTGTGCCAGCTGCCCGGCGCCCCCATGAACTCCGCCCCCAGGGTCTTGAACAGCTGCTCGGCCATGAAGTTCTGGCTGAGCTTGTTAACCTTGCGCACGAGCTCTCCCAGGGCGGGGGAGCGCAGGGTGTAGTACAGATCCGCACGCGCGGGCACCGAGCCGCGGCGGATGTATTTGCGGGTGCGAATACCGGTGTTTTTCAGCGCGTTACGGATGCTGTGGCCGACATACCAGGTAGGTTGGGTCACCCGGCAGTGGTGCCGGCTGCCGGGATGATGGGCGTTGACCCGGCCGCGCACCAGCACCCGGGTCCGCTTGCCCGTCCGGTCGACCTCGATCTTGATCCAGGTCCGTTTGTGGGAGGTCGTCACCCGGTTGACCAGCCGGAAGTGGTCCGAGTCGGGGTACAACTCCACCCGGGCCGGCTGGCCCACTTTCTCTCCGGCGAAGAGCGTCACCGTCACCGAGTTGAAGTTCAAAGACAGGGCCCCCATGGGGGCCTGGTAGGGACGGGAGGTGTCGTCCTGGCTCCAGCCGGGACCCTGCCCCTGGGTGTCGAAGAACGAGTCGTCCATGACCAGCGGGCCGTCGATCTTTTCCAGGCCGAAGGTTTTCAGCTCGTTGGCCAGGTAGGTGACGCGCTCGTTGACCAGGAAAGGATCGCCGTAGCCCTTGACGTACAATGGGCCGGCCACCACCCCGTTGTCCGGACGCTTGCGCATGTAGATTTCGGTCTTGAAGCGGTAGTCGGGATGCAGCAGGCACAGGGCCGCGGCGGTGGTGAACACCTTGGTGACCGAGGCGGGATTGATCAGCCAGTCGGGATTGTGGGCAAATATGGTCCGTCCGGTCTGGACGTCGTCGACCCGCACTCCCACCCGGGCGCCCTCCAGGTTGGGATCCGAAACCACCGCATTCAGGATCTCCTCCAGGGGCCGGTACTGAAGCCCGATGACGGTCTGATCCTCGGCATTGGCCTCGGGGCGAAAGAGGCAGATGACGATCAGCCCGGCCAGGAGAAAACGTCCAGCTTTCACGCGGATGTACCTCGGGTTTTTATATACAACCAGCGACGTTTTCAGGGTAGCATACCCAAGACTCGATTCAAAGAAAGTGACCGGATTTGAGCGTCTGGGTTCTTATTATGCTGGTGTTTCCGGGGTTGCTGGCGCCTGCGGCTTCGCCGCAGGGCGAGGCGGAGTGCGTCGATCCGCTGTTCTTGCAGGTACGGGCCCGCCTGGATGAGCGCGCGGAGATCGGGCAGAAAATAGAGGGTTGGAAGGATTTCCTGCGCGCCTACCCGGACAATCCCTGTGCCGGCCGGGTCAGGGAGATTCTCCGTGAGCTGGAATCCTCGCGCACGCGTCGCCTCGAGGCCCAGAAGGACGCCGAGTGGAAGCAGCGGGCCCGCGGGGGGGTGGTCGAACCCGGACGGCACAAATTTCCGGCTTTCACGGTGTTTCCCGATCCCCGGCCCCAGAACCGGGTGCGGCTGCAAACCGAGCTGATCTTGCCCGCCGATTCGGCCGACTTCAGGATGCAGGTCTCCGATCCCCTGCTGACCCAGGTTCTGCGCATCGACGCCGCACCGATCTCATTTCTGGGCCTGAGCCTGGATCTGCCGCTGGCTGCGGGCAGTTGGGGTGAAGAAGATTTCTCGTATGCCTTCGGGAACATCACCGTGGGAGTCCGGGGGATCTGGGGAAGTTTCCTGAGTGGAGACCAGTGGCCGTTCGTAATCAGCGGCGGAGTGTGGTGGGCCACCGGTTCGTCCACCTGGTCAGCCGACTCGGCCAAACGGATCCTGAACGCGGCGGCTTTCTCCTCTCCCGCTTTCTTCTGGTTCTACCGGGACCACCAGAGTGACTACGCCGCGCACGTGGAGGGCCAGTTGGTTCTGGGCCGCCACGTAGTGGGGTTGGCGCTGGCTTACCATGTCCTATCTCAGCAAGAGCCTCCTGCATTCTCGTTCAAGAATCCGCCCGACCCGGTCATGCAGATGTTCCGCTACGACTTGGCCTGGCAGGTGCAGGTTCTCGGGTGGTTGTATCCGGCCTTCGAGCTGAACGGGGGAGTGGGGTTTCCGGGTTCGTCGGAGACCGCCCATCTGCTCCTTTCGCCCGCAGTGAGATTCCACACCCGCTACTTCTCGGCGTCCGTGGGGATCCGCATACCGTTTCTGGATGTAACCGAGTTCAGCCGGATGATCGTGTCTATGGAGCTGGGTGGGCAGTTATAGCATTGTCTGCGGATTTGGCGTTTTTCTCCAGCACCTGGATCTTCTCCATGGCCAGGTCCAGCTTGCTCTTGGTGACCTTGTAGACCTGGCTGTCGGTCCGCGCCTTGCGCTTGGCCGCCTCGAGCTTCTTCTTGAGGTCCCGGTTTTCCTTCTGAAGCTGCTTGAGTTGCCGGGCGCTTTCTTTCTGTTCGCGGTCCCCGTCGGCCTGGCGGGAACTCAGTGACGCGCGAGCTTCCTCGGCTTTTTGCTTCAGCTGATCCACCTGTTCGCGCAGGCGGGCGCATTCCTCTGTAGCCTGGGAGGCCTCTTCCCGGGCGCGGCTGGCCTGACTGCGGGCCTCCTGAATGGCTTCTTCCTGGATGCGGTCCAATTCGGTGTCTTCCGACGGCCGGCTTTCCCGGCCGCGCTTCTCCAGTTCGTGGACCTTCTTCTTGGCTTTCTTGGTTTCCTCCCGGGCCCGGTCCAGCTGGTTGCCGAGCTGTTCCACCTGCCGGCCCTTGCTCTCCATCCGCTCTTCCAGCTCGCGGACCTGGCGCTTCTGGGCTTCCAGGCGCTGCTCCGCCTGCCGGACCAGGCCGCGCCAGCGAACCGCCAGCACGGTTGACAGAACGAATAAAACCAGGAAAAGTCCCGCTCCCGCGGCCAGGATGTACTCCATGATCCCTCCCTCCGGTTGGGGAGACAGGCTTTAGCACAAAACTACCCGGTTGACAACCAGGCAACCCTGCGGGATCTTCTGGCATACCTTTTCGGGAGGTGATGATGACCCACCGGATCGAAGTTGGTCTCCAGGACGGAGTGCCGGACGCACCCGGCGACAAGATCCGCAGGCGGGTCCAGTCCGAGTTGGGCATCGAGGTCAGCCGGGTGCGCTGCGTGGATGTGTACACGGTGGATGCCGAATTGAGCGGTGAGCAACTGGCCGCGGTTGCCGGGGCTCCGCTTTGTGATCCGGTGATCCAGCACTCGGCGGTTGATCGCCCCCTGGGGGAGGGGTTCGACTGGGCGGTCGAAGTGGGTTTCAGGCCCGGGGTGACCGATAACGTGGGCCGTACCGCCCGCGAAGCCATCGCCCTGGCGCTGGACCGGCCGTTCGGCGAGGGAGAGGCGGTCTACACTTCCCGGCAGTATTTGTTCAACGGCAAGCTGGATAGGGGCCGGGTGGATCGCATCGCCTCCGAGTTGCTGGCCAACGGGCTGATTCAGCGCTGGAGCGTGCTGGATGCCGAGGGCTTCCGCTCGGCGGGCGGCTTCCCCATCGAGGTTCCCAAGGTGGCCGGCACCGGTCGTCCGGAGGTCGAGACCATATCCCTGGAGATCGACGACCAGAGCCTGCTGCAGTTGTCCCGCCGGCGGGTGTTGGCCCTGTCTTTGGAAGAGCTGCACGTCATCCGCGACTACTACCGCCGGCCCGACGTCATCAGGCTGCGGGAAGCAGCGGGCCTGGGGAAGGATCCCACTGACGCGGAGCTGGAGGCGCTGGCTCAGACCTGGTCGGAGCACTGCAAGCACAAGATCTTCAACGCCCGCATCAAATACCACGGGGAAGGCCGGGAGCCCGAGGAAATCGTTTCGCTTTTCGACACCTACGTGCGCGGCGCGACCCGGAAGGTGCGTGAGGCCAAGGGGCCCGAGGACCTGTGCCTGAGCGTCTTTGTGGACAACGCCGGGGTGATTCGCTTCAACGACGACTGGAGCCTGGTGTTCAAGGTTGAGACCCACAACAGCCCTTCGGCGCTGGATCCCTACGGCGGCGCCCTGACCGGCATCGTGGGCGTCAACCGGGATCCCTTCGGTACCGGGCAGGGGGCGCGGCTGATCTTCAACACCGACGTGTTCTGTTTTGCCAGCCCCTTTTACACCGGGAAGATTCCCAAGGGGTTGCTGCACCCCCGCCGGGTTCTGGAGGGTGTCCGCGAGGGCGTAGAGCACGGCGGCAACAAGAGCGGCATTCCCACCGTCAACGGTTCGGTGCTCTTCGACGTGCGCTACCACGGCAAGCCGCTGGTCTATTGCGGGACGGCGGGGATTCTACCGGCGCAGCTCCACGGCAAGCCCGGGCACGTCAAGAAGGCCAACCCGGGCGATCGCATCATCATGACCGGCGGGCGCATCGGCGCCGACGGCATCCACGGCGCTACCTTTTCTTCCGAAGAGCTTCACGAGGGCTCGCCGGCCACCGCGGTTCAGATCGGTGATCCCATCACCCAGAAGCGCATGACCGACTTCCTGCTGGTGGTCCGGGACGAGGGTTTGTACAGCTGCATCACCGATGACGGCGCCGGCGGGCTCAGCTCTTCAGTGGGCGAGATGGCCCGCGACTCTGGGGGAGCCGACCTGGACATCACCAACGCCCCCCTGAAGTACGCCGGCCTGGCCGCCTGGGAGATCCTGCTCTCCGAGGCCCAGGAGCGCATGACCCTGGCGGTGCCGCCGGAGAAGCTGGACCGCTTCATGCAACTGGCCCGGCGCTACCAGGTGGAGGCCACCGATCTGGGTTGCTACACCGACGACGGGCTGTTCAGGGTCTGCGATCACGGCAAGCCGGTGACGCTCTTGCACATGGACTTCTTCCACGACGGAGTGCCGCGCATGGAGCTCGTGGCGCGCTGGTCGCCGCCCTCTACCGAAGATTTTCCTCCGGCCGAACCGGAGAATCACGTCGGGATGCTCAAGAGCATGCTGGGCCGGCTCAACATCTGCTCCAAGGCCTACTGGGTCCGGCAGTACGATCACGAGGTCCAGGCGGGCACGGCTATAAAGCCCCTGGTGGGCGAGCACGCCGACGGACCCTCCGACGCGGCGGTCTTCCGGCCGCTGTTGGATTCAATGGAGGCGGTGGCGGTCTCCCACGGAATTTGTCCGCGTTACAGCGACGTGGACACGCACGCCATGGCCCAGAACGCGGTGGACGAGGCCACCCGCAACGCCGTCTGTGTAGGGGCCGACCCCGATCGCATGGCCGGCCTGGACAACTTCTGCTGGTGCGATCCGGTCAAGGCCGAGAAGAACCCCGACGGGGATTACAAGCTGGCCCAGCTGGTGCGGGCCAACCGGGGGCTGTATGAAATCTGCGTGGCCTACCAGATCCCCTGCATTTCAGGCAAGGACAGCATGAAAAACGACGCGGTCATCGAGGGCCAGCGCATATCCATACCGCCGACGTTGCTGTTCTCGCTGGTGGGCAAGCTCGACGACGCCAACCAGGCGGTGTCGATGGACGCCAAGGCCGAAGGCCACCTGGTCTACCTGCTGGGCACCACCCGGCGCGAATTGGCCAAGTCCGAGTACTACGACCAGGCCGGCGGAAAGGGTGGAGAGATTCCCCGGGTGCGCACAAAAGAGAACGCCCGGATTTACCGGGCGGTCTACCGGGCCATCGGGGAGGGCCTTGTGGCCTCCTGCCACGACTGTTCCGACGGAGGCCTGGGGGTGGCGCTGGCCGAAACCGCCTTCGCCGGCGACCTGGGAATGCGGGTGGATCTGCGCCTGGTGTCCGGGGAGGGAGTCGACCGCGACGATCTGCTGCTCTACTCCGAGAGCGCCGGCCGGCTGGTTGTGACCGTGCCGCCCGACAAGGCCCCGGCTTTCGAGAGGCTGTTGTCGGATTCCGCCTGCGCGCGGGTAGGTGAGATCACCGGGGAGAAGAAGTTCATCGTCACCGGGTTGTCGGGGAAGACGATCATCGACGAGCCGATCGCCGGTTTGAAGGAAGCTTGGCAGAAGACCCTGGATTTCTAGAGAGGTTGTCATGACCAAGGTCAAGGCGCTGGTCATCAGCGGAAACGGAATCAACTGCGAACGGGAGACCGCGTTCGCCTGCCGGGCGGCGGGGGCGGACACCGCCGATATCATTCCGGTGTGGGATCTGGTGGCCGGAGAAGCGCGGCTTTCCGATTATAACCTGCTGTGCCTGGCCGGGGGGTTCCAGGACGGGGACGACCTGGGGGCATCCCGGGCCGGGGCCAACCGCTACCGGCACGCACGCATCGGAGGTGGAGAAAAGAGGCTGTGGGACGGGCTGAGGGAGTTCGTCGAAGCCGGCAAGCTGGTCATCGGCATCTGCAACGGTTTCCAACTGATGGTCAAGCTGGGGATCCTGCCCCTGCTCGAACCCGGCGACCACCGGCAGACCGTCACCCTGACTTTCAACGACTCGGGTCGCTTCGAGGACCGCTGGGTCGACCTGGCCTGCGACCGGGAAAGCCCCTGCGTTTTCACTCGGGGGATCGAAAGCTTCGAGGTTCCGGTTCGCCACGGCGAGGGCAAGCTGCTGGCCCGGGATTCGGCGCTAATGGACGAGCTTTCCCGTCGGCACCTGATCCCGGTGCGCTACCGTGACCCCCGGACCGGCCGGCCCACCCAGGAATATCCACTCAATCCCAACGGCTCTCCCGGAGGCGCCGCGGGCTTGTGCGATCCCACCGGCCGCCTGTTCGGCCTGATGCCCCACCCCGAGTGCAACACCCACCGCACCCACCACCCCCGCTGGACCCGCTTGCCCGACCTCCCCGAGGAAGGCCTGGGCTTGAAGCTGTTCAAAAACGCGGTGGAGTTTCTGCGCTAAAACAGGTTGAACCGCTTTATGGTCTTTTCCCCGGGCTTGATCACCACCGTGATGGTCTTGTCGATCCCCTGCTCCTTGTTCACTACCCTAAGCTTGACCTTTCCCGAGGGCAACTCCACGTCGATCAGCGGGGTCTGGCCGAGGTGACGGCCCCGGTGGTAGACGTCGGTCCAGGGATTGGTAGTCAGCCGCAGCTTTCCGGGCGGACCCGGGGGCGGCTTTTCGGTTTTGTCCCCGGGATTCTTGACCACCACTTTGCGCCGCCGGCGTTTCTTTTTCTTTTTCCTTTTGGGCGACTTGGCGATCTTTTCGGGCTGGCCCTCGTCGGCGGGTGCCAGTCCCGCGGCGTCTTTGCTTTCGTCTTTGGCTGCGTCTGCCGGCGGAGCCGGTGTCCCGGCGTCGGGCTTTTCAGCCGCGGCGATGAGGCCGGCGTCCGGTTTTCGGATGCCTTGGTCGTCCTTGATCAGCATGAACATGGCCACCGCACCGGCCCCGGCCAGAACGCCCAGAAGAGCCAGGAAGATCAGCCAGGCCGGCCGTCGCCCGCCGGCTGAATCGCGAAAGGCCGGCGAGTGCAGGGCCGAGCCCGAAACCGGCGAGCGCGGTACCGAATGCTCGGTGTCGGAGAGGTAGTCGCTAAGATCGCCAAACAGGTAGTCCTGGATGCTCGAATCGGATGCCTGGGCGCTTTCGATCAGTTGGCGCTTCTCCTTGATCCGGTCGGAGAAGAGGTCCTGCATGAAATTGCCGATGACCACGTTGTCCCAGTCTTGTTCGGATGCCTTCAGGTAACGCCGCAGGGCCGAACGGAACTCGGCGGCGGACTGGTAGCGCTTTTGCCGGTCGCGCGCCAGGGCTTTCCTGGTTATTTCGGCGAGCAGCTCGGGCACCTGGGGATCGACTTCGCGCGGGGAGGGGGCGTCTTGCTCGGTGACGGCCTGCAGCAGCTTCAAGTCGTTTTCCTGGTTGAAGAGCTTGCGCCGGGCCAGGCACTCCCACAGGACCACCCCCAGGGAGAACACGTCGGAGCGGCCGTCGAGTTCCTCTCCGGAGATCTGCTCGGGAGACATGTAGGCATACTTGCCCTTCAGCGTGCCCGTCTGAGTCTTGGTGCTTCTCAGCTCCGCCTTGGCGATCCCGAAGTCGACCACCTTTACTCCCCCGTCATAGAGGACGAACACGTTCTGGGGGCTGACGTCCCGGTGGACGATTCCCAGAGGGGTTCCGTCGCGGGCCGTCTGGGTGTGGGCGTGATGCAGGCCCTCGGCGGCCTGGAGGATCATGCCGGCGGCCAGCTCGGAGGGGATGCGGATCTTGCGGCGGCGGCAGGCCCGGATGATAGTGGAGAGGCTCTCGCCGGGCAGGTACTCCATGGCGATGAAGTACTGGCCGGAGATCCGGCCCAGATCGAAGATCTGGACGACGTTGGGGTGGTTCAGCGTGGCGGCTATGCGGGCCTCGTCGAGAAACATCTCCACGAAGCGCTGCTCGCGGGACAGGTTGGGAAGGATGCGCTTGATGACTATCAGCTTTTCGAATCCGGCCAGCGCGGTTTGCGAGGCCAGATATATTTCCGCCATGCCGCCGGTGGCCAGGTGGGCGATCAAGCGATACTTGCCGAACTGCTTGCTGGTCCCCGGTTTGGGCGGCTCGGGCATGGGGACGATGTTAGCGGAATTCTACCGGGAAGTCGAAAAGTCGACCGAGAAGTCGAAGGGGCCCGAGGGGGTCTGGTCGGAGGTCAGGACCACCGCCGTCGCCGTCGCGCCGGCAACCACTCCACCGACTATGGCCCAGACCCACCAACGCTCGTACCAGGAGGTCTCGCCGGCCGCGGCGGTCTCTTGGGGAGGTTTCTCGGCGACTTCCAGGGCAGAGGGGTGAGCGGCGTCGCCGAACTCCTGCAGGCGGCTCAGGTTGACTCCCTCAACCACGGCGTACCATCGAATCTGGTCTCCCTTCCCGTGGCTTTCCCAGGCAGAGCAGGGGATCGTGACCAGTTGCTCTCCCTCTCTGGTGAGTGGCGAGTGGACCGAAGAGAACTTTCCGGCATCTCCCCGGCGGAAGAACACCCGCACGCCTTCGATCATACCCGCCGGATCGGCAATCACCTCGGCTCCGAAGATCAGCGGTTTTCCCAGTTGCGCATGGGTCGGGGGGACCAGGCGCGCGCTCAGGCGCGGCATTTTCTTCTGCACCAGCTGGTTGAAAGGTTTGCGCACCCGGGGAGATACGTTCGTGCCCAGGCGGAAGCCGGGATCCAGCGCCAGCAGGCGGCTGAAGGAATCCTCGGCGTCCGCGTAGCGGCCCAGCGAACCGAGGCACAGCCCCGACAGGTGGTAGATGCGAATGAGTTGGGCCCGGGTGTTGCCCTGCTCCAGGAAGGCCTTCTGCAGCACGCCCAGAGCCTTCTCGAAATCCAGGTCGCCGTAGAAAGCGGAAGCCCGGTTGATCAGCTTGTCGGTGTTTCCACCGGCCATGGCGTTGGCCGAAAACAGCAGGAGGGCTGCCAGCAGTATGGTCGGTCTGAACATGCCAGCGAATATCTCCCTTCGACGCCTACAAAAGCAACTGGAAGACGATCATGTGTCTCTTCTGATCGCTTTCGCCTTCCTGGCGGTAGATGAAATTATAGACCATCTTGAACCGGTCGGCCAGGTACAACAGGTTCAGGCCCCCGGAGACCTGGCGGATTTTCGGGCTGTCGGGGATGTGCAACTCTTCGTAGCGGCCGACCAGTTCGAGGAAGTCGGGCAGCAGGAAGGCGCCGCCGGTGATCGAGAACCCGCTGGTTTCCAGCCCGTCTCCCGGGGCGCGGTCCAGGAGCATCAACTCGCCCTCGACATAGAAGCCGCGGTACCCGATGCGCAAGTCCAGGTTCAGGCCGTGCCAATCGTACGTTTCTCCGCTGTCCGGGTCACGGTGAAGATGATCGTAGATGTAGGCGCCGCCGAGCTTCACAATCAGGCGGCGTCCCAGCCAGCAGGAGGGGGTGAAGTCCATCCGGGCCACCGCCAGCGTACCGTTTCCTCCCTCGGGGAATCCCTCGAAGGCCCCGCCCCGCACCCGCAGGGGAAATCCGTGCTTTTCCAGGTCGATGTCGTAGGCCAGGCCGGTGCGGCGCTGCGGGCCCCAAGAGGCGATCAACGGGCGCTCGTTCAGCGGCAGGTGCTCGGGATCGATGAGAAGCGACCGCGAAAAAGGCACCCGGAAACGACCGATGCGGAAATGTCCCAGATAGAACAGGTGGGGGGAAACCGGAGCGAAAGACATGACTGCGTCCTGCAGCAGCGCATCCTTCCCGTTGAGCTCCAGCTCCAGGTACATGCCCAGATCCAGCAGCCGGCTCACCTTGCCCTCGGCGCGGGTGCGCACCCGCTGGACGGACATGCCGTCTTCACCGCGGATCTGAAGGAAGCCCCCCAGAGTGGCGCCGGCGCTTTCGCTCCCCAGGCGGACCAGCGGGCCGGAGCGGATCATCCTGGGCACGTGGGGGTCCACCACCACGGCTTTCTCGATGTCCAGGGCTTCTTTGGAGGTGTCGACCGGCCGGGCGGATTTCCCCGGCACCCGGGTGCCGGACAGCCAGGCTGAGTGCATTACCGGGTAGAGATCGGCGCCCGGGGGGCCGTCGACCAGCACCACCCGGTCGTCCCAGAGTTCCAGGTGGCGGCTGCGCTCCACCGACGTCCGGGCGGACAGGACTTCCTCCATCCCGTCCATGAACTCGGCCGCGTCGGCGGGCGTGTCCCAGTCGGTAACCCAGACCAGCAGCAAGTCCCCGCCGTCTTGGCGCTCGAAAACCACCGCCCGATCGCCGCCCCAACCGGCGGCGCGCCGGGCTGCTTTTTTCAGGTCGACGCCCATAAGCAGGGTACGGATGCCGAACTCACCCAGGGTGTCCCGGTATACCGGCCGGTAGCCCGCCACGGTCAGGTCCGACAGGTCGGGCAGGCGGGGGGGATCGTCGCCCCGCTTGTACTTTTCGGGGTGCAGGATTTCCTCGGTGGAGCGCGGAGGGTTCTGGTAGGCGCGGTTGACTGCCTCCCAGCCGCCCGGTTTCTTCAGGGCCAGGACGAAATTGGAGCCGTCCAGGTAGGGGAATTTGAAGCGCTCCTGCATGAAGGTGGGCACCCGCTCGCCCATGTCGGGGGCGTGCTTGCGCACGAAGTCGACGAAGTCCTCCGGCTCGGCCACCAGGCCGCCGACTCCCAGCTCGAAACCCACCAGGGTGGCGTCACCCTCCACCAGGGCCACGTGGGCCAGCCGGGCGTCCTGGTTGCCTATGGCTGCCAAGGGAGGCTCAAGGCCGAAGTGCTGGTCCTGCAGGGCGTGGGTCAGCTCGTGGGAGACGATCTCGCCGAAGGTGAGATCGCGGCCCACGAAGAGGCCCACCACCTCGATCACCTCGCTGCGGAAGTGCTCCCGGGAGACGATCTCCAGGCGGTCGGCCCGCGGCAGGTACAAACCGGCCGGCTGGGAGGCGATCATGGATTCCACCGCCGCCGCCGGATCCGATCCGAAGGGAATCAGGCCCAGAAGCGCCAGCAGCTTGGCCTCCCGCTCGGCCCGTCCGGAAAGGCGCAGCTCGCCGGCCTCCGTGCTGGCGGTGCGGCGGATGTCCGCGGTCCCGGCCAGGCGGAAGTGCACCGGGGCGACGAAGGGGAGCTGGCGCACCTTCGAGACGCGTCGGGAGGCCTTGACGATGGCCCGGCGATCCAATGCGCCCCCCGACACGATCTTGTAGTGGCAACCAAGGAGTCCGGCGGCCAGAAAGATCAGAACGGCGAAAACGCCGAGGCGATCACCGATGCGAGCCATTCGGGCCTCTCCACCTGCATCATGCCGG
>Ga0272442_10008813_pt1 | contig 12711 bp, 12 predicted proteins | sample SSMForm2O_FD_200262 | JGI IMG/M metagenome (GOLD analysis project Ga0272442, IMG submission 200262) | Marine sediment archaeal communities from Little Sippewissett salt marsh, Falmouth, MA, United States - SSM-Form-2O | ecosystem: Environmental > Aquatic > Marine > Wetlands > Sediment ... | reverse complement strand
GAATTTCAGGACCCCTTTGGGGATGGAGTGGACTTCATAACTGCGTCGACCCACAAAACTTTTCCAGGACCTCAAGGCGGCGTTATTCTCGCTAATTGTGAGGATGAACGGATGGAGAAGGCAATCAGGAAGGTGCAGAAGGCAGTTTTTCCTATGACCACCTCTAATTCTCATCTTGGAAGGCTTCCTGCATTGGGTTTGGCTGCTTTGGAACTGAAACTATATGGTAAGGATTTGGCTAAGCATACCATTAAGAATGCGCAGACTGCAGGCAAGTGCCTATTTGAGAATAACGTTAAGGTGTTAGGCAGAAAGAATGGGTTTACGAAGTCTCATCAGATTGTTGTTGATGTCAGAGATTATGGTGGAGGACAAAAACTTGCTTCCGACCTTGAGGACGCCAACATAATTTTGAACAAGAACCTTCTGCCCTACGATAATCAACATAACCGTGGTGACCCATCAGGTCTAAGAATCGGTTTTCAAGATGTGACCCGCAGAGGCTTCAAACCCGATGACATAGAAACCTTGTGTTCTCTCATCTTAGAAGTTGTAAAAGGCAAACGGACTACTGCTGAAGTGAAGAAAGACATCATCAAACTGAGGCAAAGTTTCCCCGAAATAAAATACGGATTCCAAAGCGTCAACGAAGCAAAAGAACAACTCAAAAAATATTCCTAAACATTAAACATCAAGAGCAAAGGCATACTTTGAAGTCGTCTTCCTGTTCCGTTGTTTATATACGATATTTTTTTATATAAGAAGCTGATTCACTTCTGTTTGTTAAAGGAAATTGGGTCTATGAATAGCCAATCGACGACTGCAAGGAACACTTTTTGGCAGTTCTATAGCTTTGGCTATTTTTATTATAAGTAAGCCCATTTAGCTGAACTTAACTTCTTTGGCTTTCTGGGCTTCTTGGAGGGTTTAGTTGATAATAAAACAAAATGTTGAAAAAAATCGCAGACTTGTGGTCAAATTTGGTGGCTCCAGCCTCTCAGACCACGAACGGATACTGAGGGCAGTTACGGCAGTTGCTGAAGAAGCAAAGAAGGGAACCCACATAGCTGTCATCGTTTCGGCCATGGGAAAAACAACTGACACCCTCTTTCACGCTGCAAAGAACAGCTCTAACGGCAAGTTACACAAGAAAGACTTGGATGAGATTCTGGCAATGGGCGAAAGAACCAGCATCAGAATCATCGCCGCGGCACTAAAGGCACAGGGAGTGGATTCCCGTTACGTTGACCCTCTTGACGCGGAATGGCCCATCATAACAGATAACTCGTTTTCGGATGCCAATCCAATCTTGGATGTCTGCTACGAAAGGGCTGAACAGAATGTGCTTCCTCTTGTAGAGAAGGGCATTGTTCCAGTAATTGCGGGCTTCGTGGGCAAAACAAAGGACAACCGAGTAACAACGTTGGGAAGAGGGGGAAGCGATACAACTGCCTTCATCTTAGCGAAGGCTCTAGACGTTGATGAGCTTATTCTTGTTACGGACGCTGAAGGAATCATGTCAGCCGACCCCAAGGTGATAGCCACTCCTGAACGGCTTCAAGAAATTGATGTGAACACTTTGGTTGGATTAGCTGATTCGGGAACAAAATTCATTCACAGGAAGGCACTGCGATACAAGGATGCCTCGGTGAAAGTTAGGGTAATCAAGCACAGTCACGGCAACCTAAATGTTGAAGGAACGTTGATTACGGGCGCACTCTCAGGAGACTTGGATGTAGAGTTAGCTTTTCCTTCTTCTGGGATGTCAATCACTGTCGTAGGCGTAGGAGTGTCAGAGAATCCTGAGGTCATAAAGGAGCTTGCTGAGACAGTGAAGAAGCATACGAAGCTGCTGGGCTTGTCCCTGAATTATGACTCGTTGATTCTTTATGCTTCAGAGAACTATGATTCTGAGATGCTTTTGGAGGAAGTGCATAAGGTGATACTTAGTCATGAGGAAACTTTAGCCATGTCTGTCCGAAAACAGTTAGCCTTCCTCAAAATCAAAGGTGTCGGATTAGAAAAGACGCCAGGTCTCACAGGAAGAATCTCTGAGGCACTGAGAGTGAACTGTATAAACATTTTTGGGCTTATCACAATCACTTCCAGTATTCTTTTATTTGTTGACTGGGAAGAAAAAGAGAAAGCTCTAAAATTAGTTAAAAATGCATTGAATGGTGACTAAATATGTTGAAAGCAGCTGTATTAGGAGCAACAGGCAACGTCGGGCAAATCTTCGTCCAACTACTTGAGGGGCACCCCTGGTTCGAAGTAACAACCGTTGCAGCATCAAAAAGAAGTAAAGGAAGAACATACGGTGAAGCCTCCCGATGGCGACAATCAACACCCATTCCCAAAGCCGTCACCCCAATGGAAGTTGTAGACATATCCCCGAAAGCAGTCAAAGACGTCGACATAATATTCTCGGCACTACCATCAGATGTTGCTGGAAAAGTGGAAGAAGATTTCGCCGCTGCAGGATACGTGATAGTCAGCAACGCGTCAGCCCACAGAATGGACCCTGACGTTCCCATGCTGAACCCTGAAATCAACTGCAGCCACATCAACCTCATCGAAGAGCAACGCAGAAACAGAAAGTGGGACGGCGCAATCGTCACAAACCCCAACTGCAGCACAACAGTTCTAACGTTGCCACTGAAGCCAATCTACGACGTGTTCGGCATCAAAAACGTTGTAGTATCTACGATGCAAGCAATATCAGGCGCTGGATACCCCGGAGTAGCTTCCTTAGACATCATTGATAACGTTGTCCCATACATTGGGGGCGAAGAGCTAAAGATGGAATCTGAAACACAGAAGATTCTAGGCACAGCTTCCAAGTCAGCCAACTTCAAGGTCTCCTCAAGTTGCCACCGAGTTCCAACAATTGATGGACACATAATGGCAGTTTTAGTTGAGACCAAGAAGCATGCGGAGCCAGCTGCTGTAGCCGAGGCTATGGAAAACTGGGTCGGCGAACCCCAAGAACTGAAGCTTCCGTCAGCCCCAGAAAAGCCTGTTGTTGTTACGTGGGAAAAGGACCGTCCACAAACAAGACTGGACCGGATGGAAGGCAAGGGCATGAGCACTGTAGTGGGCAGAATCCGTAGAGACTCTGTGTTCGATGGAGTCAAATTTATTGCTTTGGGGCACAATACTATACGTGGAGCTGCTGGATGCGGAGTCCTTAACGCAGAATACTTGAAGGAAAAGAAATTCATCTAAAGGAGAGTGAAACCTTTGGAATCAGGTAAAAAAAGGCGACTGAAACGAATCTTCCGAAGTGACAACAAGACAGTGATTGTTCCCATGGACCACGGCGTAACCATCGGACCAGTTAAGGGACTATTAAACATGCAAGACATAATCAACAAGCTACTAAACGGTGACGCTGACGCAGTTGTCATCAACAGAGGCATCGCAAAAATTGTTGAAACTGGAAACGCTGGATTAATCATTCATTTGTCTGGAATCAGCTTACGTTGTCCTCATCCAAACCATAAAGTTCAAATCGGTTCTGTAGCCGATGCTGTTCGATTGGGTGCCGATGCTGTTTCGGTTCACGTTAATATTGGCGCTGAACATGAAACTGAGATGCTGTCAACCATGGGAAAAGTAGCCTGCGAATGTGATGACTTGGGAATGCCATTGCTGGCTATGATGTATCCCCGAGGACCAAACATCAAAGACCCCCATGCTGTGGATGTGGTAGCTCATGCAGCCCGCTTAGGCGCAGAGCTGGGAGCTGACATCATCAAAACCAACTACACTGGCGACGTCGAATCCTTCAAAGAAGTTATCGATGGCTGCCTTGTTCCAGTCATCATTGCGGGTGGACAAAAAGCTGAGACCCCACGAGACGTTCTGCAGATGGTAAAAGATTCAGTAACTGCCGGAGGCGCAGGGCTCTCGATTGGCAGAAACGTGTTCCAACACAATAATCCCACAAAGATGGTCAAAGCCTTAAACGCAATTGTCCATGACAGTGCGTCGGTCTCTGAAGCCATGAAGATTCTTGGTGAATCAAAATGAAGGAACTCTGGCTCGAAATAGAAGCTTCTGTTCCAGAAACCCAGAAAACCAAGTTGCTCAAGTCTGCGGCTAAAACCTGCGATGCCGTCCTGGTTGACGCTGAAGATGTCGAGAAAGCCAAGAAGGCTGGAGTAAAGGCTGCCTCAAAATCAGAAGCAGCAGACATTGTTGTTCTTTCAGCTCTTGACCCAGAGAAACTTAAAATGTTAAAGGTTAAGGGCAAAACCGCAGCTGTAAAAATCACTATCACAGGAAAAAAAGATGAGGAAATAGCCATAACGGCGGCTGAACTCAACGCCGACTACGTTATTGTCGGCACTTCAGACTGGAAAATCATTCCCCTAGAGAACCTCATTGCAAAAACCAGAGGAAAAACCAAACTGTTAGCCGAAGTCTCCAGCACAAAAGAGGCAAAAGTTGCCCTAGAAACTTTGGAGCTTGGCTCAGATGGAGTGGTCCTGAAGACAGCAGACCCCGAAGAACTAACAGCCACTGCAGAGTTTGCCAAGAAGGGCTCTCTTGCCCTTGATTTGGTTGCTGTTGAAGTTGCCTGCGTGAAGGAGATTGGTACCGGCGCCCGAGCCTGCATCGACACGTGCGAGCTTATGAAGGCGGGAGAGGGCATGCTTTTGGGTTGCCAGTCGTCTGGTTTGTTTCTTGTTCAGGCTGAAGTTCATGAAAGTCCATACGTGGAAACTCGTCCCTTCCGAGTGAATGCTGGACCCCTTTCATTGTATGCATTGACTTCTCCAATAAGAACTCGGTACTTATCGGAGTTGAAGGCTGGAGAAGAAGTTCTCGTAGTTGATCGTGAAGGAAGAGTGAGGCTGACGAATGTTGTGCGGTCGAAGATCGAGTGGAGACCTATGCTGCTTATCGAAGCGGATTGGGGTGGCATAACTTTGAAGCTGATTGCCCAGAACGCCGAAACCATACGGGTTGTAACTCCCGAAGGCTCCAAGGCAGTTACGGACCTGCAGAAGGGAGACAAGATATTGGCTCGTGTGGAAGAAGGCGGCAGGCACTTTGGAACATTGGTGAAAGAAGAAGCAGTGATAGAACGTTGACAATCAGAGTCTGCGTCGCAGTACCTCCAAAAACAGTCGAAGAAGCATTCTCTTTGATAAAGCAAGCTGAAGCTCAAAATGCAGACCTCATTGAAATAAGATTGGACAGCCTCATGAACCATGATCGCATCGCAGAAATTCCACGCTGCACAAAGACACCACTTATAGCAACAAACAAATCACAGAAAAACCACGGCAATTTCGTGGGAAGAGAAACTGAGCGCCAAAAAATCTTGCTAAATGCCGCAGGAAATGGCTTTACCTATGTAGACTTGGACTTGGGTACACCCAATCAGAAAGAATTAATCGGTAGTTTGCGTGAGGCTGGAGCAAAAGTTATAGTTTCGTTTCATGATTTCGAGGAAACTCCTTCCATTTCAAAACTGGAAAAGATTCTTAATGAAGAGGCTGCTTTGGGTGCTGATGTCTGCAAAATCATAACCACCGCTAAATCCGTCGAAGATAACTCAACAGCCATACGTTTAGTTTCCGAGGCTTCCAAGAAATGTAAAATTGTCTGTTTTGCTATGGGAGACCTCGGCGTACCCTCCCGTTTCTTGTCTCCTGTCTTCGGAGCCTTTTTCACTTTTGCTTCTATTGACGAAAAAAGAAAAACGGCAATAGGGCAATTAACTATCCAGAAAATGAGAAAGGCATACCAGCTGTTGGGGAAGTAACAATGAAAATCAACGGAAAAACCAAGGTTTGTGCCATCATAGGCTACCCCGTAGATCACTCTCTAAGTCCTGTAATGCATAACGCAGCCTTCAAAGATCTGGGATTAAACATTGTTTACGTGGCTTTCCCAGTAAAAACAGACATGTTAAAAGATGCAATTTTGGGCGCAAAAAGTTTTGGTCTCTTGGGATTAAATGTGACCATGCCCCACAAACATTCCGTCATACAATACTTGGACGAAACGGAGTCTACAACGAAATCTATGGGTGCAGTGAACACAATCTTGAACGAGCGGGGAAAACTGTTCGGATACAATACAGATGGCAAAGGCGCCATGATTGCCCTCCAAGAAAACCACGTAGACCCAGAAAAAAAGAAGATGCTTCTCCTAGGCGCAGGCGGCGCAGCAAAAGCCATAGCCTTTCAGGCAGTTCAAGAAAAAACAGAACTTGTTATCCTCAACAGAACACAGGAGAAGGCAAAACAGTTAGCTAAACTGCTAAACAAAACTTTCGGCACCAAAGTGAAGGGAAGATCGCTCTTAGCTGAGGACCTGAAGGAAGAACTGGAAACCACTGATATTCTTGTTAACGCCACATCTGTTGGCATGAGCCCAGACGTTAACGCAAGTCCAGTTCCCGCAGAATTGATACATTCTGACCTGTGCGTGATGGATATCGTCTATAATCCATTGGAAACCAAGCTTCTGGAAGATGCAAAGACTGCTGGGGCTACAATTGTTTCGGGTCTTGAGATGCTGCTTTATCAGGGGGCTGTTGCATTTGAAATCTGGACTAACTGTCCTGCTCCAGTTGATGTGATGAAGAAGGCTGCCTTGAGTAAACTAGCTGAACAGGGTGTACGCCCTTGAGGGAAAAAGCTGAGGCAATAACTCATGGCGCAGCCACAATAATCAATGCCATAGCCACAGGCAAAGGAGCAGCCGTGGGCGTGGACCTGTGGACAAAAGCTGCCGTCGCCATCACTGAAGACCCCGGAGTAGTACAAGTTAAAATTCTTTCAGATTCCTCAGAGAACACTCTTCTGGCACAAAAGACCGTTATGAGCGTTCTCAAATGTTTCGGGCTGGAAAAAAAATATGGCGCCAAAGTTGAAACCAGCTCAAACATTCCAGTGGCAAGGGGAATGAAAAGCAGCAGTGCAGCAGCGAATGCCATAGCCTTGGCAACTACTGCGGCACTGGAACGCAGCTTGGATGATGTTGATGTGGTGAAGCTTGGTGTTGATGGGGCATTGGAAGCAAAAGTTACTATAACTGGAGCCTTTGATGATGCCTGTGCATCATATTTTGGTGGAGTTGTAATTACGGATAATTTGGAGCGGAGAATCATTAAACGTTTTGATTTGCCTGACGCTCCTGCAGTCCTGTTCTATGTTCCACCCAAAAAAAACTATACCGCAGAAACAGACGTAAAGCGGATGAAGGACATGGCTCCCGTCGTCAAGATAGCCTACAATGAAGCCTTGAACGGCAGCTACTGGGCAGCCTTAACCATGAACGGCTTAATCTATTCATTAGCCATGGGGTACGATTTGTCCCCAGCCGTAGATGCCATCACTGCAGGAGCTTATGCTTCTGGCTTGTCCGGAACTGGACCCGCAGTCACAGCTATCCTTCCCGAAGACAAAATCGATACCGTAAAAGATGCTTGGCGGAGCCGTGAGGGAGAAATCCTAGAGGCTCACATCAACCAAGAGAAAGCTACGGTGGTGGACTAAAAGATGGAGGTAACAGTCCGGAACACTAAACGTCTTGAAGGGGTGATTTTGGCTCCTCCCTCCAAAGCATACACCCACCGGATGCTTATAGCCGCATCATTAGCTAACGGCACCTCACGAATCAACAATCCTCTGGTCTCAGATGACACCCAGGCGACTCTGGAGGCAGTAAAGGCGCTGGGAGCAACAACAGAACTCGACAAAAACTGCTGGACAATCCACGGAACAGAACAGCCCTCGACGCCTAGCCAGCCCATAGACTGCCAAGAATCTGGGTCGACTCTTCGTTTTATGATTCCAGTTGCAGCCATTGCACAGGGACCGTCAACGTTCCTTTTTGAAGCATCCTTTGAGCGTAGACCAGTGGCGCCTCTTCTTAAAAGCCTCAAGGAACTGGGCGTTAAATCCGCTATTCAAAAAGATGGTTCGTCTGTCTCTGTTGGTGGCGGAGGAATCAGGGGCGGACAAACTTCGATAAGGGGCGACGTCAGCTCTCAATTCATATCTGGCTTGTTATTTGCTTGTCCAAAAGCTAAAGAAGACACAGAAATTAGTGTCACAACCAAGCTGGAGTCTAAGGGATACATTGAGATGACCCTTGAAGTCCTCGGCAAACATGGAATCGTAACTTCTGTTGACCCTGATTTTTCGCAGCTGAGGATTCCCGCAAACCAAAGTTACAGTCCATATAATCATACTGTTCCGGGGGATTTTTCCTCTGCAGCATTTCTTTTGGTAGCCGCCGCAGTTACATCATCAAGGGTAACTGTGAACGGTCTTGAGTATCAAACATCTCAAGGCGACAGAGCAATAGTGGACATACTTGAGAAGATGGGCGCGTCAGTTATGATAGAAGACAATTCTGTTAAGGCTACAGGAAAACAGCTTGCAGAAGTTAACATCGACGCCAAAGACGTCCCAGATTTGGTTCCTGTCTGCACTGTTCTTGCATGCTACGCTGAGGGGCGCTCGAAAATATTTAATGCCAAGAGGCTCAGGTACAAGGAATCAGATAGGCTCGATTCAATAAGTACAGAATTACAGAAGATGGGCGCTGACATCACAGTAAACGAGGACGGCTTAACCATAAACGGCGGCTGTCCCTTGCATGGAACAACCGTTGACACCCATAATGACCATAGAATCGCCATGGCGTGTGCTGTAGCAGCTCTTGGAGCCAAGGGAGAAACAAAAATTCAAAACGCTGAATGTATAAATAAGTCGTATCCGCAGTTCTTCAATGACCTGCGTGTGTTAGGAGCGGATGTAGTTGGGATCTAACTCGATAGGAAAAGAATTTGTAGTAACCTGCTTCGGCGAAAGCCACGGCAGATGCGTTGGAGCAGTCATAGATGGGTGTCCAGCAGGTCTTCCCCTTGCAGAAGAAGACATCCAGATGGAATTGGACAAAAGGTTGCCTGTTAACAAAGAAATTGTTTCTGCACGAAGAGAAAAAGATGTTGTGGAGATTCTGTCCGGAACTTTTGATGGCTTCACCACTGGTGCTCCAATCTGTGCTTTGGTGTGGAATAAAGAGGCTGTTTCTGGCGACTATGATTCAATAAAGTATACACCTAGACCTGGACACGCTGACTACCCTGCTACAATCAAGTATTTGGGGTTCAATGATTACCGTGGCGGAGGAAGATTCTCAGGCAGAATCACTGTAGCCTTCATAATCGCTGGTGCAATCGCTAAAAAACTGCTAGACGTCTTCAATGTTGAAGTTCTGCCATACACAACCGCCATCGGAGACCTGGAACTGGAGACAACTCTGTCTCTTGGCGAGGTCAGAGAGAACATTTACGAGAACTCTGTTAGATGCCCAGACCCCGAATTGGCAGAGAAAATGGTAGAAGCGATTTTGAAGGCAAAAAAAGAGGGGGACAGCGTGGGCGGAACCGTTGAGTGCGTCGCCTTTGGTCTTCCAGTTGGGGTCGGTGAACCACTCTTTGATTCTTTAGATGCAGAAATCGGGAAGGCACTCTTTGATGTTCCCGCCGTTAAGGGCGTTGAATTCGGTGTAGGATTCGCGGCTGCAAAAATGAGGGGCTCAGAAAACAATGACCCTTACAAGATGTGCAACGAAGAAGTCGAGATGCTGAACAACAACGCTGGCGGCATCTTAGGGGGCTTATCCTCTGGGGTGCCTCTTGTGGTTAGAGTGGCAGTGAAGCCTACTCCATCGATTTCGAAAGAACAACAAACTGTGGACTTGTCGAAGATGAAGGACACAACAATCAAGGTAGAAGGCAGGCATGATCCCTGTGTAGTGCCCAAAGCTGTGCCTGCTGTTGAAGCCTCGGTTGCCATAGTTCTGGCTGATCAACTGATTCGTGGTGGATTTATACCTAAAGTTTTGGGAGTTGAAGCTGTTGGAGAGTATTATGGGGTTAAGGAAGAAGATTGACACAATCGATGAAAATCTGGTCATCCTTCTAAAGGATAGAATAGACCTCTGCAAAAGTATCGGCAAGATCAAAAAAGAAACAGGACTCGCCGTCAAGGACCTTCGGAGAGAAGATGCAGTTTACGTGCACATCATGGCAAAAGCGTTAGAAGCAGGGCTTGATCCCCAGAAAGTTGAAGCTATTTTCAAACAGATAATTGCTTTAGGAGTCTCTGTTCAGGGTGCAGAATGAGAATACTTAAAGCATTGCCATACCATTCATGATGAACAACTATTCAGTTCGGTGTTCCCGCGGAGTTTAGAAAGATGCTCTATGAAATAAGCGAAAAAGCGATACAACTCGAGAACCAAGGAAAGAGGATGATCAAATTCAATCTGGGAGACCCAGATATGCCAACGCCGCCTGAAATAATTGAAGCAGCATATGAAGCCATGAAACGGGGAAAGACAAAATACTCTTCTGCTGCTGGAGAGAAGGCGCTACGGGAAGAGTTGGCGAGCATTCATGATGTTTCAGCGGATAATGTTGTAGTGACCACTGGCTCAAAGTGGGCTGTTTTTTCTTTGATGTTTCTGTTGCTGAAAAAGGGCGAAAACGTTGTTGTTCCGTCTCCTCACTGGACTAGTTACGAGTTAGCCGCGAAGAGAGTTGGGGCTGAGCTGCGTTTTCTGAAGGGAAACCTTGATTCTAACTGGAAGATTGATGTTGAAGAACTGGAGAACCTGATTGATGAAAAGACGCGGCTGCTTATACTTAACAGTCCCAGCAATCCGACAAGCAAAGTTATTGACGAAAAAGCCTTCAGCGAGATAGTTCAGATCGCAAAAAGCAGGAGAGTTACTGTCATGTCTGATGAGGTGTACGCGGACATAAGCTTTGTCAAAGCTAAGAGCATTCTAGATTTTGGCGACGACCAGATACTAATAAGCGGTTTCTCCAAAATTTTTGCGATGACGGGTTGGAGAATCGGCTACGCTATTGTTGAAAAGGAATTGGCTCAGAAGATGATTAAACTGAACCAGATAACTACCACCTGTGTTCCAGCCTTCATACAGTACGGCGCCTTGAAGGGACTCGAATCTAAGAAAAAGATTGCGGCTGAGGTCAGAAACCAGTTCAGGCTAAGAGCAGACGCTGCAATCAAAGTTCTTTCGAAGGCGAAGATGAAGTTTTCCCGTCCTGATTCACCGTTTTATCTATTTCCAAAAGTTGATGGCTTAGATTCGGAACGCTTCGCTTTGGATCTGCTGGAAAAGGGAGTTGCTGTGGCTCCAGGAACAGCTTTTGGAGACTACCGTGAATACTTCAGAATAGCTTTAACTGTGGGCGAGGAAAAGATTAGGGAAGGTTTGGGGACGCTTTGTGAGGCTCTGCCTTGAGGGTAGCAATTATTGGCGCAGGAAAGATGGGTCGATGGTTCGTACGATTCTTTAAGGATGAAGGCTATTCTGTAGTTGTTTCTAGCAGAACCCGAAGCAAAGCAGAAGCCCTAAGAAACGAGTTTGGTGTTGAATTGGCAGACACTAAGGTGGATGCTGTTGAAGGCGCTGATTGGGTTCTCTTGTGTGTATCCTTGGATGGCTTGGAACCTGTCCTGAAAGAAGTGGGTTCCCACATCAAGGAAGGTCAGGCTGTTATGGACATCAGCTCAATCAAAGAAATTCCAGTGAATCTGCTACACAAATACGTCGCGAACGGCGTCACTTTGGGCACTCATCCTGTTTTTGGTCCCGGAGCCAAAGGCGTTGGAGGACAAAATTTTGTTTTAACTCCAGTCAATCCAGAGGAGAAACGTTTCTCTGAGGAGTTTAAGGGCTGGTTAGAGGCGCGGGACACACGAGTGGCGGTTATGGAGCCTAGACGGCATGATGAGTTGATGTCGCTGGTTTTGGGTTTTCCCCACTTTGTTGGATTGGTTGCTTGCGATGCCCTGCTGGATAATTCGAATTATGTTGAAGCGAAGCAGGTGGGTGGAGCAACCTATCGGCTGTTGCTGACGTTGGCTGGGGCAGTAGCTGCTGAAGAGCCTGTGTTCTATTCGAATCTTCACATGAGCCTGCCAGAAGTGGAGAAGATTGAGGGCTTGTTTCTGGAGAAGGTTGAAGACTGGCTCAAGCTGGTGAAACAGAAAGACTGCTCTAGATTTAGACGTAAGATGCAGCAGGTAAAGAAGCGGCTACGGGAACTGGACCCTGACCATGAGAAGTATTACAAGCTTATGTATCGTCTGTTGGATAATTCCTAGAGCTTACAGTTGGTTTTGTTTGCCGCCTTATAGGAACCAAGTATTTTAACGAACACTGTTTTGTCGCTGATGCTTTCTAGGGCTTGCTGGCATTTTGTTTCAGTTCTGTGTCCCTCAAAGTCTAGGTAGAAGTGGTATTCCCATGGGGTGCTTTTGGTGGGTCTGGACTCGATTTTTGTTAGGTTTATGTTTCGGTTAGCAAACTCCTTTAATATCTTGTAAAGTGCTCCGGGAACGGATTTTGCTGCAAAGATTATTGACGTTTTGTCCATTCCAGAGTAGGGGGAATCTCTTTTGTCTAGGACAAAGAATCTGGTAGAGTTGTTTTTGATGTCCTCTATCTCTTTTTCTAGTATGGTCATGTTATAGATTTTGGCGGCTCTTTCACTGGCTATGGCTGCGGCGTCTGTCAGTTTTTCTTCTTTGATCATTTTTACGCTGCCTGCAGTATCGAAGGTGCTGATTGCCCTGAGTTTGTGTTGTTCTAGGAATTTTCTGCATTGAGCTAAGGCTTGGGGGTGACTGTAGACTGTTTTGA
>Ga0272442_10008811_pt1 | contig 12712 bp, 10 predicted proteins | sample SSMForm2O_FD_200262 | JGI IMG/M metagenome (GOLD analysis project Ga0272442, IMG submission 200262) | Marine sediment archaeal communities from Little Sippewissett salt marsh, Falmouth, MA, United States - SSM-Form-2O | ecosystem: Environmental > Aquatic > Marine > Wetlands > Sediment ... | reverse complement strand
GGCGCGGACCGCCTCGACCGATCTTTCGGAAGCGGTCGCCTGCTCCTCGAAGATCGCCCCCAATCGTTCGGTATCGAACGCACCCGGGCAGACGCAGTTCACCGTGATGCCGTCGGCCGCCACCTCGTGCGACAGCGTTTTCGACAGCGCGACGACGGCCGCACGCAACGCGTTCGACAGCACGAGCCGCTCCGCCGGCTCCTTCACCGTGAACGACGTGTTCGCGACGATCCGTCCCCAGCCCTGCCGCGTCATGATCGGCAGGATCGCGCGGCCGTACCGGACAACCGACATCAGCAATCCCTCGAACGCCGCATGCCACGCCGTGTCCTCATGGTCCAGGAAGGCCCCGGCCGGCGGACCGCCAGTGTTGTGAACGAGGATATCGATTCGGCCGAATCGAGCCATCGCACCGTCGACGACGCAGCGCACGTCGTCCGCGCGACTCTGATCGGCGGCGATCGGCACCACCTCGGCCGGCGGGCCGATCTCGGTCGCCGCCGCCTCGATCGCGACACGATCCCGCCCGACCAGGACCAATCGAGCGCCCTCGGCTGCGAGCCGTTCGGCACAAGCTCGCCCGAGTCCCCGGCTCGCGCCGCCGACGATCGCAACCCGCCCCGTCAGTCCCAGATCCATGGCACCCCTTTCCGCTCCGCGTTCACAACGTCTTCACCGACTTCGTTCCTCCGCTTCACGAGACGCGACTACCTTCGATCGTAGATCAACGACATCCAGAGACCCAACCCGAAGGAGGACCCATGAAACCGACCCGCAGAATCGCCGCCGCCGCCGTTGCGGCCGCCGTATGGACGCTTTGGACCCTTGCCGCAGTCGGACAAGCCACGTTGACCATAACCTTCGAGGCGATGGACCCGCACATCGGACAGGCCTTCGCGCTTCGCGTCGTCGAACGTCCGTCGGGGCGAGAGGTCGCCCGGTTTGCGATCCCGGAGATCGCCGCCACGACGTTCGATCTCGAGGTCGCCGACCTCGCGCTCGGCGCGTCGTACCGGATCGACTTCTACGCCGATCTCAGCGGCAACGGACGGTACGACGCCCCACCGATCGATCATGCCTGGCGACTCGAGGTTGCCGACATCCAGGGAGATACGACGCTGTCGTTCGCCCACACCACCGAGTTCATCGACATCGCCTGGCCGCCGGCTTTCGACGGGATGATCGGCGAAAACGAGTACGCCGCCCGGATGATCGATCCGGAGACCGCCATGGCCGTCCACTGGCAGCACGACGGATCCATGCTCTACGTCGGGCTCGAGGCTCCGGGGACCGGGTGGCTGTCGATCGGCTTCGAACCGGAGCGGCGAATGCAGGGTGCGAACATCGTGATCGCGTCGATCGACGACGGCGTGCTGACGATCGAGGACCACTACGGCCATACGCAGACGTCGCATCGAAGAGACGACGTCGACCACGTCGTCCAGGCGGCCGGCAGTGAGTCCGACGGCCGATCGACCGTCGAGTTTGCCATCCCGCTCGACTCTGAAGACGATCAGGACAAGGCGCTCGAGCCGGGAACCGAGGTGGTCATCATCCTCGCCTACCATCGCTCGAACGATGGGCTGACCGCGCGACACAGCGAGCGATCGACGACCACGATCCGACTCGAGAACTAGTCGTCCCGCCGGAGGTCCCCTCCGGCGGGGGCCGGAGCTTCTCTCCGGCGGAAGCTAGAGATCCCTTCCGCCGGGGGCCGGAGCTTCCCTCCGGCGGAAGCTAGAGGTCCCCTCCGGCGGGGGCCGGAGCTTCTCTCCGGCGGAAGCTACAGGTCCACTCCGGCGGGCATCGGGTAGGAAAGAGAGGGAGGTACGATGCGATTTCTAAGCGATCTCGCCTATGGAACATACGTCGGTCCGCTGCCGATGATCGCGATCGTCGGCTTCGTCACGTACGCCCTGCTCGTGACGACGGCCGCGATGGTCTCGGCGAAGCGATGGAGCAAGCGACTCCGACGTATCCCGGTCAAGGTTCACCGGTGGATGGCGATCATCGCGATCCTGCTGGTGACGCTTCACCTGCTGATGGGGCTGTCGAACTACGTGTAGGCCGAGAACCGAACGAAACCGGACGGACCGCTCCTGCCTAGGCCTCGCGTCGCAGATCCGGCGGAACGCAACGCGTTCCGCCCCCTCCGAAATGCAGGATTTCGGAGGAACTAGTAATCCGCCCGCAGCCCGAACTCGGCCGACTCGACCCACTCCTCCGGACGCTCGTAGTACTCGACGAGCGAGCTGACGAACTGGAAGTGCCCCTTCTCGATACTCGCCAACCGCTCGAACAGCGCCCGGATCTGCGCGTCGTCGGAGGCTGCACCCTGCTCGCGATAGAACGTCTCCGTCGTCCGTTCGATGTCGGTCGCCCGCCGCAGGACGTCGAGCAATCCGGCGTCGGACGAGATCGCCCCGACGCCGCCCTCGATGCTCCCTCCGACCCAGTCCCTCGCCGCATCGATCAGGCTGACCTCAGCCTGAACGCTTCCGGCGTTCATCGTTCGCAGCGCGTCGGCGTGGCGCGCCTCCTCGTCGGCGAGCATCCCGAGGATCTTCGCCGCGCTCGGATCGCTCGTCATCTCCGCCGCGGAACGGTAGTTCGTCTCGGCTCGTTCTTCGAGTGCAATCGCTTCGTCGATCAGTCCCACGATCTCTCCTTTCCTGTCATCGTCGACAGCATAACCGGACCGCGTTGGATCCGGCGAGTCGCCCGCCGGACGCAGATGCCGGCACGTCCCCGACGCGATCGGATGCACACCACGACTCGTCTCGACGAGCAGGCGCCCGGCTCGATCGACATCGACGGCCAGCCCCTCGATCGCCGATCCGTCCTCCATCGACATCCGTACGGTTCGCCCGAGCGTGCCGAGCTGTGCCTTGTAGGCGTCGAGGATCGCGCCCTCCGACTCGAGGAACGCCAGCTCTTCGCCGATCGCAACGATTAGCTCCCCTCGACGCGCACCGCATCCGACGCTCCGCAGACAGGTCGCCGCCGGGTGCGGCGCCTCCTCGACGTTCAGCCCGATGCCGACAAGCGCCAGGTCGCGAACCGTCTCAATCAAGATCCCGGCGATCTTCGCGCCGTCGATCAACACGTCGTTCGGCCACTTCAGCTCCGCCTCGACGCCGTACCGGGTCAACGCGCGAACGACGCCGAGGCCGGCCAATGGCGAGAGAAGCGGCCCCGTTTCGAGAACGAATGTCGCGTACAGCCCGCCCGCGGGGGACAACCAGCTCCGACCGAATCGACCCCGTCCCTCGGTCTGCTCGTCCGCGACGACAACATCGCCGACGGCGGCCTCTCCCGAGTCGACCAGCCGTCGGGCGGCGTCCTGCGTCGACGGTACCCGCTGGAGGCGATGCACGGTGATCGACACGCTACACGGCGCAGCCGACGGGAAACGTGTCACACGCGTGCGGCATCACGAGGACGCGCAGATCCGTGCCGAAGGCCGCCCGGGCCGCATCGAGAACCGGTGCCGCATCCCCGGCCGGCGTCAGGAAGAAGCGCCGCGCGGTCTCGTCGCCGAGCTCGGACCGCAGCGAGACGTTCGCCCGCCTCAGATCGCGCGCGAGATAGACGGCCTTGTGCCCGCCGAGGATGAATCCCTCCCGCTCGTACAGAGCGAGGACATCCTCCGGCGAGTCGCTTCGCTCGATCCAATCGGCAAAAGCCGGGTGACCGATGCCGTCGGAGCACGCCGCGACCAGAAGCACGAAGCCGCCGTCCCGGACGGCCCGCATCGCGTTGTACTGCGCCTTATAAGCCTGGTACAGGTTGATATCCTTCGGATGCCCTCCGGCCGACGCGATCACCACGTCGTACGACGCATCGAACGGAACCTTCGCGTGATGATCCCAGAAGGCGCGCCCGGCGGCGTGTGCCGCCTCCGGCGCGCCCGTAACGACTTGCGCAACACGGCCATCCCCGTCAAGGACGACGTCGACGACGAGGTCGAGCCGGACCATCCTTGCCGCTTCGACCATCTCCTCGCTGATCGGGTTTCCGTCGTAGATGCACGCCTCGGAACGTGCGTCGGTCAGGCGCGCGTGGTTGGCGGAGATCGTCTCCCGCCCGGCGACGCCGGGGAGGATGTTCTTCCGGCCGCCCGAGTAGCCGGCGTAGTAATGCATTCCGATATGGCCCAGCGAGACGACTCGATCGGCCTCGACGACCGCTCGATGGATCCAAATCGGATTGCCGAATGAACTGCGACCGACCTCGACGAGGTCGCGGTCGCAGTCGTGCACCAGCACTCGAAACGCTCGGCGTAGGTCACCGAGCATCGTTTCGAGTTCCTCGTCGGTCGGCGCACGATGCGTCCCGGTCGCCACGAGGAACGTCACGTCCGACGCCGCGACGCGGTCGCGGAGCCGCTCCCACAGCAACGGGAAGATCTCCCGTGTCGGGGTCGGTCGCGTGTGGTCGGTCACGACGACGGCGACGCGGTCGCCCGGGGAGAAAAGCGCCGCCGGGTTGCCCATCCCGAACGGCCGCTCCCATGCCCGCTCGAACGCGGTCCGAAGCGCGATCGACGGTGCCTGTTTCGGCTCCAACACGTCCCACGAGACCCCGGATGGAATGTCGATCGTCACCTGGCCACGACCGTACGGCAGCTCGAGCGTCGGCATCGTCCCCTCCTTCACGGAAGCCCATTCTATCGGATCCCCACTGGATACGAACCCTTGCGATCGTCTCGATCGATCGCTACGCTTCGGGCCAGCGGAAGGGGGCATCATGGCACGAACATATCTGACCTCGGAATCGGTCACGGAGGGGCATCCGGACAAGATCGCCGATCGCGTGTCCGACGCCGTGCTCGATTCCATCCTGGCGGCGGACCCGGAGGCCCACGTCGCGTGCGAGACGTTCTTGACCACCGGTCTCGTCCTCGTCGGCGGGGAGATCACGACGGAAACGTACGTCGACGTCCCCTCGCTTGTCCGCCGTGTCCTTCGCGACATCGGCTACGATCGAACGGGGCTCGGCTTCCACTACCAGGACTGCGCCATCCTCTCCGCAATCAAAGAGCAATCGACCGACATCGCCGCGGCTGTGGGCAGCGCCTCCGAGGTCCGAGACGATCACTCGTCCGACCCATACGACGTCATCGGTGCCGGCGACCAAGGGATCATGTTCGGCTACGCCCGCTCCGACACCGAGGTGCTGATGCCGCTGCCGATCGTGCTGGCGCACGGTCTGACGCGCCGGCTCGCCGAGGCCCGAAGAGCGGGCGACCTGACCTTCCTCCGCCCCGACGGGAAGTCGCAAGTGACCGTCGAGTACGACGGAGATCGTCCGGTGCGCGTCGACACGGTGCTGATCGCGGCGCAGCACGATCCCGATGTCGGGCTCGACGAGCTTGCCGCGGGGATCGTCGAGCAGGTCATCCGCCCCGTGCTCGGCGACTGGCTCGACGATCGCACGACGCTGCTGATCAACTCGTCGGGACGGTTCGTGATCGGCGGCCCGGCGTCCGATGCCGGCGTCACCGGCCGCAAGGTCATCGTGGACACCTATGGCGGCTTCGGCTCGCATGGCGGCGGCGCCTTCTCCGGAAAGGATCCGACGAAGGTCGACCGATCCGCGTCGTACATGGCTCGCTACGTGGCGAAGAATCTGGTCGCCGCCGGCCTCGCTCGAGAGGTCGAGGTGCAGGTGGCGTATGCGATCGGCCGCGCCGCACCGCTCGCCGTCGGCGTCAATTCCCGCGGGACGGGCACCGTTCCCGACGACCGGCTGCGCCGGGCGATCTCCGACACCTTCGACTGGCGTCCCGGCGCGATCATCGACCGCTTCGAGCTGCGGCGGCCGATCTACGAGCCGCTGTCCTCGTACGGCCACTTCGGCCGGACCGACCTCGACCTGCCGTGGGAGAAGACCGACCGGATCGAGGAGCTTCAGAACGCCGTGAGCTAGCCCTTCTACTCCAACGACAGCTGCGTGACACCGGGCAAGCTCTCGATCTTCGAGCCGAGTTCGCCGATGTCGATCGACCCTCGGTGACGGATCATGAAGCGCAGCGTAATCGGTCCCGCGTTCCCGGCGGACGACCATCCGCGAAGCTCGACGCGAATCCTCTCGTGCTTGCACAGGTCGAGAATCGCACGTTGCACCGGCACCCGCTTGTCGGGCGACACGTCGATCACGAGCTGATGGTAGATCGCGCTCGGAACCCGTGCTTCGGCCCAATCCAGCACGGTGAGGACGGCGAGACCGATGACGGTCCCTCCGATCGCAAGATCGTAGAAACCCTGTCCCGAGACGATCCCGAGCGCCGCCACGAACCAGATCGACGCCGCCGTCGTCAGCCCGCGAACCCAATCCCCCACGCGGATGATCGTCCCCGCGCCGAGAAAGCCGATCCCGGTGATCACCCCCGCGGCGATCCGTCCCGGATCGATTTGAACCCCCGTGCCGGCGGCGACCCACCGAACCACGGATTCCCCGCCGACCATGACCAACGCCGCGCCGATCCCGACAAGGACATGGGTACGCAGCCCGGCCGGACGCCCGTGGATCTGGCGTTCGAGCCCGATCACTCCGGTCAGCCCGGCCGCGACCACCACACGAAGGATCAGTTCCCACGCGATCATTCGTCCTCCGTCGGCTACGTCAGCTCGAGCGACTTCTCGTCGTCGATCCGTCGGATCGTCGCGACGATCTCGTCGACCGGCATCGCGCCGAGGTCCTCTTCGGTCCGCAGCCGCACGGCCACGGTGTCGGCCTCGATCTCGCGGTCGCCGATTACGAGCATATACGGGATCTTCTGCATCTGCGCGTTGCGGATCTTCGCGTTCATCCGCTCCGACGTCCCGTCGACCGTCGCGCGGATCCCCGCGGCGCCGAGCTTCCGCTCTACCGCCCGGGCGTACTCGATGTGCCGGTCGGCAATCGGAATGACCGCCGCCTGCACCGGCGACAGCCAGACCGGGAACGCGCCGGCGTAGTTCTCGACGAGGAGCGCGTAGAACCGCTCGATCGCACCGAGCAGGGCCCGATGCACGACGTACGGCCGCTGGCGCGAGCCGTCCTCGGCCACGTACGTCATGTCGAACCGGCTCGGCAGGTTGAAGTCGAACTGGATCGTCGTCAGCTGCCACATCCGTCCCAGGACGTCGCGGATCTTGATGTCGATCTTCGGGCCGTAGAAGACCGCTTCGCCCTCCATCCGCTCGTACGGCAGTTCGCGCGCGGCGATCGCCTTCAGCAACGACGCCTCGGCCGTCTCCCACATCGCATCCTCCCCGGCGTACTTGTCCAGATTCGCCGGGTCGCGGACCGAGAGCTCGATCTTGAACTCCTCGAACCCGAACCCTCTCAACAGGTCCAGGCTGAAGTCGAGCACGCGCAGGATCTCGTCCTCGATCTGCTCCGGGGTGCAGATGATGTGCGCGTCATCCTGCGTGAACCCTCGCACGCGCAGCAGGCCGTGCAGCGTTCCCGATCGCTCGTATCGATAGACCGTGCCGAGCTCCGCCCACCGAAGCGGCAGGTCGCGGTAGGAGCGGGTCTGCGACTTGTAGATCATGATATGGAACGGGCAGTTCATCGGCTTCAGGTAGTACTCCTGCCCATCTACATCCATCGGCGCGTACATCCCGTCGCGGTAGAAGTCGAGGTGTCCCGACGTCTCCCACAGGTGCGCCCGCCCGATATGCGGGGTGAAGACGATCTCGTAGCCGCCCTCGTAGTGGCGCTGTCGCCAGTAGTCCTCGATCAGCACGCGCATCCGGCCGCCCTTGGGATGCCAGTACGCCAACCCCGGACCGGCCTCCTCGTGGAAGCTGACGAGGTCGAGGTCCTTGATCAGGCGTCGGTGGTCCCGCGCTTCCATCTGCGCCAGCCGCTCGAGGTACGCCTCGAGGTCCCCCACCTTTTCCCAAACGGTGCCGTAGATTCGCTGCAGCATCGGGCGGGTCTCGTCGCCGCGCCAGTACGCCCCGGCGACGGAGAGCAGCTTCAACGCCGCCGCCTTCACCTGTCCCGTCGAGCGGAGGTGCGGCCCACGACAGAGGTCGACGAACTCGCCCTGCTCGAAGAACGAGACGGTCTCGCTCTCGAGGTCGTCAACGAGTTCGACCTTGTAGCTCTCGCCCTGTGCCTCGAGCAGCGCGCGCGCCTCGGCCGCCGGCAGTTCCTTGCGGACGATCGGCAGGTCGGCGTCGATGATCTTCGCCATCTCCGCGGCGATCCGATCGAGATCCTGTTCGGAGAACGACTCGGGCACGTCGAAGTCGTAATAAAAGCCATCTTCGATCGCCGGCCCGATCCCGAGCTTCGCCTCGGGGAAGAGCCTCTTCACCGCCTGGGCCATGATGTGCGTCGTCGTGTGCCGCAGCGTCTCCAGCGCCTGCGGCTCGCCCGTCGTGACGAGCGTCAGCGTGCAGTCCTCGGTCAGCGTCTCGCGAACATCGCGAAGCGTGCCGTCGACGACCGCACAGACCGTCGCCTCGGCGAGGCGCGGCCCAATCGACGATGCCACCTCGAGGATCGAGATACCCTCGGGGTGTTCCACAATGGACCCATCCGGCAAAGAAACTCGGATCATCGTCCCTCCTTCGGGGCGGAAATGCCGTATCTTACCTCGGAAACACCGTTGCGACCAGCGATACGGCCTTCGGCGGGTCCCGACGAAGCGGCCTACAGGATGTAGCGGGACAGGTCTCGATCCTCGACGATGTCGGCGAGTCGCTCCTCGACATACGCCCGATCGATCCCGATCGTCTCTCCCCGACGCGCATCGGCCTCGAAGGAGATGTCCTCCATCAGCTTCTCCATCACCGTCGTCAATCGGCGGGCGCCGATGTTCTCGGTCGTCTGGTTCAGCTCATAGGCGATGTCGGCGATCGCGGCGATCGCGTCCTCATCGAACTCCAACGTCACCGATTCGGTCGCCATCAGGGACCGATACTGGGTGACCAAGGCGTCCTTCGGCTCGCAAAGGATCCGTCGGAAGTCCGCCGCCGTCAGGTTGTCCAGCTCGACGCGGATCGGCAACCGTCCTTGCAGCTCGGGAATCAGGTCCGATGGCTTCGACATGTTGAATGCCCCGGCAGCAATGAACAACACGTTCTCGGTGCTGACCGCGCCATAGCGCGTTCGAACCGCCGTTCCCTCGAGCAGAGGGAGGAGGTCGCGCTGGACCCCTTGACGCGAAACGCCCGGCCCGCCGGTCTCCTCTCGTCCGCCGGCCGCAATCTTGTCCAACTCATCGAGGAAGACGATACCCATCTCCTCGGCCAGCTGGAGGCCTTCCTGGCGGACCTCGTCCATGTTGATCAGCGTATCGAGGACCTGCTCGAACAGGTAGCCGCGCGCCTCGCGAATCCGCATCCGTCGCTTCTTGCGCGACGTCGGCAGGAGACCGGAGAGGACGTTTCCCATGTCGATCCCCATCTGATCGATCCCGTCCTGCGAGAAGACCTCCAACTGGGGGTTGATCTGCTCTTCGACCATGATCTCGATATAGCGTTCCTCGAGATCGCCGGCCTCGAGCTTCGCGAGCAGCTTCTCGCGGGTGTGCTTCACCGACTCCTCGCGCTCCTCGTCATGGTCGCTGCCGGGCAGGAGTGCCTCGAGGATCTGCTCGGTCACGAGCCGTTCCGCCTCTTCCTCGACTCGGTAGATCTCCTCCTCGCGAATCATGTCGATTGCGATGTCGACGAGATCCCGAATCATCGACTCGACGTCCCGGCCGACGTAGCCCACCTCGGTGAATTTCGTCGCCTCGACCTTGACGAACGGACAGGTCGTCAGACGCGCCAGGCGGCGCGAGATCTCGGTCTTCCCGACGCCGGTCGCGCCGATCATCAAGATGTTCTTCGGCTTGATCTCGGCGCGGATCTCGTCGCTGACGTACTGCCGGCGCATCCGATTGCGCAACGCAATCGCGACCGATCGCTTCGCCGCCGCTTGCCCGACGATGTACTTGTCCAGCTCCTCGACGATCTGCTTCGGCGTCAGGCCGCTGATCCGCGGCTCCGGCACTTCGATCAATGGGCTCATGCGCTCTCTCCCCACCGGATTTCCTCGAGGGTGATCTGATCGTTGGTGTAGATGTCGATCGCCGCGGCGATCTCCAGCGCCCGCCGCGCGATCCGGTCGATCGGCAGATCGCCTGCTTCCATCAATCCCTTCGCTGCAGCAAGGGCGTACGGGCCGCCGGAGCCGATCCCGATCACGCCGTCGTCGGGCTCGAGGACGTCGCCGGAGCCGGAGATCATCAGCAGCCCCTCCTCACTGACGGCGGCAAGAACGGCCTCGAGATGACGGAGCATTCGATCGGTCCGCCACTCTTTCGTCAGTTCCACCGCGGATCGGCGAAGCTGGCCGTCGAACTTCTTCAACTTGCCTTCGAACTTCTCCAACAGCGCGAGGCAATCGGCGGTCGCCCCGGCGAAGCCGACGAGGACGCGGTCGTCGTGCAATCGATAGACCTTCTTCGTGTTTCGCTTGATCACGGTCGTATCGAGCGTCGCTTGGCCGTCGCTGGCGAGGACGGCTCGCCTCTCCGCCGCATCGTGAATCGCAAGAATCGTCGTGCTATGCATCGTAGCCATGAGGGCCCTATTCTAGTGCGCGCGGGAGAGCCCATCAATCCGACGTTCGCGTGTTCCGATCCGTACCGAGAGGTATTCAAAGACGCACCGCAACAAGATCTGTTGGCTTAGAGAGAAGAGAGAATGTAGTAGCAGTAGTAGGGCGCGTCGTATCCTGGGGAGATCACCGAGACGGACGATGAGAAGGCGCGTTTCACCGATCGTTTCGTGGGGAGAAGCTGTGCAGGAGAGCGGATTTGCGGTGGACGGTCGCTGTGGGAAACGTCGTACGGGGCACTCCACAGCCGACGTCCACAGAAGGTGGGGCGGTCTCCACAGGGTTGTCCGCCGAGCGTCCACAGCGGCTAGCGGACGGTCGAATAGCGTGCGGCCAGGTTCTCCTGCATCTCGGCGATCTCGGCGTACAGGAGAGGGGTTTCCTCGATCATCGATTTGACCTTCACGTAGGAGTGCATGATCGTGGAGTGATCGCGATTGCCGAACTCGCGGCCGATGGCCGGGAACGAATGATCGGTCATCTCCCGCGAGAGGTAGATCGCGACATGGCGCGCTTGCGTGATCTCCTTCTTCCGGCTCGAACTCTCGATCTCCTGTGGCTTCACGTGGAACCGCGAAGCGACCTCTTCTTTGATGTGCGCGATCGTCAGACGAGGTCGCTGTCCCTCTTTCGGAAGCATGCCCTCGAGGGATCGCGCGGTCAACGCCTCGTCACGCAGTTCGGCGAACGCAAGCACCTTCGTCAACGCCCCCTCGAGGGCGCGCACGTTCGACGAGATTCGCGACGCAATCAGCTCCAAGACGGCGACATCGATGTCCAGGCCGCGAAGCGCCGCCTTCTCACGCAGGATCGCGATGCGCGTCTCCAAGTCGGGCGGCTGGATATCCGCGACGAGTCCCCACTTGAATCGGGAGACGAGCCGATCCTGGAGGCCGGACAGCTCGCCGGGGGATCGGTCGCTCGATAGGACGATCTGCTTCTCGTTGCCGTGCAGCTCGTTGAAGGTGTGGAAGAGCTCCTCCTGCGTCGCCTCCTTGCCGCTGAGGAAGTGGACGTCATCGATCAGCAGCAGATCGACCTGACGATACTTGCTGCGAAACGCCGGAGTCGTGTTGTTGCGGATGGCATTGATCAGCTCGATCGCGAACCGCTCCGACGATGTGTATACGACCGAACGACTCGGCGACTCGGCCTGAACATGGTTGCCGATCGCTTGAAGCAAATGGGTCTTCCCCAGTCCGACGCTCCCGTAGATGAAGAGCGGGTTGTACGCCGTTCCCAGCTTCGTCGCGACCGCCTCCGAGGCGAAGTACGCGAGGTCGCAGTTCTTGCCGCGGACGAACGAATCGAACGTGTAGTCCGGATTCAGCGGCAGCACATCGGCGGGGAGAGAATCGCTTCTCGAGACCGACGGGGACGTCCGTTCGGGCGGGTTGGATCCGTTCTTCGTGATCTCGATGATCAGTGCGACCGGGTGTTCGCACGTCTGCGACGCGATCTCCTCGATCATGTCGCGGTAGCGACGTTCGATGCCACCTTTCGTGAACGGATCGGGGACGGAGATCGTCAACGCGCCGTCGTGCAGCGCGACGGCACGCGTCTCCTGAAACCACGTCTCGAAGCTCGAATAGGAGATCTCCGACTTCAGCGCGGACAGCACGGAGTCCCACACGGATGGAGCGGTTACGGTCATTACGGTAGCTTCCCCCTGCACTTGCGCCGCAAGCGTATCGCACCGACTTCGAGGCGGTCAAGCGGTCGAGTGGTGTCGGTTCCCGAATCTTGGGCGCTGGAAGCCGCATCGGATGACTGTCACCGCGCGAACAGACATCCAATACCTCCTTCGCAGGGTCACATGTCGCATGCGACCGATGGGAGGGCCTGTCATCGTGGACGCTTTGAGCGAGACGGGCGGGATCGATCTCGAGTTGTGGAAAAGCCCGATACCCCCGTTCGACAGGAAGAAACGCCTGTGGAAAAGGATGCGGAGATCGTGGGGAGAGCGTGGTAGGACGGGGTGGGTCGGCATCCCGCGCGTTGCGCCGAGACATGGGCCCCGACTTATCCACAAGGAAGTCCCCTCAGCGAGCGTTTTTCGGGGGCTTCTCCACATGGTTTTCCACAGGCCGCATCGAGGCTC
>Ga0272442_10008810_pt1 | contig 12714 bp, 12 predicted proteins | sample SSMForm2O_FD_200262 | JGI IMG/M metagenome (GOLD analysis project Ga0272442, IMG submission 200262) | Marine sediment archaeal communities from Little Sippewissett salt marsh, Falmouth, MA, United States - SSM-Form-2O | ecosystem: Environmental > Aquatic > Marine > Wetlands > Sediment ... | reverse complement strand
CCTCAGGCTTCCCTGCTCTCAGACAGTCTTATTGTAGACTATAAGGACCAGTAACACAAGGGAAAATCGTGCTGTCCCAGGAGCAAGGGACGAACATAGTGAGGAGCCCAATGTCAAAAAGAAGCCCCCGCGAGCCCCAAGGAGGTACAGAGGGCGGATCCCTGGCGGGGGCCTGATTACCCGATCTGAATTTTTGCGAACGTCTGCGCCTCCCTGCAATCTTGATACCGATTATATCCCCTAACAGTAGGCAAAGCAAGAAAAAGATACACTGTTGGGCGGGACATAGCGGAAAGAACAAAACTCGCAGGGCAAAAAGAAACCCCCGCGTGAAACCGGCAGGTCCAAAGACGCGGGGGGCGGAGCCAAATGGCCAAGAAGTTTCATCGGCATGATGGAGCCAGCTATTCAACAGAAATCTGCACGCCACGTGATTTCTCTGCAAATCCGTCGAACATTAGAGATTGCGAACAGGGCATGGATGAACGGTTGCAGCAAGGCTACACTATGTGGAAATCAAGGTTGGCACTGAATCCATGGCAAAACGCAAACAGACGGAAACGCGCGTTTGAAAGGAGAACCGATGAGGCTATCGACGCGAACGGAGTATGCGATCGATCTACTGGTGGCGCTCGCCAAGTCAGACAGGAAGCTCAGCGTAAAGGAGATGTGCACAGGGACGCACATGGGTCCCAAGTATGCCGAGCAAATCATGCGCCAACTGGGGGCGGCCGGATTGGTCCAATCCATCCGGGGCGTCAAGGGTGGGTACGTGCTGGCCCGGTCCCCACAAAAGATCAGCCTGGGAGAGATCATAGAAGTCGCCGACGGCCAGATCATGCCGGACAAGAATGGAGCCAGTAAATCGTTCGCCTATGTCAACAAACGCGTGCGAAAAGAACTGTGCAGCTATGTGAGTGGCGTGAGTCTCGACGATATTGTTCGTCACGCGTGAGCGCGTTTCCGATACGGTTGTAACACTCCACGGCGCGGCAACTTCAAGACTGCCTGCTTCAACCGTCCGCGATCTTCAGCGGGCGAAGCATTGCTGGCGAAGTCCAGACTGCCCTTGCCGTCGCCTAAAACCGCAGCAGAACGCGACGAACGCGGCCAAGTACAATGCCTGAAAGTGTAGTCAGAAGTGTAATGTCACCTGGTTCGGCTCAACTGATCAGCTGTCCGAAACCCTTCCCTCATCGCCTCCCGCCGCGCCTCATACCTCTCCCTGCTGATCCGAATCGCAAAGTCACGCAGCTGCGTCCCGAACGTCTTCTCAATCATCAGAATTGTCTCAAATGCCTCAACATAAACGTGGCTAAACAGCCGCTGAAACCGCCACCGCACACCTTGCCGGGTCATGCGGAAGGTCTTGTGGATCTTCTCACCGTATGTTCCTTTGAGAACCATATAGCCTGGTCTACCCGGCTTCAGCTCTACCCATAGGTCTTTCGAAGCCATTAGTGTTTTCAGATTCTCCAGAAATGTCTTGTCCTTCTCGGTTAGCTTCATGTCTTTTCACCATGATCTCCTGGCCGTCCTGCCAGACATCTACAACGCCGGCATGGGCCAGAAATATGACGGCGATGAACCGCCAGATCAGGTCCTTCTTCGCGTGTTCACTGAGCGGTGGTATCTCCGTGAAGCTCATGGGGAAGTTCCGAACGTGGTCACGTATGTGACTCTCATAGGCCTTCAGGTTTAGCTCCTCGCGTGCTTCAACAGTGATGGCCTCATCCACGCCCGCGGTTAAGGCGTTTAGTGCGTCAACGAGGCCAGGAACACTACCAAGGTCGGCCTGACCCAGCGGTAAATCACCAGACCGGCTCTCTGCCAGCATCTGCCGCACCCGTTCCCGCTGCTCCTTCCTTCGTTTCCGTGACTCGGCCATCCGCTGGCGAAAGTAGTCCGGATCAAAGACAAGACCGTCAAATAGGAACTTGGATATGATGTCACTACCGCAATCACGGCACTGATATCTCCTGACCCGTAACACAGGCACACCGCCGCACTTCGAACACCGCTGAAACGTCACAGTCGGATCGAATTTCTTGCCACAGGAAACACAGCGGCAGTTGCCTTCCGATACCATGGCCAACGAACCATTGCATTTCGGGCATCGATGGCCGATGAGCATCACGCTGTAGAAGAACCTGCGGGCTTTCCCCCGGAAGGCCTCCACAGCTTCGGCCATCTTAAAGGCTAAAACGCGGATGTTCATCGCTTGACGCTTCGGGCTCCATGGATGTCGGTGTTTCTCGGGCACTCGGCTCCGCCCTGTCAGGCTCCACTGTCTCTGATGCGGTGGCCTCAGCGGTGGCTGCGGCCTCGGGCTCAACCGGCTCTGCTATCTCAACCTGCGGGGTCTCCGAGCCCTCGTCCGGGACCGGCTTTTGATTCCTGGGTGTGAACCTGCGTCCGCAGTTCTTGCACCGCCGGATCTTGCGAATTCCCAGGGTCTTGGTGCGACGCGCGCCCTTGCTCGTCGTGTCCGTGCTGCCACAGTGAATGCATTTCACGGGCCTTCCTCTTGGCATTGTGATCACCTCATGGGACCTGTGAGGGGCCTGAGTATATAAAGGTTCGCATTTTCAATTGCGGACAGTAGATTTCGAGTGGAACTTCTGGAACATGACCGTATTAGGTTCTACCAAAGGAGCGATAGGCTTATATAGGTCTACCTACTACATCGACATCACTCAGTGGAAGACCGATGGAAACCACCACCATTGGATTCACTCGAACTGACATCTTGCAGGTTCAGATGGAAACTGGCCCAGCTCACAGTCCTCCTTTGACGCATAAACTCCAACCTACGTATCAACTCAGAGGAGTAGGGGGCGGAGTTTACACGTCAACCGTCTTTCTTATTATATATATTCTTATTCTTCTTTTATTATTTTCAATATTGAAGTATACCATATGGTAGGGCAATAACCACTCACCAGTGACAACAGAAACCGCGCACATGTCACTTTGACAGATAGCGGCTTCACGCTTAAACTCCAACCCCTACCCCTCAAAGAGTCACTCGTTCAGTTGAAAATGGTAGAAATCTGACGCATAAACTCCACGGGTCACTCAAATCGAAGTTTGCACGACTGCTCCGCGATTGATTTGTCAAAGGTCAGAATAATCCGATTCGTATACGTCCTGTCGATCTTGGCGGCCACCAGAGCCACGAGACCGACGCTTTGGAGATATCCCAGGTTGGTGTAGAAATACATGTAGCTGAATGGCTTGATCTGATGGTCACGGCTGTAGCGGCAGTAGCGCTCATAGATGTCCTTGACCAAATCCGACCGGCTCGTGGCCGCCGCCCACAGGATGATCAGGTTGGCATCGGTCAGATCGTTGACCTGGTCGATAACGATGTCTCTTCGTGCGGCTTCGAAGCATTCTTCCACGCTGTCGTCGGGCTCAATCGTCTTATAGAACAAGGTCTTGATAGCCACCCGAGCATCGGAGTTGGTCCGCTGAGCCGTGAGGGCAGCAATCTGCGCGATGTGGCTATCGTCCCAGCCATTCAATCCCTTGTCGGCTCTGCCGAGCAGGATTTCACCCAGCTGCTGGGCATCGTAGTTGCGAAAGTACAGCCGAAGCGGCTGCAGACTGCTCAAGGTCGCCGCATCAAGCTGTTTGATCACACGCGGCGTGTTCGAAAGCATGATGACCATGTAGGGCTGCTCGCTGCGGCTGAGGAAGTATAGAATCTCCCGGTTCTTGTCCTTGGGGCTCATCAAGTCCACCTCATCCATGATCAGCACCGTCCGTTTCTGGAACTTCATCATGAACCGCTGATAGAGATCCCCGAGACTGGAGCCACCGATTCTCTCCTCGTCCAGCAAGCGAGCGAAAATCTTGAAGCTGGTGTTATGGTGTCGACAGTTCACATAGAGCACATCAAGTTCTGTCTTGCGGGAGACCATCTGTTGTAAGTACTTCAGCATCAGGGTCTTGCCCGAGCCCCGGCTGCCGACAACGGCCATATGGGTGGGGATCCCGCTCATCTCGAACCGAAGCATGTGCTTGACGATCGGTTTGACTTCGGCCCGCTCGACGGGCTTTTCCGGGAGGTAGTTGTAGTCGAAAACCGCAAAATCTTTCACCCGACCTGAAGTTTGGCCGAGATTTCTCCTTTTGTTGTCCAGGTAGGACGCGATATCCATAAGACGCATCAACTCCATCCCCAGTATCAACTGAGCAGATACTTAAACCTTTCGCGCCCCTCGTCAGTAGCAACCGCATCCGTCGCATCAACTCCGCCGCATCTAAAAGTCATACTCACTCTTGTAGGCTACTCCGTTCTCTTTCAGGAAGGCCACGAACCTGTTCAGGAGCCGGACCGGAATATCGACCCGGCCCTGCCCATCCCACACGGAGAAGAAATGTCCCTCGTCCTTGATGTAGACGGGCTTGATCAATTCATCCAGAATGATCTCGAACTCCTTGCCCTCGTAGTCGTTCTGTTCCTGCTTCGACAACGTGACTTCAAAGCGAGGCCCCAGCAACGCCTTGAGCTCGTCGATTGACCAGTCCGCATCATCGCCGCTATTGTCTTCCAGGTATTCCAAATAGTCCCGGTAGCGAGTCCCTAGCGATCTGTTCATCGCCTGAATCGCTCGTTTCTGTTCGGCCAGAAAACGCTGGATACTTCGGTTCTCCCTGTGCGCCTTCAAAAACGCCAACACCGTCTCGTTATGTATGTGTGCCATTACCACCACCTCAGATTCCCAGTTCCCGCTGCCAATCCATCAGTACATCCGCCCGCATCTTCTCACACCATCCACAACAACCACCATCGAACTCATCCTTGCCCCTGAGCTTCCCACAGATTGCACATCGTTTCATTCTGTCACCTCCCCAAGCTGACCTCTGCCGGGCCAGCTCAGCTCAGTATGGTGATGAGCTGGCCCCCAAAAAGCACAACATATAAATAGTAGTGGTACCAATAGGTCTCGTATGAGACTCGAAGACTGGTGGTACCACTGGCATCTGGAAGAACTGCTGGAAAGCTATCTGCCCGATTTCATCCTGGCCTTCGCGTTTTTCACTTCCGTGGTTTATGTGGCGCTGGGCAAGCGCTTCGAACAACAACGGCCGGCTATCGCGATGTCCGCAGCGATTGGTTTTGCTCTTTCTTTCGGCCTCGTGTGGTGGGAGCAGGCAAACAACTTCTCCATCAAGAATCTCGGGCCAATCGCTGTCGGCTTTGCTATCCTGCTGCTTGCATTTGTGATGTACCAGTGCATCCACCAGGTAGGAGGCTCCTGGGCCGGCGCAGGGATCACCATCGGCGCCAGCATCATCATAGCTCAGTTGCTCGGCATACCTGTGCCGATTGACCCTCAAATCATCCAGACCATCATCGTCGTTGCTCTGATCTTCGGACTGATGGCTTTCATGTCGCACCGGCATCAGTTGACTCCCCGCGCTCGCCTCTCCAAGCCGGGACTGCCGGATATCAAACACACCATGGCAGACCTGTATCGCCAGCGTTATCTCTCCAAGGGACTTGACCACAGCCTGCACAAACTCCGCAAGACAGCCAACACACTCCACGAACACCCCGAGGAAGCAGCCGATATCCTGCGCCAGATCAAACGGATGTTGCCTGCGCAGGGCTATCTGACCACACGCATGGCCGAGCTTCGCACCAAGGCCCACCAGGTGAGAAACGGCCACATCGCTCGCCTCGCCGAAACAAAACAAGCCTTTGCCAAGCTGCCGACCTCAGCCAGGAAGAAGGCCGCCGCAGAACTCGCGGCCCGCTACAACCAAATGGTCGGGGTCGATGACAGACTCGAACGACTCGACCGCGCCGTGACCGAAAACGAAAAACGCATCCGTGAATTGACGCAGAAGGCGCAGGAATACACAGCCAAGCATGATCACCAACGCCTCTACCACACCCTCAAGGCTGCCGAGAAACTCCAGCATCATAACTCTAAGCTCTTCAAGATCATCCAGCGGACAGAGCACAAACTGTCCGCGATGGCCAAAGCAGTCGCCAAGGAGGTGAAAGAAGTTGAAAAACCCAAATGAACTCGAAGACCTGTTGACTGAACTCGATCCGCCGTATGAAACCAAGGACGAACTCAAGGTCGGCCGCATGCTCGACCGATACGGCATCCCGTTCTTCTACCAGCAGGCCACCATCATCTACCACGAGGGCAAGAATGAGGTCTGGAAACCGACGTTTACGCTGTACAGCTACGGCGGGGCTGTGATCGATTATGTCGCGGGCACCGGCCAAGACCAACGAGAACAAAGGCTCAGCAGGGACAAGATCTATCGGTACAATCAGATTCCGGCGGTGGTGCTCGGACCGAAGGAACTCGAGAAGCCGAACTGGGATGAAGACCTCTATGCAAACTTGGAGCAGATGTATCGGCAGGCGTTTGACCCGATGCGGTATGCGCCAGCAGAAGTCCAAAGGTGATGAGACCTCTGCCGAAACACCCCCGATGAAAAGATCATGCCGACACTCTATTCCAGCAGCCCCCTGAGCTCGGATGGGTGAATACCACCCGTATCGGCAATCTCACGGAGCGTCTTCTCTTCCGAAGGTTCCAGGCCTGCCTTACGCAGCTTTTCCATGGCAGCATCCAGATCGAGTCCGCTCTCTGTGCAGTACTGCTTCAACGACATGCGGCCTATCCCGCGACCACTCGAATGCTCTTGGGTACCTCCCTGCCCCCCCATTCCTGATCCTCGCCCGCCGCCGTGGCCTCTCCCTGCAGTAGCCCCTCCCACGGCGATCGCATAGAGCTCATGGGGTGTCATGTTGTGAGCCGTCGCCAAGTCGCCCACGACACTCTCCGGCGACTCCACCTTGACACCTTTGGCTTTCAAGTTCTCAATGACACTTTCGAGGTTGACACCGTCTACCTGGTTGGCCAATTCCGCCAGTGTGAGAAGTTCAGCGTGCGGCACAGGCGCACGACGCCCCGAATCATCCCAACTGTGCTTGATTGCCTCATTCCAGGCAAGCAGCGAAGAAAAGGGCCGGATCTCAGCCAAGGTGCCGATCGTGATCAAACCGCAAATTAGCACCGCCGTCACCCATTCCACTCGAAAAGCGAAGCTCTGAGAAGCCCGATTCTTGAGGTAGCTTACTAAGGGACGCCAGTTCAGATAGATGTGAACGATGGCCGCCACCATGAACACCGCACTGAGCCAGATGTGAAGGCCTATCCACTGATGCTTGGTCAACCCAAAGATTTTCCACCCTGTCCAGTTTGCGATGCGCCCGGGTGGGACAACGAAGAGAATGACTCCGGTCACACACATGCCCAGAAAGGAAACGGCGGCTGTAATCGATACAAAGGCGCGCCAATTGAATCTTCTGTTGTCTGATGTGGCCATCCTTGAACTCCCTATGTACGTGCGTTTCAGCCCACGGCATTTGCCAATGTTGCCCCTCTTCGACACCTTGGACTCTACAGTCAAGAGGCTGGCGTGTCCATTCCTTCAACGGAGGAGAGATGTCGAAACCTGCGGTGAATTCGCAGAATGGGAGTCAAATACGGCCCTCATTCATTGAGGTTTTGAGTTTGGACATGCGCCCAGACATCCAGGGGGGGCATAGTTCCCCCAGAACTATGCACCACCATACGGTGCAGAGGCGTCTCCAGGCAGGACCGCATGGGCGCCAACATCCGAGCATAATACGTGTGTCTGCAGCGAGTTGATGTCAGAACTCGGGCTGGACTTGGGCGGCATCCGACCGTTGCCCCGCCTGTCTACTTGGCTTTCTAGGTGTTATAGGGTATACTGATGGGCCTGTTGCAGCAGGCCTGTCAGTGAATCAACAGTGTCTGGATTATCAGGGGCCAGAAGAACAACATGACCAATATGAAAATGAATCGAAGGGCCTTCTTGTTCAAAACTGCTGGGACAGTGGCTGCGGGAACGGCATTGTCGGGGTTTTCCATCGGTCGGACTGGCGGCTGTGCTTCTGCAGCCGTGAATTCGAGGCCGAACTTCGTTTTGTTTTACCTCGACGACCAGCCGTACAACGGGATGCGTTGCACGGGTGCCCCTGAGCTCAAGACCCCCAACATGGACCAACTCGCCTCCGAGGGCGTGTTGTTCGAAAGGTCTTTCGTCACCACCGCCATCTGCTGTTCCAGTCGGGCCAGTCTCTACACGGGCCAGCACATGCGCTGTCACGGTGTGCGGGATTTCAGGACACCTCTCACGGCGGAACAATGGAAAAAGACGTTCCCCGCCCTCCTCCGGCAGAACGGGTACCGTACAGCCTTGCTGGGCAAGTACGCCATCGGCGCTCCCATTTCGGGGAAAGTCCCGTCGATGCCGGCCGATGAGTTCGATCTCTGGTACGGATTCCCCCAGATGATTCAGTTCAAGCAGGTCGTGGGCGGCAAGGAACGCTACCTGACCACGGTGATGACCGAGAAGGCGACGGCATTCCTCGACGAGGTAAACCCAGACCGGCCGTTCTGCCTGATCATGGCCTTGAAGGAACCACACGGCCCTTTGAATTACTGGGATCCAGAATTTCCCGATCCCTACACCGACACTATATTCCCGCTGCCGGCGAATCTGACCATCAACTCTTTCGAGGCCTTACCGGAGATTGTGCGTAACGGCCTCAACAACCAATCGAACTGGCTAGGAAATCCGGAAGCCTATCAGGAGACAATGCGTAAGCTCCACGGTTACACCAGCCGGGCGGACCTGGCCATGGGTCAAATCCGGCAAGCCCTGAAGCAACGAGGGCTGGACAAGAACACAGTGATAATCCACACGTCTGACAATGGCTCCATGGATGGCGCACACGGACTCGGGGGAAAGTGGCTGATGTACGAGGAATCCATCCGGGTGCCGCTGGTAATCATGGACCCGCGATTGCCAGTGTCTGCACGCGGACGACGTAAACAGATGGCCCTAAATATCGACTTGGCTCCGACGATCCTGGCCATGGCCGGCATTCCAGCATCGGACACCATGCAGGGTATCGACTTGCAGCCCATACTGAGCGATCCGGAGGCGAAGGGCCGTGAGGACTGGTATTACGAACATGTGTACAACACGTCGCCTCCCCGCCGCCCCATTCCCCGGTGCGAGGGCGTTCGTACAGACCGATGGAAATACATTCGTTACACCGACCCCAAACCGCCGCTGGAACAACTCTTCGACTTGGACGCGGACCCGCTTGAGGAGAAGGACCTAGCCGGTGATCCGATCCACGTCGACACCCTTCTGTCGCTCCGCGCGCGGTGCGGGGACCACCGCGAATCGTTGGCTGGTGGTGATGCTGCGGTTGAGCACGTGATCCAGTAGCGACTGGTGCGTAGCCATCCTCGAGCAAACTAAGCTCTGCCGCCGCCAGTTCCGCCGGAGTGATATTCCTGACGATCTGGTTCGCGTCTTTCATCAGCCGTCTCAGATCGTCGCCCCTGTTGATTCGTCTCAGGAGCTCGGTGACCCCCTGCCACGGGTAGTGATCAACAACCCTGAGGTGGCCCGACTGCTGGCCGGACACGGTGATATTAAGACGACCATGCAGTTCTATTCGAAGGCAACAGAAGAGCAGCGGCGAAAGGCCGCTCAGGCCATCGATCGGCTCTTGGAAGCAGGTTTGGCTTCCGGCAACCGGTACGTATGAAGGCCCAAAAGGCTTCAATTTGGAAGAATCGATGAATCGCGGGATTCCACTATACCGGCCCCATCTATGGGGAAGCCTTTCTGACGCAGCGAAAACCATAAATGTCGTATCCAAAACAGACATCCATACGACCCGGGTTCTCGTTGTAACGGTACCCGCTGCGACAGCTATCGTCACTGAATTTCCATGCTCCGCCCCGCACCACTCGGGTCTCACCCCCCTCCGGCCCTCGAGGGTCTTCCAGAGGAGCCTGCTCGTAGTAATCCACCTGATAGAAATCGTTGCACCACTGCCATAGGTTGCCACAGATGTCGTACAATCCCCACGGATTGGGACGCTTACGACCCACCGGCTGGGGGTGTCCGCCGGCGTTTTTGTCAAACCAGGCGTAGTCACCCAGTTTTGAGGGAACCTCCCCGAAGAAATAGGATGTCTGGGTCCCGGCCCGGCAGGCGTATTCCCATTCCGCTTCCGTAGGCAGCCTGTACCCATTTGCGTCAAAGTTGCACTGCCCCGTCTCGATGTCGTAACACGGCTCAAACCCCTCCTGCTGGGAACGCGCGTTGCAGAACTTCGTGGCATCCCACCAGCCCACCTGCTCCGCCGGATTCTCGTCTCCCTTCCAACGAGAGGGATTCTTGCCACAGGTTCTTTCGTACTGTCCCTGTGTCACGAGATACTTGTCCATGTAGAATGCACTCACGACAACCTCATGGGGCGGTGCGTCGATCTCGTTCTCGTCCCCCATGGTGAACCGGCCCGCCGGTAGTAGAACCATCTCGGTTCCGGATGCCGTTTCCGTGGCGCTTGGGGCATCATCGCGTGCGTTCAGACTCTCATTCGGTGTCTTGCGTTTGCAGCCTGGGAGGACTGCAAGGACCGCGAATCCGACGAACATCGCCACAATGGAGTCACTCATGATTCCCACCTTCCGGTCAGAGGTTGGCTCTTTGCCCTGTGTCAATAACCCGGCCATATCTCATAGCCATCGGGATTTCTGAGGCACTGTCTACAGCGTTTTCGAATCTCCTGCGCCACTGGCACAGCCTCCGGGGTAGTCACACACCCGTAGCCGGCCTGCTGAAACAGGTCTCTGGTGGTCGTGTGATACTGAGCGAGAAGACTATCCTGCGCGCCGCCCATGCCTCGCCATTGGCTGCCGAGCTCCAGGCAGGCTTGCAGGTTGCCGGCACCCTTCTTTCGGGTCAGGGCAATTGTCTTGCGAGCCAGTTCATTGGCATAGTCCAGAGACTTGATGTTTGCCTTCTGCACCTCATAGTCCCGCAATATCTGCTGCACGATCTTCTCCAAAGGGTCAAGGAACGGTTTCAACTCGGCCGAAGAACCTCCAGAGCTGTGCAGAAAGTCAATCAAATCCTTGGCGAAAGCCCTGTATTCATCGATCCTCTCCAGGTGTACCCGGACGAAGTAGACCATGTCCTCCACCGCTTCCTCTACGTATGGCCTCCGCTCGACTTCGGCGCCAGCCTTAAAAACCGCCTCAATGGCTTCCGTACACCCACAGGTGCAAGCACGGCGAATGCCTTCCGCCCCTCTTCTGTGATGCGTGCGCGGCTTGCGGCCGGAAACGTCAAGGATCGATTCACAGCTCTGCCTACCCAGTGTAGCCTTCAGAATGTCAACCGGCGTAGCAACCGACACAGGAGTGCCTTGGCCTTCCAGGAAGTAGACAACGGACTCTCCTTTGGGAAGCACCTTCTTGCTCATACGATAGACAGCATTATTTCCGTCGAACCAGACAGGATACGTGTACATGCCGGGCACACCCCGCCAGATCTGGCCTTTCGATTCTCTGAACGCGAATGTGGCTTTGACGCCGGCCTCATTCAGCTGGGTTACCCATTTGGCAGGAAACGGCCGTTTCCAGCTCGACGTCACATCCTTCTCCAGGTAGGAGAGCTTCAACTCTTCCCTGTGCCAGATACCGGGCGCCTCCAGCAGGGCCAGATAGACACTCTGTCCATCATTGTCAAAATCAATGGCGTCGATGAACCGTCTGCCTCGTCCCTCACCGCTCAACCGGAGGCGCATTTCTTGCTGTCCCTTGGGCCACGTCATGACTAGGACGCGGCTCTCTCCCCTCAACAGTCCAAGGCAGAGGTTCTCTGACGGAACACAGAGTGGGTTGGCCGAAGGGTACGCGCCGGGGCTGAATATCAGGTCATCGCCTATGAAGCTCGGGACCACAGCGTACTCAAGCGAGCTCAGCAGGCTGATCCCGTCCATCTTCTCGGCAGGCCTGATCTCGATGATCGGCGTCCTGTCGAAGCAAAAAATTACGGATGACGCCTCGCCGGCGCTGCCGGCAGCAAAGGAAACCTCCAGGGTCACCTCGTCACCGGTATTCTGCAGCATGGCACAGCGTCCGATGTGCGCCGGCCTTCTCTTCGTTTGCAGCGGGACAAATCCTATAACCTCTCCGTCCGGCTCGCTCCGCGAGTAGACCGTGACCATCCCCTGGCTGGATGCGAAGACAATAGTCACATGGTCGTTTTCTATGATGGCGTCTCCTGTGAAGGCGTACTCTCTACCATAGTAGCCGGGGTCCGAAGAGGCCTTGGCTGGATCGGCCTCAAGCGTGAGAAGATCGGGAGGAACGGCTTTCCATCCAGTCCGGTTCCGAATATCCACGGTGCCGGAAAGGGGTGATCCTGTGTCCCAGAGAACAACCTTGGCGCTTGTCCCATCGCCCGAGGCCGACGATATCGCGGCGGCGACCACCCAAAGGACAACCCACACCGTCTTCGGCAAGAGCGATGTGGCGATGCAGAGGTGTGAACGTGCGATCATGGCCGGTACTCCTCACTCAATCGTTGGTCTTAAGATTTGGATTCCACCTTCAGAAAGTGGTGACTGAACTCCTGACTCTTTATTGCGAGATCAAGCAGAATTTTAGCTGGTCTCGCATGAGAATCAAGTCTTCATCGTGCACCGTCAGGGCAATCGCACGAAATAAAAATTGACGAAGTTCTCAGGTGTTAAAATAGGAAATTGCGCTTTTGTTTCTGACGGTTTATACTTCCTTCGATAGGGCAAGGCCTTGCAGAAATACGAATCAACGC
>Ga0272442_10008808_pt1 | contig 12714 bp, 13 predicted proteins | sample SSMForm2O_FD_200262 | JGI IMG/M metagenome (GOLD analysis project Ga0272442, IMG submission 200262) | Marine sediment archaeal communities from Little Sippewissett salt marsh, Falmouth, MA, United States - SSM-Form-2O | ecosystem: Environmental > Aquatic > Marine > Wetlands > Sediment ... | reverse complement strand
ACGGAGATCCGAGGCCTCTGCAATCGCACTGGCGGACATCCTTTCTACACGCAACACCTCTGTCACGCGGCGTGGGAGCTGTGTGCATCCGGAGAATCCGTAACCTCGGAGATGATCGATTCCGCTGTCGAGCTGTTGCTGGATCGTGAGACGTATGCCTACACAGCACTATGGGAATCGCTCACACGGGCTCAGCGGCGGACACTCATCGGGTTGGCAAATGAGCCGCCAGGGGCGCAGATCTTCGGAGCCGATTTCCTCCGCGCCTACGATCTCCAATCCGCTTCGACCGTACAGAGCGCGACGCGTGCGCTTCTCGATCGCGATCTGATTGATCGGGAGAACGGTTCGTTCCTGATTCTCGATCGGTTCTTCCGTCTCTGGATCCGCGAGAATACCAGACCCGCTTGAATCAGGCAGACAGTGGGAGCAGAGCTTCCGGGGAGGTTCCAGGGACGCAATACACATCACCAGTTCGGGCTTGTACCCCGTGGCACGTTGCTCGTAGCCGGTAGCTCGTAGTCCACGGTCCATGGTCCACAGTCCGAAGCACGTAGCTTGTGGCACGTGGCCGGTAGTCGGTGTTCGTAGTTCGTAGTTCGAAGTTCGTGGTTCGGAGGATGTGGCTTGTAGCTCGTAGCCTGTAGCACGTAGCGCGTGGCGCTTCCCACGTACGGCACGCTCGTGCTAGATTGTCGGAACGATTTCGCACGTGTGGGGGAGGTCTCCGGTGAAGATTGTCGATCTGACGAGCGATGCGGTCGATCTGTATTGCGTCTGCCTTGAGGACTGGTCCGAGGAGATGAAGGAGGCCGGCGATACCAAGCGTCGCTGGTATGACGAGGCCAAGAACAAGGGTCTGCGCGTCAAACTGGCGCTCGACGATGCCGGAACGACTGCTGGGATGATCCAGTACGGCCCAATCGAGGACTCGCCCGCGGCCGGGCGGAACCTGTACTTCATCCACTGCATCTGGGTGCACGGCTACAAGGAAGGACGCGGCAACTTCCAGGGCCGCGGGATGGGCAAGGCACTGCTACAGGCCGCCGAGGAGGACGCCCGCGCCCTTGGTGTAACTGGGATGGCAGCATGGGGCCTCGCGATTCCGGTATGGATGAAGGCCGCATGGTTCAAGAAACAGGGCTATCGCAAAGCCGACAGGATGGGCGGGTTGCAGGTGCTTCTTTGGAAGCCGTTCTCCGATGACGCCGAACGCCCTCGCTGGATTCGCCCCGGCAAATGGCCTCGCCCGATCCCCGGCCAAGTGACCGTGGTCGCGTTCAACAACGGGTGGTGTCCGGCGCAGAACCTGGGCGTCGAGCGCGCACGGCGGGCGGTGGAATCGTTCGACGATTCGCGAGTCGTCTTCCGACGGATCGATACGTCCGACCGCTATCAGTTCGTGCAATGGGGCCATTGGGACGCGGTCTTCCTTGACGGCAAGGAGATCCGGACCGGACCGCCGCCGACCGAAGAGAAGATGCGCGCCCTGATCGAGAGACGACTCAGGAAACTCTAGCTAATCGGTGGCCCACACCCTCATCTCGACCTTCCCCCATCACGAAGAGGGAAGGGGAACGGTTGGGACCTTGCCGCGTTTGTGCGGGGAATAACGCGGCCTTGCATGATCGCAGACGACATCGTCTGACGTGACGGGAAAGGAGGCCGTGTGGTGCTGACATCCGACGCGCTACGTGAGGTTCATGAACGTGCCCATCGCAATCTGAAGGGCTACCTGGATCACTGTCGAACCCTCGATCCGGAAGCCTTCGATCGTGAGATGTCCGAGTTCAACGGCGCGTCGGTCCGGCTGCAGCTCCATCACGCGATCGGCGCGGAGAAGTACTGGATCGGCGTGCTCCAGGACCGTATCGATGCGGACGATGATGCTCATCTCTATGCGACGATCGAGTCCCTCGAGATGTACCGAGAGGAGACCTGTGCCGCAACGCAGGAGTATCTGCGAAGTGCTTCTCCCGAAGAACTGAACACGCCGCGCGCGATGACGACGTACGGCGGGTCACAGCATGTGCTTCACCCGGGACACATCGTGATACGCACGATCACCCATATCTATCGCCACCAAGGGCAGGTCGCCTCGATGTTCCGGCTGCTTGGCAGCCCGTCTCCCGGTTTCGACTACCCGATCACGTGACGCGGTGGCGTGATCTGGCCGAACCTGACGCCCGCTGGCCCAGAGCCCCATCCGAACCTCCCCTTGTCACGGAGAGGAGGTGCTTGTGTCAGGAGTCCCGCGCAGGCGCCTGCACCCGTGTGTCATCTCCCTGTTTTGCGGGCGATTCAGGATCCAGATTGAAGTATACATCCATGATCGGGTATTATTATGAAACATGAGAATTGGGAGGTATCGTGTGGAAATTCAGCGGACGATGGCGACCATGCTGCGACTGGCTTGGCTAGACGTGAAGGGTTGCATCCGCCGCCCGATCTGGATTGTCCTTGCGGTTCTCTCGGTGCTTCTCTTCTACTCGGCGAGCGTCCCGGACTTCGAACCGTCGATCACCAATGCGTTAACGGGGCTTCCGCACACCTCTCTCGTCTCCCTCGGCGAGTGGGGGCGACTGGCGCTCTTGTTCGGTGGTTCGGTCGTAGGCGGCCTCTTCGCGCTGTTTGTGTCGCTGATGATTGTCGAGGCATTCCACGCGGAGCTTTCCCATCGTGATGTTCTTTGGGCGACACCCGGTGCGGGCGGATTGGCGACGACGGTACCCAGAGTGCTTGCGATCACGACACTGGCGACGGTCATCATCTACACAGGTTCGGCGGCTGCCTTGGTCAACCCCGAAAACCGGCAAATCCTGGTGGAGGCGGGAGGCGGCTACGTCCCTATCTACTTCGCGTTGATGTGGCTTCAGGTTCTCGTGTGGTCGAGCCTATCCTTGTTCGTTCTCTACCTCACGCGCTCGCGATGGATTGCTCCTGTTGTCGTGACCATCCTCTCCGGGCTCTGGTTTGTCGCCGGGATGATAGGATACCCCAGCTCGTTCGTGGGACTTCTACACCGAAGCTACCTGGCGTGGAACTTCATCAGCCCGTTCGCTCCGTTGGGATTGGTTCCCGAGATGATGGCACTGCAGGCGGCAAGTTATGCTGGGCTGGGCTTCCTATTGATCTGTGGCTCGCTCATGATCCGCAGGCAGTTCCCGGAGTGGCGGCACGTTCGTCAGCCGCTCATTCGCATCGCCGCAGCCCTGGCCACGTTGTGTGTGGTGGGGACAAGTATCGGCGGGGCCGGCGTTCTTCGAAGCCACACGGCATCCTTCAGTTTGGATGAACCTCAATTCGATACGACGGCGGGAAGGCTCATCGAGCAGACCTACGCGGATCGTCCCTACATCTGGAGCGGCAACGGGGTCCTTCTCTTCTATCCGGGAACGTATGGCGCCGTCCGCCTCTTCCCCGGCGAGGAGCCTCCATCCTGGCTGAGCGAGATTGCCGACGGGAGGGAGATCCGCTTGTATGAAGAGGCGGGGACGATCACCTACACGCGGCAAGGCGCTGTCTACGGGCGCCGGCGACAATCGTTGGTCCTTCTGCTTCCGCTCGGTGATTCAGTTCCCGCAGAACTCGAAGCCAGCCTCGCCTGTATTCGTGAGGAACTGATGCCCATGTTGAATCGGGCGAGCATCTGGCACGGTGGGACGGAGCTGTACATTGCGCCGCCCGGCACAGGCATCGAGCAAGCCGAGGCGGTCACGGACGGCGTCGTGATCTCCAGTAACGATGTACTCCGCAGCATCAATCTCGATTCAGTGGCCTGGACATTGGCGGAGCTGACGAGTCTCGAGAAGCCTGAGAAACTCTATCTCTATCTGTATCTGGCGGAGCTATTCGATGCGAGGACCGAGCGCTATTTGGATCAGCTACGCTCTGCCGCGAGCGGGAATGTTGAACTGCCGCCGCCCACGGTGGTGAATTGGACACCGCCGATTCCTCGTTGGGACGCGTCATGGGACGGAAGCATGGCGGCGCGCATTGTCGACCATTGGGAGCGGGGAGAACGCCTCGGGCACTCTGACTACATTCGTTCTTTGCTGAAGGAGGTCTCCGATGATTCGGCTTGACGGACTGAGTAAGGACTACGGCGATGTGCACGCGCTACGTCCGACGGACCTGCGGATCGATTCCGGAGTCTTCGGACTTCTTGGTCCAAACGGTGCCGGCAAGACGACGCTGATTCGAATGGCGGCGACGACCTTGCCGCCCAGCGGCGGATCGATAACGGTGTGCGGGCACAACCCTGTGCAAGAGCCGGTCGCGATTCGGAGAATGCTCGGATACCTGCCGCAAGATTTCGGAGCGTATCCGAAACTCAAGGGGCGCGAGTACCTCGAATACGTAGCAATACTGAAGAACCTGCGACATCCGAAGCCGCAGATCGACGCGCTCCTCTCTCAGTTCGGCCTGACCGACGTCGCTACGCGCCGGGTCACAACGTATTCGGGCGGCATGCTGCGCAGACTGGGCATTTCTCAGGCCTTGCTCGGCGAACCCCGCGTTCTTCTGATCGACGAACCTACCAGCGGGCTCGATCCGGAGGAACGGGCTCGTTTTCGAGAGTTCCTGATGGATCTCGGCGGCAGCCGGATTGTCGTGCTGTCGACGCATTTCGTTGAAGACGTGGCTGCGACCTGTGATCGGCTTGGCGTTCTCGATCGTGGGACTCTGTGCTATCACGGTACCCCGCGTGAGTTGATCGAGCGCTTCCGCGGAACCGTCTTCGAGGTGTCAGTGCCTGAGGCAGAGGCGGGAGAGAGGACCGATACATGGGGCGGAAGTGTGCTGAGCACACGACGTGATCTGGATGCACGGGTCGTCCGTCTGACGAAAGACGTCGAGGGAAGCCACGAGGTGGCGCCCACTCTCGAGGATGCATACCTTGCGCTGCTTCGATCATGAGAAAGCACTTCTTCTACGAAATGCGCTTGGCCGTCCATCCGGCGATCTGGCTTCTGCCGATCGCACTTGCGATCCTGCGTGTCGTCACCGGCGGGTCGTTGGAGCGAGTCCTCGTCTTCTTCGAGTTCGTCTATCCGCTGCTGTTCCCCATTGCCGTCATCTCGCTTCTTCGACGTGAGAGAAGCGATCGCACCTTCGAGGTGCTCGTTGCCACACCGCATCGCAAGACCCCGGTCCTATTGGCTCGGCTTGTCGGCGTCATGCTGCCGTTGTTCTGCGCGGTCGCGGCCACAGTCTCGCCGGGCAACTGGCTGTCTGTTCTTGCGCCCGGAGTGCTCCTGGCGATGCTGGCTCTGGTGACGGGGCTGGTCTGGAAAGACGAGATCGGACTGGCCGTTCCCCTGGGTTGGTGGGCGGTCTCGTTCGCCGTGAGCTTCACACAGATGACGTGGGGACATCACGCTGTTGGAAGTTGGTTCATCCTCTTTCTTCTCGGCAGCGGACTTTCGCCCGAGGCGATCTTGTGGAGAAAGCTCGGGCACCTGGCAGTAGCCGCGATGCTGTTGTCTGTATCTCTTCTCATGGCGGAGACGTGGCCACGGTCGGCATCTCCCCGTAGACACAGAACCTCGTAACACTACGCCCTCTGTTCTGACCAAGTGCCGGCCCGCACACCGATCCCTGCCTTCCCCCATTGCTGAGGGGGAAGGGGTACGTTGGGGTTCTCGATCAAGCTCAGCGCTTCTTCAATTGGCGGCCGACACCCTCATCCCAGCCTTCCCTCATCACGAAGGGGGAGGGGGGGGCTTGGCGTTCGCAGATCGGCTGCCAGCCGAGCCGTGCTGCGCCCGCGGCTGGATCCAGAGTGCGTCGCCCTCGAGAGATGGTGTGGGCGAAGACGGGATCAGCAGTACGACCTCGTGAGCGCGCCCTTGACTAACGGGGAGTGCGGGAGCTATCCTCGGCTGCCCGATATGTTCGGTAAGTAGCGTCAAATACCGGGTAAGGGGTTGGAGGTGGTCAGCTTATCCGATGGCCAGGCCTACCGAACACATCGTGACGAGGAGGTGCGTTGTGAGCAAACGTAGACTCTCGATTGGGGTCATACTTGTCGTGCTGTTGACCGCCGCGGCGTTTGCGGCCGACGGCGAGGAATACACGTTGATCTTCAAGAACCAATCCACGATGGTCGGCGATGTGTGCATCTTCCAACACGATCCGGACATGGGGATGCAAGACGTCATGTCGGTCGCTTGGTTCGCCAAGGGCGCGGCGCCGACGACGCGACTGACCTTCCGCTGGTCCATCGACTACTGCTTCGTGTGGGGCGAGGTAGGCAAGTTGGCGAGCGGCATCGTGTTTGAGGCGGCGCAAACCTGGGAGGCCGACCTGCAGACACTCAACGCAATTACGCTGACGCGCATTCACGGCGACATCTACACGTTTGCCGACCAGCGAGCCGGCGCGTACGCCGGCAATCTCTACATCTACAGCGTCGGAACGATACCCTCGGGTGAGGTGGCTGTGGGCATCGGCATGTCCGGGCGGCCGACATATGTGACGAACGCGCAGCCGAATTGGGAGTGGGTCTTCACGCCCACACCGGCATATTGGATTACGTTCGGCACGTTCGAACCGGGGGAGGCGCTGGATGTGGAGTCGATCAGTCGCAAAGCTGCGATTGTGTTCCCGGACGGTGTGTATTCGATGACGGCGATTCTTCACGAGAACAACACGTGGACGGTCACTCCCACACAGGAGGCAGACTAGTCGATGTTGTGAATGGCGTATTCTGTGCCGGCGGACGACTGTGAGGAGCGTACGAGCCGCTGGCTTGATCGCAGGTAAGGGCAAAGCAAGGCGGCGCGGCTTCGGTCGAGCCGCCTCGCCCGTGATCGACGGTTCGCGATCCGGGGCATCTTGAGGTTCAGATCCTGCGCGGCCGCGCTAGGGAACCGCCCAGAGTACCTCCTTGCCGCCGGCATGGGTCGATTGTCGCCGTGGGTATCCCCTCCAGTCCGGCGATGAAATGCTTTCCGAGCAGTAGCACAGGATGCATTCGAACAGATCGTCGTCCCGTCGATGCGCGAAACGCAACGCGAATTCCCCCAGGTACGTTGCCAGGTATTTCGTCGAGATCTGGTGATAGACGCCGAAGATCGCGCGCTTCAGCAGGCTCATGTGCGTCTCGGGGGCGCGCAGGTCCACCGATCCACACATGAACGTCAACGGCCGGATGGTTCGGACGTTCCCGGCCGTCGGCTGCCGAGCCGGACGCGGCGGACGCTGATCCACCACGCAGAGATCCGCGCAAAGGCGCATCGTTTCGATTAGAACCGGCTCGAGTGTGCGCGCATCGCAGTTGCGCACGGACACAATCGTCGGACTTCCGCTCCGATCTTGCAGCGGAAAGCCCACATCCACGCGCATCAGACCGCGACCCGTGCGGCCCCACGGAACGCGTGGATGCGCGAGGTCACCGTCCGCGAGCACACAGCACAACTGCTCTTCAATGCTCCCACTGAGCATGGCGAGGCGAATCTGCGTCGCCATGCGCCAGGCCGTCTTATACGTCACGCCCAAGATGCGCTGCAGCTGCTTGCTGCTGATTCCCTGCTTGCTGGAAGCGATCAGCCAGATGGCGATGAACCACTTCCGCAACGGTGTGCGGCTTCCGTGAAAGATCGTGTGTGCCGTCAACGAGAACTGGTACCGGCACTGCCGGCACTCCCAGCGGGAGAAGGCTTGCGTGTAGTACGCATGGGCCGCCCCACACCGCGGACACGTCACCCCGTTCGGCCAGCGAATCCGTCGAAAGAAACGCTCGCATTGCGCCTCCGTTGAGAAGCGCTGCTCCAACTCCAGCAGAGTCATATCGATCACCCTCCGGGTCGTGTCAGCCGCAACCGTAGTGAATGGGATACCCTCTGCTCATTCTTGACAGTTTAGCGTGCAATCAGGGTACGGTGCCAATCGGAGCCTCTCAGAAAACCTACGTAGCCATAGGAGGTGATAGATGGCGCAAACCGAATCCGACTCCGAATACGAGACGCAAGTGAAGCAACAACTGCAGGAGACCAAGGAGGTCTAGACATGAAGCGAACGACACGAGCACGCTACGCGGCACTCGCCGCGATGTTGCTGCTGGTGCTTGGCACAGTAGTGTGTCTGGCGGACGAATACACAGTCGTCTTCAAGAACCACTCGACCATGGTGGGAGACGTGTGCATCTATCAACACGAGCCCGACATGGCCGTGCACAACGTGATGTCGCTGGCGTGGTTCTCCAAAGGCGCCGCGCCGACGACCACTATCTCATTCACGTGGAGCATCGACTACTGCTTCGCATGGGACGAAATCGGCGAGTTGGTTCCCGGTGTCGTCTTCGAGGCAGATCAGATCTGGGACGCCGATCTGAAGACGCACAATCAGATCACCCTGACCACCATCCACGGCGACATCTACACGTTTGCCGATCAGACGGAAGGCAAGTACTCGGGAAACCTGTACATCCTCGGTGACGTCTCGGTCGTGTCCAATCAGGTCGCGGTCGGAATCGGCATGTCCGGGAAACCTACACACGTCGCGCCGGCGCAGCCCAACTGGGAGTGGGTGTACACGCCCAAGCCCACCTACTGGATCACGTTCGGGACGTTCGAGGAGGGCGAGGTTCTCGACATCGAATCCATCTCGAGCTTCGCCAAGATCCAATTCCCGCCCAACGTGTACTCGATGACGGCGGTTCTTCAGCCCGACAACACGTGGAGGGTCTTCCCGACGAGCCAGGGCGAATAGCCCTCGTCCCCCGGCACAGGCGGCTCGACTCTGTCGGGTCGCCTGCCTGTAATGCGGTTCAGGAATCACGCCAAGGAGGCGGTCATGAGTTTCCACAAAGCGGAAGGTCCAATTGACAAGGCGGAGATGAGCATCACGCTCGCGCTGTCGCCCGACGAGACGGGCAAGCTTGCGGTTGTGACATGGAGCATCTCCAGCAACTACCCGACATCTTCGCCACCCGGCGGACACTGCGGGCCGGAGATCCGTCTGTTCATGGTCGACAAGCTGATCAACCAGATGGCCTGCGACAAACGTGACGGGATCTGGACGACGAACGAGACCTACCTACCCGGGCTTCGCGCCGTCTTGGAGGATTGGGACTGCGAGAGCCAGAAGTTTCTCAAGGTGTGTGAGGTCTCGCTCGCCCCGTAGTCCGCGGGTACAGCATCGCGTGTGTGAGAACGGTGGTCGGATCAGCCAGAATCGCGATCCGACCACTTCTCTGTGCCATCCTCGGCCGTCCGCCGCGTGGAATCATGTCGCAGTAGGTGAGTCAAGGCACGTAGCACCACCTATCGCAGACGATCGCAACGTCACATCAGTTGACATGAAGGTACCGACAATCCCATACTGAGCATGCTCGGGAGGCACGTTGCAAGGAATGCCGCACCGGGAAGGAGTAGAAGATGAAGGTCCTGACGTTCAATCTGCGCAACTACACCGACGATCACTGGAAGGAGCGCCTGCACTACATCGCAAAGATACTCTGCGACATCGATCCCGACGTCGCTGCCTTTCAAGAGGTCCGAGGCATCAATGACGATCCATGCTGCCAGAACATGGCACAGCAAGTCCGCGCCCTTTGCCCCGGCTATCTCTCTCTGGTCACGGTCCCGGCGATGTGCTACGCGGGGCAAGGGGTGTGGGAAGGACTGTCCATCATGTCGAAGTGGACGGTCGCCGATTGGCTGTACGAGCAGCTGACGTGGACGAAGAGCAATGGGAACACGGACTGGAACCGACGGGTGATGGTGTGGGCCAAGTTCCTTGCGGACGGAGGGGCGCTGTGGATCTCGAACAACCACTTTGCTGTGCCCGACGACCCCACGCAGCAGATGCAGAACGTGACGGAAGTGCTGGAGGCGCTGGGTGGGATCGTCGACGGACCCGCCTTGCTGGTGGGCGACCTGAACGCCCTACCGCAGAGCGACGTTTGGAACGCCATTGACGAAGATGGATGGACCGACCTGTGGGACGAGCTGCGTCCCGGGGAAGACGGGGGGACCTACCCGACCGAGGCAACGCCGCAGCACGGTGTGCTGGAGGAGCGTATCGACTACCTGTGGGCGAACCCGGCGTTCATGTCGTTGGCCCACGATGTCTCCATCCGACGCGTGTTCATGAAGAAGGATTCGTCGACCGACCTGTTCGCCTCGGATCACGTGGGTGTGCTGATGGAATTCGGTTTCTAGACTGCCGCCGAAAGATTCCGCGACGACGGCTTGGCTCTGACACGAGTTCTACACCTGGCGAGCAACGCGAAGAGAAGACGACCGTCCCTATGCCGGAACGAGAGAAGAGACCGTCTCCGCGCGCTACTCCCACCGCTGGATTTCGAGGATGTTGCCTTCGGGATCGGCCGCGTAGGCGAAGATGAGGCGACCGACGTTGGCGACGTCATGGGTGATGAGTTCACCCACCGGCTTGCCGCCATGCTCGAGGACGCGGGCCAAGACGGCTTCGACGTCGTCCACTTCGAACGCAAGGTGGGCGAGGCCTTCGCGGTTGGCGGCGGGCGGCGGTTTGGGAAGGTTCTCGGCGTAGGTGAAGATCTCCAGTGTCGGGCCGTTGGCGTCGAAGCCGGGCAGGCGCAGGTGCACGCCGCGGATGTGCGCGTCGGCCACGCCGGTCCCCTTCTCCAGCCATTCGCCGACGTGCTCGCGTTCCGGCGGCACGCGAACGCAGCCGAAGACGCGCTCGTAGAACCGAGCCAGCGTGTCCCAGTCCTCCGCGACGATGTTCGTGTGGCGATAACGGATGGTCATCTGATGCTCCCTATTCGTGTTGTGCCGGCTTGTCTCCGCTTGCTTTGCCCACCAAGTTGCGCGCAAACGCGCGAGCGCGTTCCAGATCCTCCTCGTTTGGCCGCTCCTTGTTGAGCCCTCCGATGAGCTTGAGGAACGCGTAGGAGTCGTGTCCCGTGCACCCGAATTCGTCCACGATGGCGTATCCCTTCCCTGTCAGGAGGTCACGCAGGGCTCGATGGTCCTTCACCAGCTTCTTCTCGGAATACACGCCGCTGGTCGAGAACAGGAAGGCGCGCTGACCCTGACTCTCGGGCAGGCGCTCGGCCAGGGCGAGGAGGGACGAGTGATGTTTGCCATGGTAAATGCCCGAGCCGAAGCCGATCAGATCGGCGGCCGCAAGCGTGTCCGGATCCGCGCTGTCGGGAGCGACGATGGATGCATTGAGGACCGCGGCCATCGCCCGGGCCACGGCCTTTGTGTTGTGATGGTGGTAGGACGCCACGACGAGTTGCGCGCGGCTGGACTCTGACTCGGTCATGATGGGGCCTCTCCTTCCCGTGTTGCCCAACGTGGATCGATGCTGCGGGCTGCCTTGTGGGCACGACGACACACGCTCAGTGTATCCAATCGAGCGATCTCTTTGCTGTGAAATGACTGCATCGTTCCACGCCCCCATCCCAGCCTTCCCCCATCACGAAGAGGGAAGGGGCGCGTCCCGACGTGACGACGATTTCTGCACAAGGGCTACGACGGCGAGGATGCCGAGGACGATCGCACCGAATACGAGGTAGAGACCGCGGCCGCCGAGGCGCTCCAACAGCGGACCGCCGATGAAGCCGCCGACGGCGACGCCGATCCCGTTGACCATCGCGCTGAACACGCCTTGACTCGTTGTGGATAGGCCGGGCGGGGCGTGCTCGTTGGCGTACGCGACGCCGGCGACCCACATCAGCGCGAACGTCGCGCCGTTGAGTATCTGGATGACCAGCACGAGTTCCGGACGTGTGTTCAGCGCGAACAAGAACAAGCGTGCGACCGTGACGGACATTGCGAACCACAGGACAGTACTGGAGGAAAAGCGGCGAATGAGTCGGTGTGCGTAGAACAGGACGGGAACTTCGACGACGGTGCCAATGGTCAGCGACAGTCCCATCATGGACTCGGGGGCACCCAGTTCCCTCATGTAGGGGAACAGGTAGTTGAAGCTGGCCAGCGCGAGGCCGCCGGAGAAGGCGATGACGATGAACGGGATCCAATGAGGATCGAGGAGCATGACTCGAAGACTTGCGGCGTCGTCACGTCCTGGGCGCGGCGACGCGTCGCCGTGAACGAAACGTAGGCTCGCCAAGAACGCGAGGGCGAACAGACCGGCGCATCCCCAGAACGCAGACTTCAATCCGAACTGGCTGACGAGCAGTCCGGCGAACGCCGCGGCGAGCCCGTAGCCGATGGTTCCGCCAAGGCGAACGCGTCCGTACATCGACCGGCGCTCTCCGAGCATGAACATGGTTGCGTTGTCGGCGAACGGCGTCATCGGGGCGAGGAAAACATTGAGTGGGATGGAAATCGCCATGACGGATGCAAAGGTCGGACAGAAGGGGAACAAAGCCATCATTGCGATGCTGAGCAACATGGAGAGGCTCATCAGCACGCGATGCCGGCCGGTTCGGTCGGCGAGGCGTGTCCAGACGGGCGCGCTGAGAAACGTAATGAGCGGCGTGATACCGGCCAGTAGGCCGATCTGCACACCGGTGAAACCGATCTCCTGGTAGTAGAGCACGAGAAACGGAGCCAGCGTGGCTGACGCGGCGTACTGGAGGAAGTAGAAGGTAAACGGCCAACGAGTGCACATGGGAGATGGGGCTAGGGTGAGCGCGACCGCGATCCCAGCACGACGTCGATCCTGTTGGTCGCGCGGAGGGAATCGGCCGGCACAAGATTGTCTTTCAGCCTGTCGCCGTTCAAGGAGATCGATTCCACGCCGCGGCAG
>Ga0272442_10008807_pt1 | contig 12715 bp, 9 predicted proteins | sample SSMForm2O_FD_200262 | JGI IMG/M metagenome (GOLD analysis project Ga0272442, IMG submission 200262) | Marine sediment archaeal communities from Little Sippewissett salt marsh, Falmouth, MA, United States - SSM-Form-2O | ecosystem: Environmental > Aquatic > Marine > Wetlands > Sediment ... | reverse complement strand
AAAATCCTGAAAAACTGGATGAGTTGATTAAAGCTTTTCAAACAATTCGTGGAGAAGAATATTCGGGAACAATGAAGCTGGAATTAAAATAAAGGATTTTACTATGTTGCTCTGTTTTTATTATTAATCATCCGCTTCGGGAAACAGATAGAAAAATATTCAATAGGGCTGCATATTTTTTCCCTCCCCTTAATTTTTATTGGAATTAGGACATTAATGTATTTCCCTTTAAATTTGAAATTATTATATTCATAAAATTAGCGTAGCTAATCAACTAACCGGAATTCCTATGAAACGCAGAAAATTTATCGACAGCATTTTACTTACTACCGGAGGCTTAATGCTCCTTTCAAAATGTAAAGCCCCTCAGGATGAAATAACCAGCACTCCGGATTCGTCCCCCTTAGGGACTATTACCGAACCTTCGCGCGAAATTGAAATTCTGGAGGAAACAGATGTGCTGGTTATTGGCGGAGGCCCCTCAGGAGTTACGGCTGCTATTTCAGCCGGCCGGGCAGGTGCCAGGACAACGATCGTCGAAAGGTATAACCATTTAGGAGGGTTATGGACCGGGGGACTGGTGCTGCCGCTTCTATCAACCCATGCATTAAACAGAAGCGGGCAGCAACAAAAAGTGATTCATGGCATACCGGACGAAATTGCCCAAAGGCTGAAAGATATGGGCATGGCCATTCATGAGGTTAATCCAACAATCGACCCGGAAGCGACAAAATACGTCCTCGAGAAGATGGTTCAGGAAGCCGGGATAAATATGCTTTACCATTGCTGGATGTCGAATATTATCGTTGAAAACGAAACCATCAAAGCGGTAATTATTGAATCCAAATCAGGGAGGAAAGCCATTATGCCAAAGGTTGTGGTCGATTGCACGGGCGATGGCGACGTTTTCCACCTGGCTGGAGAAAGTTATGAAGAAATGAAATACCACATCGGACTGGTTTCAAGGCTTGGTAATATTGACCGGATTGATAAAACAAAGCCAGGATATGAAGAAATTTATGTAGGCGACCCAACCCCATTGAAAAGTGTGAACTGGTTTAATATGCACGGAGAAAACGATCAGGACGGAACCGACCTGCATAACTTATCAAAACTTCAGCAGAAATATCGGATTGACATTTGGGAAAATACCGAACACATCCGTTCTATCCCCGGGCATGAGGAAGTTTTCCTGCTGGATACTGCCTCGCAACTGGGAGTCAGGGTATCGCGCATCCTTGACGGGAAATATAAACTGACCCTGGATGATTCGATGTCTTACAGGGCGTTTGACGATGTCATCGGAATTTGCGGCGCCTGGACCAGTTTACTTTATAATGCAAACCGGGTTTCAAGGGATAATCGGCCGTTGTGGCAGATACCATATCGTTCGCTGGTGCCGAAAAAAACCAGAAACCTGCTGGTGGCCGGCCGCTGTTTCAGCTTTGACAAACCGTTGGTTGAGGATGCACGGATCATCGGGACAGCCATGATCACCGGGCATGGTGCCGGGACCGGGGCCGCTGTGGCAGCCCGGTCAAACAGCTCTGTCCAGGACGCTGATATCAATCAGATTCAAAAAATACTGAAAGATCAAAAGGCATACCTCGGATGATATTTAAATCCCGGCACATACGCTATATTTCGCTGGGCGCTGCCATCCTGTTTGCCCTGCCACTGCCCCTGGGCGCCTTCACGGGTTTGTATCTATGGGCAAGCCCGTTCCTGTTTGTCAATTCGTTGCTTGCAACCGGAAGCGTGGCAATCCTTAACCTGTTGGGATTTTTTGCCCTGGCCCTGACTGTTTTCAGGAAAAGGGGGATTTGCCGGTATGTATGCCCTGCCGGCATCCTGTGCGACGCTGTTTCGAAAATCCCCGAACGGAGAAAGAAGAACTTCCCCGATCTTGGAAAACACCTAATAATCATCTCGTTCTTTTTTGCCTTGTTTGGAATCCCTGCCTTCTCGATTTTTGACCCGTTTTATATTTTTAACAACTTCTTCGAAATTCTATCGCCGGAGGCAACCGTAATTGCTATCCTGAAAGCATCTGGCCTGGTTATAATAGTCCTGTTGAATTTAATAGTACCGAATGTGTGGTGCACAAAACTTTGCCCTTTGGGAGCCTTCCAGGATTTGATTTCTGAGACAAAAAAAATTTTTGTAAAAAAGAAAAGTAATGAAAAATCCGGCATCCGTTTAAGCAGGCGGTTTTTCATCAGTGGCTTGCTCGGGATAGGGACGGCTATCCTGACATATAAAATCCTTCCTTTTGCTAAAAAGAAAAAATTACGCCCTCCTGGGGCATTGCCAGAAAAAGATTTTACGTCAACCTGTATTCGTTGCGGGAACTGCATTAAAGCCTGCCCGGTCGGAATCATCCGGCCTGTTTCAGGTACAGGTGGCCCGGTGGCCTTCCTCTCTCCTGAAATCGATTTTACCATTAGTTATTGCCTGCCTGAATGCACGTTATGTGGCGATGTCTGCCCCAGCGGTGCGATAACAAAATTCACCACTCAAAAGAAAAAAACACTCAGAATAGGTATTGCAAAGATTGAGCTTAAAAACTGCCTCCTAACCAAAAATAAAGAATGCGACCGGTGTATATTCTATTGCGACTACGATGCGGTTAATATTGTTTCACAGGGACTTAAATCGCATCCTGAAATAATTGCCGATAAATGCGTAGGTTGCGGAGCCTGTAAAATTGTCTGCCCTGCGCAGGTAATTGAGATAGTTCCATTTGAAAAATTGGGCTGATGCCCATGTTTTATTGCCTTATAAAGGGAAGGCGAAGGATTGCTTAATTTTTTAATAACAAAAATGCTAAACTTCGAATTTCACCGCCGGTCATAGTTTAATTTTTCCCGACTGAGTAAATCTCTTTAATCAAATCTTTGTATTTCTCAGCTACAATATTTCTCTTGAGTTTCAAAGTAGGGGAAAGTTCGCCGCTTGCCGGAGACCATTCATCCTCAACCAGCCTGATCCGGTATATTTGTTCATGGATGCCCAATGATTTGTTTATAAGTTGTACTTCCTTCCGGATTTTTTCAAGAACCTGAGGGATTTTTATCAGTTCCTTATTATTCTCAAAATGAATTTTCTCCTTGGCACACCAATCATGTAAAAGCGGGAAATTAGGGGAGATCAGCGCACTGGCAAATTTTTCATTAGCTCCTATTACCATTACCTGCTCTATCAGGTTTGAAACTTTCAGTTTATTTTCGATCATCTGCGGGGCAATGTATTTCCCCCCTGACAGTTTAAAAATTTCCTTTTTACGGTCGGTTATTTTCAGGTACTTCCCGTCTTCAAACATCCCTATATCGCCGGTGTGGAACCAGCCATCCTTATCTAAAACTTCTGCAGTTAGCTCCGGCTCTTTGTAGTAACCTATCATGACCCCAGGGCCTTTACAAAGGATTTCACCATCTTCGGCAATTTTTACTTCAAATCCTTCGAGTACCGGCCCGACAGTACCAATTTTCATTTCCCCGGTTGAAGGGTTGTTAACTGCAATTACAGGTGAAGTCTCAGTTAATCCGTAACCTTCGAGGTTCCACATGCCAGCCATGCCTAAAACCCTCGCTATCCTCGGCTGCAGGGCGGCTCCACCGGAAACGACATAAACAATGTTGCCGCCAAGGGCTGCCCTCCATTTCGAGTAAATCAGCTTATCGGCAATCTTAATTTTCAATTTCAGTAGAAAGCCGTATTTTTTGTTGTACTCAAAATGCCGGGTCAGGTGCAAGGCCCAGAAATAAAGCGATTTTTTAATGCCCTTTAACTCTTTCCCTTTGGCAACGAAACCATCGTAAACCTTTTCGAGCAGCCGGGGGACCGAATTAAACATGTGTGGCTTGATTTCCTTAACTGCTGAAATAATCTGGCTAAGGTTCCCGACGTAATATATGCCCATCCCCTTATATTGGAAATGATAATTGACGCTTCGTTCGTAAACGTGGCATAAAGGCAGGAAGCTGATCACGCGGTGTTCTTTGCCAAGGCTATGCATTTTCACATGCGCCCTGAAGTTCGACACCAGGTTCCTGTGGCTTAGCATCACACCTTTGGGTGTCCCGGTGGTGCCGGAAGTGTAAATCAGGGTTGCCAGGTCTTCAGGGTCGATCCCCTTTTTCGTCTCTTCAAGTTCAGCCTCATAGTTTTGTTTGTTATCTTCCCCGAGCTTTATTATTTCTTCATAGCATTTTGCCCCTTCGACTTCCTCAAAAGTATAAAGCATGTTAAGTTCAGGCAGTTTGGCAACAATCGGATTTAACTTTTGAAAAAGCCTTTCATCACCCACAATCATTAGCCTTACTTCAGCGTGTTTCAGGATGTACCTGTATTCATCCTCACCGATGGTCGGATAAATCGGGACATGCACAATCCCGGCCATAGCCATTCCCATATCGGCAATGCTCCATTCAGGCCGGTTGGCTGTAACGGTTGCAATTTTATCGCCTTTTTTAAGGCCGAGAGCCAGCAGCCCCCATGCAAGCTGATGTGATTTTTTATAATATTCTTCGGTGGAATAAGTATACCATTTTCCATCCTTTTTTCCTCCTAGCGCATCTTCACGTGGAAATTCATGTAAATAACGCTCAAGTACATCAAATGTACGAGTAACTTCTATCCCCATGTTTGAATATAGTTTAAATGAAAAACAAATATACAATTTACAGGAAGCTGAAAACAGGGAAATAACCGGCACTTTAAACAGCCACCGCTTATTTATACTGATTTAAAATAACAAACAAGGCACTAATAGTCAACGAATTAATTTAAAAACCATCGACTTTTGAATTTATGTGTTCTAAAAATCATAAAAAATTGGCAAATACAAACCAGTGTTCCCGATGCAATTGATTAACAGAGGCAAATAAAAATACCGGGTGTTGTTAAATCTTTTATATACTATTTGGTAAACCTGGAAAATACACTTCCTGAAATATTAAGTTAAATAGGACAAAGCTTTTTCGATGGCTGCCTGCAACCCTGAAATATCTTTCCCTCCTGCAGTGGCATAGAATGGCTGGCCGCCACCCCCTCCCTTGATTTCCTTTCCTGCCGCCCGGACAATCTGCCCGGCATTGAAACCTTTCTCGGCAACAAGGTTTTCTGAAATCATTACAGAAAGTAAGGGTTTCCCATCGATATTGGCACCCAAAACCAGGAACAGGTTTTCCACTTCATTCTTTAACTGGAACGAAAGGTCTTTAAGCATTCCGGCATTATCGATTTCCACTTCTCCCGAAATTATGTTAATCCCTTTTTCCAAAAGTATCCGGCTTTTCAGGTTTGTTTTTAAAATTTTCAGGCTTTCCCTTGAAAAAGCTTCAATTTTTTTATTGAGTTCCGAATTTTCTTTCATCAGATTCTTAACACTTCCAAGGATATCTTTACTTCCCTTAACCGTTTCGCGAATGCTGTTTAACGTCTTTATCTGGTCCTTGACATATTTTTCGGCGCGGGCCGCTGTCACTGCTTCAATCCTCCGGATACCGGCGGCAATGGCGCTTTCGGAAACAATCTTAAACAGCCCGATCTGCCCGGTTGCCTTTACGTGGGTTCCCCCGCAGAGCTCCACTGATTCGCCGAATTTTATTACCCTGACCTCGTCGCCGTACTTTTCACCAAACAACGACATGGCTCCCATTTTTTTAGCCTCCTCCATCGGGACAGCCCTTTCTTCATGAGCCGGGGTGTTCAGCCTGATTTTTTCATTTACCAGGGCTTCCACTTTTTCAATTTCTTCATCGGTCATTTTCTGAAAATGTGAAAAATCGAAACGCAGGTGGTCGGCACTTACCAACGACCCTTTTTGCTCGACATGTTTGCCCAACACCTCCCGGAGGGCAAAATGCAGAAGGTGCGTGGCCGTGTGGTTATTGGCTGTGTTTACCCTTTTTGAATTGTTGACCACCGCAAAAAATTCAGCCTTAGTATCTTCGGGAAGTTTTTCAACATAATGGACAATCAGGTTATTTTCCTTCTGAGTGTCGATTACAGGGATTTTGATTTCTCCGGATGAAATATACCCGGTATCGCCGACCTGCCCTCCCGACTCGCCGTAAAACGGTGTATTATCGAAAACCAACTGGAACAAGGTTTTTTTCTTTTGTACTACTTTCCTGTACCGGGCAATACGAACTTCGGCAGTTAAAGTATCATAACCTACAAATTCCGATTCATCGATTTTTTTCAGTTCCACCCAGTCGTCGGTTTCCATGGCGGCGGCATTTCGTGCCCTGTTTTTCTGGGTTTCCATTTCAACCTCAAAACCTTGAATATCGACGGCCAAACCATTTTCCCGGGCAATCAGTTCAGTCAGGTCGAGCGGGAAGCCAAAGGTATCGTATAGTTCAAAGGCATCCTTTCCCTCAATAACGCTTGTTTTGCCTGATTGTGCCTTTTTAACCAGGCCATCCATCAACCTGATCCCGGTCGCCAATGTCCTGAGGAATGATTCTTCCTCTTCGTTAATTACTTTTTCAATCAGGTGTTGCTGAGCCTTTAGTTCAGTGAAAGCATCGCCCATTGTATTTTTCAACTCTTCGACAAGTTTAAACATAAAGGGCTCGCGGAATCCGAGGAACGTGTAGCCGTACCGCACCGCCCGCCGCAAAATCCGGCGTATTACATACCCGGCTTTGTTGTTCGACGGCAACTGCCCGTCAGCAATGGCAAACGCCACTGCCCGCAGATGGTCGGTAACCACTCGCATCGCCACATCGGTTTTTTCATCCCTGCCATATTCTTTTCTGCAAAGGGTACCTAATTCCTCTATTATATTTTGAAAGATATCTGTATCGTAATTCGATTTTTTACCCTGCAGCACCATACACAGCCTTTCGAACCCCATCCCTGTGTCGACGTGTTTGGCCGGCAATTCTTCGAGGCTGCCATTTGCTTTCCGGTCGTACTGGATAAAAACCAGATTCCAAATCTCGATAACCAGAGGATGGCCTTTATTTACAAGCTCATGCCCGGGAATTTTCTGCCGCTCATCATCATCCCTCAGGTCGACATGAATTTCAGAGCAAGGGCCACAAGGGCCGGTATCGCCCATTTCCCAGAAGTTATCTTTTTTGCTTCCGTTTAAAATCCTGCCATCGGGCAGGAAATTTGCCCAATGACCTGCTGCCTCATCATCTCTTTCAAGATTTTCATCAGGGTATCCTTCAAAAATAGTCGCATACAGCCGGCCGGGGTCAATGCAAAACCTGCCGGCCAGCAATTCCCACGCCCATTCAACCGCTTCTTTTTTAAAATAATCGCCAAACGACCAGTTGCCCAGCATTTCAAACATGGTATGGTGGTAGGTATCGTGGCCAACCTCTTCGAGGTCGTTGTGTTTCCCGGAAACCCGGAGGCATTTCTGCGTATCGGCAACCCTGTCCCATTTTGCAGGCTCGTTGCTTAGGAACCAGTCTTTAAACTGGTTCATGCCTGCATTGGTAAACATGAGGGTCGGGTCGTTTTTTACAACCATCGGCGCGGATGCCACTATCTGATGCCTCTTCTCTTTAAAAAAATCAAGAAAAGCATTTCTGATTTCTTTTGAGCTCTTCATGTTTTAATTATCTCTTTATTTTTTGTGTTAAAAAAGTTTAACAACTTTTATTCAAGTTTAATTTTCTCTTAAGAATTTCTTATTTTTATCGAATATAAAATCCCTTTTTAAAATTCATGCAAAGTTAGAGGAAATAATTAATTTAGAAGAATAAAATAAGAATACTACATGCCGGGGAAATACTACAAATTTGATAAACAGTCGCTTCAATACAAATCTGAAAATCCCGGCGTGAAGCAACGGCTTGGCCGACTTTTAAAATTCCTTGGCGTTTCGTTAATCATTGCTATCCTTATCACAGTTGTTTTTTTCAGGTTTTGGGGATTCCCGAAAATGCATGGACTGCAGAAGGAAAATAAAATTCTGATTTCAAAATATCAATCGGTTGAAAAAAATTTTAAAGGCATTGATTCAGTTTTAGCAGAAACACAGATTCAGGATGACAGCATTTACAGGGTCATTGTTGAAATACCTCCTTTAAATCCTTCCATCAGGGAAGGCGGGTTCGGGGGTGCCGACAGGTACCGCCACTTAGAAAACCTTGATAATGCCGAACTGGTAACAACGGTTACAAAGACACTCGATGTCCTTTCACAAAAAGCCAGGGTGCAGTTAAATTCATATAACGATGTGTTACTGTGTGCAGTAGAAAAAGAAAAAATGCTGGCATCGCTTCCGGCCCTTTCACCACTGCCGAAAGACGATATCGGCTATATCTCCGATTATTTCGGTTACAGGGACCACCCGATTTACCACAGAAGGCTTTTCCATTATGGCGTTGACCTGACTGCGGAAGCAGGCACCGAAATCCATGCCCCGGGGGATGGGATTGTTGAGAAACTGGATTATGCATCGCCGGGTTACGGGCGAACCCTCCTGATTGACCACGGCTTTGGATTTAAAACGCTTTACGGGCATTTATCAAAGTTTAACGTAAAAAAAGGCGACACCATAAAACGGGGTGATGTAATTGCTTTTGTAGGCAATGTCGGAATTTCTTCCGGATCACATTTACATTATGAGATAATTAAGGATGGAAGGAAAATAAATCCGTTCAATTATTTTACAATCGACATGGATCCCGAAGAGTATTTCAGCATTATTTCACATTAATCTGCAACGTTCTTTCCGTTTGTTATTATTAAAGAAATAACTAATTTTGCAGCGAGTAAAATACAGTTAAAATCAGGCTGATTATATGGCGAAACGAAACTACAGATTTAATCCGGAAACCCTTAGCTATGAAAGGATTGGATTAAACGTCAAACGAATTTTTACCCAATTTTTTGCTTATTTTTCAAGTAGTTTGGCCCTTGCCCTTGTAATATCATTTATTATTATTGCTTATTTCGAGACGCCAAAAATGAAATCGCTGAAAAGGGAAAACCAGCGGCTTCTGACTCAGTACGAGTTAATGGAGAAAGATCTGGAGACCATTGAAAACGTGCTGGCTGAAATCCGGCAGCGCGACGATAATATTTACCGTGTTATTTTTGAAAGCGAGCCTATTCCCAGTTCGATCCGGAAAGCTGGTTTTGGTGGTGTGAATAAATATGCCAACCTTGAAAACCTCGATAATGCAGAACTAGTTATCAGGACAGCCAAAAAACTCGACATCCTGGCCAAGGAGGCATACATCCAGTCGAAATCATATAACGACGTAATGAACCTGGCTTTAAACAAGGAAAAAATGCTGGCTTCGATCCCCGCCATCCAGCCGGTTTCGAACAAAGACCTGAAACGGACTGCATCGGGGTGGGGCTACCGGATCCACCCGATTTACAAAATCAGGAAATTCCACGAAGGCATGGATTTTACAGCACCTGTCGGCACCGAAGTCTATGCCACCGGCGATGGCGTTGTGACAAGAGTGAAAGGGAACCGGCGCAGCAAGATAGGATTCGGCCTTCATATTTTTATCGACCATGGATTTGAATATGAAACCGTATATGCCCACCTCAGCGGTTTTAATGTCAAAGTCGGGCAATCAGTCAAACGGGGCGACCTGATCGGCTTTGTCGGGAACACGGGCGGCTCGACAGCCCCCCACCTTCATTACGAAGTCCACAAAGACGGGAGGCCTGTCAATCCGGAATACTACTATTTCAAAGACCTGACCCCTGAGGATTACGAAAAAATGATAGCCATTTCATCAAATACAGGCCAGAGTTTCGATTAACATTCAGTGCCATACAAAGAACCAAAAATAGAAAAGCATTATTACTCCATCGGCGAAGTTGCTGAAATGTTCGATGTGAACGTATCGTTACTCCGTTTTTGGGAAAATGAATTCCCTACGTTAAAACCTCATAAAAACAAAAAAGGGAACCGGCTGTTTACAAAAGAAGATATCGAACAGGTAAGGTTGATTTACCACCTGGTCAAAGAACGTGGCTTAACGTTAATGGGCGCCCGGAAAAAGTTAAAAGAAAATTATTCAGATACTGAAAATAATTTTGAAATAATAAAAAAACTTCAGGATATCAGGAAACAAATAATAGAAATCCGCGACGAACTGGAAGAATGATTTTAAAACTGAATGAAATAACAGATTACCTCGAAACGCTGGCTCCTCTGAGTTATCAGGAATCATACGATAATTCAGGGCTTCAGGTCGGGAATCCGGGCCTCGAAGTAAAAGCCGCCCTCCTCACTGTCGATGTCACGGAAGAAGTGGTCGAAGAGGCTTTAAAATCAGGGTGCAACCTGATCATTGCCCACCACCCGCTCCTTTTCTCAGGAATCAAAAGCCTGACCGGGAAAAACCATACTGAACGTACCGTTGTTAAAGCAGTAAAAAACGACATTGCTGTCTACGCAGCACATACCAACCTTGATTCTGTGATAAACGGTGTCAATGCCAAAATCTGTGAGAAACTGAACCTGAAAGATTGTAAAGTGCTCCAACCACTAAAAGGGCAATTAAAAAAGCTGGTTACGTTTATTCCCACAAAACATGCTGAAAAAGTGCGTACTGCGGTTTTCGAAGCCGGTGCAGGGCAAATCGGGAACTACGATTCAAGCAGTTTTAATGCCGAGGGCCTTGGAAGTTTCAGGGGGGGTGAAAACACAAATCCTTTTACAGGGCAGAAAGGTGCGCTTCATTTTGAAAAAGAAATCAGGTTTGAAACCATATTCCCTCAATATATTCAGGGGCAAGTAATAAAAGCGTTGTTGAACAGCCATCCTTACGAGGAGGTTGCATATGATATTTACCCGCTTGAAAACCAATACTCACGAGCAGGAATGGGGATGATAGGGAGGTGTGAAACGCCCGAAGTCGAAGAGGATTTCCTCCGGAAGCTCAAAAAAATATTCGGCCCGAAAACAATAAAACACACTAAACTGACGGGGAACCTGGTAAAAAGAGTGGCAGTATGCGGGGGCTCCGGGCCATTCCTTTTAAAAGACGCCATTGCTTCAGGAGCAGATTTTTTTGTGACAGCCGATTTTAAATACCACCAGTATTTCGATGCTGAAAACCGCATTGTAATCGCCGATGTCGGGCATTACGAAAGCGAGCAGTTTACGAAGGAGCTTTTTTATGAATTACTTATGAAAAAATTCCCTACATTTGCAGTCCGTTTGTCGGAAGTGGAGACTAACCCGGTCAGGTATTTCTGAGCGGATTCAATATTAGAAAAACAGAGGAAGCATGAATACACAAATTTCAAAGTTAGAAGAAAAAGATATTTCGATAGAAGAAAAACTGAAGGCATTATACGAGCTTCAAACCGTTGTGTCGGAAATAGATAAAATTAAAACTCTACGTGGCGAACTACCCCTCGAAGTACAAGACCTTGAAGACGAAATTGCCGGGTTAAAAACCAGGCTTACCAACCTCGACGAAGAGATCAAGGAACTGGATACAGCCATCTCCAATAAAAAAATTGCCATCAAGGAATCACAGGCATTGATTGCCAAATATACCGAGCAGCAAAACAATGTCAGGAACAACCGGGAGTTTGATTCACTTTCGAAAGAAATCGAATTCCAAAACCTCGAAATCCAGTTGGCCGAAAAAAGGATCAAGGAATTTTCTTCCGATGCCGATAATAAAAAAGAGATGGTTGCTTCTTCCGGAGAAATCTTATCTGAAAGGCAGGAAGACCTTGAAAGGAAACAAAAAGAGCTGGAGGAAATTACGACCGAAACAAAAATCGAGGAAGAAAGACTGAAGGCAAAATCAGAAAAAATTGAATCGTACATTGAGCCGCGTTTATTAAGCGCCTTTAAGCGAATCAGGAAAAACGCGCGTAACGGTTTGGCTGTAGTAACGATCCAGCGTGATGCCTGCGGTGGTTGTTTTAACAAGATCCCTCCGCAAAGGCAACTCGATATTGCCAGCCGTAAAAAGATTATTGTGTGTGAATATTGCGGGCGAATCCTGGTCGACAGTAAAATAGGCGAGGTGGAAACTAGCAGTTAATGAATTCGGGATATTACCTGAAAGGCCTTTTGTTCGCAAAAGGCTTTTTTTGTTTTCAAATACTTCTTAATCCGTGTACAGACATTTTTATAGCTCAAATCTAAGACGTTGCAAAGCCATACCCTCATTAGGTTTGAGAGTATCACTAAACAAGAGAATTATTACCGGTTTTCTTAACACGTTTGTACCTGATTGCGATCTCCCAATTATTACCAATAAATCTCTGTATTCTTAGTTCCTGTTATTTTAATCAGCAATTTAGTATTGACAAAAAGAGCAAAAACTTAAAAAAGTTATATTTGTAATGATCTCACTTATTGATTTTTTCTTAATAGAAGCATAAGGAATATGTAATAGGAATTTGTGTATGAAACCAATAATTATTTTTGGCCTTAAAAGGGCAGTTAAAACTGCTTATCTTTTTACAAATGATACACCATACGAAGTTGCAGCTTTTACTGTACATCAACGATTTTTGAATAAAAAGAAACTGCTCGGACTGGACATTATACCCTTCGAGTCGTTGGAAACAATTTACTCCCCTGAGCGCTATTCAATTTTCATCGACCTTGGTTATACGGGTGTAAACAAAGCACGGGCTGAAATCTATGAAAGCTGTAAAAGAAAGGGATATGAGTTGGTAACATATATCAGTTCAAAGGCTATACACTGGAATAAATTTGAAATTGGCGATAACAGTACCATTC
>Ga0272442_10008804_pt1 | contig 12720 bp, 9 predicted proteins | sample SSMForm2O_FD_200262 | JGI IMG/M metagenome (GOLD analysis project Ga0272442, IMG submission 200262) | Marine sediment archaeal communities from Little Sippewissett salt marsh, Falmouth, MA, United States - SSM-Form-2O | ecosystem: Environmental > Aquatic > Marine > Wetlands > Sediment ... | reverse complement strand
GTGCGCCACAGGATCGGAACCATTTCTGCCTGAAATACAGCATAATCCTCCTCACCAATATGCTGCTGGCCAATCTGCTGGAAGCTACAGATCATCCCATGATATACACGGCTGTAGTCATCATCCTGCCAGCACCAGATCTTCAGCGATGCCCGCTTGCTCAGTATCTTCGAGAAATCTATCTCCGGGTCGGTGCTCAGGAGCTTAATGGTGAAGTGCGTGAGCTGCGAGATCCCTTCCCGGCCAGTGAATTCCAGAACGACGAAATCTGGTAAACTTGTGTCTTCAGGCTCAAATAAAAAATGCTCAATTCCAGCAGCTACAGGTATTTCCATTTTTGGCAATTAGCATCAGCAGCCAGCAATCAGCTTGCCAATGGCTGACTGCTGGCTGCTAAGAGCTATCCTCCTATTCAAACTGATATTGAAATTCTCCTGCCTCATCAATTGTGAGGATCAGACGCTCTGGCATTGTCTCTCCGGCAAGCTGCGAAAGCAACGCCGCGGATATGTCCGGGAGAATATTCTTGTCGATAATGTGGTCGATGTTTCGAGCGCCGGCCTCTATCTGAGTACATCGCTCCGCGATTCGCTCTACCAAATCTTCTGAATGCTCGAAACCCATGCCGTGGCTTCCCATTAGACGCTTGCCAATTCTACCCAGTTTCAGCCTGACGATCTCCTTCATAACTTCCTTACCCAACGGGTAGAATGGAACTACTTTACAGCGGGCCAGAAGAGCTACACCGAAATGCTGCTGAAGCTCCGGCATTATGGCCTCTGCCAATACTTCTGAATTCGGCATTTCCTCTGGATCATCAACTGACGAGCATATCTGGAAAATAGTCTCCCAACCGAGGTTTCCGGTCATAATGATGACGGTATTTTTAAAGTCAATCTCACGTCCTTCGCCATCCCGCATAAATCCCTTGTCGAACACCTGATAGAATAGATTCAAAACATCCCTATGGGCCTTCTCCACTTCATCCAGCACAACCACACAGTAGGGACGGTGTCGGATAGCTTCTGTGAGTATTCCTCCCTCGCCATATCCAACATAGCCGGGCGGCGCTCCCTTCAATTGTGACACAGTATGGCTCTCCTGATACTCTGACATATTAATGGTAGTAATAAACCGGTCACCGCCAAAGAGGAGATCGGCTAAAGCGAGAGAGCATTCGGTCTTGCCTATACCGCTGGGGCCGACAAAGAGGAATACTCCAATGGGAGAGTCCGGATTGCCTATGCCAGCCTTGGAAGCCCGGATTACGTCAGCGACCTCCTTGATGGCGTGCGACTGTCCCATGATACGCTCTTCCATCAGCTTCTCAAGATTCAGTAAGACATCCGCCTCGTCTTTGAGCATGTTACCCATGGGTATGCCAGTCCAATCAGCCACAACCTGCGCTGCGATGCTTCCATCCACATCCGCGTGGACAAGCGGCTCTTCGCCCTGAATCTCCGCCAGTTGGGTTCTCAATTCCCCCAATTCGGCTCTTAATTCATCTGGTGTTCTATCGTCTTGCTCAGTATTGCCGGTTTCCTGGCTTTCTGCGCTGTCGTCGTCAGTCTCTTCCTGTGCGGGAGTTTCATCCTCCGGCTTCTCATCCTCCTCGGCCTCTTCTGGCGATGCTCCACCCATTTTATCAGTCAGTTGCTTTTGCAGAGAGTGGATTTTCTTCACCAGTTCGGATTCCTGCAACCAACGCTCGTGCAGAGGAACGCGTTCATCTTCTGCTGCCTGACGCTCTTCCTCCAGTCCAGCCAGAACACCCTCATCCGAGACTATTCCTAACTCCAGATCCCTGCGAATGGCCGCGATCTCCAGGTCCAGATTCTCGATAAGCCTCTCTGCGTCATCCAAGCGAGCGGGTTTGGCAGTCTGCTCCATTTTCACCCGGGCCGCCGCGGTGTCCATGAGATCCACCGCCTTATCCGGTAGTTGTCTGCCTGATATATACCGGGACGCGAGTGTAACAGCGGTCTTAACAGCGTCATCGGAGATCTGGATATCATGATGATCCTCGAATTTTACTTTTGTGGCTCGCAGCATGATGACTGCGCCATCTTCCGTTGGCTCATCGATCTGGACGGGCTGGAACCTTCGGGCCAGGGCCGGGTCTTTCTCAATATATCTCTTATACTCGGAAAAAGTCGTGGCTGCAATGGTTCTCAATTCGCCCCTGGCAAGCTCCGGTTTGAGCAGATTCGCGGCGTCACTTCCTCCGGGCGATCCGCCGGCGCCGGTGAGTAAATGTGCCTCGTCGATGAAAAGTATCGTGGGTTTCGGAGCCTCTTTAACCTCTGAAATGACTGCCTTCAGACGATTCTCAAATTCCCCTTTAACACCGGCCCCTGCTTCCAGCAGTCCCATATCCAGGGAACGAATCTCAACTTCCTTTAGTATGTCAGGAACGTCCCCTTCCGCTATGCGAAGAGCCAGACCTTCCACTACGTGAGTTTTGCCGACTCCTGCCTCTCCTATAAGGATCGGGTTGTTTTTCCTTCTACGGGTGAGGATATCGACAAGCTGTCGCATCTCTTTATCCCGTCCCCGGGCTGGATCGATCTCGCCGGCTCGCGCCCGGCCAGTCACATCCAGAGTAAAGCGATCCAGAGCCGTCTCACCTTCTGTCGCTGGAAGCACACCGGCACCACGCTCGACGGATGGCCCCGCCGCTCTTGCCTGTGCATCCTCAACCGAACCCGCAACAATATCTCTAAAGCCCTTCCTGAGTTCATCCCGCTGAATTTCCGAGAGCGTGTCCATATACTCCCCAAACTGGAAGCCATCCATATACAGCAAGGCTTCCAGGAGAGCACCGGAACGGATTCTGCTCTGATCGTGATAGACCGTAACTGCGACCCAGGCAGACTCGACGATCTCCAATAGGGCTGGCGAGAAGGATGGGTTTCCGGCTTTCCCTGTCCGAAATCCCTCTAACGTCTGATTAATCTCCTTCCATACCTTTCCCTGCTCTATGTCAAAATGAGAAAGGATAAGCGGAATATCCCCGCTTCCATCTTCCAGGAACTTGAGAAGCAGATGCTCGATGGAGATTTCGTAATGCGTGCGCGTGGCACAAAAGCCCGTTGCGGCTTGGAGCATCAGGAGGGTGTGTTCATTTAGCCTGTCAAAAAGACGTCTGACATCCTTTATATCTTTGGTGATCATAATTCTGGGTCCTTTCGTGAACAGTAATCATTAATCAGCAATGAGTGAATAGTGACCGGTGGCTATTCGCCCATTGCTGTTCACTGATCACCCGTTTCACTGACTGTCGAACGAAAACACGATAGATACTATATCTTTACGCGGTTTACCCAGCCAGCTTGTCCAGCCAAGCTGCGCAAGATCTGACCCCAACTTCAGGGGTGGAACTTCCTCTTTTCTCAGGAGCAACTCCACGTCAAAAGAGAGCTGATCAGGTGCATAAAACCTGACCAATCGCCTAAGTTCCTGAGAATCGACTCCACTGGGGAGAAATCTTCGAAATGCCTCCAGTTTCAGAGGGCCAAGAACGACCCGAAATTTGCCGCCAAAATCGCGTATCCTCTTACCAACGGTAACGCTTTCGCCAAAACGCGCCGCCTTCGTTCCGAGACGCGTCTTGTATTGTTCAGGAACGCGCACCCAGCGAGGCATAAACTCAATGACTTCCACGTTAATGCCGCCGAAATATTCGGATAGTAGATTCTGTAGACCCGCCGCACATCGTACCCTCTGCCCTATGATCCCCGTATACGCTATAAGCCGGGAAGCCTCAACTCCCACCGAATCCTGCAGGACAGGGGTTCCCAATCCCATTAACGACAGCATATACTGTGAGAATGGATCTTTGGCTCCCGCCTCAAATTGCAGATAGTATCGGTACTTCTTCCAACCACGATAAAAGAGCGAATAGATGCGATGATCAAAGAGGTCAAGAAGGTCGCGCAAAGCCCTTATTCCGCCCTCCTCATCTTCGCTATCGACCTCCTCCTCGACGGCATCTGCTTCAGCCAGAGCGGCAATTATGTCTGAGAAATAGGAAGGCAAAGGGGAATCAACGCCATAAAGACCCATAAAGGTAAGGACAACAAGGGCGATGTTACTTTCATTATGCTTTCCAGGTCTCAGGTGCGCAATCTCAGACGATGGGAAAGATCGCTTCGGGCTGGCTCGAAAACGGATCATCTCCTGGCTTAAAGGCCCTTCCTGACCCGGAGGAGAAAATTCCTGAGATGCAGATGAATGCAAGCTTTCCTTGCCTTTATCCTTCTGCGTCTGCTGAGAGGTTTTACGGACTGCACTCTCATGCAGTCTTTCCAGAAGATTGACGGCCTGAAAGAAGTTAAACCGGTATCCCTGTCGGCACAGCTTATTTATTATAGGGGAAGATGCCTTCGCCTCATCAAGGATTCCCTGTTTTTGTCGTTCATCACCTCTGGAGTCCATCTAAACAACTCCTCCTTGGATTCATATGAAACAAGAGCCAACTGCACAAAGGAGTTAATTGAGGCATATAACGAGAGAAATTCCTTCATCACCAAACCAAAAAGGTGAATGTCCCCATCGTCGGCGAAGTCGTCCTTAATTATCTCTAACTTTACCTCTATACCCCTGATCACGGTACCCCGATGAGGTATCTCCCGGGGAGTAGCACTCACTCTTCTAATACTGGAAATTCGTCTTCGGTTGGCTTCTCTATCGCTTCTCTCCACACTCCAGTTATACAGTTCCAGGATACCTCTCAGGGCTTCAGGATTGGTGAGCGACAAGTAGTTCAGTGCCAAATGTGAGATAAAACGCCATTCAAGACCCGCCTGCAATGGCGGATAGAGTATAAGGGTAGGCTGAGTAAGATTTCTGAATTGCACGAACTCCGGCACCCTGGAGTTGGATATACGATTGCGAATATCGCCAACCTTCGGTTCACGTGCCCATTTTCCATTTGTGCAGGTAAGTCTAACAGACAGCGTTTCCTCTCTAAGGCCATCAACTTCCTCATCCGGCCCCACTACTGCAAGATATGTATCCTGACGAATCTGTGCTTGTCCCTCAGAATCGCGATCCGTGGCCAGTCGCGTGGTAGCATGGTAGTATCTGTCTGATTCCGCTTCTTGTGAAGCAAGGCTGTGCTTGAATGAGTAGAATGGAACATAAGCATGTCTCTCCATCGTGCTGTTGACGATCCCCTCAACTGCATCCACAGAGTATACTCCACAGCCTTCCGGTGGATTTACCTTGTATTGTGTTGTTTCATAGTCAATAATCTTTGGCTGCGCTTCAGCCTGAAACAGATTAGCGATGGGAGCGCAATTAAGGCGGAAGTTGGTTGCGTTAAACCGCATGTCCAGTGGAAATGGTTTCTGGAAATAGACCCTGACCTCAAAGCCCTCCAGATCGTCTGACAGGTTACGTTCCATGAACCGATCCAGCCCAAATAGATCAATAAAATGGAATTTTCGGGGATATGCAAAATATTCCTGCAATAGACGATAACCAGGAAGAGATTGCTTGGTATAGGGAAGCAGTCCTTCCTCCGGAGAAAAACCACCAGGCTGAATACCTTCTTGTCCCCGTAGTGTTACCTGAGTGTTTGCGGGGGCTTCACCAAATGCAGGTTGAATCACTACTTCCTTAACATGCCGGGTCATATACAGATGAAGCGCCGAAGCCGTTGATTGGTCAACATCATGAATGAATAAACGGAGCATCCTTCGACAGAATTTCTGGTATTCTTCGCCATTCTCCATGCTGAAAAGGCAAGATCGATCAGCAGTGTCGTCTATGCGGAATTGAAAGCGGAGAACAGAGTCGCTATCTAAAGCAGCCTCCACCAGTGTGATGGGTCGGATATGAACGTCATAGCATGTGCGAAACCGGCACACGCGGCGCTCTCGTCCCACTGGCTGTGAAGCTACTTCCGTACCTCGATTAATGATTTGAGGCTCCTGAATCCTGCCAGCCATAGCCTGAAACTCAAGAATAGCTAAAGATGGTACTGGCCGCAGGAAATGGGGCCACATCAATCCCATCAAAGACTGGGTCAGTTCGGGTAGTTCGTCATCCAGCTTCTGACGAACCCGCCCTGTTAAAAATGCGAATCCCTCGAAGAGGCGCTCTACATATGGATCTCTATCATCACGCTGGTTGAGCTTAAGAAATCGCGCCCGTTGTGGATGAGCTTCTGCAAATTCTCTACCCGCCTCATCCAGATACTGGTGTTCTTCACGGTAATAGTCCTCGATGGTTTTCTTTTTTCCCAGGGGATCTCGCATCTATCACTCCGTGATTAATAGTAGTAGGGGTGGGTAAATGGATTCTGACTGGAATCTCCAGCCATGAGAAGTATTGTGGCAAATAGCCAAAAAACAGTGGAAATATGGAAATGCTCTGTCAATGAGCATTCCAGTCAGAATCCATTTACCCACCCCTACCGGTTACCTCGCGTCCTCCACATCTGCAGAACCTGTAGCTGAGAAGAAGGCGTGAAAACGCGCATCCTGACCGATGACCTTCGCTTCCAACAGGAAACCCAATCGGAAATCGCTTGCAGAACCAGTGCCCTGCTCCATGGATCTGACCCGAACCCGGGTCAACCGAGGTTCATACTTCCTCACTGTTTCCTCAAGCGCCTTCCCAAAACCGGATATAGAAATCCGATCTTTCATGGACACCTGCGTACTCTCAGGCAAACCATAATCCGGAAGGTGCGGGATGGAACCGCGTCGCGTATTCAGCAGAATCGCTAAGTGTTCCTTAATGCTCTGAACTCTACCTCCATGATCGGGCACAAGATCGCCTGACAGAGGGAATCTGCCTATTACACCCTCCAGTAATCCAACATCCATAGTCATTAATTGGTGGTCAGCAGCAAACAACCACCAGTCCTCGATCTATTGGTGACGCGTTTGGTGTCAACGCGTCACCCGCTGAAAGTGCTATGCCTGAGACGACCATGAATCCGAAGTGATCATCTGCTCCAGTTCCTTGAGACCAATGGGAGAACGATGTGCATGGTGTTCCCAGGTAATCTGCTGATACGAGAAAGAGACTTCCTCCAACAGATCATACTGCTCTGCATACTCGCCACCCAGTTCCATGGCCGGGATCTGTCTGACATATGTAATATAAGAATTTGTCAGCGTCCAGGTAAAGAACTCCACCGGATCCGGCGCCGCTCCTGTCTGCACATAATACTTGAGCTTGGCCTCTGTGATCAATTCTGCTTTGGTGCACATATCACAAAGGGTTGGGGTCGTCACATCCACTGCCTTGACGATCATAAACGGCTCATGATGCCTATCACCAGACGGTGTACCATGCTGTTGGTCATACTCGTGCGTTACCTTATGCTGTATGTCCAACACTTCAATGGTATCTGGAGCCATGCTGTATACAGATGGACCTACCACGGTTCCGCTAACTTCACCCTCTATAGTCAAGTACCCAATTTTAAGCATTATGTTTCCCTCCTGTTATTCACGAAAGCAAACGCTTTCTGTTGAACTGCAAGTCCCACCAATCCAGCCATGAGATCACGGTGGAACTTGCTGGACTCCTGCCTCTGGAATCTCATCCACCGCGAGCTTCCGGCATCTCGGCCACCAGCGACAGTTCGATGTTAAACTCCTCAGCCTGATAGTGAGGCGTCACATACAATTGCACATCAAAAACACCCGGCTTGTCCGGGCTTTCCTGAACATCAACCCGGGCGGCCTGGAGCGGCCTTTGAGCCTTCAACTGCTCACTGCGCGGGTTCGGCCCTGACACATATTGCTTAATCCATCTATCCAGATTAGCCTGCACGTCGCTAGCGTTTACCATCTGCCCAAGCGTGTCCCTCTGGATCACCCTCAGATAGTGAGATAGACGGGATACCAGCATCATGTATGGAAGTCTGGCACTGAGACGACTATTCGCTGTTGCTGCATCGTCGTCGTATTCCTTCGGCTTTTGGGTGGAATATGCAGAGAAGAAGCAACCCTCGGTTTTCTTGGATTCGTGAACGAGCAATGGTATGAAACCATGCTCTGCATAATCCCGTTCCTTCATATCCGGGATCGTGACCTCCAAAGGTTTCTTGGTGGCCTGCATTCCTTCCCCAATATCATAGACATGAAGGGGAAGATCCTCTACACGACCGCCTGACTGCGGGCCAATAATGTTGACAGGCCAGCCAAAATCGGCAAAACTCCTGTTAACGTTAGCTGCAAAGGCAAATGCCGCATTCCCCCAGAGATATTTCCCGTGCTCTTCTGCCTTGACATCTTCCGAATAGTTAAAGCCCTTTACCTTAACAGTATCTTCACCATAAGGAAGCCTGAGCAGAAACTCCGGGAGGGTAAGCCCTACATAACGAGAGTTCTCCGACTCTCGGAAGGATTGCCAATTGAGGAAAGCGGGACTGTCCATAATAGGTTCCAACTGCGTAACTTTGTTGAGATCCTCAAAAGACTCCATCCCAAAGAACTGAGGGCCGGCAGAAGCTATAAACGGAGCGTGAGCAGCAGCGGCAACATCCGCAACATTCCGCATAAGCTCAACATCCTGTGGGCCGCTATCGAACTGATAATTGGCTATCATGAGCGAAACAGGGTCGGCCCCATACTGGTCATATGCCTGGGTGTAAGTATGCACAAAAAGACCACCCTCAAGCGGGTCTCCCACCTCCTGGAAATCCTCAGCAAGCTCCTGTTTGGAGACATCCAATATCTCAACCTGGATGTTGCTCTGGAAATTGGTTCGGTTCACCATGAAATATAGCCCACGCCAGGCAGATTCCATCTGCTGGAACTTCTCATTGTGAAGAACCTCGTCCAACTGCGCACTCATCTTTTTATCGAGTTCTGCGATATAAACGTCAATGAGGTTAGCGTCAACCCGTTCGGGCCGCTCGGCAGATTTTGCCACAGCGTCCAGAAGGTGTCCAATTGCAGTACCTATCTGGTCACGCTCCTCCTTTTTTTCAGGTAGCGCCGTATCGATCTTCGACAGCAGTTGGTCAAGAAGGGACAACTCCTCTACTTGAGCTTCCTCTGGCGCCTTTTCCGCCTGAGTTTCTTCCTGTTCTGCCATAGTAACTCTCCTTATGCCATAATGATCAGTAATGGATACTTACAGATACTGATCACTGATTACTGATCACCAGATTCAGCTTCCTCCTCTTCAGACTCACCGGGCAGATAGCCCAGGTCAGCAAACTCTTTGAGAGCTGAATCTAAATCCCCCTTGACAAGCTGCTCAAGCTCCCGCCGGAACTGACGCCTGCTGACAACATGACTCTTCAAAGACAACAGCAGGTTCCGAATCTCCAGGATCGTGCTGAGTTCTTCCACCTGCGAGGCAACTGCCTCAGGACGGAACGAATTCAGACCATCGATCTTGAGATTGACGCTCATCTCCTCGCCTTCCTCCGCGGCTAAGCGATTGGGGACATTGAGATTGAGGCTCAGGTCCTGTTTTCTCATCACCTCGTTGAAGTTGCGCTGATTGATCTGAATCTTCTCCCTTTCAGATAGCACGTCATCCGGATCGTGCTCCTTAAAGGTGTAGTCCCCGACCATCAGCAGTCGCAACGGGAGTTCCTTCTTTTCCCGTGCTCCACCCACAGTATTCACGTAATCAATGTTAACTCTCGATTTTGGGACATTTAACATTAAATCGCTCTCCTTTCTAAAGCGAATGCCGTTATCCTGAGTTGGGGGCCAGAGCGACCCGGATATCCAATCGGCAGATTTTTTCGAAAACCCTTTCGACCTTCTCGCCGTAAAACTCATTTTTGTCCTGCTGCCCATCCTGAGATAGCAGCTCTTGATAACAGCGTTTTAGACCACTCCACACCTGTAAACAGAGATTTGGCTCCCATTGATCCAGAGAAAAGCGCTCGATTTCCTTATCCAGATCCTCAAGAAGCGGACGGGCCATGACCGGCTGATTCGCATCAAGGCAGAGACTGGCAAGATTCAGCCGACGTCGGAAACGCCCTTTGCATGTAGGTTCCGAATCTATGCCCGTTTGCATAAGACTAAGTGCTTCCCCCCATTTCTGTTTCGCCAAAAGTTCCTCCGCCATCCTAAGCTCCTCAGATATTCGGGAAGCACTATCCGAAGAGTCGTCATCAGGACTCACTGTCCCGGCCTGCTTGACACCCGAACCCGACCCAGCCGCAGCAAATACTGGCTTTACAGATTCCTCTATCCACTTTTTTGTCTGGTTATCAGCAAATGGTACTCCGTTGGAGTAAAGCATCTCATAAATGAACGGGAAGCGCTCCACGAACATCGCCGTTTCCTGCAAGATAACTTTGTGAACGGACTGGTATGCTGCCTTTTGGTTATCATCCCCAGCCTTCTCCGATTTTGCTATCAGCTCCTTCAGGGCAGTGCAAAGAAATCGCTGAACATCCAGGCAGAAGGAACTGCCTCCGCGCTCAAGCTCCTGTATAAACGCAGCCTCACACGACATAACCAGAGATTCCCAATCCTCGTTTCTCAGGAGCTCCTCAATCCCTGACTTATCCGGCGGAACGGCGACCAATGCTATCCTTTTTCCATCCTTATCAGGACTGGGTGGAACAAATAGATACCAGAGCACCGATCGCAAAAGCCGATAGGATAGAACATTTCTGATGCTTTTCTCCAGCAGAAACTTAGCAGAACGGATGATGGCTTTGACCGCATCCAGATCACTGCTGAATTCAGTATCGGCTGCTCTCTCCACCGTTTGAGCAGATTCTGCCGCAGGGCTTTGCCTTGTGGGAGTTGGCTCTCCTCCTGGTTTGGCTACAGGCTCCTCAGCTTTCGGTTGCTTCTTGATAATTCCGGGTTGTTTCAGCCTTTCATTGACAGCTCTGACAATATTACCCAGGGACAGGGAGCTATCCGGAATTTTCTCAACAATAATAGATTTTATCTGCTCTGCTGTTTCTATAATGCTCTCCAGCGCATCTCCATCCGTCGGCACTGTGGGAATGAAAAACTGCTTATCAGGCTTTCGGGCCTGAATAAGTTCTGATAGATTTTTGTCCAGTAGACTAACATTCCTCGTCCGGGACGATTCCTTTGACGGATATAAACCGTTATCCCAATACTGCTCCAATAATATATGGAGGCCTTTCAGCCCTTCTGCAAATCCGGCAAAGCCTTTCTGATGAAGCAGACCGAGGCATAGATTGCTAGCTATTCTAAGATCCTTCGACTTATCTGCCAGTATGCTCCGGCTTATCTCCACGACACCTTCAGAATTTGAGGCTGCTCTTCTCACCAGCCGGCGAAGTTCCGTATATTTGAGGATCCAGTCCTGGTTTTCTACAGATGAATCGAGCATAGCGATGTCTTCACCGCTGGGTTCTGAGTCGGAAATGGGGTTACCAATATCCTCAAGAAGCTCAGACATCTATGTACTCCCTCTAATAAAGTGATACGACGTTCAGCCAAAAGAGAAACAGCTTATTGATTCCAGTCTACGGCCAAATTCTCTGCCATTTCCCAATTAGTCGTCAATCAATGAGAATTTGGGCCATCCCAATTCCTGTTTTCTGGGCTATTCGGATTAATGCAACAAAATCCGCCTGGATTGCTACGGAAAATCCTCTGCTGTACAAAGAGTTCTATCACAAACACTGTCAAATCAGCCTAATCCACCATATAATAAAGGATGTTTAAGCCATCAAAGACAGTGCCAAGAGGTAGATTTTCCGTATGTATAGACTGCGACAACCTCCCTCGCACTCATAATTCAGATAGTATAGGTCATAGGACCGGCCAGAACAGGAAAGTATAACGAGCAGATTCAGCCAGCACTATACGGCTGAACCAAGAACCAATGTACCTTCTAGTGTACCTCTTTTCCAACGATTTGTCAAACCAAAAAACCAGTCTGCATGCGCCACACAGAAGATCAGCATCAACAAAAGCCATTTTTCATCTGTATGACGCCTGTCAATTCATGAGGATTCCATCCAACTGCCCCATCTCTATCCCAAACCAAAGGAGTAAACACGTATACCAAAGATCACTCCGATGATATCCCATATTCCTCCTACTATGCAGTCTCCCAGAATCAACCCCGCAAAGAAATAGGCGGCTTTGGAGTGTGCTCGATGACCTCCATATTTGAGGATCAGGAACTTCGCCAGCCAACTGACAAAGATGGATGACCATGTGTAATCGCTTCCCCAGCCGGGACTGCTCAGAGGGTAGGCCACCGGATGGATAGGCCACCAGACGAACCGCGTCCGCAGAATAGATAGGAGTATGACGAACGAACCTCCCATACCCATCCATATAGTTTCCGTGCTTTTGGCTGCGACGGGATTGGTAAGCCACGAATGAAGCCTGTTAAACGCCCATTGGCTTCCCCATTCAAACCTGTAGCCGTCCCTACCATATCTATAGCGCAGGTCAAAATAGGCCCAGAATGCCACTAACATCCCAAAGGCAGTGGCGGCAATAATGGCCCGAGCCAGTCTTCTTCTGCTCATGTCCAACTGATCGGCCATCTTGAATGCCTCTAACTGATGCGGCATGGAATTCCCGCGCTGCGAACGATTGAATCCCCAGAAAAACGTAAACATCACCATATCATTTTTGCTGAGGGATCTGGTGCCAAAGAACTGAGGGATAAGCGAGTCGGGGCCCTGCCCAAACATTTGATGAACTGGCGGGCCAAGCTGTGCCCTCAGGTACGTCAGAGAGACAGCGATCATATAATATAGAATTATGAAGAGCACTA
>Ga0272442_10008803_pt1 | contig 12720 bp, 10 predicted proteins | sample SSMForm2O_FD_200262 | JGI IMG/M metagenome (GOLD analysis project Ga0272442, IMG submission 200262) | Marine sediment archaeal communities from Little Sippewissett salt marsh, Falmouth, MA, United States - SSM-Form-2O | ecosystem: Environmental > Aquatic > Marine > Wetlands > Sediment ... | reverse complement strand
AGCATGATGTTGTATATAAAATACCAGAGGAATAAAAAATGAAACAATTAGCAGAAGTAAGAACATTAAGAGTAAATAGATATATGATAATAGATGAAGAACCATGTAAAATAATGAGCATATCTACATCTAAACCTGGAAAACATGGCGAAGCAAAAGCAAGAATTGAAGCCATTGGTGTATTTGATAAACAGAAAAGAAGCATTGTTCATCCGGTTAAACACAAAGTACATGTCCCAATAATCGATAAAAGAAGCGCTCAAGTACTTGCACTCATGGGTGAAAACGTCCAACTCATGGACATGGAAACCTATGAAACCTTTGAAATGCCAATACCTGATGAATACAAAGGCCAACTTGAACCTGGAAAAGAAATACAGTACCTTAGAGCTCTTGGTAAACAAAAAATTACACGAATTTAATATTTTCTCTTTTACAGAAAATTCTTGAAAATAATTTAGTTTGAGGGAGGCTATGCGTTTTCCAAATTATTTTGCAGATGCAGAAACAAATTACAAAGATGCAGATTATGTAATTGTAGGTTTTCCATATGATAAAACCAGCTCATTTCGACCTGGAGCACAACATGGACCAAAAGAAATCCGTAAAGCCAGCTGGAATTTTGAAACCTTTGATCTTCGAACAAAAAAAGATCTAAAAGATATAAAAGTCCACGATTATGGTGACATAGACGTAACAGATTTATCACCAACTGAAATGATCCAAAAAGTAAAAGAAATATCTTCAAAAATATTAAAAGATAATAAAATCCCGGTATTCATTGGTGGTGAACACTCAATTACTCCCGGAGTAATACAAGCTTATCAAAAAGATATTGCCGTGATATCACTTGATGCACATATAGATTATAGAGAAGAATATGAAAACGAAAAATTCAATCATGCATGTGCCATCAAAAGAATTTCAGATCATATTCCAATGCATAATATTGCTGTTTTAGGGATTAGATCAGCAGAAAAAAAAGAATATGAAAATGCAATAAAACATCAACTTTTCCACATTGATGCATTTACCATTCGTAAAAAAGGTCTATCAAATGTTTTAGATGAAACGAAAAAACATATTGGAAACAAACAAATTTACCTGACTTTAGATATTGATGTAATTGATCCAGCTTATGCGCCTGCAACTAGCACACCTGAGCCTTTTGGATTAATGCCAGATGAAATTGTAGAATGCATAGAATATTTTTCCAACAAAATTGTTGGTTTTGATTTAGTTGAAGTTTGCCCGCCATATGGCAATGGTCAAACCGCTCTTTTAGCTGCAAAAATCATTCGAATTTTTTTATTATCCAACAGTAAACATCTATAAACAATTATTTATAATAGAAGTTCATTCAACCCGAGTATGAAAACGGAAACAATCGCTGCAATAATTTTAGCTGCTGTAGTTATAATATCATTATCAGGTTACTTGACAATTGTGTATGGATCTGAAGTTTTTGAAAACCTTTTCGCAGGACCTGCAACAATAGAAGAAGGTGACATGGCTGATGTTAGTTATATCGGCCGTTATGCATCCAACAATTCTGTTTTTGAATCTTCATATGAAGATTGGGAAAATAAAATTAATGCAACACCATTAAAGGTATTCGTAACATTTAACAAAACGCTGACACCTCCACCAGAATATAATGGATATAATTCTGGTTTAATAGATGGTTTTATGCAAGGATTAATCGGTTTAGAGGTGGGTGAAACAATAACTATTGGGCCAATTTCCCCTGAAAACGCTTATGGTGAAAATAGATTATCTGTTGGTAATTCATTTAAAACAATAACTGTAACTCCAGAATTAAATATTACCGTTGAAGTAATTAACCGTTCTAAGGATTCAATTAGCATTAAATGGGTTGATATCGATGAATTAGGTGCTTTTAAAATGCCTGCAGGTATTTTAGTTCAAGATTTATCTAATGCGTATTATTCACCATATGATATGTTACCACCATATCATGTTTTTGAAAACGCATCAAGAGTAATTAACATGACAGATGAAACAATAATTGTAGAGGTAACGCCTACAAAATCTGAGAACTTAACGGAAATTTTCTCTATATCACAAATTGGAAGTGAACTAATAGCCTTTTTACCAGATGCAACAACAGCTGAATGGAATGAAACGATAATTACAATAACATCAACACCTACTGAAGGAGCTGTTTATACTCTCAGTTATTTAGGTTCAGAAATCACCATTAATATTGATAATGTTACAGATGATAAAATGAACATCTCTTATATAATTGAAGGAGAAAGTGCACCATTGGGATTAGTAAACAAAGTTACAACTTTAAATAGAACTTATACTCTAAACCGCGTATTCAAAGATATTCCAATGTTTTATGCAGAAGCATTTTTTTCAGCAGATTTAGAAAGAGAAGGATATAGTTTGCATCATCTAGCAGGTGAAGCATTATTATATGAAGTTACGATAGAAGAGATCTACAAAACATCTGATGATATTTAAACAGGTAATTGATCTCCTATTTCTTCCTCGAGTAAATCGAGGAATTCTTCTTCTTTTCCCATTGGAATTGTAGCACCAGCTGCGATTTTATGGCCACCACCAACTCCATTAAACTCTTTTACCGTATTTCTCAGAGCTTTTGATAAATCTAATCCGCGATCAATTAACTCCTGAGTTCCTCTAGCTGATACTTTTACATCGCCTTTTTCAGTATGTGCAAAACCAATGAGCGGTAAGCTACTATCTACATCCTCAGAGTTTAATAGCATGTTTGTCACGATGCCAACTATGGTGTCACGTATCCCATCTTTTGCATGAAAATATTGCAAGTGTTTTCTACGATGTATGTTTTCCTCCCTAGCAACCTGTAATCCCTCAACTAGGTTATGACGATGTCCACGTAACAGATTTAAAGCTTTTTTAAAATATTCATCTCGATCACCAAGACAGACTTTCAAACCAACTTCATATTGGCCATATCGTGCGGTTGAGTTTAGAAGGGTTGCATATTCTTTTGCATCACGAAGTTCTGTGTTTCTCTGCTCTGCACTTAAAATATAAACTTCTCCGATTAATCGTTGTGTAAGTTTGTATCCAAAACCAGCATTCAATAATTTCTGAGCTATAGCAGAAATTATTATTTTCCTTTCTTCTTTTTCAAGATCAGACCATGTACGCCAACTATCTCCAGTTTTAAGACGAATATCGAGTTCTTTTAAAAATGACGTACATGCATTTTCACGACCACTAAGACCAGGTATTATTGGATCAGAGGCAAACTGTAAGAGTTTTGATATTGGACGTGTTTCTCTACCAAAATAACGGATATCAATTTTAGTTTGCAATACTTTTGCTTGTTTGCCATCATTTAATAATTTTCTATTTAATCCAGTTAGTTTACCATAGTTTTTATCCTGTATGTCCCCTACAGCTCCAACTATTGCTAGAGCAGATAAATCCATGTTTTTTCCGTCAACTGCTTTTGAAACCAAATAAGTAGTACCCGCCCCACTAATTTCATAAGTTCCATCAATATCAAAAAGATGAGGGTTTAAATGAAAAGAAACATTTGTTTTTTTACTACAACTATGGTGATCTGTTACAATCATATTTAGCTTGGGATTATCTAAGATTATACTACTGCCTAGGTCTGTGAACCAAACAAGCTCATGTTTTTCGTTATTTAATCGTGTTAGTATTTGTTCGTCAAGTTGTTTTACACATTCTAAAGTATATTTTTTTTTTAGGCGTTTTAGGGTTTCAGATGCTATAGATCCTGCGGTGATTCCATCTGCGTCTATATGGGTCACAATATGAATATTACTCGCATCAGTAATTTTGTCTGCAATCTCCCCGGCACGCTCACTTAGTGAGTGCATCAAAAAGAGATATAGAAAAAGAGGTGATTAGTCTTTTGGTTTTTATTGACTAATCTTTAATTATTTTTCAGACATTCTTTTATAATTCTGATATTTAGCTGATACGCTTTCTTCTAGTTGTTTATGGAGTTTTTCTGCTTCTTCTGGAAATGTTTTTGTTAGCGCTGCATATCTTACTTCGCCCATTAGAAAATCATGGATTGTGCCATTGGGTTCGTGATAATCAAGCTGAAACGGATTTTTACCTTCAGCTGCAAGCCGCGGATCATATCTATAAAGAGGCCAATATCCAGATTCAACAGCTAGTTTTTCCTCATGTTGTGATTTACCCATACCTGCTTTAATACCATGGTTTATACAGGGTGCATACGCAATAATTAATGATGGACCAGGATATGATTCTGCTTCTTTTAGTGCTTTTAAAAGCTGGTTTTTATTAGCACCCATAGATACCGAGCATACATACACATAACCGTAGGTCATTGCCATAATGCCCAGATCTTTTTTCTTTGTTTTTTTACCAGACTCTGCAAACTTAGCAATAGACCCAATTGGAGTAGCTTTTGAAGATTGACCACCGGTATTGGAATATACTTCTGTGTCAAAAACTAAAATATTTATGTCTTGTCCCATAGCAAGCACATGATCAAGACCACCATAGCCAATATCGTATGCCCATCCATCTCCACCAACAGACCAAATGGATTTCTTGGTGAGCATGTCTTTTGCCAGCCATATTTCATTTATCAACTTGTCATCATGTTTGTTTTCTATGAGTTTTTTAATTGTATCTCCGTATTCTTTTGATTTTTCTGCGTCATCCTTGTTTTCAAGCCAACCGGTAAAAGCCTCTTGTAATTCACCTGAAACCAGGTTTTCGTTAATAGCTTGTTTAATTTGATCTGCAAGTTTTGATCTTCGTTGAAGTGTCGCAAGAACCATTCCAAAACCGTATTCTGCGTTATCCTCAAAAAGTGAGTTCGCCCAGGCAGGGCCATGTCCTTCTTCGTTAATCGTAAATGGAACTGATGGGGCAGAGCCTCCCCAAATTGATGAACAACCAGTTGCATTTGCAATAATCATTCTATCACCAAACAACTGAGTAACAAGTTTCATATACGGTGTTTCACCACATCCTGCGCATGCTCCGGAAAACTCTAAAAGTGGTTTTTGAAACTGTGATCCTTTTACTGTATTTTTATCAAAACCTCCACTTCGAGATGGAATAGAAGATGCAAACGTTGTCAGTGGTTTTTGTTTAGCATTCTGGGTCGAAAAATGTTTCATTACAAGTGCTTTTTCTTTTGCAGGACAAATATCTGCACAGTTGCCGCATCCAACACAATCCTCTGTATAAACTTGCATACGGAAATGAAGCCCATCCATGTTTTTTCCAACTGCTTTAATGGTTTCAAAGCCTTCTGGCGCGTTTTGTAATTCTTCGTCAGTTAGTAAAACAGGTCGTATTGCGGCATGTGGACATACCATAGCACATTGGTTACACTGAATACATTTATCCTCAAGCCATTCAGGAACATTTATTGCGACACCGCGTTTTTCATATTGGGTTGTTGCTGTAGGAAAAATCCCTGCAGGAGTAAATGAGCTAACTGGTAATTTATTCCCTTGTTGAGCAAGCATAGGTCGCATAACTTTTTTAACAAAAGCAGGTTCATCGCTGGAGTCCTTCTCTGTACTTTCAAGGGTTGCCCATGATTCAGGGTAATGGATTTCTTGAATTTGTTCAAGTGCGGCGTCAACTGCTTTCCAGTTCATATCAACTACGTTTTGTCCTTTCTTTTTGTAGGTTTTCTCAATAGCGTCTTTTAGATACTTTACTGCGTCATCGATTGGAAGTACATTTGCTAGTTTAAAAAAAGCAGTCTGCATTATCATATTGATTCTACCGCCAAGCCCTACTTCTTCAGCAATTTTTACGGCATCAATAACATAAAATTTAAGGTTGTTTTGTGCAATTGAACGTTTTAAAGAATTTGGGAGATTTGATTCAATTTCTTCTAGACTAGTCCATGGTGCGTTTAAAACAAAGGTTCCATTTTCACGAATTCCCTCTAAAAGATCATATTTATCTACGTATGATGCCTGATGACATGCTATATAATCTGCTTTATCTATTAGATACGTTGATTGTATAGGTTTTTTCCCAAATCGTAGATGTGATACTGTGACTCCACCTGATTTTTTTGAATCATACGCAAAATACCCTTGTACATATTGATCTGTGTTGTCACCAATAATCTTTATCGCTTCTTTATTTGCTCCTACTGTTCCATCAGATCCAAGACCCCAGAATTTACATCGTACTACACCTTCAGGAGATGCATCAATTGTTTCAAGTGGTAAAGATGTGTTGGTAACATCATCTTCTATTCCAACGGTGAAATTATTTTTTGGTTTTTCCTGCTTTAGGTTGTCAAAAACTGCTTTTGCCATTGTGGGTGTAAAATCTTTTGATCCAAGACCATAACGTCCTCCATAAACTTCGATGTTCATCTTATTTACTTGTATAAGTGATGTTACGTCTAAAAACATAGGTTCTCCATTTGCAGTAGCCTCTTTTGTTCTATCTAGGACTGCGATTTTCTTTACAGATTTTGGTAAAACCCTTAAGAAATGTTCAGTTGAAAATGGGCGATATAGTCTAACCTTAATTAATCCAACTTTTTCTCCTTGTTTTGTGAGATATTCAACTGCTTCTTCTGCGGCTTCACAGCCCGAGCCCATCATGATTATGATTCTTTCAGCGTCATCTGAACCAACATAGTCAAATAAATGATAGCTACGACCCGTAAGTTCACTTACTTTTTTCATTTCTTCTTCAACAATTTTTGGTACTTTTTGGTAATATTTATTTGCAGCTTCATTTACCTGAAAATATATGTCTGGATTTTGTGCAGTTCCTCGTAAATGAGGGTGTTCAGGATTTAGAGCTCTATCTCTATGTCTTTGTATTGCATCCCAGTCAACTAATGGTGGGATATTTTTATAGTCTAACATCTCAATTTTTTGTATTTCATGTGATGATCTGAAGCCATCAAAAAAATGTATAAATGGAACACTAGCTCGAAGTGTTGAAAGATGTGCAACAAGTGCAAGATCCATTATTTCTTGGATGGATGCTGAAGCAATCATTGAAAATCCAGTTGAACGTGCAGCCATAACATCTTGATGGTCACCAAAAATTGATAGTGCCTGTCCGGCTATAGCACGAGCTGAAACATGGATGACTGTGGGCATTAGTTCGCCTGCAATTTTATACATATTTGGTATCATTAAAAGTAATCCTTGAGATGCGGTAAAAGTAGTAGCAAATCCACCTGCACTCAGAATGCCATGCACTGCACCTGCTGCTCCACCTTCGGATTGCATTTCGCTTACTTTTAGTACTTGATTAAAAATATTTTTTCTTTTATAAGCTGCCCAAGTATCCGCTATTTCACCCATAGACGAAGAAGGTGTAATTGGATAAATGGCTGCTACATCACTAAAAGCATAAGCAACATGTGCTGCAGCCGTGTTACCATCAACTGTTTTTGTCAGTTTTTGTTTAGTTTTATTATTTGATTTCATTTCACTAATTAATGTATCAGACACGTTCAACACCTCATATTTTGATGTGATACCGGTATCTTGGTATTATACATAAATATTTGGTATAAAGGCAATCGAAAACTTTGGTCATAACTATTAAATAGGTTTTTTGTGTTGCTTGCTTCAGTTTAGGAGGATTTGATAATGGAGATAATTACGTGGTTAGTACCAATAGGCGGAATAGTAGCATTGCTTTTTGCTTTATACCTGTTTTTTACTGTTAAAAGACAAAGTGCGGGTAATGAAAAAATGCAGGAGTTGAGCAATGCAATTCGTGATGGGGCTATGGCATTTTTGAAAAGCGAATATAAAGTTTTAGTAATTTTTGTTGTAATTGTTGCGATGCTTCTTTTTGCAGCGTCATTTATCCCAGGTAGTGGAATGAAAACAGGTTTGGCTGTAGCATTTGTGATAGGTGCGATTTTTTCAGCGGTTACCGGTAACATTGGTATGCGAGTTGCTACAATGGCTAATGCAAGAACTGCTGAAGGCACAAAAAAGCATATGAGTAAAGGTCTTTCTATTGCGTTTTCTAGTGGTGCTGTTATGGGCATGTGTGTTGTAGGCCTTGGAGTTTTAGGGGTGTTTGTGTTGTATGTTGTATTTAAAGATCCAAGTATTCTTTTTGGTTTTGGATTTGGGGCATCGTCAATAGCGCTTTTCGCTCGTGTTGGTGGTGGCATATATACGAAATCTGCTGACGTTGGCGCTGATCTTGTTGGTAAGGTAGAAGCAGGAATACCTGAGGATGATCCACGAAATCCAGCTGTTATTGCAGATCAGGTTGGTGATAATGTTGGTGATGTTGCTGGAATGGGTGCAGATCTTTTTGAATCATATGTAGATTCCATTATTGCTACAATGGCGCTAGCGTTAGTTGCTGCGGCTGGAAGCGCTGGTTTTAATTTTTTTGGTACTGAAATTTCGCCTTTTATACCTACTGATTTTGGAGAGAGCGCTACGATTTTTCCTTTAGTCGTTGCAGGTATGGGTATATTTGCTTCAATTGTTGGAACTATGATTGTGGTGTTTGGAAAAGGTAAAAATGTGTATGGTGCGCTCAGAAACTCGTTGTTTATTGCAACAGGTTTAACTGCGGTTTTAGGAGCAGTTCTTACGTATTATATATTTGGTAGGTTTGAACCATTTTTCGCAATGTTAGGTGGTCTTATCGCAGGAATAATTATTGGACTTAGTACCGAGTATTATACTTCTGAGAAACGTAAACCTGCGCAGGGTATTGCCGAAGCTTCCAAGACAGGTCCTGCAACAGTTATTATTCAGGGGTTAATGACGGGTATGATGAGTACAATAATTCCAATAATTGCGGTGGTTGCAGCGATGATTTGCGCTCATTATTTTGCTGGTTTTTATGGTGTAGCAATTTCAGCTGTTGGAATGTTAAGTATTCTTGGTGTTTCGCTAGCTACAGATTGTTATGGCCCTGTTGCGGATAATGCTCAGGGGATAGCTGAGATGGCAGGAATTGGAAAAGAAGTACGAGAGCGAACAGAACAACTTGATGCTGTTGGGAACACAACAGCGGCAATGGGTAAAGGTTTTGCTATTGGTTCAGCAGCTATTACCTCATTGGCTTTGATATTTACCTATATCATCACTGCAGGAGGACTAATGGGTGCGGGTCAAACCCTTGAATTATCATTGTCTGATCCGTATCTTATTTCAGGTATTTTTATTGGTGCGATGTTGCCGTTTATATTCACTGCGCTTACTATGGGAGCTGTTGGTCGTGCTGCATATGCTATGGTTGAAGAGGTTAGATATCAGTTTAAAGAATTTGGATTATTGAAATCTGATAAGAATAAACCGGATTACGCTCGTTGTGTAAAAATAAGTACGAATCAGGCGCTTAAAGAGATGATTGCGCCAACGTTACTTGCTGTAGTATCACCGGTTGTTATTGGTTTAGTTCTAGGGCCTGAGGGCCTGGGTGGATTATTAGTGGGATCTATTGCTACAGGTTTTTTACTGGCAGTTTTTCTTGCAAATTCTGGTGGTGCATGGGATAATGCTAAAAAATATATTGAGTCGGGTAATCTTGGCGGTAAGGGTTCAGATGCTCATAAAGCAACGGTTATTGGTGATACTGTAGGAGATCCCTGTAAAGATACTTCAGGACCTTCGTTGAATATTCTCATTAAGCTTATGTCGATTGTATCGTTAGTTTTTCTACCGTTGATTATTGCGTTTACATAGGTAGTATTGGAGGTATAATATATGAAAAAAGAATTTGAAGAAGGAGAAATAAAAATAACTGTAGATTATGAAAAATGTACCGGTGCTGGAGAGTGTGTTACTGCTTGCCCTGTGGAGATATTTGAGCTTGTTGATGGTAAAGCAGTAGCAAAAAATGTTGGTGAATGCATTGAATGTTGTGCTTGTGTCAATGCTTGCCCTGAGAATGCTATTGAGCATAGTTCCTGTTAAAAAAATCGCTGTAAAAATAATTAGAAATTAATTGAATAACAATTAACTGTTAAATGTGCATAGTGTACCTTAAATATAGAGAATAACAGCATATGTAAGGTTTTTTTAATGCAGGGGATAGAAATAAAAATAGTTAAAGAGTGGGCAGCAGATGAAATTATTAGGTTATTTGAGTCGGGTGGCTGGTGGAACGAATCAAATGATTGTTCATTAATTAATGATATTATTTCTGGTAGTTTTGCTTTTTTTGTAGCAGTTGATACGTCCACTGGTAAAGCTGTGGGTATGGCACGGGTATTATCTGATGGAACATCTGATGCATATATTCAGGATATGGTGGTGCTTGATGAGTATCGCGGTAGAGGTATAGGAAAATTATTAGTTGAAAAAATAATAGGTTTTTGCGATTTAAGGGGTATTGAATGGCTTGGGTTAATTGCAGAACCAGGGTATTATAGTTTTTATGAACAGGTTGGTTTTTCCAAAATGAAACAATATGTTCCAATGCTTTTTTTAAAGGAGAAAAAGTAACATGGTTTCTATTGATGATTACATGCGATTAACACTTGAAGATAAACCTCTTTTTGAAGAGCATTTTCAAAAATTTCCTCCGCCTCATAGTGATTATCTTTTTACTACTTTAATTTCTTGGATGCATTACGCTGATTATTGTTTTACTTTTGTTGATGATAAGCTTCTTTTAATGAGTAATGCAAATGATAAAAAACAGTTTAGACCGCCTCTTGGTAAATTTGATAAGAATTTAACAAAAAAAGTTTTAAAATTGGCACATGTTGAAGGAGGTGACCGTCCTTTTGGTTTGGTTACACCTGAGTTAAAAGAGTTGTTGTTAACCTCTTTTCCTAATTTGAAATTTTCTGCTGATCGAGATTTTTTTGATTATGTGTATCGTGCATCTGATCTTAGTGATCTTCCAGGTAAAAATTATGTAAAAATTCGAAATAAACTTAACAAGTTTATTAAAAGTTATAATTATACTTTAGAGTTGATTTCAAATGATAACATTGATGAGGTAAACAAGTTTCTCAATCGGTGGTGTCTTTGGAGGGATTGTGTTTCTGTTCCTATGCTTGAGTATGAGAAAAAAGCGATTTTGTTTTCAATGAGGCATTTTTTTGAGTTGGATATTTCTGGTCTTGCTCTTCGAGTAGATGGAGAAATTGAGGCTATTTCTGTATTTGAGAAAATTAGCTCTGATACTGCTGTTGTTCATTATGAGAAAGGAATTTCTGATGATTTCCCTGGTATTTATCAAGTTATTAATATGGAGGTTGCGAAGTTCTTACAAAAAGAATTTAGGTATGTTAATCGTGAGCCAGATATGGGTATTTCAGGTTTACGTCAAGCTAAAATGAGTTATCGCCCGCATCATTTTGTAAAAGTATTTCATGTTGAGCGTGATGATGATTTTATGTATTGAGTAGTTATTCTTCCATGCAGGAGTTGCAGGATACGGGAAAAACGCCTTTTTTTATGAGTATTTTGCATATTCTACAGGTTTCTATGACTACTTTTTGGTGATCACTGTTTATTATGTTGTCTGCGGATGTTTTTATTTCTGTGAGTATTTCTTGGTCTACGAGTTTTATTTTTCCTCGTTTGTTGGAAATGTATTGGCATACTGCTGCCGGTGTTACGCCTAGTTTTTCTGCTGTTTCTTTCTGGTTTAACCCGAAGTCTTTTATCATGCTTTCTGCTATTTGTTTTCTAATGACGGGTACTCCATTCCACATCATGTATTCGCAAGGGGTCCGGTACATGATTTATTGAATGCTTTTTGTATACTTATAATTAACGGCCGTTAATTCTATGTGTGGGTGTAAAAATTTTTTGTTAAGGAGAAAATACAATAATTGTAACAAAAGTTAATAAAAATAATTTTGACAATAGAAATATTTAAATACTAAATATACTTTAACGATTGTTAACAACAGATGTGATAGCAAATACATAACTAACCTATCCAAAAACCAATGGAGCGGTAAGATCAAAAATGGGGGTAAACTAATTTTAGTAAAAATCCCATCCTTTCCTCCTCTCCTCATCAACCAAATCCCATAACGATCTTACTTCTCCCTAACATCCTAAAATATAAATCAATTATAAAGAAAACGACTTTATATAAGACCTTCTTTTACCGTCTGATGCTAAAATGGTAGACATCACCACCAAAATAGCAAACATACAACTAAAAAATCCAACCATACTAGCATCAGGAATAATGGATGAGGATGCAGGAACAATAAAACGAATAATTAACAGCGGAGCAGCAGCAATAGTAACAAAATCAATAGGCCTAACAGCTAAAGAAGGATACCCAAACCCAACAGTAATAGAGCTTAAACATGGAATACTAAATGCAATGGGGCTTCCAAACCCAGGAATAGAAAATTACAGAGAAGAAATAACACAACTAACAAACCAAAAAACACCAATAATAAGCAGCATCTACGCAAAAAACACCAAAGAATTCAAAATACTAGCAAAAAAAATGCAAGACTACAACGTAGACGCAATAGAATTAAACCTAAGCTGCCCTCATGCAAAACACTATGGACTTGAAATAGGATCAGAACCAAAAAACGTAAAAAAGATAACAAATGAAGTAAAACAAATAACAAAAATACCAATTTTTGTAAAACTTTCACCTAACGTAACAAACATAATAAAACTTGCACAATCTGCACAAGAAGGAGGAGCAGATGCAATAGTAGCAATTAACACTGTTAAAGCAATGAAAATCAACCTCACTCTCAAAATGCCAATA